>ENA-OPYV01000115-OPYV01000115.1-human-gut-metagenome-genome-assembly--contig:-NODE-115-length-24901-cov-7.629006_pt1 | contig 24901 bp, 25 predicted proteins | sample MGYA00242474_ERZ504485 | MGnify/ENA primary metagenome ERZ504485 (study PRJEB26092, sample SAMD00036263) | human gut metagenome | host: Homo sapiens | study: EMG produced TPA metagenomics assembly of...
AGCCAGCACCCCACCCCAAAAAAAATCGCAATAATCGCAAAAAACAAAGCGGCACGCTTGAAACCATCAAGCATGCCGCAATCGCAATAAAAATCAGTTCTGCAACTGCTGTTCGACCCAATCGACGATATATGGCGCCACCTCTTCGATTTGGTCGATCGCCACTTCGAATTCGCGTGGACCACCGTACCACGGGTCCACCAGGTCGATGCTATCCTCACGTCCCGCGGCCGGCTTCGGCAGATTCGGATCGAGCTGCGGTACATGTGCACTTCGCTGCGCTTGGCTTGCGGCAGCTGACGGAGCAGCGCGCGCATGTGCGAGGCGGTCATCGGCAGGAACAGGTCGGTGCGTTCGATTTCGTCGCGCGTGATGCGGTGCGCGAATGGTGCGCCGGTAGCTCGTAGCCGCGTTCCTTAAGTACCTTGACGGCACGGCGGTCGATCGGATTGCCGTATTCCTCGTCGCTGACGCCGCTGGATTCGACGTTGACCTTGTCAGCCAAGCCGCGGCGCTCGAATTCGGCGCGCAGAATGATTTCAGCCATGGGTGAACGGCAGATGTTGCCCGTGCACACGGTCATCACGGTATACATGAAAAGTTACTCCTCGTGGTTTCTTTCGTACGTCACGAAACGGAAGCCTTCGACTTGGTCGTTTCCTTTCCGCGCCTTCTGCCACGTGCCTTCCTCGGCCACGCGCCATGCTCCGGATTCCACCAATGCGTGGATATCGGGCGCGTAGGTGTCGGCGTTCACGTGCATGCTGATCTGCGTCACATACGCCTTGTCGGCGAATGGCATCGCTTCCTCGAATACTTTGGCTCCGCCGATGACCCAGATTTCACTGCGGTCCAAGCCGTCATCCGGAATGGCCTCCTGACGGGCCAGATCCAACGCGTCATCCAGCGAATCCACCACGGTGCGCCCGGCGCGAAATAGGACGGGTCATGCGAGATGACGATGTTGTCGCGGTTGGGCAGCGGACGGAACTTCGGGCTTAGCGACTCCCACGTCTTGCGGCCCATGATAACCGGATGGGAGACGGTCAGCTCCGTGAAATGCCTCATATCCTCAGGCAGATGCCATGGCATGCCGCCTTCGAATCCAATGGCACCGTCGTGACCTTCCTTGTCACAGGCCTGCGCCCAAATCAGATTCACAGAGAAGGTTTTGGGGAAATCGTCGCCCCAATCCTCCTCGTCTTCACGCCCGGCAAGTCCGGGCTCGGGTTCGTGATAGCCACTGCGGCTACTATCGTGCTCCATTTCACTCACTCCTTGAAGTCGGAACTAGGGTCAGTAGTCTACCGTCTGGCGCAGACGCGCCAGACGGCGGCAACAACCTCAGACCGCCACCGGTGCCTTGATGGTCGGATGATGCTGGTAATTCACGATTTCGAAATCGCTGTAATCGTAGTCGAACAGCGAATCGGCCTTCCTGATGCGGATCTGCGGATACGGGTACGGCGTACGGCTCAGCTGTTCCAACACCTGGTCGATGTGGTTGTCGTAGACGTGGCAGTCGCCGCCGGTCCAAACGAATTCGCCGGGCTCGAGTCCCGTCTGCTGGGCCATCATGAGGGTGAGCAGCGAATAGGAGGCGATGTTGAACGGCACGCCGAGGAACATGTCGCAGGAACGCTGGTACAGCTGGCAGCTCAGGCGGCCGTCGGCCACGTAGAACTGGAATAGGGCGTGGCATGGCGGCAAGGCCATGTTCTCCACTTCCGCCGGGTTCCATGCGGAAACCACCATGCGGCGCGAATCGGGGTGGTTACGGATCAGGTCGAGCACGTTGGAGATCTGGTCGATGGTGCGGTTCGGATCGTCCGGCGTCGGCGCCGGCCAGCTACGCCACTGCGCGCCGTAGACCGGCCCCAAATCGCCGTTCTCGTCGGCCCATTCGTCCCAAATGTGCACGTTGTGCTCCTGCAGCCAACGTACGTTCGTGGAGCCTTTGAGGAACCACAGCAGCTCGTAGGCGAGTCCTTTGAAGAACACCGTCTTCGTGGTGAGCAGTGGGAAGCTGTCTTTGAGATTGAAACGCATCTGCTGGCCGAACAGGGAAATAGTGCCCGTGCCCGTGCGGTCGGATTTCAGTGTGCCTTCCGTAAGGATTTTGCGTACCAGATCCTCGTAAGGCATGGGAATGTCCGTTTCCGGACGTGCGGGAATACGAGTACGAATGTCTGCGAGTTGTTCGGAAGTCAAAGCCATAATAGGCAAGTTTAGCCGGTGGCGTGGAGGCGGACGGCCGGGATGCGCGTTGTAAGGCCGTAAGCTTGGCCGAACGGCCTTGAGTGTGCCGCCAACGCGCATCCCGGCCGTCCGCCGGCCTCCAGCGCAATCGCAACGAATCACAAAACCGTATCGCTTCATCTTGCGGAACGCACTCCCCCACGTCCGTTTCGATGCGCTAGATTGGTATCACGGATTGGCGCGAACGGCGCGCCACAGGACATGAGGAGTTTCCATGGGCAAGAGGCTGTGGGTAGAGCGCAACAAGGACGGTTCCTGGGACGCGTTCAGCGAGGATGGCGCGCACATCAAGTTCGGCAAGGGCCGTGGCCAGTTCACGCCGGGCGATCTGATGAAGGTCGCGCTGGCCGGTTGCGCCGCGCTGTCCAGCCAGTTCGCCGTCGAGCATACGCTGGGCGATGGCAAGGGCGCGAAGATCGTGGTGGACGGCACGTATGATGCCGATACCGACGCCTACATCGGTTTCGACGAGCAGGTGGTCATCGACGCCACCGACGCCGGTTTGAGCGACGAGGACGCCGAAAAGCTCGCCGATCGCGTCAGCCGTCATATCGAGAAGGGCTGCACGGTCAAGCATACGTACGTCGAGCCGACGCCAGTGCGTATGAACGTCACCGTCAAGCACTGAGCGCACGTACCGCACATAGTTAGAGGGTGGCTGCGATTCGTTGGAATCGCAGCCACCCTCTTCTATGCGGTTTTATATCGATTTCAGTCGATTTGCCGTACCGTCACTGACGGTCCGGATCGATCTTCGTTTCGATGGCTTCGACCACTTCCGGCTTGGCCTTGTCGACCGGCACTTCCTCGACGCCCTTGATGTCGTCGATCGCTCGCGTGACGTCGGCAGGCGAGCTCGGCACGGTGTCGAGACGGGTCTCCGCGGCTTCCACATACTTGCGCGGCACCACGTAGACCGGTCCGACCGCATGCTGCAGCAGACCCTGGCTGGTGGAGCCAAGCAGCAGACCGGTGAAGCCGCCACGACCACGGGAGCCGACCACGACGACGTCATGATCGTAGCTGGCCTTGGTCAGTGCGCCGGCTGCGGGGCCGGGCACGATCTGCTTGTTGATCTTGAGGTTCGGGTACGCCTCTTCAAGCGGCTTGATGCGCACATCCAGATCCTCCTGGAAGGACGCCATGACGCCTTCATCCTCGGAGCCCTTCATGTTCGGCACGGCGGAGATGACGTCCAGCTCGGCACCCCACGAATCGGCGAACGCGGCCGCGATCTCCAACGCCTTCAGACCCCACTTGGATTCGTCGGAGCCGACTGCCACCTTGGTGATGGTGTTGTTCAAGTGCATCAGGTTGCCTTCGTCGTCGGTGTACGGCACCACGACGATCGGGCAGTACGCGTATGCCGGCAGGCTGGAGCTGGTGGTGCCGAGCAGTCGTTCGGCCAGACCACCCTTGCCACGGTTGCCAATGACGATGAGGTTGTAGTTGCGCGACAGTTCGACGAACACGGATGCGGGATCTCCGGTGACGATCAACGTCGATGCCTCGACGCCCTGCTCGTCGGCGATGGCCTTGGCCTTCGACAGAATCTCCTGCGCATCGTTGTGCGCGGCATTATCATCGCCCATGGCCGTATACGTGGCATCGAACGACACTGCCGCATAGCTTGGCAGCGAATATGCGCAGACGATCTGCAGGGTCAGTCCCGCATGCTTCGCGTAATTCGCTGCCCACCATGTCGCCTTGTAGCTGGCGTGGGATCCATCGACACCTACGAGGATTGCCTTGTCATTGATCATGAGCGACCTCCCTTGAATCAGGTTGCGGCAACGCGACTATGCGTTGCACCTGACTTCCACCATACCGCGCGACATGCGGTTTTCAAGTAAACGACGCGGAAAATAACAAAGCAAAAGGGCGTATTCCTCACGGAAATACGCCCTTAGCTCAATGTCAAAGCTTCAGAAGATTCGACGAATGCTGTAGCTGCTGGGGAACACCCATGCGATGGGATCGTAGCGGGTGCCGTTCAGCTGGGAGTTGATGACCATGCCGTTGCCGACATAGATCGCGGCATGCTGCGCATTGGCGATGATGTCTCCCGGCTGCGCGTCGGCGAGGCTGCCAACCGCGCGACCCACAGTCGCCTGAGCACCGGAGTAATGCGGCAGGGAAACGCCCATCTGGCCGTAGACATACTGCACGAAACCGGAGCAATCCCAACCGGACGGGGTATTGCCGCCGGACACATACGGAACCTTGCCGACGAACTGGTTCGCGAACGTCAGCAGGCTGGACACGCTGGCCCCATCAGGCGGCGTCACGGTGAAGGAACCGCTGCTGCTGAGGTCGCTTCGAGCGGCGGAACGAGAAGCGGCTTGGGCCTGTGCTTGAGCCTGGGCCTGCTGCTGACGCTGCTGTTCCGCTGCCGCTGCGGCGGCTTCGACGTCTTTTTCGGCTTGAGATTTGGTTTGGGGAACGTTCAGGCTTTCCACACCGCCCCAGTCGGAATCGGATTCGACCTGGGTGGACGATGCCTCCGCGAGGATGTTCTTCTTCACGGCGTTGGTCTTCGGGAACGAACGGGTAGCAACGACAGCATCTTGCGTGGCGCCATCATTGGCTGCCAGCGCGGCAGGTGCCACCCCGGCGAAAGTAAGAGCGGCCGCGGCGAGCGCAGCAATCACGGAACAATGCTTAATATGCTTCATCGAATCCTTAGCTTACAGCATCCCTCTTACAAGAAAAGGGGCACGGTCGTCGGTAGGGAAACTCAGTAGTGAATATACTGGAAATCGCCCACGTTCGTGAGCGTGCGGGAATACGTGCCGCCATTGAGGGAGGCGCCGGATTCAGAGGTCACGATCGAGCCGTCGTCGTTGATTTTCTCAACGATGGCGACGTGGCCGTAATACGAGTCGGAACCTTCCTGCCTGCGGCGAACACGATGATATCGCCGACATGGCGCGGCGTGTTATCAACCCAATAGCCCAAGGCGCGGGCCGAATCGGCCCACTGGCAACCGTTGCCCATGTGGGAGCCTGCAGGCAGACCGAGCTGATGGCGGCGCACATACACCCACCACGTGCACTGGCTGAACTCGTAGGCGTTGCCGACGTCTCCGGTGGCATGGTTCGGATTGAAGTTAGCCGGTAAGGCGCTGCTGTCTTGGTCCATCAGGACGGCGACGTTCGGATTGTCGGCGATGGACTTGGACATCAGGCTGGCGTCCATGGAGGCGCTGGTGTCTCCCAGCTGCCAACCGCCGTTGTTGCTGGTGGAAGCCAGTTCCTTAAGGGCGGTACGTCCTTCGGAACGGGATGCCGCTCCATCGGACACACGTTTGATCTGGGACGTTTCGGTACCGTCGTCCGCAAGCACCAGTCGGGATGCGTTCTGCTGGCTGAACGCCAACGCGGTCGCCGCGGTGCCGACAAGCGCCGCCAACGAAGCGGAGGTCACCAACGCGGATTTGCGGGAAGCGGCTTTGGCGGCCTCACGCATGGCACGGCGGCTCATTGGAGCCACTTCATTCAGTTTATCCACGACTTCCGGAGCGAGTCCGACTACGGCGCCGCCTTCCGCCAGCTGTGCCATTCGCACGGCCTTAGCGGTATGGGAGCCCCGGTTCGCCGTGAACAACGCCTTGGATAGGCTGAATTGCGCGTGCGAAACCTTGGCAGCTTTATGCGCCGCATGCCTCATATATCAATCACTCCTTGCGGATTGCGAAACCGTCGCAGCTTATGACCGCGCACGGTTACAGAACCGTCACAAGGGTAAGGGTACACCGACATAGGGATTATCATCAAGACCCCGTCCTTGCGCAAATAATTCGCCACGGGTGGAGGAACGTCCGGAAAACGGCCATATCAACGCGCAATCCGACCTTCTGACTACCCTTGGATGACATGACGAACACTGTGAACATTCCTACCAACATGCTTCCGGAGGATGGACGTTTCGGCTCGGGGCCGAGCAAAATCCGTCCGGAGCAGGTCCAGGCGCTCGACGCGGGCGCGCGCAATCTTCTGGGCACCTCGCACCGCCAGACCCCGGTCAAGCAGGTGGTCGGCTCCATCCGCGAAGGCCTGTCGAATTTCTTCCAGATTCCCGACGGCTATGAGGTCGTGCTGGGCAACGGCGGCGCCAGCGCGTTCTGGGACATCGCCTGCGCGTCGCTTATCACCCGCAAGGCGGCGTTCGGCACGTACGGCTCCTTCAGCGCGAAATTCGCCAAGTCCGCGCAATCCGCGCCGTTCCTTGAGGATCCGGAGATCTTCGCGGGCAAACCGGGCACGTATCGCCTGCCGGAGCTCACCGAATATGTGGACGCTTACTGCTGGGCGCACAACGAAACGTCCACTGGCGTGGCGGCCCCGGTCAAGCGTGTCGAAGGTTCCAAGGAGCAGGGCGCGCTGACTCTGATCGATGCCACGAGCGGCGCCGGCGCGCTGAACGTGGATATCAGCCAGACCGACGCCTACTACTTCTCCCCGCAGAAGGCGTTCGGCTCCGACGGCGGCCTGTGGATCGCCGTGCTTTCCCCGGCTGCGATCGACCGCGCTACGGCATCGCTAAAAGCGTCAGCCTGCCGGGCGCGCGACGCTGGATTCCTCCGTTCCTGTCCCTGACCTCCGCCATCGAGAACTCCCGTAAGGACCAGACGCTGAACACGCCCGCCGTGGCCACGCTGGTCATGCTGGAGAACCAGGTGCGCTGGCTTAACGACAATGGCGGCCTCGCCTGGGCCACGGCGCGTTGCGCACGTTCCGCGTCGCTGCTGTACCAGTGGGCGGAGAGGTCCGATTACGCGCAGCCGTTCGTTTCCGACGAAAACGCACGTTCCACGCCGTGGTCACCATCGACCTTGACGAGAGCATCAACGCTTCCCAAGTGGTCGCCGCGTTGCGCGAGAACGGCATTATGGACACCAACGGCTACCGCAAGCTCGGCCGCAACCAGCTGCGCATCGGCGTGTTTCCGTCCGTGGAGCCGAGCGACGTCGAGGCGCTTACGAAGTGCGTCGATTACGTGGCCGAGCACCTGTGACGCGCGCACCGAGGTAAGGTAACGGTATGAAATTTGCTCCGATTATCGACCAAGCGTGCGCAAACCCTCCCCCAAACCGGTGCGCGTCGACCTGCGGAAGGTGTTCACGTTCGGCACCGCATTATGGGCCATCGCCTTGGTGATCTGCATGATTCTGCTGCCTTCGGCATCAATGTCGAACGATTGCAGACCATGTGCGCCGCCGGCACGGTGATCGGCGTGCTCATGCTGGTTTGGGAGCATTTCGACCGGTGGGACTACCGCCGTCTTGGCGAATAACCCGACCGGCGGTTCAGCCAATCGCGAAATAACCGGTAACAACATTGGGCCACTTCCGCACCAACCTGCGGAAGCGGCCCTTGCCGTATATGGCGTGTCCCAACGCTCTGTAATCGCCGCTAATTTCTGGCGACCGGCAGCTCCAACGTAAACGTGCTGCCCTGTCCCGGAGCGCTCCACACCGAAGCGGAGCCATGGTGGGTCAACGCCACATGCTTGACGATGGCAAGGCCCAAACCGATGCCTTCCTCGGAATACCCATTCTGGTTGCCGCCACGGTAGAACCGTTCGAAAATACGGCTTTGCTCCTTCTGTGCAATGCCGCAACCACGGTCAAGCACGCTGAGCAGCACTTTGGTGCCGTCCTCGTTCGGCTTGACGGATACGGTTATGCCCTTGCCGTCCGGTGAATAGGCGATGGCGTTTTCGAGCAGCTTTGCGACCGCGGCCTGAATCTGCTCGCCTTCCCCGTTGATGTCCAGCGATTCGTCGCCATCGATTTCAATGTCGATGCCGCGCCGTTGCGCCATGTCGCGATGCGCGCCGACGACGGTTTTCACCTGTTCCATGACGTTGATACGGTTGCTCGCCGTCGGCAGAATCGGTTCCTGCGCCTTGATAAGCAGCAGCAGGTCGGACACCATATGTTCCATGCGAGCGCAGGATTGGCGCAGTTTTACGGTGTTCCCCTCAATCGCGGCCTTATTGTCCGAGTCATGTTCCAACGCGTCCGCAAGCTCCTCCAGCGACTGCGTCGGCTTGAGGAGCTGCTCCGAAACGTTGGTGATGAAGGAATCACGGATCTGGGAGAAACGGACGGTTTCGCTCACGTCGGAAACCAGCACCACCACAAAGCGTTCGTTGAGCCTGCCTACAATCACCTTCAGCCAGTTCGGGCGGGACACCGTGGTCACCGGCTTGTCCGGCGATTGGCCGATCAACGCCTGTTTGGCAACCTCCCGCATGGTTGGCTTCCCTGCTTTCGGAGCCTTCTTCGGCTCATGCAACGTGGTCGTGGTCAGGCTGAACTGCTTCTTGCCGCCGTGGGCACGGACCTCGTGCACCGCGCTTGCCACGGTGTCATCGGCGATGGCGTCGTCCCGCACCACGCCAAGGGCGTAGGCGTCCGGATGCGCGCGTATCACCTCGTCATGCTCGTCGACCACGATGGAGGCCAGCGGCAGTATGGACAGCAACGTGTTCGTCGCGTCGTCCAAAGTATCATCATTGTTGCGATCGTCACCATGGCGATGTGTCAGATTGCGCCACCACGTGCCTACGGATTCAAACATGTCTTCATTCTCGCACACCCTGACGTTCCCCGATGAATGGTCGTGGCGCGATTTTCGTGAACGCAGGGTGAACGTGCCGGTGAACATTGGCGGAACAACACGTCCGTCACGTGCGAATCCGCCACTTCCCTAATACACTTGGGAGAGGTTATATCCGAACCCGATATTGACATACGTGAAGCATTTGAAAGGCAAGCATATGCGCGTTATCTTCAATGAAGAGCTCAAGGCAGTCGCCGATGACCTCGACCGCATGGCGCAAGACGTTCGCAAGGCAATCAATGGTGCCGGCGACGCGTTGCTGAACCAGAATCTTGAAGCCGCCCAGGCCGTCATCGACGGCGACATCGAAATCGATGCCCTCGAATCCAGCGTCATCGACCAGTGCGTGAAGCTGCTGGCCAAGCAGAACCCGGTGGCCACCGATCTGCGCGTGGTCGTCTCCACCCTGCGTCTGGCCGCGACGTTCGAGCGCATGGGCGATCTGGCCCGTCACATCGCCGAAGCGGCCCGCCGCACCTATCCTGCTTCCCCGCTGCCGGCCGATGCCCAGCCGCTGTTCGCCGAAATGCAGGCGTTCCTTGACAATGTGGCCGACCAGGTGGTTTCCATGCTTACCGACCGCGACACCAAGACCGCCGAGCAGATCATTCTCAACGACGACAAGCTCGACGCCCTGCACAAGAAGACCTTCGAACTGGCCCAGTCCGAGGATTGGAAGGGCACCAACCAGCAGCTCATCGACGTGGTCCTGACCGGCCGCTTCATGGAGCGTCTCGGCGATCACGCCGTTTCCGCGGCCCGCCGCGTGGTGTTCATCGTCTCCGGTTTCGACCCGTCCAAGGAGCCGACCCGCGACGAAGGCACCGACATCGACTGAGGGTTCCTCACCTCTTCTTGCATTTTCCTTGACGAGATGGGTGGTTTCCGTTTGGAAGCCACCCATCTCGCTTATATGTGGCAGATGACCTCGGCCAAAACATCATAAGGGGGTAAAAATCCCGCCCCCGAACATCCTTTTCCAAAAGAAATCTGCCACATATAGGCAAAATCACTTTCGCATGCAGGCGCAATCCGCCACCTATAAGCGAAATTCCTCCGATAGTCGTAAAAACTAGACATCGCGTCCAGTTCATGCCCGTATACTTGTGTCCCACGACGCGGCACAATAGTGCCCAGCGGCATCCAAAGGAGGAAGTCATGTACTATTCCAACGGCAATTACGAAGCATTCGCCCGGCCAAAGAAGCCCGAGGGGATCGATAGCAAGAACGCCTACATCATCGGCACGGGTCTTGCAGCGCTGTCCGCCGCCTGCTATCTGGTACGTGACGCGCAGATGCCCGGCGACCACATCCACGTGTTCGAGAAGGACCCGGTTCCGGGCGCGCCTGCGATGGCGCGAACATTCCTGGCGTCGGCTATGTGATGCGTGGCGGACGCGAGATGGACAACCATTTCGAGGTGATGTGGGATCTGTTCCGTTCCATTCCGTCCATCGAAACGGATGGCGTGTCCGTATTGGACGAATACTACTGGCTCAACAAGGAGGATCCGAACTATTCGCTATGCCGCTCCACTAAGGCGCGTGGCGTGGACGGCGGCACGAACGGCAAGTTCGCGCTGTCCGACAAGGCGTCGATGGAGATCATGAAGCTGTTCTTCACACCGAACGAGGAACTATACGGCAAGAAGATCTCCGACTTCTTCGACGATGAGGTGTTCGATTCGAACTTCTGGATGTACTGGCGCACCATGTTCGCCTTCGAGAACTGGCATAGCGCGTTGGAGATGAAGCTGTACATCCGCCGCTACATCCACCATATCGGCGGCCTGCCGGACTTCAGCGCGTTGCGGTTCACCCGCTACAACCAGTACGAGTCGATGATTCTGCCGATGATCAAGTATCTGGAAGGCTTCGGCGTGCAGTTCCACTACAACGTGAAGGTGGAGAACGTCGATTTCGCGATTGGCGGCGGCATGGGTCCCGTACGCCAGCGCACCGGCACTGGGCAGGATACGATTTTGAGGAAGCAGGCCGAATACGGCGCGTATCCGCGCAATCCGTTCAGCTCGCCGACCAAGAAGTTGGCCACGCGCATCGATCTGATGGAGGCGGATGGCACGACCCGCAGTATCGACTTGGGTGAAAACGATCTGGTGTTCATCACCAATGGCGGCTGCGTGGAGAACTCGTCGATGGGTTCGCAGACCGAGCCGGCCGCGTGGGCTCCGGAGATCAAGCCCGGCGGCGGTTGGGATATGTGGCGTCGCATCGCGGCGCAGGATCCGAGCTTCGGACATCCGGACGTGTTCTGCTCCGACCCGGAGCATTCGAAGTGGATGAGCGCCACCGTCACCACGTTGGACGACGAGATTCCGCCGTACATCCAGAAGATCTGCAAGCGCGACCCGTTCTCCGGACGTGTGGTGACCGGCGGCATCGTCACCGTTGAGGATTCCAATTGGCTGATGAGCTGGACGCTGAATCGCCAGCAGCAGTTCCGAGACCAGCCGAAGGACCAGCTGTGCGTATGGGTGTATGGTCTGTTCCCCGACAAGCCCGGCAACTATGTGAAGAAGCCGATGCAGGATTGCACCGGCGAGGAGATCTGCGAGGAATGGCTGTACCACATGGGCGTGCCGACCGACAAGATCGCCGACTTGGCGAAGAACCACGCCAACACGGTTCCGGTGATGATGCCGTACATCGATGCGTTCTTCATGCCGCGTTCCGCCGGCGACCGCCCCGATGTGGTGCCGGATGGCGCGGTGAATTTCGCGTTCCTCGGCCAATTCGCGGAGACGCCACGCGACACGATTTTCACCACCGAATATTCGATGCGCACCGGCATGGAGGCCGTGTACACGCTGTGCGACGTGGACCGCGGCGTGCCGGAGGTGTGGGGTTCGGTCTACGACGTGCGCAACCTGCTCAACGCCACGGTGATGCTGCGAGACGGCAAACCGATCACCGATATGAAGCTCAACCCCATCGAAAGGGGCGTGTTGAAACAGATCGTGAAGAAGCTGGATTCCACTGATATTCCGACATTGCTCAAGGAATACGGCGTGATCTGACGTTCTTGCGATTCCGTTTTGTCCGCCTTGCTGCGCCGCACGGCACCCGCCGAGCCGCGCAGGCAAGGAGACATCAGCAAAACGCAGATACAACGTGAAAAAAGACTTACCGACAAAGGCGCCGGCAATAACGAAAGGTGGGAACCTACGGTATGCAGGTTCCCACCTTTTCGTATGTGTTTCATGCGATCAGCCGCGACTATTCACGCGCCCAATCGCAACAAACTCACTTCTGGCCCTGAGCGGCGACGGCGGCAGCGCCGGCAGCGGCGGCTTCCGGATCCAGGTACTCGCCACGCGGCTTGATCGGCTTGAAGTTCTCGTCCAGCTCGTACAGCAGCGGCATTGCGGTCGGGATGTTGACCTTGGCGATCTCCTCTTCGGAGAGGTTGTCCAGCATCTTCACGATGGCGCGCAGGGAGTTGCCGTGAGCGGCGATCAGAACGGTCTTGCCAGCCTTCAGCTCCGGCTCGATGTCGGACTTAAAGTACGGCTCAACGCGCTTGACCACGTCGGCCAGGCACTCGGCTTCCGGAACCGGATCGCCGGTGTAGCGCGGATCGTTGTTCTGCGCGTACTCGTCGTTCGGATCGATCTCCGGCGGCGGTGTGGCGTAGGAACGACGCCACAGCATGAACTTCTCGTCACCGTACTCCTGACGGATCTCGGTCTTGTTCTTGCCCTGCAGGGCGCCGTAGTGACGCTCGTTCAGACGCCAGCTGCGCTTGACCGGAATCCACAGGCGATCGGCCTCGTCCAGCGCCACGTTGGCGGTGTTGATGGCGCGACGCAGCATCGAGGTGAAGACGATGTCAGGCAGGACGTTCTTCTCCTTGAGCAGGCGGCCGCCGTTCTTGGCTTCCTCGACACCCTGCTCGGTCAGCGGGACGTCGACCCAGCCGGTGAACTGATTGGTTTTATTCCATGCGCTCTGTCCGTGACGGAGCAGTACTAGTTTGTAAGTCATGCTTGCAAGTCTACCGCTTGGCACACCCAAAACAAGCCGTTTCCGACGATTGACGCCCCACGTTTTTGCAACAATTTTCATTTCGTTGCACTGTCGTTGCAGCGCTAGGCAAACACCACGCAACACACGTACGTTGCGGCGAGCGCCAGTGAGGAGAACGTGCACAGCGGCAGCGCCTCGCCGTATTTTTTTCTGCGATCGCGACGGCGGCGGCAGCGCACATCGCGCACGTGACCGCCAGTATTGCGATTGTCGGCATCGCAGGCGTCGACAGCAGCAGTATATAAGCGGCGAGCAACAGCACGGCGACGGACAGCAGCGCAATCGCAAAAACCGTGCCGTTGCGCCGGCCCAAAGCGGTCATCCATGTGTGCTTGCCGTGCGTGCGGTCGGTTTCGACGTCGCGTAGGTTGTTGACGCACAGGACCGCGGCGGCGCTGAGGCCGACGTTGGCGCCGCCGAGCATGCCTTCGGTCGAGATTGTGCCGGCCAGGGCGAACATCGTGCCGCAGGCGGCGACGAGCCCGAAAAAGATGAAAACGAATATCTCACCCAAATAGTGGTAGCCATAGGGGTGTTTGCCGCCGACGTAGCACCAGCCGGCCACGAGACAGGCGATACCGACCAGGATGAACCACCAGTAGCCGGTCAATGTAACGACAGCCAGACCGCACAGGCAGGCGATCAGCGCGTTGATTCCGGCCGCGGCAAGTACTTTCTTTGGACTCACGCCGGACGCGACGAGACGGGCGGGGCCATGCTGGGGCTGCGATGCCGGAAGCATTTCCGGAGTCGAAGTCGATTCCGCGGATGGTGTTTTTGCAAATGACCGTGCGGAATCGACGGCACGCCCCTCGTCGGTGCCACGTATGCCGTCGGAATAGTCGTTCGCGAAATTCGCGGCGACCTGCAGGAACAACGCCACGCAACCGCACAGTACCGCCACCAAGATGAACCAGCCTGCGGAACGCTGGCATTCGCCGACCAGCGAGCCGAATTTCAATTCGCTCAAGTCATGCTGCCCGCCGAAGAACGGACACGGCTCATGCCATATATCGCCACCCTGCGAGTAGAGAAACACACCCCGCCACGACAGCGCGGCCCCGATAACCACTGGGGCGATCGCCAGCGGCAGGGTTTTCAGGCGAGCGCCGCGAATCCAAGTCGATATTTCCATGAATCTCATGTTAGATGTTGGGCGTGCGAGAGTGTGCGAGGGTATGCAAAAGGGCGCTCCCGTATTGGGAACGCCCTTTAGTAATTGCTCTTTTATTTTTTAAGGATGGCTCCGGCGGCACGGAAGCCCACAGGGCTTCCTCTTCGGCCGCCTCGCGTGAAGCCGCTGAACTGAGGCGGAGCCTCAGTTCAGCGGCTTCACCAGCGGGAAGGTGATGGTCTCGCGGATGGTGGCACCGGTCAGCGCGATGAGCAGTCGGTCGATGCCCATGCCCATGCCGCCTGCCGGAGGCATGCCCACGCCGAGGGCCTCCAGGAAGTCCTCGTCGATGTCGCAGGCCTCCTCGTCGCCGGCGAGCGCGTCCTTGGCCTGGGCCACGAAGCGTTCGCGCTGCACGACCGGGTCGTTGAGCTCGGAGTAGCCGGTGGCCAGTTCGAAGCCGCGCACGTACAGATCCCACTTCTCGACCACGCCGGCCTTGGAACGGTGGCCCTTGACCAGCGGGGAGGTCTCGACCGGGAAGTCGCGCACGAAGGTCGGCTCGTACAGCTTGTCCTCGTAGAAGTGCTCCCACAGGTGTTCGACGAGCTTGCCGTGATTCTCCACGTCGTCGCGTTCCACGCCGAGCTTGTCGGCGATCTCGCCCAAGTGCTCCACGGAGGTTCCGGGGTTGTCCAGGCCGCCGTTCGGCACAATTTCCTCGCCCAGGGCCTCGGAGAGAGAGTCGTACATGCTGATGGTCTTCCATTCGCCGCCGAAGTCGTATTCGGTGCCGTCCAGCAGGGTCACCTTGTGGCTGCCGAACACGTCCATGGCGGTGTCCTGCACGAGCTGCTTGACGAGCGCACCGATGGTGTCGTAGTTGCCGTAGGCCTGGTAGGCCTCGACCATGGTGAATTCCGGTGCGTGGGTGGCGTCGACGCCCTCGTTGCGGAAGTCGCGGTTGATTTCGAACACGCGATCGATGCCGCCGACGAGGCAGCGCTTCAGGAACAGTTCCGGCGCGATGCGCAGGTAGAGGTCCAGGTCGAAGGCGTTCATGTGCGTGGTGAACGGACGTGCCGCGGCACCGCCGTGCACGGTCTGCAGCATCGGAGTTTCGACCTCGAGGAAGTCATGGTCGGCGAAGGTTTTGCGCAGCGAGGCGACGGCCTTGGAACGGTTGCGCACCATGTTGCGGATCTTCTCGTCCGCGATCATGCCGATGTACGGCTTGCGGGTACGAGTGTCTTCGTTCAGCTCCTTGTGCAGGGCCGGCAGCGGCTGCAGCGCCTTGGCGGCGATGGCCCATTCGGTGGCGAACACGGACAGTTCGCCGGTCTTGGAGGCGATCACGCGGCCCTTGATGAACAGGTGGTCGCCCAAATCGACCAGCTGCTTGAACTGCTTCAGAGAGTCGGCGCCAATCTCCTTCTTGGAGATCATGCCCTGGATCTTGGTGCCATCGCCGGCGGACAGCTGCACGAAGCACAGGCCGCCCGCGTTGCGCAGGAACAGCACACGGCCGGCGATGCCGACCACGTCCTCGGTCTCGTCGCCCGCTTCGAGCTTGCCTTCATACTTGGCGCGGACCTCTTCGATGGTGGCGGTGACGTCAAGGGTCACCGGGTACGGCTGGATGCCTTCCTTAAGCATCATGGCGCGCTTGGCCACACGCATCTGCACCTGCTCCGGGTGGGCCAGCGGGCCGAATTCCTTATTGGACGGGTCCACGGCCTCGTCCAGCGCGGCGCCGCCGTTGATCTTGGCGCGAATCGCAGCATCCTGCTGCAGCAGCATTTCGGCGCGTTCCACCGTGGTCATGGTGGGAACTGCGGCCTCTTCTTCGTTCTGATTCTCTTGGGATTCGTTGGTCTCAGTCATAAGCCCCAAGTGTACCGAGAAGCCACTACACAACACGCGACACGCCGACCTTGCATACAGCGCCCAATCGTGTAATATATCCAACTGTTGCCAAACGGGCTGTAGCGCAGCTTGGTAGCGCGCTTCGTTCGGGACGAAGAGGCCGCGGGTTCAAATCCCGCCAGCCCGACAACTAAGGCGGAACTTCGGTTCCGCCTTTTTCTTTGCCTTTCCATCAAACCGACGCTTGGCACCGTCTCACCGTCGGTTTCGCGGGAATCGCAATATCGAACCGACGCTTGGCACCATCCAAGTGCTGGTTCGGCGGACAATCCAAAATAAGGAATCCCCATGAAGAGAAGCATTCTGGCGCTGGCCTCCGGCGCCTTCATCCTCGGCGCCGCCGAATTCGTGATGATGGGCATCCTGCCCCAGACGGCCACCGCCATGCATGTCAGCATTCCCGCGGCCGGCCATTACATCTCCGCATACGCCATCGGCGTGTGTGTCGGCACACTGATCCTGGTGTTCGGCCGCAAGGTGCCGCCGAAGCATCTCATCATCCTGTTCATGGCCATCGCGTTGGTCGGCAACACGCTCAGCGCCGTCTCCTTCTGCTCGCCGATGCTGCTGGTGGCGCGCTTCATTTCCGGCCTGCCGCATGGCGCGTCTTCGGCACGGCCACGCTGATCGCCAAAACGCTTGCCGACAAGGGCAAGGAGGCGCAATCCGTGTCCATGATGGTGATGGGCCAGACGGTGGCCAACATGCTGGGCGTGCCCGCGGGAACGTTGCTCGCCGAGGCGATGTCCTGGCGGCTGGCGTTTTGCGATTCTGGCCGCCTGGGCGCTTATGACGATCGTCGTGGTGATTTTGTGGGTGCCGTCCATCGATCCGATCAAGGACGCCGGCATCAAGGGGCAGTTCCGCTTCCTCACCCATCCCGGCCCGTGGCTGATTCTGCTGGCCGTGTTCTTCGGCAATTCGGGCATCTTCTGCTGGTGGAGCTACGTGTCGCCGTGGTTGCAGAAAACCGGCGGATGGTCGGCGACGATGGTGCCGATACTGATGGTGCTCGCCGGCCTCGGCATGGTGGTCGGCGGCATCGTGGGCGGCAGGCTGACCGACCTGTGGAAGGCGGGCGCGACCGCGGCGCTATCGCACGGCATCGCCTTGTGCGGACTGTTGCTGGTCTTCCTGTTGCCCGGTAATCATGCGACCACCGCGTTGCTGACGTTCATCATCGGTTTCGCGCTGTTCTTCAATTCATCGCCACAGCAACTGCTGATGGTGCAGGCGGGCGAAGGCGGCGGCGAGCTGATTGCCGGTGCCGCCGTACAAATCGCCTTCATTTCGGCAATGCGATCGGTTCCATCGTCGGCGGAGCGGCACTGACCGCGACGGCGATGAATTACCATTCCACCGGCATCGCAGCGCGCCGATCAGCCTGCTCGCCGTCATCCTGCTGGTGCTCTACACCCGTCGCTCACGAAGCCCGCGCCTAGCCCCATCCCAACCTTCCCATCCTTCTCCCCCAAATCCCATCTCAGCGTCGATCCCATCGCCCCCAATCCGCGAAACCGACGCTGAGGAGGGCCTAAGCGTCGGTTTGGCGGAAAGGTGCGGCGAAACCGACGGGTTTCCACATATCCACAGGTGGATTGTGGAGGGGATTATTGCGATTTTCCCCTGATTTCGTATTGTTTTACGGCACGGGAGCATTGGCTCGCGGCGCAGGAATTGCGATCGTTCCGCGGATTCCCCATGATTCCGTGTTTTCCGCGCCACGCACGCCGAATACGACTAGAGTGGCGTACCGTGCGAAGCATTGTGAAACGAATTCTCGTCACCTGCGCGGCGACTACCGCGCTGGCGCTTCTTCTGACCATGGTCCTATGCGCGCTCGGCAATGCGATGGCGCCGAAATGGCAGGTCGAGCCGTTCACGGACCATATCACGCTCACCACGACCAATACCGCTATCCAGGCCGTTGACCCGGCCACAGGTGCCGTGCTCAAAACCCCGCAGGAGGGCGCGTACCGCACCAAGGAAACGCATATCACGGTCGCGTTGGACGGCGGCAAAACCGTGAATGCCATCGTTCGCGAGCCGCTCGACGCGCCGGCAGATCGTCCCGCATGCCTGTTCCTGCACGGTTCGGGCACCGGCAAATCGTCGGAGGCGTTCGGCGACGTGGCGAACGCGATGGCGTCGGCCGGCATCACCACTCTCGTGCCGGACAAGCGGCTCGACAACTACACCATGCTGCACCGCGACTACGTGTCCAGCGCGCACGACTATGCGAAATCGCTGGAAATCCTGAGAAAATGGCCGGGCGTGAGCAGATCGGAAACCGGCATCTACGCCGAATCGGAAGGCACATGGATCGCCACCGTGCTGACGCAACAGCATCCGGATCTTGCCTTCGCCATCCTCACCTCTCCCCCGGTCGTTTCGGGCCGTCAGCAGATGACGCTCGCAGCCACCAATTATCTGACCGCCGCGGGCGCACCCGATGCCGTCAAGCAGCTTATTCCGCGCATCACCAGCCTTGGCACACAACGCATGGGACTCGCCTATGCGGATTTCGACGCGGCCAAATACCGCAGATCGCTCACCATGCCGCTACTCATCAACTAATGGCGTCAAGGACACAGCCATGCCGGTCGAACAGGCGCGCGGCTGCTGATCAAAGCCGCAAACCAGGCTGGCAATACGAATGTGACGCTGCGGTATTATGACGCGAACCATCAGCTTCGAACCGGTTCGAATCAGACGGTTCCGGGACTGCCGTTGGAACCGCATTACACGCACGATCTGGAGGATTGGATCAACGCGGTGACGAGCGGCACGGGTGCGAACGGCTGGGCAACGCCGATGATCGCCGGAACGCAGCCGAATCAGACGGTCACGGCACCGCTGAAGACCCCGCCCGCGCTGGTGAAGTCGATGGGTGTGATTATCGGCGCAATCGCGGTTTGCCTGCTCTGCGCGCTGCTGGCGATGTGCGGCGCACCAATTCTGCTCATCGCCGGCTGGGTGCGCGAGCGCCGTGCGTCACGGCGGGTATCGCACGATTCGGCTTCGACGGAACCGGCGGAGCCAACGGATTCGACTTCAATGTTTTCAACGGATGCGACCACACCGACAGGTCCATCCACACAACCGAATGCGGCACGTCCAATCGCAATAACCGACCATCGATTCCCGGTCGGCATGCGCGTCGCACTGGCGCTCAACACCCTCCTTGCCGTCGGCACGACCGGCGTGTTCCTGGCGTATCTGGTCACCGTCATCATTGATGCGATCTCGTTGACCGACAATTCGGCTGTGCTTGCCAAGAACTGGCATGCCATCGTCATGCTCACATGGCTGAGCCTTGTCGCGTTCGCCTGGCTGTTGGCGGAAATCATCGTGGACGCGTGCCGTCGTCATGCTAGGAATCGCGCGATTGCAAGCATAGATGACGATGCGGATATGAATAATGGCCACGATGCCGCAGCCGGAAGCCGATGCGATATAGGAAAGATGGAAAGCATGCATCGGATCCGGCCATGTCATCGTGGCCACGTGTGTGGTGGTGTCGGCGGCGCTATCGTTGGCGCTGCTGGCTTTCTGGGGACTGTTCTGCTGACTGGCGTTCCCGTCGGCGCAGACGCACCGCGGCGACGACGGCCCAGACCACGGAAATGATGAGCAGCAGCGCGCCGAGACCGCCGACCACGTAGAAGAACAGCGTCGAGGGATTCGGCATCCACCGCCATGCGCCGATGGGCAGCAGGCACAGCATGGACATCAGGCCGATCAGGCAGAAGAACACGCCCAGCACGATGGTTCCGGTGCTTGGTCCGGACGGGCAGATTACCAGCTCGCCGTCCGTTTTGCCGATGCGCACTTGCTTGGAGGGGTCGACCGGCTCGGCTGATTTGGCTGGATCAGCCGATTTGACGGAACCGGTCGGACGTGCCGAACGGCCCGCAAAGCTTCCGCGCATGTCTTGTCCGGAGGTTTCCAGCGATTCGGCCTCGTCCTGCGATTCGAACTTCCTCTGCGCTTCCGGACCGCCGTCGAACGGCTTCTGGAACGATTCGGTCTTCGCCTCGCCCGGATCGTCGACGGCCGGAAGGGTTTCCGTGGGCTCGTCCGAGACCTCCGCGATTCCCATGACGTCGGTCAACGGCACTTCACGGGTTTTCTCGTCACTCATTTCGTTTCCTTTCCGCTGGCGCTTTTCCCGACGTTCTTTCCATCGACGCTGCCATGCGATTGGCCGCCCGTCGTTCCCACTGGCAGCTTGCTGTCGGACGTGTACTGCATGGTGACACTGCCGCCGACCGTTCCATCGACGTTGACATACAGATCCGGTTCCTCCGGAGCCTTGTCCGAATCGATCGACGGCCAATACCACTTGTTCTCGTAGATCGTTTTGAATGCCTTGTCGAGATCCGTGCCGGCGTATACCGAATCCTGCGAATCGTTCTCCGTATCCGAACCGGCATCGCCCGCATCATCATCGCCGGAATCGTCGAAATCGGTGGTGCCGTTGAGCGCCGGAACGCCCTTGTTCACGCCATGATGGCCGAGTCCCGAATCATCGTTCTCGTCGAGGGACAGGCCCATGAAGCCCGTGCCGTTGAAGAACGTAATCCCGTCCGGCCCTCCTATGTAATCCGTGACGTTGGTGTAGCCGTCGTCCGGATCGCTGACCGACCACTGGCATCCGTCCGGCAGCGTGACCACCACCTGGGCGTTCACCACCACCAGATTCAGCTTCCCTGTCGGACATGAGCTTTCGCCGTACGTGCCGTCGTTGAGCTTGACCTTGTGCTTGCCATGCGCTGCCGGATATCCGCTCAAATCGATGTCGAGCACATCGTTGGCGTAGTTCTTGCCGACCACCACCAGTCCCTGTTCGTATCGTTTCATCTGGGCGTCGCTGGTGTCGCTCCATGTCACGATGCCGGAGACCGTCGTGCGGTGGTAGTCATTCGACATCATCCAATCGCGGCTTTCCCATGCCACCGCACTCGTGCAGAACGTCATCACCACGGCCATGAACGCCGCGCACCATGCCAGCGGATGCAGGCCGCCGGTGCGACGGCCCATGCAACCGAGCACGACGATCACCACGCCGATTCCCAGGCAGATGCCGCCGCAGCACAGTGTGGCGAGACGCAGCACGCGCAAGGCGTAATCCCAATCAACCGGCATCGTAATGGCGTACCAGCCAGATCCGGCGATCGCCAGCAATGCCAAGCCAAGCGTCACCAGTACCAGCAGCGGTCCGGCCGGCTTGCGGCGGGCGCGTTTCGACTGCGGCGCCGCCACCGTCGGCGGAGCGGTGAAGGTCGGCGGCACATTGGCCGCGGCAAACGCTGCAGGCGGGTTCACCGGCTGCTGAAACGTCTGGTATGGCGATTGGACGGGACGCGCGTACTGCTGGTAGCCGGAAGGCGCGGGACACGTCGGCTGCGGCATCGGCTGGCCTGGCGTGCCGGGCATGTTTGCAGTGGTGGCCGTGTTCGTGGACATCGGCTGCGGCATATATAGCGATTGCGCAGGCTGCACCGGCTGTCCCGGCTGAACGGGCTGAGCAGGCTGCCCAGGCCACGATCCGCCCTGCTGCGGCGGCTGCCAGCTCGCCGCATACGACTGGCGGTTCACCAGCAGCCAGAACACCAGCACGGCCATGCCGAACGCCAGCCATCCGGCGCCGGGCAGGCACAGCGCCACCGCGGCGCATACCAGCGCGCCCGCGCAGTTCCAATCCCAATGGCCGTTGACCAGCTCCTCGCACAGGATCCGGCCATCCGTCTCGTCCGGTAGCAGGAACCAGGCCAATGCGTAGAACGCCGCTCCGGCGCCGAACAGTAGCGAGGTGAGAATCACCAGCGCGCGGACCAGGGTGGCGTTCCATCCCAAACGGCGCGCCACGCCGTCGCACACGCCTGCGATCCACCGGTTGCGGCCGCGCGTGATCCGGCTGGAGCGGATCCATGCGAAGAATCGATTGCCGCGATTCGGCTGCGGCTGATACATCGGCGGCCGTGGCTGCGATTGCGGTTCGGCAGAACCAGCGGCACTGCCGCCTTGCGGATTGTTGTTTGCGTTGCTCATATCTCCATTACAGCAATCCGCAGCCGTCATACGTATCGGGGAACACCCTGAATCTGCCCTGAACACCAGCTGAAAGCCCTGAATCGGCATCCCCGACAGGGCACAATGGAAGCATGAAGTCCTTAGCCAAACCGCGATACACGCAGGAACAGTACGACCAGGCCAGCGCGGTCTACATGCGCTGGTGCTACGTGCAGGCCCTGCGCGAAGGCCGTCCCGTGCCGTCCAAGCCGGCGCGACTGCCGTTGCTGCGCCCGACGTACGGCCGCGAGGTCGCTGGCGTGGCCAAGGCCGTCAGCATGCATCTGGGCGTGTCCGTTCATCTCATCCGTTTCATTTTCGTGGTCACCACGTTTTTCTTCGGTGCGGGCGCGATCGCCTATATTTTTCTGTGGATCACCGTACCCGTCGGAGACCCGGTCCAGCAGGCGTACGTCATCGCCGGCAGCCAGCCCGTCGAGAACGCGCCGCTGTCCCACGGCAACGTGAGGAACGTAAGAAACCTAAGGAACGTCGGAAACGGCGGCGCGCAATCGCAAGACAGCGACGGCAACGCGGACGGCATGCAATCCGGCAGCGGAGCACAATCGTCCGAAAGCCTGGAACAGATGTTCGCCAACGCGCCGAGACCCGCGCTGCTGGCCATGGCGGGACTGCTTATGCTGGGCCTATGCGTGGCGATGGCGGCGAAAGGCATTGAAGGCACGCTGATTGTGCCGTTGCTGCTCGGCGTGGTCGGCGTCGGCGTCTCCTGGCTGCGGTTCAACGCGAAGGACGGCCAATTATGGACGATGCTCGGCGGCATCGCGGTCATTTTGTCGCGTACGCGATCTACCATCGCCACCCACGTGCGCATTATGCAGTCCGCACGGCACGCCACGTTCACCATGCTCGTCGCCGGTTTGGCGCTGCTTGTCGGCGTGTTGCTGGCGATTGTGCCGTGGATTATGACGCTGGTGCGTGATTTGGGCACGGAACGCGCGCTGAAGGAACGCGAGGAGGAGCGCGCCGATATGACCGCCCACCTGCACGACGGCGTGCTGCAGACGCTGGCGCTGATCCAGTTGCATGCCGGCGACCAGCAGACCGTGTTTTCACTGGCGAGGCAGCAGGAACGCGAGTTGCGCGAATGGCTATATCAGGAGCGCACCACGTCGGACCGTTCCGTCAACGCCGGTTTGAAGCAGATCGCAGCGCATGTGGAGGACACGCACGGCAAGCCGATCGAGGTGGTGACGGTGGGCGACGCGCGGCCGAGCGCGCAGACCGACGCGTTGTTGGATGCCACGCAGCAGGCGCTCGTCAACGCCGTGACGCATGGCGGCGAACCGGTGTCCGTCTACTGCGAGGCCGGCGACAAGCTGGTGGAGGTGTTCGTACGCGACCATGGCGACGGCTTCGACGTCGACGCCATTCCAGCGAATCGCCTGGGCATCCGCGAGTCCATCATCGGACGTATCAAGCGCCGCGGCGGTACAGTGGAGATTGTGTCGAGGCCCGGCTGGGGCACGGAGGTGCGCATGCACATGCCGATTTCAGGAGCGGCGGAGGATGCGGACAGCGCTACGACCACCACAGCGGACGGCGATACGGGCGTGCAATCGGCGCAATGAACACGGCACATGCAGCAGGTGCGGCAATGAATCAATCGAACCAAGGAGCAGGAATGAGCGAGCGGGAACAGCGCATCAGAATCGCCGTCGTGGACGACCATGAGATGTTCCGCGCGGGCGTGATCGCCACGTTGCAGCCGTATTTCGACGTGGTCGGACAGGCGGCCGACGTGGAGGGGTCAGTGGCGATGATCGCGCAGACCAAACCGGACGTGGTGCTGCTGGACGTGCATGTGCCGGGCGGCGAGAACGGCGGTGGCGCCGAAATCCTCACGAAATCGCGCGCATACTCCCCCGATACCGTCTTCCTCGCGCTGTCCGTGTCGGATTCTCCGCAGGATGTCGGTTCCGTGATCCGCGCCGGTGCGCAGGGATATGTGACGAAGACTATTTCCGGCGACGACCTGGTGTCCTCCATCAAGCAGGTGCATGAGGGCTACGCCGTGTTCTCGCCGAAATTGGCGGGATTCGTGCTGTCCGCCTTCCAGAACGGCCCGAGCGCGAACGGCGCGTTCGGCGGCCCGATCCACGATGACGAGCTGGACCGGCTGTCCAACCGCGAGCAGGAGGTCATGCGGCTGATCGCGCGCGGCTACACGTACAAGGAGGTGGCTTCGGAACTGTTCATCTCCATCAAGACCGTGGAGACCCATATGAGCTCGGTGCTGCGCAAACTGCAGCTGTCGAACCGTTCCGAGCTCACCCGTTGGGCCGCGGATCGACGGATTGTGTGACGTTGCCGCCACGACAACGACAATCGCCATAAACGGCATGGAAAAGGGCTTACCGAAAAATCCTTCGGTAAGCCCTTGATTGATGCGGGCAGAGCGAGATTCGAACTCGCGGAGGCTTGCACCTCAACGGTTTTCAAGACCGTCTCTTTAGACCGCTCAGACATCTACCCTTTGCGCCTAACATCGCTGCTACGCACGAAACGTCAATATACCACAGTGCGCGGAAGTGCGACACCTGGCACAGCCTCCATCCCCGTCGCTTCCAACAGAAAACCGCACACGCATCTGCCCAGAACGACACAAACGGCACTGGGACCGTCCAACATACGAAAAGCGGCGCCGGCACAAATGCCAACGCCGCTTTCACGGATTCATATCAGACGCGAACGTCTTGGAAAATCAGGCTTCCCACTTGGTCGGCTCGATGACTTCCTTGCCACCCATGTAGGCACGCATGGCCTGCGGGATGACGATGGAGCCGTCCTTCTGCTGATGGTTCTCAAGAATGGCAACCAGCCAACGGGT
>ENA-OPYV01000116-OPYV01000116.1-human-gut-metagenome-genome-assembly--contig:-NODE-116-length-24881-cov-3.266260_pt1 | contig 24881 bp, 35 predicted proteins | sample MGYA00242474_ERZ504485 | MGnify/ENA primary metagenome ERZ504485 (study PRJEB26092, sample SAMD00036263) | human gut metagenome | host: Homo sapiens | study: EMG produced TPA metagenomics assembly of...
TTTACGGCGCTCGGTCCTGCTGAGCTTCGCCAGGCTCTTCTTGAGGGTGATGACCAGGTCGTCTGCATCCATGGGCGCTCCTTCGACGTTAATTGAAGGGTACCGCCTCGCGGTGACATCGTTTTTTTATGTCAATCTTGGTCTAACAGAGCCTTTGAAAACAGGATGCTGGAAGTTAGCGCGATAGACATCAATGGCAGCGTCCCAATTGTCGTAGGCAGCCACAACATTGACGCCAGCCTTTTCGAAGCCGAGGGACATTCCGCCGCAGCCGGCGAAAAGGTCAACTGCCGTTATGTTCCTCTCGTTTTCCACGCGCTCGGTCTCCATTTCGATAGATACAGACAAATAAATAATTATAATTTCGTTTCTTCCAACATGCTTCAAGATCAGTCGGCAACAGAACAAATCCAGTTGTAACGCTTCGCCCGGACAAGAATCGCTCGTGCTCGATTCGAGCTTATTGCCGCCCAGCAGGGCAACCACTGTCGCATGCTCGCCCGTCAGAGGCCGTCCGCGCCGCATCCGCGTCCGCTCCGGATGCCGCGCCGGGTCGGTCGTGCCGCGGACCGTCCCTCGCGGCACGCACCCTCCGCTCCCGCGAAAACCCGTTCAACACAAAGGCTTTTAGGTATAGCCTTATTGCTGTACGCCACGAAGTTCCCGCCCACTCACGCCCTCGCTGCCAAACGAATACGCATCCCTCTCTCTTCTATGGATGCAACGCTGCCGAAATATAAAATCGACTCATGCGATCGCTCTCCGACCTCAGCTGAAACGTTTCAGAGCGCAACAATCTTGAACCTCGATCCACCCTCCAGACAAACCTCCTCAGTTCATCCATTACTATCGAAAAGATCTTCCATGAATTTTGACGGCCTGTTTCAGCTGTAATGGAAATAAAAAACCAGCTTTTCGAAGTCGGCGCCACAACCAGGCAAGCATTTCCGAAATCGCAGCATCACATCGCTCGATATAAGTAATTTGCTACTGGTGCAACGGCCCCGAGCACCGTTCCCGCGCGACTCTATCGCAAATACGTTGCTTAGAACAGGGCACTGCCACATTTCAGCAAGCCAATCCGAATCCTCGTTTGGTCGGGAGATAGTCCAATTACCCTTTAAATATCATATCGTTGTGGTATTCAATAAACTCAGCTCGTGGGGCAAATCGCTTCGGAAGCGTAATCGGCTCTCCGTTGTAGCGCCACAAATTTACCGCTTCCTTGAAAGTAGCGGCAGGCTAAACGAGGGCGGTGAGTTCCTTTTCTACTTCTACGCCATTAAGGACGGGCACGTGTACTCCCATCATAAAGATCTCTTTCGTACGACCCATTTCCGCTTCTACAGGAACGCAATCAGCGAGACAAACACTTACGAACTTGAACCCATGCTTTGCAAGGTGAAGGCTAACGAGCTGGTTTCGAGAGACGAACTAGCCGACCGGCTGGCCGCCATTGGTTACGAGCGGAATCGTGGGAGCCAGGGGGCGGACTTCCACTACGTGCTTAGCGTGGAGGTCGAGAACGCTGCAGTTGTGCCGCTGAGTCTCGCGTGCGGATTGGTCGACGGGCAGAACGGCAACGATGCTTTCAGCCCGCACTCGCCGAAGTTGGTGGGATAACATTTCACGAGCATGTCGATTGGTACAGGAGGAAAGATTATGGACGAGAGAATCAAATCGATAATCCACAAAGCTGTTGATGATGCCGGGCGTTATCCGTTTCTCTTCATCGGCTCTGGCCTCTCCCGTCGTTACTGCGGCACGCCGGGATGGGAGGGGCTGCTTTCGGATATCTGCGCCGAGGTGCTTGACGACCCATATGCCTTCGCGCGCTTCAAGAGCCAGGCGAAGATTGCTGTCCAGAACGGCGAGGTCGAGTCCGAACTGCCGTACGTTGCCACGCTCATGGAAAGCGAAGTAAACCACGAGCTCTTTGCATCGGATGAATTCGCTGCCTTCCGCGAAGATCACAGTGACGAGCTTACCGGGGACGCTTCGCCCATGAAGATCTACGTCGCAGATAAGATCGCGAGAGCTCGTCTCGTCGAGAGCGCCGAAACTGAGAAGCTGGCGAAGGCGGGCAGGGAAAAAGTTGCCGGCATCATCACCACGAATTATGACTGTATGTGTGAGACCCTATTCCCTGGTTTCACGACCTACGTCGGAGAAAGCGACCTCCTGTTCTCTGACCAGGCTTTCTCTCAGGAGATATACAAGATCCATGGCTCAGTCTCGAGGGCGGGAAGCATCGTCCTGACCAGCGCTGACTATGCGGAGTTCGCGCAGAAGAGGAAGTATCTCTCGGCGAAGCTGCTCACCCTCTTCGTCGAGTATCCCGTCATCTTCCTCGGTTATTCGATTCAAGACGAGAACATCAGGTCGATACTGGGTGACATCTGCGAATGCCTACCAGATGACAAGCTCAAACGGCTGGGCAAGCGGCTCATCTTCGTTCAGCACGCAACCGACACCTCTGTTGGCGAGATTGCTATGAGTTTCGGTGGCCGTACGCTTTCGATGACGAAGATCACCACGGATGACTTCGAGTCGATCTACGATGCGATGCGCAGCTTCCGGAAAATGTATAGCACGCGATTTATCCGCGAGTTGAGGGGCAGCGTGTTCAGGCTTGCGGAGCATATCGACCCGAGTTCCGACATCATCGTCTCAGGGATAGACAATGTCCTCAACGACCTTGACCCGGACCAGAAGATCGTCATCGGCCTGTCGGTGTCACCAAGTAGCATCGGAAAGCCGATTTCACCTGAAGATATCTTCGAGGACATCGTGCTCGATAACCTTCGCTATGACCCAAAGTTCATCGTCGAGAACTACCTCAACATGTACGTGCGCCAACGGCCCAACAACATGCCTGTCTTCAAGTACACGCGCGGACTCGGTGGAGAGGTCGGTAAGGACATAGCGACTTATCTCCCAACGCTCACCTCGATTGATAGCTATCGAAGCGAAAACGTTCCGCAAATCGATGCCTGCGACTCGTCGCAGATTCGAAGGGTCGCTGAGCATAAAGGGCCTTGCGAATGCATGCGCGCCAAAGAGCCCGTTCGCGTTCATCCCGTGCCTTTCAGAGGAAGAGATGGACGTCGACGACTTGGAAGCGTTGCTGAAGCGGGCACTGGCTGACGTGGGAAACGACCCTGCCAAGAAGAGGGCTCTGTTGAAAGATTCGCATTATCGGAAGTGCGTCCGCATCTACGACTTCTTGCGCTATGGAAAGTAGGAAGTCCCCCAACCTTCACCAATAGTCCGGGCAACGGCATCCGAACCTAGATCCAGTTGGGGGACATGCTCCCGAACTATGCACGGTTTCCCGCGCAAAGCTAGTTTAGCAAAGAAATGTGGAGATTGGCGGTTGGGCGCTTGAGATTCCTGCCAACTGCCGCACCCCTTGAATATCAACTTCATCCGAACACCTCCCAAATTCATCCGTACATGTACGGATGAATTTGGAATCCGATACCCTGAGGGCCGGGTCGGCCGGCCCCGGGAGATCGGAGGACGCCATGTCCGGAAAGAGCGGGAAGGGCGCCGCGAGGGCGGTCCCGAGGGCCCACGGCAGGCGATCGGCGATTTCATGCAACTACGGCTGAAGTGTCTTTATGTGGTTCAGCGCACCCAACAGTACCGTTTGATTTCGCTCAAAGCATAAACGAAACCATGCATATATTCCCAAGGCAATCAGGCATGGCGTCACGAAAACCCCGGCAGCGATTGAATTGTTGCCCGCCCATGCAGACAGACACCCTCCGACCGTAAGTGAGATGATCATGCTGATCACGCTGGGGGCCCAACTCGTATAATGCACCCCACTCACCGCCTGTTCGACTATTTCGCATTTCTTTTTCAGGCTAATGTCCTCATCCACTTCACCAAGAGAAAAGTCCACTCCCGAAATTAAATCGAGCAATTCAGCCTCACTGTAGCCGCCTTCCTTGAATCTTTTAATGAAGAAACCTCCTGGTCCAGGCCCACAGATAGGACGGTTTACACGAAACAGTTCCTTATAGGCGATTCCCATTGTTAACTCCTTAAAGTGCAGATGCTATTTACGCTATCGTTCTATCATTTCGTCCGGACAGATTTTTATCGGACCGTCGGCAACCGTTCACAAGGACATCCCGTTCAGTAACTCCCCGCGCTCCTCATACCCGCGCTCGAGCTTCTTCCCAGCTCCGCAGCGCAGCGCTTCGTTTCCTCGGCAAACAGGTCATCGATAGCCCTGTCAATCCGCGTGCAAGTCTGCCGATGCTCGTCCTTCCAGGGCAGGTTGAGTCCCAAACTCGCGTCCCAATAGCCGCCGAGTTTGGCGTTAATTACTTCCTCGGGATACAGCACGTCGCGGCGAATGTCCTCAACTACATCGTCCTCGTCCATATCGCAGGCCGCATCGCCCTGCTCGAGGAACTTGCGCAGCTCCTTTTGCGCCCGGATGTTGTTCAACATGCGAACACACACCACGGCCAAAAAGCGATAACGTTCGCATAGATCCCACTCGCCTTCGAGCCATACGCGAAAGCCCAGCATTTCGCTCGCGGACTCATCATCCATCAGGATCAATTCCCACGGAAGCACATTGGCGAGTGCGTCCTCCCCCAGCCTTTGCACGCCGTCGCGCATAAAGATGCACGGCTCCACGTCGTAATAGCCAAAACCGTGGCCCGCATCGCGACGATTGATGACATGCTTGGGCAACAGGATGATCTTGTCGCTGGGCTCGGGATCTATCTTCCGCAGCTTTTTGACCTTGCGGCGGGCGCGCTTTAGGCTGCGTTCGCTATCGCCACGGCCGCGGCCGTCCGGCTTGCCGCCGTATCGAAGGGCAACCTCACGCGCCAGGATCTTTGTGTCCGCAGCGCACAGCAGGTCGCTCACGGTAGGCAGGTCTTCCCACTCAATGCCATCGACGTCCCAAATCCTGTTCATGTTCAACCTCTTTCTGGCTGTGAATTTACGCACTTGTTCGCCCTGCACAACGTACTTGTAAGGCATGCGCCCCGCTAGAGCGCCTTCTTGCTGGGCGCAATCACCTCGTCCACCAGGCCCAGCTCCAGAGCGCGCCTGGCGTTGCACCAGCAGTCGCGCTCGGTGAGCTCGTGGAACTCCTGGGCGCTCAGGTTGCCATGCTCGGCCAGCAGCTCGTCCAGCTCGGCGCGCATGGCCGCTGTATGCTGGGCCACGATCTCGATATCGGTCTGCTGCGCCATGCCCATGCCGCCCATCAGTTGGTGGATGAGCACCTGCGTGTGGCGGTACACCTGACGGTGGTCGCCGCAGGCCAAGATCACCGCGGCCATCGAGGCCACGACGCCCTCGCCCACCGTGATCACGGGGCAATCGAGCGACTGCATGGTGTCGATGAGCGCCAGCCCCGCCGTGACGCTGCCGCCCGGGCTGTTGATGATGAGGGTGATGGGCTCGGTCGCACTTTGATGCTCCAGCACCAACATGGACTTAATAAGGCCGTTGCAGGTCGCATCGTTGACCTCGCCCTCCAGCAGCAGCACACGGCTGTTGAGCAGTTCGCTTGCCATATCGACAGCGGCAACACGGCCGTCCTTGGACTTCTTTATGATGCTGGGCTCACGATATATAACGGGCATGGCAATTCCCTTCTAAACGGAATCGGTAAGGAGGCAAAAACTGGACCGCACGGCTTACGACTAACGGAAGCCGTGCGACAAAACATGCAAGATGGGGTACACAAAGCTGCAAGGGCTAATCCCTCAGCCACTTGGCAGCATTGGGATGATCGGCGCAAAAGTACTTCTTGGCGCGGAAGGGACGCATGCCGGTCACCTTGACCAGGCAATCGGTGCGGGGCATAAGCCCAACCTCGCCTGGGGTCATCACGCAACCGCGCACATCTACGGCAGTGCGCTCGGCGCCCACGTACTTGGTGCCCAAAACCGACTCGCCACACAGTTCGCTTATGTAGTTCTGCGTCGCGATGTTGCTGCCGCCGCCCATATAGACCAAACTATCGCAGTTATCGAGGATGGTAAGCGCCGTGGATTTGCCGTACACGACATCGAGCTGGCTCAGCGATTGCGCACACATCAAAAGCTAATGCCGCGACTGCGCACAGTCGCAATGCTGCGCTCAAAATCGGGGATGCGGCCCACATTGGGAAACTCATCGAGCACAAACTGCACGCGACGCTGCAAATGGCCGCTGGGGCTGGCATCGGCACGGCGCTGGGCAAGGTTAAACAGCTGCTTAAGGGCAACGTTCGCAAGCCATGCATTAGCCGAATCGTTGTCGCTCACCTTAAGATCGATCATGCGCTTGCCCTCGTCAATACGATCAAGACGCATCTCGTCATTCTCAAAAACGCGCATGAGCTGAGGCGTCTTAAGCCGCGAGATAGTTGCATTGAGCGTGATCAGAATACTCTTAAGCGTCCTATCTGCCGCACCTCGAAAATCGCGATACTGCTCAACGCCATACAGATCAGCGTTCTCCGCACCAAACTTATCGAGAAACTCCCTGGACTCCACCTCTTCTACAAGGTAGTCCAACGGGAATCGCCCCTCACCATCTCCCGTAACCCTGATGAGCGCAGCCAGTTTAAAGACGTTGTTCATCTTAAGGTAGCGGCGCGGGGCATTGGGGTCCTCACCCGGCGTAAGGGTGCCGGCAAGGGTCTCCAGGAGGAACAGGATTCCAACAATCGCTCGAAGCAGCAGGTCGCTCGCGTTATTCCAGAACGGATCATACCTAAGGCTACGGCCGTCAGGATCGACCCCCTCCATGATTGCCGCCACTGTGGTGGGGATATCCTCGACATCCATCACGTAACGCAGAGGGTCGTATCCGGCCGACTGCTCGGGATTAACAGTATCGAGAACCGTTACCTCGTAGCCGTCCTCTTCAAAGCCTTTCCCCGTACGGCGCAGCAGCTCACCCTTGGTGTCTGTGACCACATAACAGCATTCGTGGTGATTGAGCAGGTTGGGCAAAATGAAACTCGCCGTTTTGCCGCTGCCGGTACCTCCAAAGGCAAAAACATTGTTGGACACACTCGTCTCCCAATGCTTGTCGTCCTCGTAGAACGCCACCGTGGCACCCTGCGCCAGGATCACGTCGCGCTGCTCATCGCCGGACGACAGCGCCCGCATCTCCTCCTTAGTCGCCCACTTCTTGGTCTGATACTCCGTTTGCTGCGCGGCCTCGTAGCCGTACATCTTGATGACTGGCATGGCGTGACCCCTTTCTTGTCCGTGGCGTTAGTGGTTGTTAAGCAATGCGATCGTCGCCGTCGTCCTCATTGAGCTGTGCCGAGTGCGGCGACTTGGTCGCGTGACCGATCAGGCGCTCGGCCTGCGCCAGATAACTCTCGCGAGCAGCAGTTGAGACCGTTGTGTCGCCCAGGTACGCAAGCAGTGCATGGATCATCAGCTTGTCAAGCAGGTCGTAATCTTTATGATGCTTGATATTGAGGAGATAGCGATTTTCGAGTCCGTGTACTTTGTTGGTCAAATCGATTTCCATCTTTTCCTCCATGTAATAAAAAGTGTGTCGTTCGTCCAAAAGTGCCTCAAACGGGCGTTTGACGCATAACTCAAAGTTGAAACGCGGACTCGTATCGAACACGCGTCGCTGCACCTTGAGGTAGCGCTTATAAAACATGACGGCATCATCTTCATCCGCCGTAAAGCCACGCGATCCATCGCGGTGCAGCCGGTCGCATGGCTTTCTGCCATCGGTATGGCGCACGAAGGAGGACGGGATATAGGCACCCTGCTTGGTGCTGTACTTCATCCCTGTCGCAACTTCCTCGAACAAGAGAACACCAGCCGATTTAAAGCCCGCAGTACGCCCGTGCCTAAACATACTCACCACAGTCGCTACACTGCCTATGCGGCTATCGCGCGGGGGAAAATACAGTGGCAGCAAAGCGAGTGTCGCGGCAGTCAAATGTTCGCGGGCCTCGTGTACATCGGCTCGATACTGCTCGGGCACCAGCCCGGGAATATCGGGCGAGCGCTCTTCCAGCACGCCAACGAGCGATTTGGCCAGGCGCTCGACGTTCTTCTCGCCGCAGTACGGACACGGAAGAGACCGTTCTACCTTTCCGTTCATTTCGCACATGTCGCGGAGATCCTCGTCGATCGCACTGAGGAATGCCTCGTAGATGTTGTCCCGTTTCTTCATGAATGTTTCTTTCTATCCGGTTTCGGGTGTTTGGTGTAAGTCTGTTCTAAGTTTTAGAATGCTCTGAGGTATGGATGATGACAATCGACCTAACCTGCAGCTTCGTTAGTGAAATCACCCTGCTTGATAGCGCGGTTTGCCTAAAGGCTGTGTAGCGATTGCATCAAGCAGTTGGTATTGAGTTGGTTTTGGATTGCTTCGAGGATAGCACAGTAGGCTGTTCTCGTCATTAGAAATTTTTAAATTTTTCTGCTATTATATAGCCCACCAAGAAGAAAGGGCTCTATACATGCGTGAAACAACATCATTGCCACGTCTCACCGCCGCCGCCCTCTCGCGCGCGCTTAACCTAGAACAAGGCAGCCGCCTACTCACCGTTCGCCTACCTGGCGCCATCGGCTGCGAGGCGCTTCGTGAATGCTTCAGGCTGAACGGCAACGGCGTACCTAATATTTGCGAACTTGAGCCCGGCAAGCAGAACACGGGCAATGACAACGCGGCGCCGGTGTTTATCGATGCCACAGCTTGCGTTCGCAAACGTTTTCGCGAAATCAACAGCGCATGTGAGGCGCTCATTAATGATCTGGAGCCTGGCTACCTGGGCTTCTGCGATTGGGAGGCCTATCTCTGGTGCCTGTATGCACTAGCCCTCTCCGGTCGTACTCGAGCCGCCGTACTGCTGCCGTTCGAGTCTTTGGACAACGCCGAGCAGGCACGCGCGATTCTGTTGCGCGAGGGGCTCGTCGAAAGCGTCCTATATCACCCGCTCGCCGAATCTCCGATGCACGGCATGTACGCACTTATTGTATTGTCGACGGGAAATCGCAGCGTTTCATTCCGCAATGCCGCCACGCCCATGCCACGCCTTCGGTTTGCCGACGGGGCTCGCTACCCCAATCTTCCCTTGGCTTTCTCCCCTGACTGGAGCGGCATCGAGTGCGACTCACGCAAAACGGTTTCCATTGAAACCGTCGAGCTCGAAACGCGCAAGCTACTCCAACACCACGCCGCGCTCTCCAAAGGCAGGGTTGGCCTGATCTCCGTAGCTCAAAACTACAGCGCAACGCTCGGCGACAGCTTTATGCGCGTGGTGCCGTTTATGCCCCGAGACAGCACCACCTCGGATGACATCGACGCTGTCGAGGTGCGCCGCATTTTCATCTCAGGATTTCCGCAACGGCTATTTGCTGCCCAAGGATGTTGCGGAAGGCGCGTCGGAGCTGGATTCCGAACCTGTAAAGGTAAATCCAGACGTGTTGGCTCGTTACGAGCTTCGTTGCGGCGATATCGTCATGCCGCGCATACTCGGTCGTTACGGCGCGTCGAACCTACTTGTGGTCGGCATCGATGATGCAAAGCAGCATCTAGTTGCCTCGCACAACACCACCGCCATTCGCCCGGCGATTCCAACGATGACCGACGAGGAGCGCATGGTGTATGCAGAGATGGTCGCGGCGTACCTCACCGACGGCCATGGGTCCATAGTTTTGCAGGTATTGTCCGACAATCAGTACAGCCACGCCATCCGCCCTACCGATCTGTTCGAGATCGAAGTCCCACCAGCACTCGACCCGCGTACGCGCGAGTATAGCGAATCCATCAATCGCTTTGCCGAGGTCGTAAGGGCCAAGAAACAAGCCGAGGCCGCTGTCGCCCAAGCCCAGCGCAACCTCGAAGCCGCAAAGAAGGCCGTTACTCAGGTGGTCGACCAGGCCTGTGAGTAGCGCATACATAGGCAGTAGAAACGTCTTAAGCCGGCGGCAGGAACTAATCCTGCCGCGGCTTAACTATCTAGCCTATTCCCATCCCGTGGTCTGAGGATTCCATTTGCGCACATTCGCCGAATGATTAAAGCACGGTGTATACAACCGATTGACGACCCCTTCTGCCCCAGCAATGTTCCCCGCGAGATCAAGTACCCCCGCCTGCCTCGCCATCTTTATGTACTGCGCAGAACCATTTTGTTTCCACCAGAGAGGCGCCACGAACTCTTCCGGCATTGCCACCTTGCGGGCAGATGCTTCTTTCTCGACCCTCTCGACAAGCGTAGTCCCATCGACGAAGCAAGTTTTCGCGTACACCAAGATGTCGACTATATCCTTGATTCGCGAAGAGGCACGGCCCTCATGCATCTCTACCATGCGAGCAATTTATCTGCAAGGGCACTCTCCACTCGGCATACTCGATAGTCGCAGACTGGGAGCCCCTCAATATTCAAACGATCGATCGGCGCAAGAACCTCAGGCTCAAGTCCCCGCACTTCATCAATTACCAAGTCAATTGAAATTGGCTGCAGCTTCTTGGTTCCCATAAAGGGGGTGAACCACAACCGTTCGCACCCACACCGATACTCATCTTCTTTTTTGATCTGCTCTGCACGATCAAAGACAAACGAAACGAAATCCTCCAGATCAATCGAAGCCGCCCGCGCCAGATCGGCAACAGCCTCTTCGAGGCTCTCCTCTTGAGCAACCAAGTCAATATCTCTTGTGACACGCGCATCGAGTGTTCGCGCCAGGACGCTTTGGCCACCCTTGAGTACAAAGCGGCCGTCATCTTCTGAAAAAACGCGACATAGGAAGCGATGAAAGTAGAAACCGACGATCGCCCGATTAGTATCCATCGGCGATTCTCTTGCGGCATCCCTAACAGCCATCTCCAGTGCGGCAGGTGTTTTGTACTTCACCATGTCCTCCGTTTTTCATTACTCGTTCAGCGCCGTCAACAAGGGCATCATCAACTCGCGTCGTTTGGCGGTTTTAGAGTTCTCCTCTACAAGATCTTTCAGCCGCTGTATCTCGAGCCCTCGCCCAAGCGCGTCGTTATAGGCATCGATAATTAATGAGGGGTCCTCGCAATCGAGGCAAAGATCAACAAGCGTGCGCTCGGGTTTAGTTACCGGCAGGCCGTCGAGCCAGACGATGTCCTGCTCAGCGATCTCGCGCTTTGCAAAAGAAAGGGATTCGTTTCTCGTATTGATGCGCATGGGCGCGGTCATCCTGTAGGGGGACAGATAGAAATCGCCCATTTGCTGTAGGTTCGCCGCTGTCGTACCGCTCACGGCGATGCCATCCCACTGGCGTTTTCTCTCCCACGCGCAAAGGGAGGGATTGGTGAGTTTCCAAAAAGCGTTGAGCTCGTCAGTGTCTCGGCGCTGCGTGCCCGACATCCGGTAGGCGCCGTGGCATATCCGTTCAAGACGCCCCACGCGGCATGAGTGTGCCAGCGCATCTCGAGAGATGTCCATACGAGCCGCCTGGGCTGTGGTGAACACGCCCTCACTCTCGGAAAGCTCGCTTATCGCCGTTATGTTGCTAAAGTACTTCATGTTGCAATTGTAGGATATTCTCATGCTTTTGCAACGTGATTTTGATTCCCTATGACCGGCGTGCTTTGCGTACCCCTTTTCTGCCACCACTTTGTCATCGGCCCACCATCCCCTACTATCGAGGTCTAATACTTTTCCGCGAAGTGAACGTCTGTTTTTGGACCCCTGGAGCATCCGCATTTTTCAACGGCATAAACGCAGGATTCTGGCATCAAAGCCGCAGGAAACGGCACCCGAAAAGTGTCGATGCTTCGGGGGTCCGTTTTCACTCATTCACTTCTCGGAAAAGTATTAGACCTCGCTGTCAGCCGTCCCAAAGATCAGACTGCACCTCCTTCACGCCACGCAAAACCTGCCTTTTCTGCCCCCGCCCGCCTCCGCGCCACCCAAAACTCATCCACTATTAATCTTGGCTCAAGAATCGCTTAATCTATAACCTGCACTATAGAGTTCGACCAAGGGCGGGGCGGCACCGCGCAACGCAGGCCGCCGAACGCAACGCTGCGCCCGGGTAGATCGCCCGGCGTCGCGCCCATCGAACGAAAGGATAGGTCATGGACGACCTCGAAAAAGTTGAAACCATCCGCACCAAGTGCAACGTGAGCTACACCGATGCCAAGGCCGCGCTCGACGCCGCCGACGGCAACGTACTGGATGCCATCATTTGGCTCGAGTCGCAGGGCAAGACCCAGACCACGTCGCGCACGCCGCCACCGAGTCCGCGCCAGTCGATGAGCCCTCGGCCGAGATGGTCGCCGCGCAGGCCGCCTACGAAAAGTCGAGCGAAAAGACCGACTTCTCCAAGAAGATGGACAGCGTGTGGGAGTACCTCAAAAAGCTCTTCCGCCTGAGCCTGGACACCAAGTTTATCGCCACGCGCCGCGATGCGATCATCCTCAACATCCCCATCCTGATCCCCATCGTCGCGCTGTTTGCTTGGGGCGCCACGATATGGCTGATGCTGATTGGCCTGTTCTTTGGCATGCGCTACCGCATCGACAGCGACGGCGACGTGCCCGGCAGCATCAACAACCTTATGAATCACGCTGCTAACGCCGCGGACGACATCAAGCAAAATCTCAACGACGACAAGTAATCGCAGACGGGGGCACGCATGGCACGGATCCTGATCGTAGAGGACGAGGAGAAAATCGCCCGCTTTGTGACGCTCGAGCTGGAGCACGAGGCTACCAGGTGGAACACGCCGCCGATGGCCGCACTGCCGTGGACCTGGCGCTGGAGCGCGACTACGATCTGATTCTGCTCGACGTGCTGTTGCCGCAGCTCAACGGCATGGAGGTCTTGCGGCGTGTCCGCAAGCACAAGGATGTGCCGGTGATTATGGTCACCGCGCGCGATGCCGTGATGGACAAGTGGCCGGGCTCGATGCCGGCGCCGACGATTACCTGACCAAGCCATTTGCGATTGAGGAGCTGTTCGCACGGATCCGCGTGGCGCTGAAGCGCTCGGAAGCCGTGCGAGCGGCTTCGGGCGTTGGCGGCGCCGGTACTGGGGCGGGTACGGCAGGCGGCGCGGGCACCGGAGCCGCTGCGATGCCCCCGGTCGGCGACTCGACCCCAGGCTTCCGCCGCGCCCTCCCCCGCCGCGCTCGCCGTGGGTTCGGTCGCGCTCGATCCCGACCGCCGCGAAGTCACGGTCGGCGGCTCGCCCATCGCGCTCACGGCCCGCGAGTCGACGTCCTCGCCCTGCTTATGACGCATGCCGAAACCGTGCTCACGCGCGAGCGCATCGCGCACGAGGCGCTGGGCTACGAATACGTGGGCGACACCAACAACGTCGACGTGCACATCGCGCACCTGCGCGCCAAGATCGAAGACGCCGGCGGTGCCCGCATCATCCAAACCGTGCGCGGGGTGGGCTATGTCTGCCGCGCGTAACGCCGAGACCAAGCGCGTCACCTCCATCGCCCGTGCCATCAACTGGAGCTACATGTGGCGCCGCCTGGCGAGCTACATCTGGCTCGACCTGTGGCTGCTGGTTGCTGCGGCGGCGATCCTCATCTATGGCTATAACCAAACGCTGCCCGACGGCGCGTTTACCGCGGGATGGATCCCCGGTGCCGCCGTCCACGGCATGTCGCTGACGCCCGCGCACGGCTGGGACCCCGCCACGCTCACCTATACCGTCGAGCTTGCGCGCACCACCAAGACCTTCCCCCCTCGCGCAGGACCTCATCGCGCTGTGGCCCCTCTATCTTGTCGTTGCAGGTGGGCAGGTCATCAGCGTGCTCAACATGCTCGGCGGCGCCCGCCGCGTGCGCCGCACCATGGCACCGCTCAACGACCTGGCCCTGCGCGTAGACGAGCTCAGCCGTATGCAGCTCTCCGGCGGCAAGATGGAAACGCTGGAGCAGGCCATCGAGCGCGCAAGCGTCGACTCGCCGAGCGTCACCACCGGCGACGCCGACCTGGCGAGCATCGAGGTCGCGCTCAACCGCCTGCTGCGCCAGATGCAAGAGGCAAAGCTGCAGCAGATGCGCTTTGTCAACGATGCAAGCCACGAGCTACGAACGCCCATCGCGGTGATTCAGGGTTACGTAAACATGCTCGACCGCTGGGGCAAAGATGACCCGGACGTGCTGGCGGAATCCATCGCGTCCCTCAAGGCCGAAAGCGAGCATATGCAGGAGCTCGTGGAGCAGCTGCTGTTTTTGCGCGCGGCGATGCCGGGCGCACGGTCCTGCGGCGTGCGAATACCAACCTGGCCGCACTGGTCGGCGAGGTATGCGAGGAGTCACAGATGATCGATGCCGAGCACACGTATCGGCTGGCTTTTGACGCCTTGCTTGCCAGCGACCCGCGCTGCGACGCGCCCGTCGACGTGGCGCTCGTGAAGCAGGCTCTGCGCGTGATCGTGCAAAAACGCCGCCAAGTATTCGGACGCGGGCACATCCATCTCGTTTGGCGTGACGCCGGATGCGGGCGCGGGCACGATCGACATAAGTGTTGAGGACGAGGCATCGGCATGAACCAGAAATCCGCAGCTCACGCATTCGAACGGTTCTACCGCGCCGACAACGCACGCGATGCCGGCGCGCAGGGCTCGGGTCTGGGGCTCGCCATCGCCAAGTGGATCGTCGACAGCCACGGCGGCGTCATCGGTGTGACCTCAGTCGAGGGCGTCGGCAGCCGCTTTACGATTCGCCTGCCACGATAGAAAGCCCCTCGGCATAAATAAAGGGATAAGCCATGCGGCCCTATCCCTTTTTGCTAGCTATAGCAGCTTGTGCGCTACTCGCGGCACAGATGCACGGCGAAGCCGGCGAACTCGCGCTTAAAGTACACGAGTTTGGTGCCGCCGTCGGGCAGCAGCACGCGCGACTCCTCGTTGACCTCGAGTCCGCGCTCGGCAAACCACTTCTCGGCCGCATCGATGTCGTTGACGGCAAAGCCAATGTGGCCCTTGGTGCCACGACCGTTCTGCTTCATGACCTCGATCAGCGAATCGTTAAAGTACGAAACCGGGGTCTCGATGACAGGTAGGCCCATCATCGTCGAGAACAGCTCCGCGATCTCCAGGGCATCGGCCGGGTCGGTGGCGTTAATGCCCACGTGGCGACGCGCATGCCAAAGAGCTCTACCGGGTTGGCGTTCTGCTCATTTATACAGGCAGCGCCTACTGAGCCATAACGTCGAGAACGGCCTTCTCGGCAGCGACGCGGTTCATGCCGGTCATGAAGGGCACGCCGCTCACGTACGGGCAGGTGAGGCCCTCGGGGGCAACGGTGGTGGCGATCAGCAGGTCGGCGCCCTCGTCGCAAGCGTCCTTGGCCTCGGAGATGGCGCACTGCACGATCTCATACTTGCCGGCGTAACCGTTGGCGTCGAGCATGGTGGCGACCTTCTGGGCAACGAGCGTGGAAGTAGCAGCGCCAGCACCGCAAGCCAAAACGATCTTCTTCATAGGTAATGTCTCCCTTCATGGTTTACTTTAGGTAAGTGTACCGCAGCGAGCGATGGCACTCAGCCTCGATGAGCTTTTATGCCAGTTTGCTTGTGCGCTGCGTATAATACATCTAGTACGTGTTGTCATACCGCTCGCTTTATGAGCGACTAAGGATCCTAACATGCCCGATTCCCGCACACTCTGGACCGCCGTCGTTATCATCTGTATCGCCGTGTCGGTGTTCTTTAGCGTCAAAAAACGCACTACGTTTAAACGCCTGCAACAGTTGATGGCCGCCAAAACAGTGGGCCGAGTTCGATCGTTTGCTCGACGGCAAACTCACCAGCATGCTGTACCCGCGCTACAACCGCGACTACCTGCGTCTGAACTCCTATCTGCTGCGCGAGGACCACGAGCGCGCCGGCGAGATGTTCGACCTGCTGCTGGGACTCAACCTGCCCAAGATGCAGCGCGTCGACCTGGTGATCAAGGCCTTTAACTACTACGTTGGCCAGGAGGACCGCAAAAAGTCCAAGGAGTTGCTGCACGAAATCAAGGGCTTTGAGGGCGGTCAGGCCGAGGCGGTCGCGCACGAGTGCCAGCTGATGTACGACACGATGATCCTCAAGCGTCACAACGACATTCCCGAGCTGGAGCGCATGCTCGAGGATGTCGGCGACGACCCGGTCAAGCGCTGCCGCTTGGAGTACCTGCTGGCCCTGCAGTACCAGAACAAGGGCGACGAAGCCAAGTTTGCCGAGTACTTGGAAAAGTCAGGCCAGCACTCGATGGCCGTCAACGCGTAACGGACGGCTTGTGCTAGACTTCTAGTCTCACGGGGGCGTGGCGGAATTGGCATACGCAGGAGACTTAAAATCTCTCGCCGCAAGGATTGTGGGTTCGAGTCCCACCGCCCCTACCATGTATTGGTTACGGGCCCGTGTCCCCTGGGGATGCGGGCCCGTTTCTTTTGGATGCCGATACAGATGGTGAGTTGCGGGTGGAATAGGGACTGTTTGGGGCCCGAAAGGGCGATTTTAGTCCGTATTTCACCGCAACTTATGAGGGGATGGTTAAAGGGCGTTGAGGCTGGGGGTCCAGCCGATGGTGGGGTTGTGCCGTCGAGGGTCTCGTTGATGGTGGCGGCCATGCCGGCGAGTAGGCTGTTCTCGCTTACGGTGAGCGTCTTGTAGCCGCCGGCACGCATGAGCTCGCGGATCACCACGCGCCGGCCAGAATCACGCCCGCGCGTTTGGGCTGTACACCCGGTAGCGTGGCGATGCCTTCCGCGTCCAACACAGACATGCGCTCGATAGCGGCCGAGACCTGCTCCAGCGACAGCTCGCATAGGTGCACAAAGCTCGAATCGTACGGTTCCAGCTCGTGAACCAGTGCCACGAGCGTGGTGACGGTGCCGCCCACGGCGACCAGGCGCTCTGCATGCTCAAAGTCGCTGGGCAGGCCCTCAAAATAGGCGGCGAACTGCTCGCCCGACCACGCAGCGGCGGCTGAAAGCTCGCCATCCGCGGGTGGCAGCGCCGAGAAAACCGCTCCGTCACGCGACGGCAACCGATGTCCAGCGAGCGCGTTCCCTCCAGCGCAAAGACGCTGCACTCCGGAGCGTATACGCCCGTCGCGAGCTCCGTGGACCCGCCGCCCGCAATCGGCAACGATGATGCGCTCGCCTGCAAAGTCGTGCGCCACGCCAAAAACAGTCAGGCGTGCCTCGACCTCACCCGGAATCACCTGCGGCTCGAGCCCCAGCTCGCGCAGGCCGTCCAGCAGCAGCGCGGCATTGGACGCATCGCGCGCGGCGCTCGTGCACGTGGTGCAGACGCACGCGGCCCCAAAGGCACGGGCCTCAACCACAAACATGCGGCACGCAGCGAGCACGCGCTCAACGGCCGCCTCGCAAAAGCGGCCCGTCGCGTCCACGCCCTCGCCCAGGTCGGTAATCTCGGTATGCTTGGACGATTCCACAATCGCTCCGCCCTCGACCTGGGCCAACACCACTCGCGACGACACCGTTCCCAGGTCGATCGCGGCCACCTTATAGCGTTTGCAATTTGTCATTGCGGGCTCCCCTCCGGGCGCTATTTGCCGTTGGACACGACCGTCTGACCCTCGACGCCGTTAAACCCAAACAGCATGTCGAGCGCCTGGATGTACCACGGTGCGTCCTTGCCGACCTCTTCGATCTCCTTGGCCACTTCGCTGGCATTCTTGGCGTTTGAGGACTTTTTGCTCGACGACGAATCCGAATCCTCGTCCAGACCTTGCACTTCAATCCTCTTCTCGCCGGGCATCACCATGCCCAGGTCCCGTGCCGAATCCTTAATGCCCTCTTCCGAAAACCACTTGTCAGTGTCTTTTTTCATCTCGTCGTTGTATTGCTGGCGAATCTCGACCTGCTTGGCCAAGATGTCGCTCGAGCGTTTTGCCACGTACAGGTCGCGCACGGGGGAAATACAGGCTCACGAGCGCCAGCGCCACAACGATGCCGATAAACAGCGGACGCAGAGAGCCATGCGTAAAGTCATAGATCGCCTTGACCACCGCATTGTCGTTGGCGTAGCGCATAAAAGTCCGAGCCCGAAAGACGGCTCGAAGGTCTGCTCGATTTGTCGTGCGTCTGGGCCGAGGGACGCGACGAATGCGGCGAACGTGTCGGACGTACTGGTCCATCTGTCGAAGTATTCACTTGAGCATTGGGGCGCGAGGTACTTGTCGGGCGCTGCGTGGAGCGGTCGGCGCCGGCGTAGTCGGAACCGCCGAGCTGCACCGTACGTGCGCGGCGAGGCGACGGCTCGCGCGATGCGGCGGAATAGTACCTGTTGTCGTAAATCTGATCCATGTGCGCCTTGTGCGGTTGAGGTTTGTTTGCGCTAAGTCCTTTAGTTATAGCACGAGCGCCGCACCGCCTTCGCCAGCCTTTGCTCGACATAAAAAGGCGCTGAGCCATATGGCCCAGCGCCCGACAGAACTCTGTAGCGTCTAGCTGGAGCGGGGCGAAGCCGAGTCCATCCCCTCCCCACCAGGCTCGTCTATCTAGCGAATGTTATAGAACGCGGCATTGCCGGCGTAGCGCGCGCTGCCCTCGAGCTCGTCCTCGATGCGGATGAGCTGGTTGTACTTGGCGATACGGTCGCTGCGGCACGGGGGCGCCCGACTTGATCTGGCCGGCATTGACGCCCACGACCAGGTCGGCAATCGTGGAATCCTCGGTCTCGCCGGAGCGGTGGCTCACGATGCAGGCGTAACCGGCCTCCTTGGCGGTCTCGATGGCCTCGAGCGACTCGGTGAGCGTACCGATCTGGTTGACCTTGACCAGGATCGCGTTGGCGGCACCCAGCTCGATGCCCTTCTTGAGGCGCTCGGTGTTGGTGACGAACAGGTCGTCGCCCACCAGCTGCACCTTGTTGCCAATGCGACGGGTAAGCTCGACCCAGCCGTCCCAGTCCTCCTCGGCCATGCCATCCTCGATGGAGATGATGGGGTAGGTGTCGACGAGCTTCTCCCAGTAATCAACCATCTGGGCACTCGTGTACTCCACACCCTCGCCCTTGAGCTCGTACATGCCGGTCTCGGCGTTGTAGAACTCGGTCGAGGCCGGGTCCATGGCGTACATGAAGTCGACGCCGGGCTTAAAGCCAGCCTTCTCGACGGCCTTGGTAATATACTCGAACGGCTCGGCATTGGTCTTAAGGTTGGGCGCAAAGCCGCCCTCGTCGCCCACGCCGCCGCCCAGGCCGGCCTCGTGCAGCACGCCCTTGAGGGTGTGGTAGACCTCGGCGCACCAACGCAGGCCCTCGGCAAAGCTCGGGGCGCCCACCGGCATGATCATGAACTCCTGGAAGTCGACGTTATTGTCGGCATGCACGCCGCCGTTGAGGATGTTCATCATGGGCGTGGGCAGCAGATGGGCGTTGACGCCGCCCAGGTACTGGTACAGCGAAAGACCCGCCGACTCGGCAGCGGCGCGGGCGACGGCCAGCGACACGCCCAGGATGGCGTTGGCACCGAGCTTGGTCTTGTTGGGGGTACCGTCCGCGGCAATCAGCGCGGCATCGACGGCGCGCTGGTCGAAGGCGTCGAGGCCCACGACGGCGTTAGCGCACTCGTTATTGACGTGCTCGACGGCCTGCGAAACGCCCTTGCCCAGGTAGCGACCCTTGTCGCCATCGCGCAGCTCGCAGGCCTCAAAGGCACCGGTCGAAGCGCCCGAAGGCACCATTGCGCGGCCAAAGCTACCGTCCTCGAGCACGACCTCGACCTCGACAGTGGGATTGCCGCGGCTGTCGAGCACCTCGCGACCGTAGACGTCCAAAATATCGCTCATGTTGTCTCCCTCTCACTTGGAAACGTAATGGATGCAAACGACCGGCTGACCGCGCACCGTCGGTGCGTCTCCGTAAGTTAGCCATGTCGCACTTTTTGCATTATGCCCTAAGTTAGCCGAGGGATACATATGAATTGGAGAAATCATTCTTTGGGGCGCTTGTTTTTGCACCGAGCATTCATCTCTAGAGGTCGCCCCCCCCCCATTAAATTCTTCTATCGGCATACCGTCTTTACCTGGCTTGCGAATAAAAGAGCCAATAATGTGCTTTTACATCGTTCAAAGTTCTGGATATCGTGCAATTCTAAGGGTCTGAAGTTCTGGATATCGTGCATAATCAGGTTATAAAAGTTCTGGATATCGTGTACGAGGTAGCCATGCTTAAACGAAAAGCCTATGACAAACTACTAAAATGGAAGCATGAAAACGCTGGTAAAACAGCACTTCTTATTGAAGGAGCCCGCCGCGTCGCAAGAGCACGCTTGCCCGCACGTTTGGAGAAACCGAATACAAGTCCTGCCTTGTCATTGATTTCTTTCAAGCACCTGCCGAAGTTAAGCAATATTTTGAGGACTATCGCACTGACTTCGACTCGCTCTTCCTCTATCTCTCGGTTTTCTATAACGTCAAACTCTATGAACACGAGACGCTTATCGTCTTTGACGAGGTCCAGATGTACCCGCAAGCACGCGGACTCATCAAGTATCTCGTTGCAGACGGACGTTACGACTACATCGAAACTGGATCCCTGCTCAGCATCAAGCAGAACATTAAAGATATCGTCATCCCATCCGAGGAAGAGTCTCTGGAACTTGAGCCCCTCGACTTTGAGGAGTTTCTTTGGGGCATGGACGAAAAGGGGCTGGCCGATCTCATTCACATGAGTTTTAACAAGATGAAGCCGCTCCCCGATGCCCTACATCGCAGAGCGCTCTCCCTTATGCGCGAATACATGCTCGTAGGCGGCATGCCTGAGCCGGTATCCATCTATGTTGAACAGCGCGCTTTTGCGCCCGTCGACGCTTCGAAGCGCCGAATCGTCCAGCTCTATCGCAACGATATCTCTCGTTTTGCAACCGGTTACGAATTCAAAGTCGTCTCCGTACTCGATGGCATCCCGGGTCAGCTCTCTAAGCACGAAAAACGATTCAAGCTTTCCTCACTTGATAAAAAACGCACGCATGCGCACCTACGAAGAAGCCTTCTTTTGGCTGGCAGACGCGCGAATTGCCAATATCTGCTATGCCGCAAGCGAACCGAGCGTGGGCCTTTCACTCAGCATGGAGCAAACGGCCCTCAAGTGCTACATGGCGGACACCGGCCTGCTTGTAACGCTTGCCTTCTCTGACAACAACGATACCGATGAAGACGTTTACAGGGCCGTGCTTCGCGGCGACATCGGATTGAACGAAGGAATGCTTACCGAAAACTACGTTGCCCAATCTCTAAAGGCCAATGGATACAGACTCTTCTTTTATTCCCAAAGCGGAAAGAAGGAGGGGGAGGAGCGCATGGAAATCGACTTCCTCGTCACCCGACCCTATGTCAATGCCGCCGGAAAGCCGCGCATCAGCCCCATCGAAGTTAAGTCGCCACGCAGATACGGAACCATCTCCCTCGACCGATTCCGCGCGCGCTTTAACAAGAAGATTGGGATGGCTTACGTGTTGCACCCTAAACAACTCGAGTGGGATGCCGAAGCACAGCTGGCACATCTTCCGTTGTATATGGCTTTTTGCTTGTAGAGACCTCTCTACGAATGGATGCCGTGAGAGACGCAGGCCTCACTCGCTTGCTTTTGCTTGGTCCCACAGGTCGTTGAGTTGAGCGGTTGAGCAGGCGGCGAGGTCATCGCCCGCCTCGTGCACGGCGGCCTCCATCGCAGCCCAGCGACGGCGGAACTTTGCCGTGCTGGCGCGAAGGGCGCTCTCGGCGTCGATTCCTTCTTTGCGCGCAACGTTGACTAGGGCAAAGAGCAGGTCGCCAAACTCCATCTCGCGCTCGGGCGAGCCGGGCTCCTCGGCCTCAAACTCGGCACGCTCCTCAGCTACCTCGTCCCACACATCCTGGACCGTCTCCCACTCAAAGCCCACGGCCGCCGCCTTGCGCGACACCTTCTGCGCCTGCATCAGCGCCGGCAGATGCGTGGGCACGCCGTCGAGCAGACCCTCGGGCGCAGCTTCGCCCGCTGCCACGGCCTTGTCCTTGGCAACCTTCTCGGCAAGCTTGACCTCATCCCAAATCTTGAGCACCTCGTCGGAGCTCTCGGCGTCCGCATCGCCAAACACGTGTGGGTGGCGGCGGATGAGCTTGGCGTCGATATCGCGCGCCACGTCGGCCAGCGTAAACTCGCCGGCGTCCGCCGCAATCTGCGCATGCAGTACTACCTGCATGAGCACGTCGCCGAGCTCCTCGCGCAGATGCGTGGCATCATCGGCCTCGATGCAATCGAGCGCCTCGTAGGCTTCCTCGATCATGTTCTTGCCGATGCTCTGATGCGTCTGCTCGCGATCCCACGGGCAGCCATCGGGCTGACGCAGACGCCAGATAGTCTGCACCAGATGCTGCAGCTCGGCCGACGCGTCGACCAGCGTGGACAGGTCGCGCGAACCCTCGGCATTTTGCTGAGCCATGTGCTGCGCCATAGTTATTCCTCCTCCAGGACCACGTGACGGAACACGCCGCCCTCGTAGATGCCGTAGCTATGCGTACCGTCCTTGGGAATGCTCACGCTGCCGGGATTGAAGAGCCACATGCCCGGGTGCGCGGCGCTCTCCTCGTTGACCTTGATGTGCGTATGGCCGTAGACGAGCGCGGAGCCCTCGGGCAGCGCGGGCGCGTGGTCGACGCTGTTGTGCATGCCGGCGCCAAAGACGTGGCCGTGCGTCAGGAACAGCTCACGGCCGGTCTCGTCAAACAGCGTGGCGTAGTCGGCCATGACCGGGAAATCGAGCACCATCTGGTCGACCTCGGCGTCACAGTTGCCGCGCACCGCGATGATGCGGTCGGCCAGGGCATTGAGCAGCGGAATCACACGCTTGGGAGCGTAGTCGCGCGGCGGGTCGTTACGCGGACCGTGATAGAGCAGGTCGCCCAGCAGGACGATGCGGTCGGGCTGCTCGGACTCGATGGCGGCGACCAGGCGCTCGGTCCAGTATGCCGAGCCGTGGATGTCGGAGGCGATGAGGTATTTCATGGTGGTCCTTTCGGGTGGGGTTGATGTGGCCGGGCGCGGCGCGTCGCTCGGCCGTGTTACTCAAATCGCAGTGCCACGGCTTGTGCCGCCTGCATCACGCGCTGGAGCGGCACGTTATGCTCGCGAGCGAGGCGGGAGCAGTCTTCGTACTCGGGCGCGCACGCTCACTACCGTCGGGCAGGGTCGCCACCTTGACGGACACCTCGCCCCATGGCGTTGTTACGCGCTCAAAGCGGCGTGGTAGGCAAACGCGCTCCATAACCTGGCGGCGGATGCCATTGGTCGTGGTTTCCAAAAAGATAATCGTCTGTAGGCGCTCGATATCCTCGTGGGTACAGATTACCTGCAGCTGCCAGCCGGGACGGCCCTTCTTGCAATAGAGGGGCAGCCAGTGCACCTCGCGCGCACCGGCCTCGCGCAGGCGGTCGGCGGCGTAGGCGAGCACCTCGGGCGACGCGTCGTCGATATCGCATTCCAGCTTGACGATGGTCTCGGGCGCATCGGTCTCGCGGGACAGCGGAGATTTGCTATCGCATGGCATACGGTCCGGCTCCTTTCCGCACGGGCTCGTTTTGTTCATTCAAACGCTAGCACATCGCGGGCGGCGTGGATGTGGCGGAGCGCGATGAGCGCGATTTTCCCTGTCCGCAAGAAACCGACACCCCGGCGCGCTCATCGCATCGAGAGCCGCGCCGCTACAATGGAGCGAATTCGCCTGACGCAAAGGAGCTGCCATGTCTGCTTGCCCGCTGGTCGATTGCCATACCCACACCTCGTTTTCGGACGGGCACGCCTCGTTTGAGGACAACGTTCGCGCCGCTGCTGCGGCCGGGTGCCACGTCATGGTCTCGACTGACCACCTCACCCTACCCGCCAGCATGGACGCCAACTGCGAAGTGCAGGTTGTCGAGGGCGACCTGCCGGCACATCGCCTGGCCTTTGAGGACGCCCGCAAGCTTGCCGCGCAGATTGCGCCGGAGCTCGAGCTTATCTATGGCTTTGAATGCGATTGGTACGAGGGCTGCGAGCCTTTGGTCGAGCGCTGGTCAGCGGGTGCCATAGTGCGCTTGGGCAGTGTGCACTGGACTGGCGATCCGGGCGATATCATGGCCGGTGCTGCGGGCACGGCGGGGACGGAGGACGTCGCTCGTCCCGATACGCCCGATTCGCTTTGTGGCTGGGTCGACGATGACACCGACCTGCATGTTTGGGAAACCTGGGCGTACGCGGCGTGTGGGAGCGCTATGTCGATAACTGGTGCCGCGCCTGTGAAGCCGCTTAACTTTGATGTAATGGCCCACCCCGACCTGGTCATGCGCTTTTCGAAGGAAGGCTTTGCGCCCGACTTTGACCCCGCGCCATTCTGGGAGCAGATGGCAGAGTGTGCACACGACACGCCGCCGCGTTGAGGTCTCGACTGCCGCGCCGCGCAAGGGGCTCGACGACTACTACCCCGCGACCGGATTGCTGCGTTGCTTTGCCCATGCCGAGGTGCCCATTACCTTTGGTTCGGATGCGCACCGCGCCTGCGATATCTGCTGGAACATCCGCGAGGCCCAGGCCCACGCCTACGACTGTGGCTATCGAACCTTCGACATCCCCCACCTCACCGGAGAATGGGAGCCCACGCCCCTCGCCTAAGACTAGTCGTTGGGGACGCTCTTCACAAATGACCCCTTGGGGACGGAGGAAAACAGGTCGTTTTGCTCACCACCGCGCCCGTGCAACACCACCCGCCAAAAAAAGACGCCCGTTTACTACGATGAACCGCAAACCTCCGACCATCGGCTTAAATGTGGAAAATAAAACCGACGCTCCTATAAGTTGTCAATAGGCAGTTTGCGGGAGCGCTCCCTTCAATTCGCACAGGAGCTCGTAATACCTCCTCTCCCAGTTTTCGTCGACCGCCGTCTCCCATGTTCCAGGTGACCGAG
>ENA-OPYV01000117-OPYV01000117.1-human-gut-metagenome-genome-assembly--contig:-NODE-117-length-24780-cov-2.471423_pt1 | contig 24780 bp, 37 predicted proteins | sample MGYA00242474_ERZ504485 | MGnify/ENA primary metagenome ERZ504485 (study PRJEB26092, sample SAMD00036263) | human gut metagenome | host: Homo sapiens | study: EMG produced TPA metagenomics assembly of...
ACCGATGATCAGACTCCGGTACCCTCTGTGTCGCTGCTCTCTGCCCAGTTGCAATCGGATACCGGGCGGGTGATGTTGCCGCCACCCGGTCTATGGCCGGGGGAGGGAAACCGGCTGGTGACCTCCGGTTTCCTGTACGGCAAGAATTTGGCAGACGATGACCTGGTGCTGGAGATGGCCGGTAAGCCGGGCACCGGTACGGACGCGGCACGGTGCGCTGCGCTCAAAACCGCTCTACGGAGCCGGAAGGCCAGTTTGTGCTGTACTACGGCATTTCCGCCCATGTGGGCACTGCCGCCGCGCGGGCGTACCTGACTTATGCAGACGCAGACGGCGCCCTGCACACGGTGTATTCCGCCGTGCTGCGTTATACCTATTGACAGACCTTTCCTGTTTACAATCTGCCCGGCCTGTGCTACAATAAGGGCAGCAAAGGAGTGCGATTATGAAAAAACTATACGCCTGTGCAGCTTTCTGCTGGCGTTTCTACTGCTGGTGTGCACCCTGCCGGTGACGGCGTGGGCAGCGTCAACATCATATGATTTAAGCCGTGCCTTGTTTCGTTCTGCTGAGACCCAAAAAATGTAGTTTCCTATGCAAAAAGGCGAAAAGGCCACGCTGACCTTTACCCCCCCAGTACACGGCGGAGTATACTCTGAGCTTTTTTGTACACAATCCGAACGGCGAAAGCGGACGCAATGCGCACGCAAGTTTGACTTTCCCGGGCGGAAAGGTGCAGGAAGGGGAGTATCCATACCGTCCCAACGCCAAGGATTATAGCAGACCTTATATAACTGCCACCTTGGAAAAGGGCAAAACATATACCTACCATGTTTGGGGCTGGTTGCCTACCAGTGAGGGTTCCGATGTAGATATTACATTTATCAGTGGTGCAAGCGGTGCGCTGACGGAGGAGCTGGGGCTGCGTGCTTACTTGCAGGGCAAGACAGTGTTTAACGGCTATAATCCCCAAGCGGTGCTCAATGAATTGAAACTGCTGGTGGGATTTAAGAACGCCACCCAGCCCTTGGAATGGTGTTATAAAAAATGCCGGCGGTGTGCTGAGCATTAACGGTGTCGATGTGATCGTGGATATGTCCGGCTGCGGCGCCGAGGGTATGAATACCATGGCGGTGTACTACCAAGCTATCGAGCCGAGGCGAAAATTTGAAATCCGCAGTCACGAGCATAATTACGAGGCGGGGGGATTCGGTACTGCCCACCTGCACCACTGCGGGCTACACGCCCTACTTCTGCACCATTTGCGCAGATGAGGTGCACCGGGGATATTGTCCCGGCGCTGGGTCATAATTATAAAAGAAAAAAAGCCGTGCCTTGACCAAGGCCACGACTTCTAAGGACGGCAAACGGACGGCAACTTATACTTGTACCCGTACCGGTTGCAAGGCCACATACACCAAAACCTTGCAGACATACTATAAGGTCAATACCATCAAGCTGAATAAGACCGCCTATACCTATAACGGCAAGGTGCAAAAACCGTCTGTGACCGTGAAAGACAGCAAGGGCAAGGCCCTAAAGAACGGTACGGATTACACCGTCAGCTACCCCAAGGGCATGAAGAATGTGGGCAAATACACCGTAAAAGTGACCCTCAAGGGCAATTACAGCGGCAGTAAGTCCATGATCTATAATATTAACCCCAAGGGTACCAGCGTGTCTAAAGTCACCGCTGCCAAGAAAGGCTTTAAGGTGACCTGGAAAAAGCAGGCTACCCAAACCACCGGGTATCAGGTGCAGTATAGTACCAGCAGCAAGTTTTAAGAAAGCCAAGACGGTGACGGTGAGCAAAAATAAGACGACTTCTAAGTCTGTGAGCAAGCTGTCCGCTAAGAAGAAGTATTATGTGCGGGTACGCACCTATAAAACCGTAAAAATCGGTGGCAAGAGTGTAAAACTCTACTCCGGGTGGAGTAAGGCCAAGAGCGTGACCACCAAGAAGTAATATATTCTCGTAATTGCCGCCCGCCAATCCCTCCGTCAACGCCTTGCGGCGTTGCCACCACCTAACCGGTGCCCGTCCCTCTGTCGCATTTTTTTGCGACTGAGGGGATAAAAAGCGGGGCAGATACGATCCGCCCCTACCGGTTTTAATCGCATTTTCATAAAATAATAAGCACCCGCATTCGTAAAGAATGTGGGTGCTGTTTTTGATGTATTATTTGGTCTGGCCATAGCGGTGGGCGTAATCCTCAATGCGGGCGAAAAGCTCGTGGGCAAAGGCCTCCTGATTTTCTACGGAAACACAGATTTGCTTGCCGTTTAGCAGGCGGATCTCCGTATAATACTGATAATCGCCAAAGTCCACCAGCATACTCCACTTTTGCCGCATACCCTGGCTGCGCAGGTTCAGGCGGCTGTTGTACACGCTGGCAATGTCCTTATACATAATGGACACGGTGGGACGAAATTTCTTGGTCAGCAGTGCGTGCATGGTGATCTCTAAATGATCTTTATACAGCGTAACGCCCTTAAAGCCGGTGGCGTATTTGATGGATAACACAAGGCCGATAATACCGCAGACAAACAAAACCCATAGCAGTGGCTCAAAGGATATGTATTTATCCAAATCCGCCATAAACATAATGCTGATTATGATGTGGAGAAACAAAAAAGGCGTGATAAAATTAGCCATCACATAAGAGCAATGCTGATACCCGGCAGCGGCTTTGTTGGCGTACCGAAAGGCATAGAACGAGGGGATCGGGAATTGACTTTCTTCCATTTCTTTTCCTCAAAGGTTAAATCTCGATGAATTCGTTAAACACGGCGGTCATTTTTTTGCTGACCTCCAGATCGGTATGCAGGCTGCCAAAGTACCAGTGCATATACTCCACCTGCTTCATCAGCTCTTGCAAGTAGGTGTTCAGCGGGGTAATGTGCACGCCTTTGTTGGTGTGCAGCTTTAAGAAGTCCTTTGCAATGGCCGGCGCCTCGTAGGTGAGCACATAGTTGACGGCGTACTTATACTCTCGCAGATTATCCTGGCCGTTTTTCAGGTCCTCGGCGGTGGGCAGCTCCGCTTTCCACCAGCTGACCCCGTCCTCTCGCATATCCTTGTCCTCGCTTTCGCCGCCGCCCATCACAAAGAAGGTCTTGTTCTCAAACATAAACATCTCGCCCCGCATTAAGTGGTAAATGTTGTCGGCGATCTTGTGGGTGTTGCCGCCTTTCCAGCGGTAGGGGGTATAGCTGTCCAGCATATCAAAATTCTCATGAGCGCCGTCTAAAAAGCAGATGGTGTACTTGCGCTTTTTCAGCCATTCCAGGTTGCGCTTTTCCTTGGGGTCGTTGGGGTCCCAAAGAAAGCCAAAGTCACCGCAGACGATGACAATATCTTTCTCCCCCAGGCGCTTGAGTTTAGGGTCTTTGAAGTGGGACAGATCCCCGTGGGTGTCCCCGGTAATGTAAATCATAATTCGCTCCGAAAAATTCAAAAAGTATTTACGCATTTGGGCTTTTCAATTGGGCCCAAAGATGATAGACTAAGTATTATAATATCTTTAATTGGTTCAGGTGTCAAGTTCCATGAAAAAAACTGTCTCTTTTCTTTTTTATCTTTTCGTTTTGCTGCTGTCCGCCGTGTTCTGCGTGCCGGGCTTTTCTGCCTCTGCCGCGGTATATAAGCCGGACCGCAAGCTGTATTCCCAGGCCTATATGCTCCTTAGCCTGGATGATCCGTCCTTCCCTGTGGTGGCGGAGAAAAATCAGGACAAGCGGATGTACCCGGCTTCTCTGACCAAGATCGTCACCACCATGGTGGTGCTGAATAAAGTGAAGGACCTGAGCCAAAAGACCAAGGTGAGCCAAAGTGCCTACGACGCTGTGCTGGGCACCGGCGCACAGACGGCCGGGCTGAAAGTGGGGGAGAGCCTGACCATTGAACAGCTGCTATATCTTACTATGGTCCATTCTGCCTGTGACGCCTGCCATGTGCTGGCGGAGTTTGTTTCCGGTTCTACGGACGCCTTTGTGGCGGAGATGAATAGCTGGGTTCAGTCCCTGGGGTGCAAGAATACCCATTTTGTGAACCCGGACGGCCTCCACCGACCCCAACCACTATTCCACCGCTGCCGATCTGGCGAAGATTACCTTAAAGGCGCTGCAAAACGACACCTTTGAGAAAATCAGCACCACCGTGCAGTACAAGTACAAGAATACCACCTTTACCCACACCAACTTAATGCTGCAAAGCGGCTATGTGTCTTACTATTACGAGTACGCCAGCGGCATTAAGACCGGCTCCACCGAGGAGGCGGGCTACTGCGTGATCACTAAGGCATCCAAGGACGGCTACAACTATTTGGCTGTGGTGCTTGGCGCACCGGTGATCGACTATAACAACGACGGCTATGTGGAGAAATGCTCGTTTATTGACGCCGCGTCCTTGTTTGACTGGGCCTTTGACTCGCTGAAATATACCACCCTGGTCAGCGCAAATGATGTGATCGACGAAGTGCCGGTAGAAAACGGCAAGGACGCAGACGCGGTGCAGCTGATGGCAGAGAAAGATGTAAACACCATCGTGCCCGCCGGGCTGGACAAATCCGCCGTGATCATTCGGGCGGTGGATAAGCCGGAGAGCGTGCAGGCCCCGGTGGAAAAAGGACAGAAGATCTGCAAGGCGGAGATCGTCTACGCAGACCAGGTGGTGGCAACGGTGCAGCTGGTGGCTGCCAATCGGGTGGAGCTGTCCACTTTCTTAAAAATTCTCAACGCCGTTAAAGCGTTTTTCTCCTTGACGGTGGTACGGATTGTACTGGGCGCTGCTGTGCTGTTTGTGCTGGTGTATCTGTACCTGTTTATCCGTAACGCCCGGCTGAAGAAAAAGCGCCGGGCAGAGAAAATGCGCCAGTATGAGGAAATGCAGACCTCCGGCAATCGGGATCAGGACGGCCCGCCGGACCTGCCGCCCCCGGTGCATAGATAAAGAAAAATACGGCGTAGCATACGCAACATACCCGGCGCAGTTCCTCACTTGTGCCGGGTTTTTTAGAAAGGGTAAGCATGAAAATCATCGTTTATACGCCCAAATACCGGGATGATCTGATCTTTATGGTGTTGGCAGCCAAGGACGCTTTAGGCCGGGTACCTACGCTCAATGGGGACCTTTTTGGATCTGGACGGGGCTTATTTTAGCAAGGGTGACTGCTTTTGGATCATGCTGGACGAGCGGGACCGGGTGGTCGGTTCCGTGGGGTGCAATTTGCTGCCTGACGGCGAGGCGGTGATCCACCGCTTGTATGTGAAAGCCGATTTGAAGCGTCGGGGCTTGGCTCCCAGCTTTTGCAGGTGGCAGAGGACTTTGCCAAGCCCACGGAAGAACGGTGATGAAACTGCATTTGGGCGAGAAAAACAGCTATTTCGAGTCCCGCTATTTTTATCCCAAGCATGGTTATGTGGAATACCGACCGGACTATATGCGCAAGACCCTTTAAGCCCGGCGGCGTGATTTGGAGTGGTCTTTCATTTGGAACGATTGTATCTGTACGCAACAAGAATGTGCTTTCTAAAACAAAAAAAGAGTTCCCCAATCAAAGGGAACTCTTTTTTATATTTTGCTATTTGGCGTTAGCCCTCGTATTCGTCCTCGTTCTCCCAGTTGTGCCAAATGTTTTGTACATCGTCGTTGTCCTCGAACATCTCGATCATCCGGGCCATCTTCATCATATCGTCCTGGCTTTCCAGGCGGGTGTAGGTGGTAGGGATATACGCCGGCTCAGAGGAAAGGATCTTGTAGCCCTTGCCCTCCAGCTCGTCCCGCACGGCACCCACATCGTTGGGCTCGGTGCGAATTTCAAAAATATCCGTATCATCGGTCAAGAAGTCGGCAGCACCTGCCTCCAGTGCGTCCTCCATCAGCTGATCCTCGTCCACATCCTCGCGCTCAATGACGATGACTCCCTGGCGGTTGAACATAAAGGTCACGGAACCCTGGGTGCCCATATTGCCGCCGGCCTTATCAAAGTAATGGCGAACCTCACCGGCGGTGCGGTTGCGGTTGTCGGTCAGGGCCTCTACCACCACGGCCACGCCGCTGGGACCGTAGCCCTCATACACGATTTCTTCATAGTTGGCGGTGTCCGTTTCGCCGGCCGCCTTCTTAAGCATACGATCAATATTGTCGCCGGGCACATTATTCTGCTTGGCCTTGGCGATAATGTCCTTTAACTTGGTGTTTACACTGGGGTCCGGGCCGCCCTGCTTTACGGCAACGGCCAGTTCACGCCCGATTCTTGGTAAAAGACCTTGGCTCTGGCGGCGTCGTTGGCGCCCTTTTTGCGCTTAATGGTGCTCCATTTGGAATGTCCGCTCATCCAATCACTCCTTCAGTCTTAGTCTAAAATACCCGTCAATTTTACCACAAAGCCCCGCCAATATCAAGTGCAAAATCCGCATTCAGCCGCCGAGCGGCTCACTTCCCGGTCGAAATCGCAACTTTCTGTTGTATATGCTGCTAAAATATGGTATGATAATGCGTATAAGTTCTAAGCAAAAACAAAGAACGGAGGACGATTATATGTATTCGGATTACTATGATTCCATTGCCCAGGTGGCAGGTGCGGACCCGGAAGTTGCTGCGGCAATGAATCAGGAGCTGCAACGCCAGCGGGATAATATTGAGCTGATCGCATCGGAGAACCTGGTGTCTCCTGCTGTGATGGCGGCTATGGGCTCTGTGCTCACCAACAAATATGCCGAGGTCTGCCCGGCAAGCGCTACTACGGCGGCTGCCAGTATGTGGATGTGGTGGAGAAGATTGCCATTGAGCGCGCCTGCAAACTGTTTGGTGCCAAGTATGCCAATGTGCAGCCCCACTCCGGTGCCCAGGCCAATACGGCTGTTTATTTTGCTTTGCTGAAGCCGGGCGACACGGTGATGGGTATGGCGCTGGATAACGGCGGCCACCTGACACACGGCTCTCCCGTGAACATCAGCGGCAAGTACTTTAACTTTGTGCCCTACGGCGTCAATGACGAGGGCTTTATTGACTATGCGGCATTTGCCAAGCAGGTGAATAAAGTGAAGCCCAAGTTGATTGTGGCCGGTGCCTCCGCCTATCCTCGGGAGATTGACTTCCAGACTATGGCGGATATTGCCCATGCCAACGGCGCTATGTTCATGGTGGATATGGCCCACATTGCCGGCTTGGTGGCAGCGGGCCTGCACCAAAGCCCGGTGCCTTGCGCCGATGTGGTGACCACCACTACCCATAAGACCCTGCGCGGTCCTCGGGGCGGCCTGATCCTGTGCAACAATCCCTATTTGATCAAAAAGCTGAATTCCGCCGTATTCCCCGGTACCCAGGGCGGCCCGCTGATGCACATTATTGCCGCCAAGGCGTGTGCTTTGGCGAGGCGCTGAAGCCGGAATTCAAAAGCCTACCAGCAGCGGGTGATCGACAACGCCAAAGCACTGGCGAAGGGACTTACCGACCGTGGGCTGAACCTGGTGTCCGGCGGCACGGATAACCACCTGTGTCTGCTGAGCCTGATCGGCACCGATGTGACCGGCAAGGAGCTGGAGCACCGGCTGGACGAGGTGCATATCACCCTGAACAAGAACACCGTGCCCAACGAGCCCCTGTCTCCCTTTATCACCTCCGGTGTGCGGATCGGTACACCGGCAGCCACCACTCGTGGACTGAATACGGAGGATATGGACAAGATCGCCGAGTATATTTACCTGGCCATCACGGACTTTGACAATCAAAAAGAGAACATTGCAGCGGGCGTGGCAGAAATCTGCAAAAAATACCCGCTCTATGCGTAAAATTTTATGAAAATTCTGTTTGTTTATCTGTTTCAGGCGCTGCTGCAGCTGATTTATCTGCCGCTGAAAGCCTTTTGCAAGGTGCAGGATCAGGTGGTCTATCTCTCTCGCCAAAGCAACGAGAAGAGTCTGGATATGCAGCTGCTGGAACAGGCCATAGAGGAGAAAGCCCCCGGCACCCGCCAGGTGTTTCGGCTGCAAATGATGGAGGACGGCTTTGCCGGCAGCTTCGCTATTTCGGTCCATTTGGTAGGGGAGTATGAAAGCTCTGGCTTCCTCCAAAAGTGGTGATCGTAGACACTTACTCCATCGCCGTGTCCTGCCTGCGGCATAAAGCCGGCGTGCAGGTGGTGCAGATGTGGCACGCACTGGGGGCCGTTAAGAAATTCGGCTTGCAATCCCTGGGCACCAAGGAGGGGCGGGACGCCCGCTTGAGCCACGCCATGCACATGCACCGAGGTTACGACTATGTGTTGTGCCCCTCGGCAGCCACCGCTCGGTTTTATATGGAAGCCTTTGGCTGCCCGGCGGAGAAGATCAAAATTTGCTCCCTGCCTCGGGTGGATGATATTGTGACTCCCAAAGAGGGGCTGGCGCAGCGCTTTTATGCAGAGAACCCGGGTCTCAGTGAACGGCGGCTGGTGCTGTATCTGCCCACTTTCCGAGATCGAGAGGCCTATGTGGCCCAGGAGCTGAAATTGGCCTTTGCGGAGCAGGAGCTACCGGTTGGTGGTGCGTACTCACCCGTTGAGCAAGGTAAAGCCGGATCCGGAATTCAGTATCCACGGCAACTACTCCACCTATGAATTGATGCAGTTGGCAGACGCCATTGTAACGGACTATTCCGCCTGCGCCTTTGAGGCATCCCTCTTAATGAAACCCCTGTATTTCTTTGTGCCGGATTATGATCTGTATATGCGGGATCGGGGGCTGAATGTGGACTTGCGGCAGGAGATGCCTGCTGCCACCTTTACGGACGCGGATGCGCTGGCAGACAGCCTGCGCGCGGCGGCTTATGATTATGACGCGCTTTATGCGTTTCAGTCCAAATATGTGGAGAATACCAAGAATAATAACGCAGCCATCTTAGCCAACTTTGTGCTGACTTTGCTGCAAAAGAAGGACAGCGATTCTTAATGGAATACACATTTTCAAACAAGATCTCCGCACTGCAACCCAGCGCCATTCGAGAGATCTTAAAGGCTACCGCTGACCCGGCCATTATTCCGCTGGCAGCGGGCAACCCGGCGCCGGACGCTTTTCCGGTGGACGAGGTACGGGCCATTACCGCTGATATTCTGCAAAACGCCCATTGCGCCTTGCAGTACGGCGTGTCCGAGGGGTATCAGCCCCTGCGGGACACAGTGCGGGACTGGCTTGCCCGGCGGGAAAAGATCGGTACCGACGGGGACGATCTGCTGATCGTCAGCGGCGCGACCCAAATTATGGACCTGGTTACCAAGGTGCTGTGCAACGAGGGCGACACGGTGATCTGCGAGGAACCGTCTTTTATCGGCTCGCTGAACTGCTTCCGCTCCTACGGTTGTAAGCTGGCCGGTGTGCCTATGGAGGCAGACGGTATGGACACCGCCGCTTTGGAGCGGGTGCTGCAGGAGAACCCGGGCGCCCGATTTATCTATACCATTCCCAATTTCCAAACCCTCCGGCGCCACCATGAGCCTGGAGAAACGGCAGCAGGTGTACGCCCTTGCCAAGCAGTATGGTGTGCTGATCCTGGAGGACAACCCTTATGGCGACCTGCGGGTGGCCGGTGAGCCGCTGCCCACTATTAAGAGTATGGATACGGACGGCATTGTGATCTATGCCGGTTCCTTCTCCAAGATTTTGTCCCCGGGTCTGCGGGTAGCCTACTGCGTGGGCCCCAAGCCGGTGCTGGCCAAGATGACCGTGGGCAAGCAGGCGGAGGATGTGCATACCGCTATGCTGAATCAAATGATCGTGTACCAGTGGTTCCGGCAGTATGATGTGGACGCCCATATTGAGAAGATCCGCGGCATTTATCGCAAGAAGCTGGAGCTGATGTGCAACTGCATTGACAGCGATCTGGGCGATTTTGTGGAGTATGTGCGGCCCCAGGGCGGTCTGTTCATTTGGTGCAAGCTGCCCGGCGATGTGGATATGTTGGACTTTTGTAAGCGTGCCATTGCCAAACAGGTGGCTGTGGTTCCCGGCAACGCCTTTATGATGGACGACAAGGCAGTCAGCCACCATATTCGGCTGAATTTTTCCACCCCGTCCGACCAGGCCATTGTGGCCGGTGTGCACCGATTGGGTGAAGTGGCTGCCGATCTGCGCAGCAAATAAAGGAGCAAAGATTATGTCTGAAGAAGTAAAAGTAGAACGGAAAAAGCGCAGCCTGTCGCTGATTCAGCCCACCTCCATTCCCACCTTGGGCAATTACCTGGGGGCTATGAAGGGCTGGAGCGCCTTTCAAGAAGAATATGACACCATTTACGGCGTGGCAGACCTGCATTCCATTACCGTGCGCCAGGACCCGCAAAAGCTGCGGCGACAGACCACGGAGCTGTACGCTATGTTGCTGGCTTTGGGTCTGGATCCGGACAAGGGTATTGTGTTTATTCAGTCCCATGTGCCCACCCATTCCCAGTTGGGCTGGCTGCTGAACTGCTACACCCAGTTTGGCGAGCTGTCCCGTATGACCCAGTTTAAGGATAAGTCCAAGCAGCACGCAGACAATGTGAATGCCGGGCTGTTTACCTATCCTTGCCTGATGGCGGCGGATATTCTGCTGTATCAGTCGGATATTGTGCCGGTAGGTGCGGACCAAAAGCAGCACCTGGAAATCGCCCGGGATATTGCCGAGCGATTCAACGGCATTTACGGCAAGGTGTTTACCGTGCCGGAAGCCTACATTCCCAAGAGCGCGCCCGGGTGATGAGCCTGCAAGATCCCACCCGCAAGATGAGTAAGTCCGACCCCAACCCTAAGGGCACAGTATACCTGACGGACGAGCCCGGCGTTATTATGAAAAAAGTTCCGTTCTGCGGTGACAGACAGCGAGATGAGTGTACACTACGGTGAGGGTAAGGATGGCATCAACAACCTGATGACCATTTACGCCGCCGTGACCGGCAAGACGATGGATGCCATCGAACAGGAATTTGCCGGTAAGGGCTACGGCGACTTTAAGACCGCTGTGGGCGAGGCGGTGATCGCTGAGCTGGAGCCGGTGCAGCAGCGCTTTAATCAGTTTATGCAGGATAAGTCCTATTTGCAGGCATGTTGGACCAAAAGGCGCGGACCTGGCCCAGCGGGTCAGCCAGCGCACACTGGATAAGGCTATGAAGAAGATCGGCTTTTTGCTGAAATAAAAATGTGCAAGGGCGCACACCGGCAGCACCGGCGCGCGCTCTTTTATTTTTCATTTGGAAATATGGTCAATTTCACCAATTTGTAACATATTTTGGGTGGTTTGCCGTTGACCTGCCTATAAAATGTGTGTTATAATAAACTTGCATTGTATATATGTATGTAATAAGTGCGTATATACCGGATTGCCGATACGCCCTGAGAGGGCGGGCGGCGTGTCATTTTTTGTACAAATGATCTCTGTCACCCCGGCGGGTGCCCTGTGCAACCCCTGCAAGAACTCTGCCTATCGCAGGCAAAACACGAGGAGGAATTATTTTGAAAGAAGCAAAAGCAATGGCTTATGTGAACATGTACGGCGTGCTCGCTACGCTGGAGAACTTGTGCCAGATCGACGACGAGGCCAAGGCCGTGCTCCGTGAGCTGAAAAAGCCGGTGTCCATCTGCTTTGATGTGACGGACGGCCCCTGCTGCACATTCAACTTCACCCAGGACGGCTGCAAAATGAGCGAGGGTACTTACGGCTGCACTTGCAAAATGAATTTTGCCAGCCCGGAGAAGTTTAATGCACTGATCGACGACTCTAAGCCCGGCGTGCCGGTAAAGGGTGCCGTACAGGTGCTCTCTTTCCTGCTGGGTCCGTTTACCAAGCTCACCAATCGGCTGACTCAGCTGCTGATGCCCAGTGAGGCGGACTTAAAGGACAGAGCGTTTTTTGAGGAGTCCACCGTTTTGACTTTCTACACCATTGCCGGAGCCATCTCTGCTCTTGCCAATACGGACAGCGTGTCCAAGCAGTCCGCGCTTTATACGGTAGACGGTGATGTGTCTATGGGCATTAAGGATGTGTGCTACGCCACCATTCGGGTCAATAACCACACGTTCCGCACCATCAAAGAAAAGGCCCAGTCTCCCCGGGCGGTGATGGAGTTTGCCACCATTGATTTGGCAAACGGTCTGTTTAACGGCACCGCCTCCACCATGGCAGAGCTGTGCGCCGGTCATATTTATATGGCGGGTATGATTTCTATGGTGGATAATATCAACCGCGTTTTGGACAGAGTTGCGGTATATCTGGGTTAAGGAGGTCTTTTAGAATGAGTAAATTTCCTGAATATAAGCATGAAAAAAGCCAGGAGTGGTTTAATCGGGCGCTGAACGCCATTCCCTCCGGTGTGTACGGGCACTTGGGCCCCAGCGAGGGTCTGTTCCTGCCCATTACCAAGTGGCCGCTGATGTCCCAAAAGGCCAAGGGCACCTATTTTTGGGATGTAGACGGCAACAAGTATTTGGACTTTATGTGCGCTTACGGCCCCAATGTGCTGGGCTATTGCGATGACGATGTGGACGCCGCTGCCATGGAGCAGTTAAAGACCGGCAACTGCACCACTTCTCCCTCTTACAAAATGGTAGAGTGCGCCGAGTTGCTGATCGACACCGTGAACACCGCTGATTGGGCGTTCTTTATGAAGAACGGCTCCGACGCCACCACTTTCTCCGTGATGTGCGCCCGTGCGCACACCGGCAAAAAGAAGATGATGTTCTTTAAGGGCTATTACCACGGCGATTTCCAGTGGGCCCAAAAGGTGGACTACCCGGGCATTTTGCCGGAGGAAGTAGAGAACAATGTGGTGGTGCCCTGGTTTGACCTGGACGCTATGCAGAAGGCCTATGACGAGGCAGGCGGCGACTTTGCCGGCTTGATTGCCCAGCCCTATGACCACGGCAACTTTAAGGACAATGTGTGCGCCACGCCGGAGCAGTGGAAAGCGGTTCGCAAGTTCTGCGACGATCACGGTATGGTGCTGATTTTTGACGATGTGCGTACCGGCTTCCGTTTGGATCTGGCCGGTTCCGACCATTACTACGGCATTAAGGCAGACTTGATCTGCTTCTGTAAAGCCCTGGCCAACGGCTACAATATGTCTGCTGTTTGTGGTCAGGAGCATATGAAGAATACCGCTTCTTCCGTGGTGTATACCGGCTCTTACTGGATGAGCGCCGAACCGTTCGCCGCCTGCCTGGCTTGTATTCCGAAGATGAAGAAGCTCAACACGCCTAAGATGTTCCGGGAAATGGGCATCCAGCTGACGGACGGCCTTGTGGCTGCCGGTAAGCAGCACGGCTTTGACCTGGTGGTGTCCGGCGAGCCGGCGCTGTTCTATCTGCGCGTTGCCAACGATGAAAGCCTGATGCTCCACCAGGAGTGGATCGCCGAGTGCGTCAGCCGCGGGCTGTTCCTGGCGTCTCACCACAATCACTTTATGAATGCCGCGGTTACCCAGGATGATATTAAGCTGGCCATCGACATTGCCGAGGACGCCTTCGGCGTGGTGGCTGCCAATCATCCGGAGATCCCGGGATTAGTGAAATAAACCAATCATTTTTGCCGGGTCTGTGCAAGGGGGCACGGCCCCGGCAACAACAGAAAGGGAGGACTTTGAATGCCTGCTGATTTCAAGCCATTTGACAAAGCCGAGTGGCTCCGCCTGGAGAAAAAGGCGGACGAGTTAAGACGACTGACCGTGCAGACCACCGTTTGGGGCGGGCTCCGGCCACATCGGCGGCGCATGAGTGCCATGGACGCCATGACCATTCTCTATCACCGCTTTATGAAGCTGGATGTAAACAACCCGGACATGGAGGACAGAGATCGCTTTGTGCTCTCCAAGGGGCATGCGGCTGTGGGCTACGGCCCGGTGATCTGCGACTACGGCTTTATGCCGGTGGAGGGGCTGCACAACTTTAACCTGACCGGTTCCAAGTTTGGTATGCACCTGGATAAGAACAAGATCAAGGGCATCGATTGCTCTTCCGGCTCTTTGGGTCACGGCCTTTCCCTGGCAGATGGCTTTGCCCTGGCCGGCCGCGTAAAGGGTCAGGACTATATGGTCTATTGCCTTACCGGCGACGGCGAGCTGAATGAGGGCTCCAACTGGGAGGCTGCCATGACCGCTGCTCAGTTTAAGCTGTCCAATGTGGTGGTGCTTGTGGATAACAACAAGTGCATGATCGACGGCCGCGTGGACGATGAGATGAAAGTGGAGCCGCTGGATAAGAAGTTCGAGGCCTTTGGCTTCAAGGTAAAGCGCGTAGACGGCCAGAATATGAAGGAGCTTAACGATGCCATTGAGGACGCCATCGCCAATCACAAAAACGGCGGCGACCAGCCCTATTGTATCGTGATGGATACCTTTAAGGGCGCCGGTATCGACTTTATGGAAGATGATTACCACTGGCATTACGGTGCACTGGACGAGGCAAAAAGAGAAGGCTTGCTACGAGAGCCTGGATAAGTATTACAAGAAACGCTGCGAGCGTGCGGAAAAGGAGGGCTAAGCCATGGCAAGCGGAATGACTTATACAATGACGGAGACCACCGCCCTCTCTACGGCGGAATATTACGGCAAGGCGCTGTGCGAGCTGGGTGCGGAGCACCCGGAAGTGGTGGCGCTGACCGCTGACCTGGGCAAATCCACCAAGATCGGTATGTTTGGCGAGAAGTTCCCGGATCGTTTCTTCAATGTGGGTATTGCAGAGCAGAATATGTTTGGCGTGGCAGCGGGCTGGCGCAGAACGGGCTGATCCCCTTTGCTTCTACCTTTGCTATTTTTGCTTCTGCCCGCTCCTTGGACCAGGTACATACGGATATTTGCTATCAGAATGTACCGGTTAAGATTATTGCTACCCATGCGGGTACTTCATTCGGTCAGGCGGGTTCTACCCACCATGCTTTGATCGATATGGCGTGCATGCGCTCTCTGCCCCACATGACCGTGATCTGCCCTTGCGACGGCGCAGAGACTTATCACGCGGTTAAGGCAGCGTACAGCTATCCCGGCCCGGTTTATATTCGTATCAACCGCGGATTTGACCAGATCGTTTATCCCAAGCTGGAGGAGTGCACCTTTGAGGTGGGCAAGGCCAAGGTAATGAACGAGGGCACAGATATTACCGTGATTGCCTGCGGTTCCTGCGTGTATCAGGCCATGCAGGCTGCCCAGATGGCAGCGGCTGACGCCGGACTGAAGGTGCGTGTGCTGAATATGCATACCATTAAGCCTCTGGATGAGGAAGCTGTAATGTCCGCCATTATGGACACGCGCCGGATTATCACCGTAGAGGATCACACCGTGATGGGCGGTTTGGGCACCGCTGTTGCTGAGGTGGTTGCCAAGAGCGGCAAGGCCTGCGTCATGCGGATGCTGGGCCATCAGGATGAATTCTCCACCATCGGTCTGCACGAGGACCTGATGTCTCTTGCAAAGATCGACGCCAACGGCATTGCCGACACCATTGCCGAAGTGATGCACGCCGATTTTGAAGCGGACGACGCTTGGGACGACGAATTCTAATTCGCGCACAGATGTTAAAACTTCAAAATCAAGAAAGGATGTGCCAGTATGGCAAGTGATACCACACGCTACACCAACAAGGTGTTTATGACCGGCGCCTTGCCGCTGCTGAAGACCATCGCCAACGATGTGCCGGAGCTGAAGAAGAAATTTGAGGGCGTCAACGCCGTGTACCAGGTTTCTGCTATGGCTAACGCACAGGACAAAGAGGCGATCCACTTTATCATCGAGGATGGAGAGTGGACGGTCAAACTGGGTGAGTACTTGGGGCAGCAGAAGATTGACGCCGAATTGCAGTTCGCTTCTATGGAGAAGATGAATGCGTTTTTTAAGGGCAATATGAGCGCCCTGCCCAAGATGAAGATCAAGAGCTTTGGCAAGTTTATCAAATTTATGATGGTACTGCTGAAGATGAGTTCTCTGCTGGGTATTAAAGAACCGCCGGAAGATGAGCAGCTATGTCTGCTGCTGACCAAGCTGTATTTTTATTTGCTGTCCTCCGGTATCAGCCAGTTGAACAAAATGGTCACCCGGCTATTCGGGAATGGACTTCCAAGAGCCCGGACCGGGTGTACCAGTGGGCTGTGGAGGGTCATCCGGAGTGCACCGCTTACCTGCGCATTAAGGCAGGCAAGTCCCGTGCCGGCCGTGGGGAGTATAAGCGCTCCAAGCCGTTCTTCTGCATGAAGTTCGACACCGCCCAGCACGCGCTGATGATCCTGCTTGGCACCGGCGATATGCTCCAGATGACCAAGGATAAGCAGCTCATCATGGAGGGTGCGCCGGAGTTCGGCGCCATGATCGGCGAATACATGATGATCGTGGGCGACCTGGCCTCTTAATTTTCTAAACGCCTTGCGGCACCTCTTTACGGGGTGCCGCTTTTTTTGTTTTGATTGCGCTTCATAAGGTATGAAAAGGCGGATAAAACAAAACCGCCCCTATGCTGCATGGTAGCAACAGGGGCGGCTCTTGACATTCTTAATTTTTCTTTTCGTTTTCCAGTTCCTGCTGTTCTTTATAGAACATGTTGGCCTTAACATACACTTGAATATAGCCGTTGATCACCTGGGCCAGTTCGCCGGCAGAGTAGGGGTTGGGCAAAATGTGCTCGTCGTCGTCGATCACCACCGGCCCCCGCTCAAAGTCGTTAAAGGTGGGCATTAGACTATAATTCTCTGCGGTCTTTACAATAGAGATCAGGGTGTAGTCCGCTGTGGCGTTAACAAAGCCCTTTTTCTTGGTATATTTCTCAATGGTGGACAGGTCGCTCTGGTCATTGTGCTTCTTGGAGTAGCAGGAGTCGATCACTTCCTCAATAAACTGCTCCAGCTGTTCCTCGCTGTACGGCGCTTTCAGCAGATGCACCTTATCAATATCCGCTATGCCGTACTTGTCGCTCTCGCCGCAGGGAATGCCGATCAGGTTCTCGTCCTCGTCCACATAAAGGGAGATGGTATAAAATGCTTTTTCCATTATACAAAAATCCACCTTTTCCGTTGGTTCTCCCCCTTATTATAATCGGATTGCGTTGAAAATACAACCGTTTGTGCTAAACTGGGGACGGTGATTGTATGAAACAAGTTTTAATAACCGGCGGCGCTACCGGCATTGGTGCGGCTACGGCGCAGGTGTTTTTGGAACGGGGCTACCGCGTGTTTGTGACGGTGCACCAAACGGCGGCGGAGCTGCCGGGAGTGACGGCGATCCCTTGCGATATTACGGATCCGGCGGCGGTGGAACGGTTGTTTGCCGCGGTGGGCACAGTGGATGTGCTGGTGAATACGCCGGGATCAGTCTGATCCGCCAAATTCAGGACACCACGCCGGAGGATTATGACGCCCTAATGGGGGTCAACTGCAAGGGCGTGTTCCTGTGTAGCCGGGCGGCAGCGGTGGATATGCTGCGCCGCCACAGCGGCGCCATTGTAAATGTGTCCTCCATGTGGGGGCAGGTGGGCGCCTCTTGTGAAACGGTGTATTCCATGAGCAAGGCCGGGGTTATCGGCTTTACCCGGGCGCTGGCCCAGGAGCTGGCGCCGGAGGCATTGCCGTCAACTGTGTGGCGCCGGGGAATTATTGATACCCGCATGAATGCCTGCTTTGACCGAGCAGAGCTGGAGGCCGAGGTGCCTATGGGGCGACTGGGCACACCCCGGGAGGTGGCAGAGGCTGTGCTGTACCTGGCAGAGAGTCCGTATGTAACCGGCCAGGTGTTGGGGGTCAACGGCGGTATTGTATAATATAATAAATGAGCGTAGGGGCGCAGAGGCGCCGCGTAGGGAATGTGCGCGGCTTTTCTGCGCCCTTTGTCACACCTTTTGCCGTCTTTCATAGTATGGTTTAGAAAGGCGAAAGGAGGTACTACGGTTATGGGTTGTGGTTGCAATAACGGTTGTGGCTGCGGATCTTCCTGGATCGTGATTTTGATTATCATCCTGTTGCTCTGCGGCGGTTTCGGTAACTGCGGCTGCGGTAATGACTGTGGCTGCGGCTGCTGATTATCCGGTCGGCGCAAGGTGTGCACGGCATGCCTTGCCGTACATAATAAGATCAAAAAAATAGGGGAGTACCCATAGCGCCGATGGTCAAAGATCGGCGCTCTTTTTGCACGCATTTTTGCCAAAGACAATGAAAGTCAAAAAATATTTTATGCTAAAATTCCGCATAACCAAGCCAAAAATCGGGCATACTCTCCGGGAAGGTCAAAAAAAAAAGTCAAAAAAAGTTCTTGACTTTCTCTGACCTTTGTGCTACTATGATGACAGAAGGTCAAAGAAAGTCAAAGTCAGAGTGCGAACGAGCGCAAGATCAACAACGGCTCCTGTATCCCTCTCGCCGGGCTTTCCACCTTCATTAGATAGGAAGTGATTGGAAAATGAAGATCAGTGATGTGATCGCAGATATGATTCTTGATATGTTTGATGACAACAAATCCACCGTTCAGATCCAGCGCAACGACCTGGCGGCGCGGGTGGGCTGTGTGCCCAGCCAAATCAATTATGTGATCACCTCCCGGTTTACACCGGAGCAGGGCTACCGCATTGAGTCCAGGCGTGGCGGCGGCGGGTGTATTCTCATTACCCGTGCCGACAGCAAGAACCAGGCGCTGATGGCGCTGATCAATTCCATTGGCCCTGCCATAGATGAAAAGACGGCCAAGGCCCACCTGTACAACCTGCACTACCAGGGCTTGATGGACGCCCGCAGCGCCAAGATTATGGAGTCGGCGCTCACCGGGTGGAACCAGCACGGTGTAGACGAGCAGGTGCTGGACCAGATACGCGCCCGTCAATTTAAACAAATGCTGCTTGCATACATCAATTAGGAGGTTATTTGTTATGCGTTGTGAACATTGCAATCAAAACGAGGCAACCACTTATATTAAACAGAATATCAACGGCAAGGTGACCGAGATGCACCTGTGTCGGGATTGTGCCGAGAAGTTAGGCGTCTTGGAGCCCATGCACAGCAATATGGGTCTTGGCTCTATGTTTGAGGGCAGCTTCTTCGGCAACTTCCTGGGGGCCGGGCTGGCGGCCATGAACGCCCTGACCGGCGTGGATCGCTGCGACTACTGCGGCTCCACTTTTAACGATATTATCAACACCGGCAATGTGGGTTGTGCCCACTGCTACGACCGGTTTGCAGACAAACTGGAACCCAGTATTCGCAAAATCCACGGTGCCACCCGCCATATTGGCAAGAATATTTCTTACACGGAGGAAAAGGAACCGGTGAACAACGCCAAGGCGAAAGAACCGGCAGCAGAGAAGCCCCAAAGTGAGCGGGAGCGCTTGCAGGCGGAACTGGACAAGGCGGTGCAGGAGCAGCGCTATGAGGACGCAGCGGTGCTGCGTGACCAAATCAAAGAGCTAAAGCCGGAGGAATAAAGATGAATAAGTGGTACAGCGGCGAGGGCAAAAATTCAGATGTAGTGGTGGGCGCTACCGTGCGCCTGGCCCGCAATTTGGCAGACGCCCCCTTTCCCATTCGTATGAACAACGAGATCCGCAGAAACACGGTGAAGAAAATCTTTGCCGCCGTGAAGAATTCTCCCTATGCCGGGGAGTTCGATCTGGTGGATTTAAGCGCCGTGTCTTCGGCGCAGGCGTATGCTACGCGGAGCAACAGCTGATCAGCCGTCGCTTTGCCCGGCAAAAGGATCAAAGTGCCTTTTTGCTCAGCAAGGACGGCAGCGCCAGCGTGATGCTTTGCGAGGAGGATCATATTCGCTTACAGGTGCGTGCCGCCGGGCAGGACCTGGAGGGCGCTTACGCCAAGGCGGATAAACTGGACGACGCCCTGCTGGAGCGGTTACCCATTGCTTTTGATGAGCGGCTGGGCTTTTTAACAGCGGTGCCCACCAATTTGGGCACCGGTATGCAGGCCATGCTGGATTTGCATCTGCCGGCACTGGCAGGTCAAGGGCTCATTGACCAGCTGACGGTGATGATCGGCAAGCTGGGACTGTCGCTGCAACCTCTTTATGACGGCCACGGCAGCTTTTATCGGCTGACGAACCAGGTAACACTGGGGATTACCGAGAAAGCGGCCATTGATAATGTAAATGCCATTTGCGACCAAATCGTGCGCCAGGAGCGCAATCTGCGTCAGCAGCTGCAACAGCAAGACGCCTTTTTGGATCGTATTTACCGAGCTATGGGCACGCTGCAAATGGCCCGTACTTTGAACCAGGACGAATTTTTTGACCTGGTGTCGCTGCTGCGCCTGGGTATTTCTCTTGGCGAGAGCAGCAAAACATACAGCGATGTAGGCGAACTGATCCAAAAGGTGCAGAACGCCACCATTGCAGCTGCTGCCGGGGCAGAAGTAACTGCCGACGCAGTGGATAAGATCCGCGCCGGACTGGTGCGGCAGGCTTTGGCGTAAAAAGGAAAGCGGAATTTCCTCTTGCACCAAGGCAATAAGGAGGATTTACCATGTATAGATTTAACTACTTTACCGAAAAAGCAAACCATGTGATCAACCTGGCCATTACCTCCGCAGAGGAGCTGGGCCATAACTATATCGGCAGCGAGCACTTGCTGCTGGGTATCTTGAAAGAAGACGCCGGCTTAGGTGCCCAGGCGCTGCGTGAAAGCGGTGTGCAGACCGAAGATGTGGAAAAGCTCATCAAGGAGAATATCGGCGTAGGGGAGCCTACCCGGTTGACCCCGGATGACTTTACCCCGCGGTTTAAACGGATGCTGGAGTTGGCGTTCCAGATTGCCCGCGGTATGATGCATTCCTTTGTAGGCACAGAGCACCTGCTGTTGGCGCTGCTCAAGGAAACGGATTCTTACGGCTACAAGTTCCTGCTGGCACTGGGCGTGCGCCCGGAAGTGTTGGTGGAGCAGCTGTTCTCCGGTCAGGAGACGCAGCCGGACGGCAAGACCGACGGTAAGAAGGGCAAGACCAAGACGCCTACGCTGGACGAGTTTGGTCGTGACCTGACTGCGCTGGCCGAGGGCGGCAAGATCGATCCGGTGATCGGTCGTGAAAAGGAAATTGAGCGGGTCATTCAAATTTTGTCCCGCCGCAGCAAGAACAATCCCTGCCTCATCGGTGAGCCGGGCGTTGGTAAAACCGCCATTGCCGAGGGGCTGGCCCTGAAGATCGTCAAGCACGAGGTGCCGGAACTGCTGGAAGGCAAAAAGATCGTGGCGCTGGATCTGACCTCTATGGTGGCCGGCACAAAGTACCGCGGCGACTTTGAGGAGCGAATTCAAAAAGCATGGACGAGGTAAAGCAAGCCGGTAACATCATTCTGTTTATCGACGAGGTACACACCTTGATGGGCGCCGGTTCTGCCGAGGGCGCAACGGACGCCGCCAATATCTTAAAGCCCGCTTTGGCTCGTGGTGAGATCCAAGTGATCGGTGCCACCACCATTGACGAGTACCGCAAGAATATTGAAAAGGACGCCGCCTTGGAGCGTCGGTTCCAGCCGGTGACCGTGGGCGAGCCTACCGAGGAGCAGACCGTGGAAATTCTGAAAGGTCTGCGGGATAAGTACGAGGCTCACCATAAAGTGAAAATTACCGACGCCGCTATTGAAAACGCGGTGAAGATGAGCAGCCGGTACATTGCCGATCGATTCCAGCCGGATAAGGCCATTGACCTGATTGACGAGGCCTGCTCTAAAGTACGCCTGGCGGCTTATACAGCCCCGCCGAACTTGAAAGAGATGGAGACGGAGATCAAGCGGTTGGCTGCAGAAAAGACCGCTGCCGTGCGCAGCCAGAACTTTGAGCAGGCGGCAGAGTTGCGAGACAAGGAAAAGAGCTTGCAAGACCTGCTGGATCAGGAAAAGGAGAAGTGGAAGAACACTTCTTCCCACGATGTGAAGGAAGTGACCCCTGCGGATATTGCCGCCGTGGTGTCCGGCTGGACGGGTATCCCGGTACAGCAGATCACCAAGAAGGAGTCCCAGCGGCTGTTGCAACTGGAAAAGATCCTGCACCAGCGGATCGTGGGTCAGGATAAGGCCGTATCGGCGGTGGCGCGCGCTTCGTCGTGGTCGTGCGGGCTGAAAAACCCCAAGCGTCCGATGGGCTCCTTTATCTTCCTTGGCCCTACCGGCGTGGGTAAGACGGAGCTTTGTAAGACTTTGGCCGAGGCGATGTTTGGGGACGAGAATGCCATTATCAAGCTGGATATGAGCGAGTATATGGAGAAGCACACGGTCTCTAAGCTGATCGGTGCGCCTCCCGGGTATGTGGGCTTTGACGAAGGCGGCCAGCTGACGGAGAAAGTCCGCAGAAAGCCCTACTGCGTGGTGCTGTTTGATGAGATCGAAAAGGCCCACCCGGATGTGTTTAATATGCTGCTGCAAATCCTGGAGGACGGTGTGCTTACCGACTCCCAGGGCCGCAAGGTCAGCTTTAAGCACGCAGTGATCATTATGACCTCCAATGTGGGTGCGTCTAAGATTACCGACAGTCGTCAGGCCTTGGGCTTTGGCGATGACAAGGACGCAGCCAAGACCATTGAGGATCTGGTGATGGAGGAACTGAAAAAGACCTTTAAGCCGGAGTTTCTGAACCGTGTGGATGAGATTGTGGTGTTCAACCAGCTGGAGAAGCAGGACATTCAGGAGATCGCCCGCCGGATGTTGAAGGCTCTGAATAAGCGCCTGGCAGACCTGGATGTGCAAGCCACCTTTACGGACGCGGCGGTAGATGCGCTGGCAGATAAGGGCTTTGATAAGGTGTATGGCGCGCGGCCTTTGCGCCGGGCCATTCAGACCCAAATTGAGGACCCGCTGTCCGAGCTGCTACTGGAGGATAAGATCCACGGCACGGTGACGGTGGACTATAAGGACGGTGCGTTTACCTTTGATTCGCCGGCCGATAAAGACAAACAAGAACAGCCTGCGGCTCCTGCTGCGGACTGATCCGAGCAACACAAAAGCCCCTTGCGGTTTGAACCGTAAGGGGCAATTTTTTTATATTGCGGTTTGTTTTTAATCCTGCGGCGGCGCAGGGGATCTGCGGCTGCATTTCTCCTGCAGCTTGAGAATATAATAGAACACCACAGCGGCTGCTACCATACCGGTGACCATACCGAATGTGACCAAAATGGTGGTGGTACCGTTCTTGGTGAACAGGGCGCGATCGCCGTCCACCAGCCCGGCCATGGTGTAGTACAGCGGGCCGCCGGGCAGCAAGGGAATGATGCCCGGGATCAGGTAGGTATTGGACGCGCCTTAAGCACCCGTGCCATGGCTACGGACCAGAAGTACACCACTGCCGTGGCCACCACATTGGCGGCAAACACATTGCCCCACAGGTGGAAGCACAGCAGATACACACCCCAGCCCAGGGCGCCGCCAAAGGTGGCAGCCGCCACATTGCGTTCGCTGACCCGGAAGTAAATGGAAAAGCCCAGGGTGCCGATGGCGCCCATGAGAATTTGAATGAGTGCTGCTTTCATACCGTTGCACCTCCCATCACCAGGAACGCCAGAGCGTAGCCTCCGGCAATGGCCAGTGCCACCAGCACCGCTTCGATCAGTCTGTACAGCCCGGTGACAATATCCCGGTTGAACATCTCCTTAATGGCGTTTACTAAAAGCAGACCGGGGATCAGCAACATAATGTCACCGATCATAATTTTGTCTGCCTGGTGACCTAAGCCCAGGCGGGTGAGCCCCAGCGCCAGCAGCCCGGAGACGAACCCGGCCACAAAGGTGTAGATCACATTGTGGATCTGTCGCAGCTTCAAATGATAATCCATCAGGTAGATCACAATAGCAATGGCGGCTGCGGCCAGCCCGTCCTTCAGATCACCGCCGTAAAAGACGGAGAAACCGCCGGCAGCCAGCATATAGCCCAGGCACTTGATCACCGGTTTGGGCTTGCCTTTTTTGTACTGGCGGATCTGCCGGGTCAGGTCCTCTACATCCGGCACCTGGGCGCAAATGCGGCGGGAGAAGGCATTCAGCTCCTCTAACCGACCCAGGTCCGTGCCGTAACTTTGCACCCGCACAGATTGGGTGTAGTGATTGCCGTCCTTGTCCCGAATGGTGGCCACGATCAGGCTGGTGACGGCGTAGATCTCGCAGTCGGTAAAGCCGTAGGCAATGCAAATGCGCCGCACGGTGTCCTCCACCCGCTTGACCTCGGCACCGGTTTCTACCAGGCGGCGCCCAATCTCCAGTGCATCCTCTAAGAACAGCTCACAGCTGTGTTTGTCCATGGTATCGATCATACGAAGCCCCCTCTATGGGTATTATCGCAAAAAAATGCCCGCTTCGGTCAATAGATATTGGCAAAAAGGCGAAAATATGGCGCAACCAAGGGAAATGCAACCGCCAGTTGCGAAGATTTTTTCAAATGTAAAGCAGAGTATGTTGCCGCAACCGACCAAAATGGGTATGATGAGAGTGTCCTCAGGGGAAAGCCCGGGACACCAACACAGTCAGCAAGATCCCGCAGCGGATCTCCGCAATACAATTTGAAAACACCGTGACTAAAGGAGATGCACAAGTATGAAAATCACAAGAACCGAACACTTCGACATTCAAAGAAAGATTGTTGCCAATATGACCACCGAGAGCTGGGAGCAGATCCCCCATGTGGCTTATGTATATGAGGCGGATGTAACCGACCTGATGACCGAGTTTAAGAAACTGCGCTCTACCAGCAAAACCAAGAATCACCCTGAATACGGTTTTGATGAAAGCCATCATTGAGGGGCTGAAAGCGGCACCGGATGATGAACAGCCACTTGAACTACAACCGCAAGACTGGTGCGCGGCGAGCTGAAGACCTTGAG
>ENA-OPYV01000118-OPYV01000118.1-human-gut-metagenome-genome-assembly--contig:-NODE-118-length-24642-cov-2.647277_pt1 | contig 24642 bp, 30 predicted proteins | sample MGYA00242474_ERZ504485 | MGnify/ENA primary metagenome ERZ504485 (study PRJEB26092, sample SAMD00036263) | human gut metagenome | host: Homo sapiens | study: EMG produced TPA metagenomics assembly of...
CGATCGAAGCGTAAGCCCCGGCGTGGTGGAAATGGTGAAAATGCGTTGGCGCAAATGGCGGGACTGCGTTGGCATGATTGGTTGTTGAGCGTTGGTCAAAATGGTTGTTTTTACAGTAGCGCTAACATCTCCCCGTCGCCGAGGTCGAGGTCCGAGGCGAGGGTCGCGAGCTCCTCCGCCCCGACGGCGATCCCGAGCCTCGACGCGGCGTCGCTCGCGAGCTCGTAGGGGCTCGCCCCCGCGCCGCCATCATTCGGCCCTCCCGAAGTCGAACCTCTCGAAACCGGGTTTCGTCCTGGGCGGGGCGATTTGCTCGACCACGGTCCCCACCGGCTGGGTCGGCAGCTCCTCGGGCTGCGCCGGCGATGTCTCCCACTGCCCCTCGCACCAGCTGTCGGCGCCGGTGCCGACGGCGTGGGCGACGAGCTCGCGGGAGAGGTCGTCGCTGTATATGTGCACCACGCGCCCCTCCCGGTTCACCCTGCACTCGCGGCGGACGTACCAGTAGGGCACGCCGTAGCGGTGCCCCTCGAAGCTCACGAAGCCGTCGAAGGAGATCTTCCGGCGCGGGCACAGGTACCGCTCGACCTCGGCCGTGACCTCGAGCGGCCTGGTGTTCGCCGAGCACGCCGCCTCGTGCTCGCGCATCGGGACGCATGCCGCCGCGCGCCGCCAGCGGCCTCCCTGCTCGGCGCACCAGAGGGCGGCCTCCCGGTTGAGGGCGTCAAGGTCGGTAAAGGACCTTCCCGCGAGGAAGTTCCCCTTCACGAAGCGGACGAGCCTCTCCACCTTGCCCTTCGTATAGGGGTGGCGCGGCCTGCACAACCTGGTGCGGAAGCCGACGACGCCCATGAACTCGGCGTAGTCGGCCTGCCAGACGGGCCGGCCGTCGGCATCGCGGCGGACGACCACGCTCTTCATGTTGTCGGTGAGCACGGTCGCGGGCACGCCCGGCGCCGAGAACGCGTGCAGCATCCCGATGAGGAGGTTCTCCTGGCGCGCGTTCGGGAAGAACTCGACGTGGGCGCCCCCCGCAATGGTGGCAGACCATGGCGAAGCAGGCGATCCGCGCCCGCTCCCCGCCAGGGCGCTCGACCGCGACGAAGCCCCAGTCCATCTGGTAGGCCTCTCCGGGCGCCGTCCTGAAGCGCTGGCCGCGGCAGCCCTGCGGGGCCGCCTGCCGCCTCTTCGCGGGCACGAGGTCCCGGTGCGCGGCGATATAGGTCTTCACCGTGGTGAGGCCGCCGGCGTAGCCTGGCCGAGCAGCCGCTCGAATATCACCTGCGAGTTGGTGCGCCCTTCCGCAGGAGGTCGTCCACCAGGCCGGTGTGGCCGGCGAGCACGCCCGGCGCGGCCCTCCTCCCGCTGTTCCCGTGGGGCAGGGCCCTGAACCCGTGTGCCCTGACCGTCCTCGCGCGGGAGCGGGTGAGCCCCGTCCTCCTGCAGAACTCCGCGAGGTTGCATGCCTGCGGGTCGAACCCGTCGCCCTCCTCCGCGGCCATCTCCCGGAGCGCCGCGTCTATAATCTCCTGTAGGTCATCGTGTCTCTCGTTCACCTCAATGGTCCTCCTACGCCGGCGTGTTGGCACCACCAGCGTAGTGGCGGCGGGGAGGCACGGTGGCCATTATTCGGTGACCGGGATTGGTCAAAATAGTTTGACTATTAGCGGCTAAAATCGCCCGGCGCTAACAGCACTTGACGTAGGTCGCGTCGAGCCAGACGTAGGGCACCGGCGAGCCGCCGAGCGGCCTTCCGCATAGGTCCTCGATATCTGCGTCCAAGCTCGAGGCGATGGCGCTCACCTGGTCCTTCGAGAGCCTGGAGACGCCCATCTTCTCGGCCACCCTCTGCACCTTGCGGGTGCTCGTGCCCGTGGCGTACATCTCGGCCACGGCGGCCACGAGCGCGCGGTCGACGCGCTGGTAGCGCTCGAGCACGTCCTCAGGGAAGAAGCTGCCGGAGCGCAGCTTGGGGATGCGCAGCGTCAGCGTGCCGACGCAGGTGGCGAGCGACCTCTCGCGGTAGCCGTTTCGGCTGTTCGCCCCGCCGCCGCACAGCTGGTCGGCCTCGGCGTCCATCACGGCGTTCACGACCTGCTCGGCTAGTCTGCGGAGCAGCTCCTGCATGTCGATGGCGCCGTCGTCGAACGGGGCATGGCGAGCATGTCCGGCGTCGGGTCTGATAAGATTCCCATAGCGGTCTTCGTCCTTTCCTAGAACCTGTTGTTGTGGTGATTTCAGATTCTAGGACGAAGGCCGTTTTTTCGTTAAACGGGCGCTAGGGTGTCACCCTTACACCAACATTTTTCGACGCGATCGCAGAGACTTTTGACCGAGCGCTTGGGGTTGGCATGCGAGAGGCCAACATGAGGCCGTGCCCGCGGGGCGGACCGCAGGTAGCAAAACGGCACCGGAGCCCATGTCGGGCCCGGTGCCCAAGCGCGATATCGACGGCGCAGTTTCGCGATATTCAACAGCGCCCAAATGAGTAAATACTCATTTCTATAAATGATAATAACGATTCGCGGGTTCCCCGACGGTGAAGTTTGGATTCATATAAGGATCGCCTTTGACGTAATACTTAGCCCATCGATAATTCATGTACGCGACCTCTTTGTGGAAGCGAATCTGCTTCTCCGTATTGTTTTCAACGCCTCTAGAAATCGACTCGTAGTGATAGAGCTCGACTTCGGGTGTGTATACAATTAGGTCGTTGATCTCGCGTAGCTTTAAGCAAAAGTCAACGTCATTAAATGCAACTTGAAGCTCTTCCGTGAAACCTCCGACTTTCTCATATTCATCACGCTTGGTCATTATGCAAGCTGCGGTGACGGCGCTGAAGTCTTGTTGTGCATCGTTGAGTGCAAAGTAGCCCCAGTTATCCCTTGGCATGCTTTGGCAAAGATGTCCTGCCACGCCACCAGTGACGCATAAGCCCGCGTGCTGGATGGTGTTGTCGGGATAGTAGAGTTTTGCACCAACTGCGCCAACATCCTCACGTGCGCAGATGCCAAGCATAGTCTCAATCCAATTGGGCGTAATTACCTCAGTATCGTTATTCAACAGCAAGAGATAGTCGCCCTTGGCGTGAGCAACGCCAAAGTTCATGAGCTTGGAGAAATTGAATTCGTGCTTCCAAGTTACAAGACGAACGATGTCAGGATATTTTGCTTGCAACTTATCGTAATAATCGAACGTCTCCTTTTCTGTGCTGTTGTTTTCGATTATGACAAGCTCGAAATTGTCGTACGTTGATTTCTCAACAATTGACTTAATGCAGTTGTCCAGAATGTTGGCGTGGTCTTTAGTTGGAATGATAATTGACACGAGTGGATGGGAATCTGGCACAGCGTAGGTTACTTTATATGTAAAGGGACGACGCGCTTGTTCGACCTTCGCATTGAGCCCAAGCCTGTCCAAATGACTCTGGACCGCTTTGATACCTGCGATAGTGGCATACGGCTTGCTATCGGCATTTGCTGCGGTGGAGGTCTCGCTTAGGCGCCAGTGATATAGAACCTTTGGAACATGATGAACTTTCCTTGCCTTTTCCACGGCGCGGAGAGTCAGATTATGATCCTGCGCTCCATCGAACTCTTTCGCGTTCGGTTCTAGAGTGTCAAGCAGAGACTTACGGATGGTAAGCATATGGCAGATATAGTTATTGTTTCTGAGCAGATCGATATTGAAATCCGGCTTAAAGAACGGCTGCGCTAGCTTTCCATCAGGCAAGAGTTTATCTTCATCACAATATAGAAGATCGACGTCATCATTGTTTTCAATTGCCTCGGCATATGAGAACAACAAGTCCGGTTCAAGAATATCGTCATGGTCAAAGAAGCTAACGAAATCACCCGAAGCGATGGCAACGCCGGCGTTTGTATTTTCGGAAATGCCCTTATTCTCGGTAAGGTTAATTGATTTAATTCTGTTGTCGTGGGCCGTCTCCTGCTCAACGTGAACCTTTAGTTCCTGATTGTCAGGACTTGCATTAACTAGGATGAGCTCCCAGTTTGCATAGACTGGTTTTTTACGGATTCGGTCATATCGTTAAAAGAACGAAAATGGGTGTGTTGTATAGAGGGACAATAATGCTGAACTTCGGAGCACTGTTGAAGACGATTTTTCTCTGCTTCTCCAGAGCGCCGATGGTTGCCTTATGCTCCGTGAACCATTCGGGGTATTCAGGGTCAAACTGCGCATGGGTAAAGAGAAAGTTGGTCTCCTCAAGAAGCAAGCCTAACTTATCGGGTGTTAAGCAGTCAAATGCACTGAATGATGGGTGATTTTGATCGTCAATAACAAAGTAGTAACGATCGAACGCCTTTGGCATTCGAATTGAGAGCTGCGTTTCAAGCTGCTTTTTCTCAGACGTAAATCCAACGCTTGTTACATTCGAACCGAAATTGACGATGCTCAAATTAACTTCATTAAGGGTTCGATCGAAACAACGAAGTTTGATTTGCGAGTCGCTACGATAAGGAGTTCTCACCGTGCACCTAAGGATATAGCCGCTTGAATCTTCGATGCACTGCCAGAAATCAATCGTTGCCATGTCAAACTCTGAAACGTCATCGTAGTTTCGGAGTTTGCTGCACATGTCAGGTTTAATTTTGTAGTTAAGGCGCGACTCCCATTTGATGTTCTTGCAATTTAGCGAAAGGGAGTCGCTGCTCAGGGTGCGACCGTCTTGGCCGATTTCGCTAAACTCAATTTTGATGGTGCGAGCATCGGGATCGGGGACTACAAGGACGTATGAGTTCGAGTCACAATTATTGTCCCGGAATTTTAGGAGGGATAAAGGTGAGCGGCGGTTATCGTCTGTAGCCGCCTGGGCTGTTACGCTGGAGCCTTTATGGATGCCTTCAATCTTAAGCTGCTGGTAGATTTTCCAGTTTCCTCTGCATACTCCGGTTGTTTCGACTCGCATTGTTTGCCTTTCGTTTGTTGGACACTGCTCATTGTACTTTTTCATTTGTTGCCTCGCTAGAAATGCAGAAAGAGTTGCGTGTTTCTGCTGTCCGATTTAAATAAGAAGACGGGGAGGTTGCTGCCGGTGCGTATAATTTAATTAACTATGCATCTGTAATCAGCGGCTTTTGCTCAACGATTGTCAATCGAGAGGATTTTTATGAAAGGCATCATCCTCGCCGGCGGGTCCGGCACCCGCCTGTACCCGCTCACGCTCGTGACCTCCAAGCAGCTGCTGCCGGTCTACGACAAGCCCATGATCTACTACCCGCTCAGCACCCTCATGCTGGCGGGCATCCGGGACATCCTGGTCATCTCCACGCCGACCGACCTGCCCAACTTCGAGCGCCTGCTCGGGGACGGCTCGCGCTACGGCGTGAACCTCTCCTACGCCGAGCAGCCCTCGCCGGACGGCCTGGCGCAGGCCTTCACCATCGGCGAGGATTTCATCGCCGGCGAGCCGTGCGCGCTGGTGCTCGGCGACAACATCTTCTACGGCAACGGCCTGTCGCGCCACCTGACGCGCGCCGTCCAGAACGCCGAGTCGGGCCGCGCCACGGTCTTCGGCTACCACGTGGACGACCCCGAGCGCTTTCGGCGTCGTGGAGTTCGACGGCGAGGGGGAGGGCCGTCTCCATCGAGGAGAAGCCCGAGTGCCCCAAGAGCTCCTACGCCGTCACCGGCCTGTACTTCTACCCGGGCGACGTGGCCGCCAAGGCGCATGAGGTCGAGCCGTCGGCCCGCGGCGAGCTGGAGATCACCACGCTCAACCAGATGTACCTGGAGGAGGGGACGCTGTCCGTGGTGACCCTCGGCCGCGGCTACGCGTGGCTGGACACCGGCACCATGGAGAGCCTCCACGAGGCGGCGGAGTTCGTCCGCGCCGTGGAGCACTCCCAGGACCTGCCGGTGTCCGTCCCCGAGGAGATCGCCTGGGAGAACGGCTGGATCACGACCGCCGAGCTGGAGGAGGCGGCCAAGGCCTACGGCAAGTCGGTCTACGGGCAGCACCTGAAGAAGGTCGCCGCCGGCGAGATCGTCAACAGCCCGCGCGAGTACTAGCGCAAGCTTGTTTTCTTTAGGGGTCACCGTTTATCTGGTGGCCCCTTTCGTTATGATTACGTTGACCATAAAGACAATATGATTGGGAGTGGATGTGTTAAGCGTCTACTTTGGCGATATGCCAGAAGCGATTTACAACACAGCGACATATTTCAAAAACTCTTACCGGTCTTCTTGGATTGCGGATCCCTATGCAGTCTCGATAATTAAAGATGTCGATCGATCGGTTGTTGTCTCCGAAAACGTCATCGAAAGCCCTGTGCTTGGATCCATCTCCCCACTCCAGCTTCTGGTGGCGTGAAAACGCTGCTGCTTATGAGATTTGATCGTAAGCATATTTTTAACGCTTCTACCTGTGGTGACAACTGTGCCAAGTGGATTCTCGACATGGCGAAAGACCGCAAGCTCGTTGTGAATCTCTATCATGTGATGGACTTTGGCCGCGAGGATTTTAAAATCAAAGTCGTGAACAGCGGCCGAATCGTTCATAACATGGCCGAATTGATTCACGAGTCGATTCCGTATCTGTAGGTGCTGCTTATGAACGGTTCGCATCTTGTTAAGATTTCCCGCCGTAGGGGAACCAAGTACACATTTACCATCAAGCGGAACATCACTATTGTGCGTGGCGATAGCGGCACGGGTAAGACGACGCTGTTTGACATGGTCGCAGATACATGCGAACGGGCGAGCAGTCGGGCGTTTCCTTGCAATGCGATTGTCCCTGTGTCGCCCTGACCGATTATGATTGGCGAAACCAGCTTTTGTCCGTTCATGACTCGATTGTATTTGTCGATGAGGGCTTAAAAGAGATCCATTCTGATGAGTTTGCCCATCATGTGCTGTATTCCTCGAATTATTTCGTGCTGATCTCAAGGGCTGATTTCCCCAATCTTCCGTATAGCGTGGATGAGATTTACAAGATTAAGACGAGCGGAAAATACCATTCTTTCGTCCCTGTTTATCAAGATCGCGGGAATCATCGTTATGCTATTTCCCGGTCGGCGCCAAAACAGGACTTTTCTATCCTTCTATGCGAGGACAGTAAGTCTGGTTTCCAGTTCTTTGAACGGCATTTCGCTGACAGTGAGCTTACCTGCGCTTCGGCCATGACGAACAGCGCGATTTTGGGCTGGTTGGATCAGCATTTCGACGATCGCGTGTTTGTTGTCGCGGACGGAGCGGCATTTGGGTGCTATGCGGACCGCGTCCTTAAGCTGCAAGACATTCACCGCGATACTGTTACGGTTTGTCTTCCCGAATCATTCGAGTGGCTTCTACTGAGCTCCGGCGTAATTTCAGGGCTAGATGTTAAGACGGTTTTGGAAACCCCAGAAGCCTTTGTAAACAGTGAGAAGTTTAAAAGCTGGGAGGATTTCTTCTATAAGTACTTACGTGAAATAACTGGGGATTCGGTTTTTCACTACGACAAAGACTGCATTTCGGAGGCGTTTTGTACAGGAGGTAATTCTGCGAAGGTTATGGCTCTTATCGCGTGCCGAAATGTCCGATAGTTTTGTTGAATAGTGTCGCGGCATCACTTCCTGCGGCATACTAAAGAAGCTGTACATGCTTCAGATTGGATTTTCATGTCTGAGATCTTCGAACCCAAGAACATCATCGTCACGGGCGGCTGCGGCTTCATCGGCAGCAACTTCGTGCACTACGTGGTCAACAACCACCCCGGGGTGCACGTGACCGTCCTGGACAAGCTGACCTACGCCGGCAACCCCGAGAACATCGCGGGGCTGCGACGGACCGCGTGGAGCTCGTCGTCGGCGACATCTGCGACGCTGGGCTGCTCGATGAATTGGTCCCCGGCCACGACGCGATCGTCCACTACGCCGCCGAGAGCCACAACGACAACTCCATCGCCGACCCTGAGCCGTTCCTGCGCACCAACGTGAGGGCACCTTCCGCCTGCTGGAGGCCGTCCGCAAGCACGCGTCCGCTACCACCACGTCTCCACCGACGAGGTCTACGGCGACCTGGCGCTCGACGACCCGGCGAAGTTCACCGAGGAGACGCCGTATCACCCGTCCTCGCCGTACTCGAGCACCAAGGCCAGCTCCGACATGCTCGTGCGCGCGTGGACCCGCACCTACGGCCTCCGCACCACGATCTCCAACTGCTCCAACAACTACGGCCCCTACCAGCACGTGGAGAAGTTCATCCCCAGGCAGATCACGAACATCATCGACGGCGTCCGCCCCAAGCTCTACGGCCGCGGCGAGAACGTCCGCGACTGGATCCACACCGAGGACCACTCCTCGGCCGTCTGGGACATCCTCACCAAGGGCCGCATGGGGGAGACCTACCTCATCGGCGCCGACGGCGAGAGGAACAACATCACCGTCCTGCGCATGATTCTCGAGGCCATGGGCCGCGACCCCGAGGACTTCGACTGGGTCGCCGACCGCCCCGGCCACGACCGCCGCTACGCCATCGACAGCACCAAGCTCCAGCGCGAGCTGGGCTGGAGGCCGGCGCACACCGACTTCGCCGGGGGCCTGAAGCAGACGATCGACTGGTACGTGGAGAACGAGTCCTGGTGCGCCCGGCCAAGGAGGCCACCGAGGCGCGCTACCGCGCCCAGGGGCAGTAGGCCGAACCCCCGGCGAACCGCACCGCGGCGCCGCGCGGGGCCGCAGGGGCGATGGGAACTGATCCTGCGTCCCCGCGCGGGCGCCCGCAACCTGAACCTCTTCGATAGGAGCTTTTCCCACATGGCAGACATCGCATTCGAGAAGGACCTCTCCGTCGCCGAGACCGGCATCGGGGGCCTGAAGGTCGTCGACCTCGCCGTCCACGGCGACTCGCGCGGCTGGTTCAAGGAGAACTGGCAGCGCGCCAAGATGACCGCCTGGGCATCCCGGACCTCCGCGTCGTCCAGAACAACATCTCCTACAACGACAGCCGCGGCGTCACCCGCGGCATCCACGCCGAGCCCTGGGACAAGTTCATCTCGGTGGCCCGCGGCAGCGTATTCGGCGCCTGGGTGGACCTGCGCGAGGGCAGCGCCACCTACGGGAAGGTGTTCACCTGCACCCTGGACCCGTCCAGGGCCATCTACGTCCCGCGCGGCGTGGGCAACTCCTTCCAGGCCCTGGAGGACGGCACCGCCTACACCTACCTGGTGGACGCCCACTGGTCGCTGGAGCTCAAGAGGACCTACACCTTCGTGAACCTCGCCGACCCGGAGCTTAACATCCAGTGGCCCATCCCGCTGGACCGGGCCACCGTCTCCGAGGCCGACCTCAACCACCCGATGCTCAGGGACGTCGTCCCCATGGCGCCCAAGAGGACGCTCGTCACCGGCTGCAACGGCCAGCTGGGCCGCGCGGTGCGCGCGCTGGCGGAGGAGCGCGGCGTCGCCAAGGACTTCGACTTCTGCGACATCGACACCTTCGACATGTCCGACCCCGGCGGCCTACTCCAAGTACGACTGGTCGCTCTACGGCACCGTGATCAACTGCGGCGCCTACACCGCCGTGGATAAAGCCGAGACCCCCGAGGGCCGCGCGGCCGCCTGGAAGGCCAACGCGACCGGCCCCGCCCTGCTCGCGCGCACCTGCGCCGAGCACGGGATCACGCTCGTCCACGTGTCCTCCGACTACGTCTTCGACGGCACCGCCGAGGTGCACGACGAGGAGGAGCCCCTCAGCCCGCTGTCAGTCTACGGCCAGACCAAGGCCGCCGGCGACATCGCCGTGGCCGGGTGCCCGCGCACTACATCATGCGCAGCTCCTGGGTCATCGGCGAGGGGCACAACTTCGTCAAGACCATGAGGGCGCTCTCCGACCGCGTCGCCGACCCGGAGGACAAGTTGGAGCAGGTCACCGTCGTGGACGACCAGCTGGGACGCCTGACCTTCACGCGCGACATGACGCAGGCAATCTTCCACGTGCTGGGGAGCCGCGCCCCCTACGGCACCTACGACTGCACCGGTTCCGGCGCCGTCAAGTCCTGGGCCGACATCGCCCGCGCCGTCTTCGAGGCCGCCAACGCAACGGCGACAGGGTCGTGCCGGTATCGACCGCCGACTACTACGCCGGCGCCGAGGGCCCCGTGGCCCCGCGCCCGGTCCACTCCGCGCTCGACCTTTCCAGGCTCGAGTCGGTCGGGTTCCACATGCCCGACTGGGAGGAAGAGCTTGGGGAGTACCTCAAGACGCTCTAGCCGCTATCAACTTTTCGAGAGTAAAAGCCGCCGTTCTTTAACGGCGGCTTTTCTTGTTGATGGCTATCTGCGCAGTGGTGCCAATAGTATTTTGCGGAAGATCTTTCACTCGCTTGGCGTGGTGGCGGACCTGCCGGGCTGGTCATCGTAGGCGTATTTGCTGTACACGTTGACCTCCCACTGCTTTTTTTCGACCTTTGCCACGGAATCGAGGATGAAGCCGGTCGCAAGGCTCAGACCGCACAGGAACATAAACGACGCGGCGAGCATGGCGGTGGGGAAGCGCGGAACGAGGCCGGTCTGGAAATACTCGACAACGATGGGCGTGCCCAAGGCGAGGCCGATCACCGCAAACAGAAGCGCGACGAGGCTGAAGAACTTCAGAGGGCGGTAGTCCTTGAACAGCGTGCCAATCATCGCAACGACTTTAATGCCGTCGCTTACGGTATTGAGCTTGGACTCGGAACCTTCCGGACGGTCGCGGTACTCGATGGGCACATCCTTGATGCGCCAGCGGTGGTCGACGGCGTGGATCGAGAGCTCGGTTTCGATCTGGAAGCCCTCGGAAAGCACAGGGAAGGTTTTAACGAACGGGCGGCTCATGGCACGGTAGCCGGTCATGACATCATCGAAGCTGTAGCCATAGATCCACTTGATCATGCACGGACCAGATTGTTGCCAAAGCCGTGGAAGGCACGCTTGTTCTCCTCGGCGTAGGTACCGTTGGAAAGGCGATCGCCTACGGTCATGTCGGCCGTGCCGTTAAGGATGGGCTCGCAGAGGGCCTTGGCCGCCTCGGCGGGGTAGGTGTCGTCTCCGTCGACCATCAGGTAGCAATCGGCGTCGATATCGCGAAACATCTGGCGGCACACGTTGCCCTTTCTGACGGGGCTCAAAGCGGACTGTGGCGCCGTGCTCGGTGGCAATGCGTGAGGTATCGTCCGACGAGTTGTTGTCATAGACATAGACCGTCGCCTGCGGAAGCTCGCGGTGAAAGTCATCGATGACTTTGCCGATCGTGAGCGCTTCGTTGTAGCAAGGGATGATGACGGCGATGGATTCAGAATTCACTTAATGCTCCTTATACATTCAATCCTAGAAAGTATAGCCGTTTGGGCCTGGCATCCTAAGATGTGGGTTAGTTCTCCAGTTTTGTTGCGCGAATCGTTTGCATGGCCGTCGGGTCTATACTGTTCGTTTGTCAACGATTACGAGTAAAGGAGTTGCATCCGTGTCGGATCAGACAAAGCAACAAGAAACTCGCAGTCTGCCTGCGACGTTTGCTAAGAACGAATTTGAGAAGGACGCGTTTTATCCTTCGTCAGCTGGTTACCAAGGATTTTAAGATCAAGTATCGCCGTAGCGTTCTGGGCGTCGCATGGTCGGTGCTCAACCCGCTGCTGATGATGATCGTCATGGCCATCGTGTTCTCGACGATTTTTGGCCAGGGCCGCAATGGCTCAATGACGCCCGAGATGTACCCGCTGTACTTGATCGTGGGTAACATTACCTTTGCCGTCATGTCTGAGTCTACTAACCAGGCCCTGACGTCGATCGTGGGCGCTGCCCCTCTGCTCAAGAAGGTTAAGGTGCACCGCTGGGTTTTCCCGGTGCAGAAGGTGCTCTTCTCGCTGGTCAACTTTGCCTTCTCGCTGGTCGCCGTCGCCATCGTCATGCTGTGGTTCCGCGTTATGCCTTCTTGGCACCTTATTCTGCTGCCGGTTTGCCTGCTGCTGCTTATGTGCTTCTGCATGGGCCTGGGCATGATGCTCTCTGCCCTTACGGTCTTCTTCCGCGACGTATGCATCTGTGGAGCGTCGTCATTACGGCGTGGACTTACATAACGCCCATCTTCTGGACGACTGACTATATTGCGCAAATGCCGCATCTCGTGCGTATCTTGATGTATGCGAACCCCATGTTCAACTACCTGCAGTTTATGCGCGATATCTTCCTGTTCCAGACTACGCCCTCGCTTATGACGTTGGTATGTGCGTTGCCTGGGCGGTTCTTGCGCTTATTATTGGCTATACCGTGTTCCATAAGTCCGAGCGCAAGTTCATCCTCTACATCTAAGGAGTGCTGTGATGACTGAATCTGTTGTTGATTACAGCGAGCAGCCTCTGGCTGTCGAGGTCGACGACGTCACCATGATCTTTAACATGCGTCCGAGTCGCTGACCAACCTCAAGGAGTACTTCATTAAGCTTGCCAAGCACGAGCTGTTCTTTGAGGAGTTTAGGGCGCTTAAGCACATCTCGTTTGATATTCATCGCGGCGAGGTTGTGGGTCTGGTCGGCACCAATGGCTCCGGCAAGTCTACGATGCTCAAGATTATCGCTGGCGTTCTTGAGCCTAGCGAGGGCAGCGTTAAGGTGCACGGTAACATCGCGCCGCTGATTGAGCTTGGCGCCGGCTTTGACCCCGAGCTGACCGCCCGCGAGAACATCTATCTGAACGGCGCCCTGCTCGGCTACACCAAGGAGTTCATCGATGCCAACTTTGACGGCATTATTGAGTTCGCTGAGCTTCAGAACTTTGTCGATATGCCGCTCAAGAACTTCTCCTCGGGCATGGTGGCGCGTATCGCCTTTGCAATCGCGACGATTACCGAGCCCGATATTCTGATCGTTGACGAGACGCTGTCCGTCGGTGATGTGTTCTTCCAGCAGAAGTGCGAGGCCCGCATCCAGCACTTTATCCAGAGCGGCGACGTGACGGTTCTGTTCGTTTCGCACTCCATGGAGCAGGTTGAGCGCATCTGCCAGCGTGCCGTTTGGATTGAGAAGGGTGACCTTCGCATGGACGGCCCGGTCAGTGAGGTCTGCAAGGCGTATCGCGAGCAGTTCAACTAGGTTATAATTACTTGCGCCTGACAGGCTTGCGCTTGCTTGGGCGTGCGGTTATATGCTCCATTAGCTCAGTTGGATAGAGCAGGGGACTTCTAATCCCAAGGTCGACGGTTCGAATCCGCCATGGAGCACCAGAGAGTTTTTGAAGACCCGGTTTAATGCCGGGTCTTTGCTATTTGGGCGCATGGGCATGCTATTGTTTAAACACAGACCCCAAGACATGGCGATGACTTGCGGCCATATTTGTTAATTTGGACTGTGGCGCGCTTTCATCGTCACAGAAAGATGCCCGGTGCAGCGTTCGCGCTGCACCGGGCATTCTGTTTGCTTATGATGGCTAGCTAATGCACCTTTGTCTCTACGCCTCCGTCGGCTCCACGCCTAGCTCGTTGCGGACGAGATCGAAGGCTGCGGCGATGGCCTTGTCCATGTCGTAGTACTTGTAGCCGCCCAAGCGACCGGCGAAGATAACGTTGCCCTCCTGCGCCGCCAGCTCCTCGTACTGACTGTAGAGGGCCTCGTTCTTGGCGTCGTTGATGGGGTAGTAGGGCTCGTCGCCGGGCTTCCAGTCGGCCGGGTACTCGCGCGTGATGACGGTCTTGTCCTGCGTGCCGAACTCGAAGTGCTTGTGCTCGATGATGCGCGTGTAGGGGATCTCGCGCTCGGTGTAGTTGACCACGGCCACTCCCTGGTGGTCGGCCTCGTCGAGCGTCTCGGTCTCGAAGCGCAGGCTGCGGTACTCGAGCGTGCCCAGCTTGAAGTCGTAGAACGCGTCGATGGGGCCGCAGTAGATTGTCTTGGCGGCGATATCGGGCTCGGCGGCGGCCAGCTCCTTGTACTCCACGCCGCAGCGCACCTCGACGCCCTCGAGCATGTTGGCGACCATCTCGGTGTAGCCGCCCATGGGGATGCCCTGGTAGCGGTCGTGAAGTAGTTGTTGTCGTAGGTGAAGCGGCAGGGGAGGCGCTTGATGATGCTCGCGGGCAGGTCGCGGCAGTCGCGGCCCCACTGCTTCTCGGTGTAGCCCTTCACGAGCGTCTCGAAGATGTCGCGGCCGACGAGCGACAGCGCCTGCTCCTCGAGGTTTGCCGGCTCGCCGATGTTCTCGGCGGCCACCTGCTCGGCGATCTTTGCCTTGGCATCTGCAGGCGTGACGACGCCCGGCCACATCTTGGCGAAGGTGTTCATGTTGAAGGGCATGTTGTACATGCTGCCGTGGAAGTTGGCGACCGGCGAGTTGACGTAGTTGTTGAACTCGGCGAAGAGGTTGACGTAGTCCCAGACGTCCCTCATGGAGGTGTGGAAGATGTGCGCGCCGTAGCGGTGGACCTGGATGCCCTCGACGTCCTCGGTGTAGACGTTGCCCGGCGATGTGGTCGCGGCGGTCGATGACCAGGACCGACTTGCCGGCGCGCCTGGCGGCGTTGGCGAAGACGCGCCCGAGAGGCCGGCACCGACGACGAGGTAATCGTACTGGGACATTGATGTGCTCCTTTGTATGTAATCAAACAGTTACTTAAGATTTGGGACAAATAAACCTGATAATTCTGTTCCAAGGATTAGTGTACCAGGCGTGTTGTAGGCTTTCTTTCAGCAGCTTCAGCTCATGTGCATAGCCCCGGTTTCTAGATGATTTAAAGAATCTGCTAATTCGTCTTCAAACACTTCGGTAAGACTTTCGATACGGCATTCATTGCCTGCGGCTTTAGGTACTGCTCGTTGAGTCGTGCCTTTTTGTAAGCGTAGCGAGTGTCTGCTGAGTATTTGACCAGCACATCGGTGAAGAACCGCTCCCAGCTTAAATAATCGCGACTTTCGATATAGCTTGAGGGGTCCTCGAGGATTTTGGGAATGTCGCTGCTGGGTATGAGCTCGGAGCGCAGGAGTGTCCACTCAAACGATTCCGGGAGGAATAGGCGAACGTTCTTGTAAACCGCGCTGTCCGAGCACTTTTTCGATGTAGGGACCAAACGCTGCGCCGTCTCCTATGGCAAGAACGTTTTGCTCGGGGCATTCGTGAATCGTACGTTTTAGATTCGCAACGCCGGTGGCCGTATAGCAGGGGATTCCGAGCCGTTTGCAAAGAGCGTTGTAAAACTGATAACCAGACTTGCTGTCCTCCACAACCACGGCATCGGGTATTTCGAATCCAACATTTAGGTCCTGATATAGCATGCTTGCCGTGTGGCTGTATATCGGTTTTGTTACCGAGTAGAAGCGTTTATCGCTCTTTCGGCCATTGATTGTTTTACTCGTGGTGTTTACCAGCTTTAGGATTTCGTCGACACTGTAGGGGAGTTCGCTGGCGTCTCGACGAGATATCAGGACAAAATAGTTGGATGAGCCGTTTACGGCTTTGGCGAAGTCCTTTGAGTAGATAAACTCGTTGCCCTCATCTAGAAAGACGATTGAATCTTCGATGATCGACAGCTCGCGCTCCCAGCGTCTGCCGGAAAGCGTTTCGCAAGGCACGTCGGAGCTAAGTGCAACGCCGCTTTCCGGTCCTCGGTCGTTGTAGTCGCGAATCATCGAGATGAGTGTCGTTTTTGCCCGTGCCGCTGTTGCCGCGTATAAAGGAAATATTGCGTTTAAAGGTGAGCGTGTATTTGACTTTTGCGCGCTCCACGACAACGGTGTGTGTTCCCTTCATTACTCATCAACATCCAAAAAGTCATTCGTGGCGCCGACAAACTCCTGCATGTTTCTAACGATGCGGCCATCGTTTTCAATGCGGATTTCAAAGCTCTTCCAGGGGAATTTCATGATGTGGTAAAGGGTTACCAGTACATCCTGCCCTTTGCCAATTTTGAGCAGCCAGCGGGCGCAGTTATCTCCGCAAGTGGATGCATTGAACACCATGTTTGGTAGATTGCGCACCAACAGCAGCGTCTTAACGCCGCCGGAAAGCTCGAGGGGAGTAATCGAACCGAGCTGTTTGCTGATGATGTTGTGCGGGCCGATGAGCTCTGAACCGTCAACACTTTTAATCATCTGCGCTGCCAGAGGGTCCTCGAACCAGGAATCCAGGTACGAGTTCCTAAAATAGGTTTCGGTATCGTAGATGGAACCGGGGTAATCCCCCAGGTGAATGCTCAGCATGTGGGTCTCCAGACGTTGTGTGACTGCAACGATTATATGCCAGTAATAAAATGCTGGCAGCAGCGAGGTCGCTGCTGCCAGCGCTGGAGTTCTGTTCGTGTGAATCGTTGCTAATAAATGGATCCGCGACGCTACTTTTCGATACGCTCCCTCAGCAGCTCCAGCGCGTGTGCGTAGCCCCGCAGGCCCTCGCCGGTGATGGTGGCGAAGCAGGCTAGGCGTGCATAGCTTACCTGGCGGAAGTCCTCGCGTGTTTCGACGGCACTAATGTGGACCTCCACGGCCGGGATGGCGACGGCTTTGAGCGCATCGAGGATCGCCACGCTCGTATGTGTGTAGGCTGCCGGGTTGATGACGATGCCGTCGACCTTGCCGTAGGCCTCCTGGATCTTGTCGACGATGCTGCCCTCGTGGTTGGACTGGAAGACCTCGACCTCGTCGAAGCCCTGCGCGGCACCTGCCTCCTGGCAGATCTGGACCAGGCGGTCGTAGTTGTCACTGCCATAGATGCCCGGCTCGCGAATGCCGAGCATGTTGAGGTTGGGGCCGTTGATGACGAGTGCTTTCATGGTTGCTTCCTTTGCGGTTGGGCGGGCGGAGAGGCGGAACGGAAACCACCACAAAGGTACCTGTCCCCTTTGTGGTGGTTTTTGCTAGAGGGCTGGTGGAAGGGCGTCGAGGACGGCGGCCGCGGTGTTGGCGGCGCAGTCGCGTGAGTCGATGATGTAGTCGGCCCAGGCGCGGTAGCGCGGCATACGCTGCTCGGCCAGCTTGTCGATGCCGTCGCGCGCGGTGATGGGGCGGCCCTTGTGGGCGAGCTCGTCGAGCTTGCGGTTGAGCATCACGATTTGGCTGTTCTGGTGCAGCAGAGGGTAGTTCTCGTCGCGCGTAACCACGCCGCCGCCGGTGGAGAGCACCAAGCCGCTGCGCTTGGAGATGTCGGCCAGCGCTGCCGTCTCCTGCTCGCGGAAGGCCGCCTCGCCGCACTTGATGATAAAATCGGCGCAGGGCATGCCCAGGCGCTCCTCGAGGGCGCGATCGAGATCGATGTGCTCGCGGCCCGTGAGCTGGGCGATCTGCTCGCCCACGCGGGTCTTGCCCGAGCCCGGCATGCCGATCAGCGCGATGTTCTGTTCGCGGCGTGACAGGCGCTCCGTTACGTCCAGGATTCTCTCGCGCGGGGTGGCTTTGCCGGTATAGCGCTCGACAGCTTGTGCCGCCTGGGCAACAAGCATAAGCAGGCCGCCGATGCGGGGGATGCCGCGGCGCTCGGCCTCGAGCATCAGGCTCGTGCGGGCGGGGTTGTAGACAATGTCGATGACGCCCTCGAGCGCATCGAGGCCTTCGAGCGTGCAAGGCGCGTCGGGGCAATGGGGGAACATGCCGGCGGGCGTGCAGTTGACGAGTAGGGAGCGTCGGACTGCTGCGCGATATTGTCGTAGTTGACCTCGCTCGTGCGACCCACGGGTACGACGATGGCGCCCATGTCTCCCAGCACCATACTTGCCGTGGTGCCGGCGCCGCCGGTGGCACCGAGCACGAGGGCCTTCTTGCCGGCAACCTCAACGCCCAACTCCTCGACCAGGCACTGGAAACCGAAGTAGTCAGTATTATCGCCGTGCAGGCGGCCGTCGGGCAGGCGCGTGATGGTGTTGACGTTGCCCATGCGCTCGGCGAGCGGGCTCAGCTCGTCCAGGTATTCCATGACGGCGCGCTTGTAGGGGATGGTCACGTTGGTGCCCTCCCATTCGTCGTCCGTCATAAAAGCCTCAAGATCCTCGGGCTCGCGCTCAAAACGCACGTACTCAAGCCCCGCCAGCTCCTTGTAGATGGTCGGGGTGTAGCTGTGGCCCAGCACGCGGCCCAGCACGCCGTAGGGGCGGGTTGCGGCGGTATCGGTCATCTAGAGCACCTCCGTGTAGCTGCCAAAGTAGGTGAAGCTCTCGCATACGTCGTCGATCGAATCGAGCAGGTCGTCGAGGGCCTTGCTGCCAAAGGGACAGTCCAGGTCAAAGTAGAACATAAACTCAAAGTCGCGACCGGGGATGGGGCGGCTCTCGAGCTTGATGAGGTTGATGTTGAGTGCGTAGAAGCGCTCGAGCACGCGATAGAGGGCGCCCGGCTCGTTGGCCGTGGTGATCATGAGCGAGGTACGGTTGGCACCGGGATAGACGCGTGGCTCGCGGCTGATGACGACAAAGCGCGTGTAGTTGTTGTCCGAGTCCTGGATGTTGGACTCCAGCACCTCCAGGCCATAGAGTGCCGCGCAGCTGCGCGATGCGATGGCGGCAACATCGGTGCGGTCGGAATTGGCGACCATCTCGGCCGACATGGCGGTGTTGGGGTACTTGGTGGCGTGCAGGTCGTGGGACTCGATAAAGCCCGCACACTGGGCAATGGCTTGGCCGTGGCTGTAAACCTCGCGCACGTCGGCGAGCTTGGTGCCGGGCTTGACGAGCATGTTGTGGTCGATCTTGAGGCGAAGCGAGCGCACGATGTGGAAGTCGAACTGGGCGAGCAGGTCGTAGACGGCGTTGACCGAGCCGGCGGTGGAGTTCTCGATGGGCAGCACGCCAAACTCGCAGAAGCCGTCGCGCACAGCGCGCATAACGCCTTCGAAGGTCTCGAAAAACGCGATGTCGGGCACGTCGAAGAGTTTGCACGCGGCGATCTGGCTATAGGCACCTTCTACGCCCTGGCAAGCAACTGTGGCCGTTTGAGGGAAGGGCGTGTCAAAGGCTGCAGCCGTGGCGTGGGCCTTTTGCGAGACGGTGATGCCCTTGAGCTCGTTGATGTAGCGCTGCTGCTCGGCCTTGCTCATGCTCATAAGGAGGCGGAACAGGGTGATGGTCTGCGCCTCGTAGCGCTCGGGCGCGCGGCTGGCGAGGTTGTTGAGTTTTGAGCGCTCGCGGGCGGGGTCAAAGACGGCCTTGCCCATCTCGATCTTTGATTTGGCGACCTCGGTGGCAATGTCCATACGCTCGACAAAGCTATTGAGGAGCGTGGTGTCGATGCCATCGATGGTCTGGCGAATATCGGCAAGGTCCATGGAGGCCCCTTTCACGTAATGGCAGAGTTGACAGCAACCCAGGTGAGTCGGGTTAGAGCTGGCCTGCGTCCTCGAGGAGGGCGTCCCAGATGGCCAGCGCTGCGGCTGCTTCGGCTACGGGGACAGCTCGGGGGACGATGCAGGGATCGTGACGACCGTGGACCGAGAGTTCGATATTTTCCATGGCGTCCATGTCCACGGTCTGCTGCTCGCGGCCAATGGAGGGCGTCGGCTTTACGGCCATACGCCACATGACGGGCGCGCCGGTCGAAATACCGCCCAGGATGCCGCCGGCGTTGTTGGATTCGACCTCGATCTTTCCGGTCTCGGCGTCGATGCGATACGGATCGTTGTTCTCGCTGCCGCGCATGGCGGCCACGGCAAAACCCATGCCAAACTCCACGCCCTTTACGGCGGGAATGCCAAACGCGATTTGCGCGATGCGGTTCTCGATACCGTCGAACATGGGGTCGCCGATGCCCGCGGGAAGCCCGTAAATGCCGCACTCCACGATGCCGCCGATGCTGTCGAGTTCGTCGCGCGCGGCTAGGATCTCCTCGCGCATGCGGCCGGCTGCGGCGGCGTCAATGCACGGCAGATCGTTCGTAAGGATCGCCTTGCGGTCGGCCTCGCGATAGACCATATCGTCCATCGGCAGGTCGGAGATGCCGCCGATCTGCGCGACGTGCGCCATGACCTGAATGCCGTGGGCCTCAAGTGCCTGCAGCGCAATGCCGCCGGCGATGCACAGGGGTGCCGTTAGGCGGCCGGAGAAATGCCCGCCACCAGCGACATCGTGCATGTTGTGATACTTCACACGCGCCGGGTAATCGGCATGTCCCGGACGGGGCTTGCGGCGCAGCTCGGAGTAATCCTTGGAGCGCGTGTTGGTGTTCTCGATAATCGCGGCAATGGGCGCGCCGGTGGTATGTCCATCGACAACACCGGCGATGATGTGGGCGGCGTCGGCCTCGCGGCGTTTGGTCGCGGTCTCGTCGCGGCCGGGGGCGCGACGGTCGAGGAAGGCCTGCAGCTTCTCCTGGTCCACAGCGATGCCCCGCCGGGGATGCCCATCGAGCGAGCAGCCGATAGCGGGGGAGTGCGATTGGCCGAAGATGCTTAAGTGCAATACGTTGCCAAAGGTCGAGGACATGCTATTCCTCCTCGAGTGTGACCTTGCCGCCCAACAGGCGGTAGTGGTCGAAGAAATCGGGATAGGACTTGTTGACGGCCTCGGCGCCGTGGATCACGACCTCGCCGGTGGCACGGCTCGCAGCGATGGCGGCCATCATGGCGATGCGGTGGTCGTTGTGCGAATCGACCTCGCCGCCGGTGAAGGCATCGACACCCTTGATGATGAGGTCGTCACCGGCGATGCGCACCTGTGCGCCCAGCGCGGTGAGCTCGCGGGTGGTGGTGACCAGACGGTCAGATTCCTTGATGCGCAGGCGGGCGCAATCGCGGATGAACGTGCGGCCTTGCGCCAGCGATGCCACGGCCGAGATAACGGGCACCAGGTCGGGGATGTCGTGGGCACTCATCTCAAAGCCGGCGAGCTTGTCGGACTGCACGGTGGCGGCGTGGTGGAGCGCACGATGCGGGCGCCAAAGCGCGAAAGCGCGGCAAGCACGTTGCGGTCGCCCTGGGCCGAGCTCAGGGACACACCCTCGACGGTGATGGGATCGGAGCCGATGGCGCCGGCGCACAGCCAAAGGCAGCGTTGGACCAGTCACCCTCGACGGCCACGTTACCGGGCGTGCGGTACGAGCCGCTGCTTACGCGGAAGTTCGTGACCTCGGGCTGGCCGTCTTTGGACGGAATACGTTCGACGTTGACCTCGACGCCAAAGGCCTTCATGGCCTGGATCGTCAGGTTGATGTAGGGGCGGCTCTCGATGAGGCCCGTTACCTGCACGCAGGAGGGCTGGGCGAGCAACGGGGCTGCCAGCAGCAGGCCGGAGATATACTGCGAGCTTACGTTGCCCGGCAGCACAAAGGTGCCCGGGCGCATGCGTCCGCTCGTCTTGAGCGGAAAACCGCCCAGACCCTGTAGGTCGCAGCCGGCGGCGATGATCTCGTCCGAGAGCGGCGAGAGCGGGCGGGCGCCCAGGCGGCCCTGGCCCACGAAGGTGGCATCCGCACCCAGCGCGCAGGCGACGGGCAGCATAAAGCGCAGCGTGGAGCCGCTTTCGCCGCAGTCAAGCGTGCCGCCGGCAAGGGCCTTGAGCAGGCCAAACTCAACACTCTTCATGGTAGGGTGGACCTGGAAGCCGTCCTCGACGGTCTCGATGCGGGCGCCGAGTGCCGTAAGGCAACGCACCGTGGCCTCGATGTCGGCGCAGGTGGTGTTGCAGGTGACGTGCGTCTCGCCGTTGGCAAGGGCAGCGCAGATGATGAGACGGTGCGCCATCGACTTGGACGCGATGGCGGGGACGGTGCCCTTAAGCGGGGACGGGGTGATGCGGGCTAGCATGCGGATGCGTCTCCCTTCTGGCCGAGGCCCTCGGCAATGAGTTCGTGGAAAGTGGAAAGCGGCGTGCGGTCGATGCTGCAGCGGCCAATGCCGTGCGGAATCACCAGGTCGACGGTGTCGCCCGCGCGCTTCTTGTCGTGGAGCGCCCCGGCAAAGACGGCATCGGCGGAAAGCTCGCAGCGGGTCTTGAGGCCGTGGCGGGCGCAGAGTTCCTCAATACGACCGGGCAGTGCAGCATCGCAGACGCCGTGCAGGGCCGCGGCGCGCGTGATGATGCCCATGCCGATCGACACGCAGTTGCCGTGTCCGAGCTCAAAGTGCTCGCAGGCCTCGACGGCGTGTCCGGCGCTGTGTCCAAAGTTAAGGAGCTTTCGCTGGTTGGTCTCGCGCTCGTCGGCGACGACCACGGCGCGCTTGATGTCGATATTGCGGGCGATGATGAGCGCTACGCGGGCCACATCGCGGTTGAGCAGCTCCAGCGTGAGCGGGGTCTTCTCCAGCTCGGCGAAAAGCTCCGGGTCGGCGATCACGGCGTGTTTCACAACCTCGCCGCAGCCGTCGGCGAACTGCTCGGGCGTGAGGGTGGCCAGCACCCCACGTCAGCGATAACCACGCTCGGCTGCCAAAAAGCGCCGGCCAAGTTCTTGCCGGCAGCCAGGTCGATGGCGGTCTTGCCGCCCACCGACGAATCCACCATGGCGAGCAGGCTCGTCGGGATTTGCACAAACTTGCAGCCGCGCATGTAGGTGGCGGCCACAAAGCCCGCCACGTCGCCCACGACACCGCCGCCGAGTGCCACAATCACGTCGGAGCGCGAAAGCTCGTGCTCGGCCACAAACTCCAAAATGGCAACATAGTTTCGGCGCGCTTATGGGCTTCGCCGGCCTCGAAGGTGCAGATGCTCACCTCGTAGCCTGATGCCTCCAGGCTTCTGCTTAACGGGCATCTGGTAGAGCGGGCCCACGTTGGTGTCCGTCACGATGACGGCCTTGGTGCCGCCGGCAGTGGCGCGCACGAGCGGTCCCGCCTGCTCCAGCAAAAACGTGCCAACATGCACCTGGTAGGGGCGTGCAGTGTCGATATCGATGGTAATCGCCATAAGCTATGGTCCTTTCGACCTGGCGTGATAGGTGGTCTAGTGGGAGGCCTCGTCGTCGAGTGCACGCTTAATGCGGTCGCCCTCGGCAAGGAGATTCTCCAGATAGCGCTGGTCGCGGTCCTTAAGGGCGCGGCTGTAGGCGCCGAGCGATTCGATCAGATGGTCGATCTCGAAGGCAAGCGCATCGGCGTCGTCGATCATGAGCTCGGACCACATCTGAGGATTGAGGTGCGCCACACGGGTGAGATCGCGGTAGCTACCGGCCGAAAAGCCGTGGTGGACCTGGGCAGTGGGGCTCTTGACGTAGGCGTGGATACCACGTGCGCAAGCTGGCTCGTGAAGGCGATGACGCGGTCGTGCTCGGCGGCGCTGGTCACGCTGAACTTGCCAAAGCCCAAGGGGCGCACCATCTCGCGCACCTGGCCCAAAAGCTCCAGCTTAAGTGCGTCGTCCACCGCGGGCGGCACGAGCACGAGCGGGGCTGCCCTGGAACAGGTCGGCGCGGGAGTGTGCGTAGCCCGAGTACTGCGTGCCCGCCATGGGGTGCGCGCCCACAAGTAAAAGCCGTGCTCGCGGGCAAGCTCAAAGGCACGTTCGCACACGATGCCCTTGCGCCCACGGTGTCGATCACCACGGGACCCATGATGGCCTCGGTGTCGGTGGCGTCGGCGAGCGCTTGGGCGTGCGCCTCGAGCCACTCGATGCAGGCCTCGGGGTAGCAAGCCAGGACGATGATGTCGCATTCGCCGAGTGTCTTGTCGTTGAGCTCTCCGGCGACAGTGCCCATGCTGGCGGCTGTCATGACATCGTCATCGGGGTCCCAGGCCAGCACGCGGACGCCCGCCTGCGCATAGCCGCGGGCAAAACTGCCGCCGATGAGGCCAAGGCCCACGATGCCGGCGCACTTGGGGCCGCCCTGGTTACGCGCGCGTTTCTCACCGTACCCCATGGGCTACTCCATGGTCTCTTGGCAGACAACCTCGCGGATGGCGCGGATGCGGCGCATGGTGTCGTCGAACTGATCGGGGGTGAGGGCCTGGGCGCCGTCGGACCAGGCGCGGCTCGGCTCGTCGTGGACCTCGATTTCCAGGCCGTTGGCACCGCAGGCGGTCGCGGCGAGCGCCATGGGCTCAACATAGCGGGTGTAGCCGGTGGCGTGGCTGGGGTCGGCGACGACGGGCAGGTGCGAAAGGTGGTGCAGCACCGGCACGGCGTTGAGGTCGAAGGTATTGCGGGTGCGGGTCTCGAAGGTGCGGATGCCGCGCTCGCACAGGATGACGTTGTCGTTGCCCTCGCTCATGATGTACTCGGCGGCCATGAGCAACTCATCGATCGTGCCGGACATGCCGCGCTTAAGCAAGATCGGAGTCTGGGTCTTGCCGACCTCCTTGAGCAGGGGGAAGTTCTGGGCGTTGCGGGCGCCGATCTGCATGACGTCGATCTTCTTGTCCAGGAAGACCTGCACGTCGCGTGGGTCCATGATCTCGGTGACGATCGGCATGTCGAGCTCGGCAGACGCCTCGCACAGCAGGTCGAGGCCGGCGGGGCCCATGCCCTGGTAGGCGTAGGGGGAGTGCGGGGCTTGTAGGCACCGCCGCGCAGCATCGTGGCACCGGCGGCCTTCACGCGGCGTGCGATGCGGATGAGGTTCTCGCCCTCGACGGAGCAGGGACCGGCGATGACCTGGAACTGGCCGCCGCCGATCTTGACGCCGTGGCCGCAGTCGATGACGGAGTCCTCGGGGTGGAACTTGCGATTTGCGCGCTTGAACGGCTCGGAGACGCGCTGCACGCGCTCGACGACATCCATGGACTCGAGCAGGAACGGGTCGATCTTGGTCGTATCGCCCACCAGGCCGAA
>ENA-OPYV01000119-OPYV01000119.1-human-gut-metagenome-genome-assembly--contig:-NODE-119-length-24434-cov-4.026289_pt1 | contig 24434 bp, 23 predicted proteins | sample MGYA00242474_ERZ504485 | MGnify/ENA primary metagenome ERZ504485 (study PRJEB26092, sample SAMD00036263) | human gut metagenome | host: Homo sapiens | study: EMG produced TPA metagenomics assembly of...
CTCGCGCAACGCCATCTCATTTATTTACGCCACCTGATGACCGGTGGCCGGTGCGCGAGACAGGATTCGAACCTGCGACCTGCTGATCCGTAGTCAGCTGCTCTAATCCGCTGGGCTACTCGCGCAACGTTGCTTGTTTTCGGCAACTCGAATAAGATACACCCAAATGGCCGCGCAGCAAAATCTCGGCGTGTCGCGCCTGTTTTCGTGGATTTCGCACCGGCATCCATACTTGCTTCAACCCTACGAAATCTGAACTCTCGCACATACGACGCGCAACACGCCGAATGCACTACGCGGCACGTCTGCGAGGAATCTCCTCCGTGGAAACCTTCAATAGTTTCGGAGTGCCGGAACCATTGACGGACGCCTCATCCACCACCACCTCCGATACGCCAGTCACGCTTGGTAGCTGGAACATCGTGTCCTCCAAGGTTTTTCGATAATCGATCGAAGGCCTCGGCGCCCGTGCCCCTGCGAATCGAAGTGGCCGCGATCTGCCGCACCGCCCCCTCAGTGAACGTCAACGTCACCCCGTCAATCGCAAACAACTTCTGATACTGCTTGACCAGTGCGTTCTCCGGTGCGACCAGAATGCGCGCCAAATCATCCTCCGTAAGCTCCTCAAGCACGCTCACCACCGGCAATCTACCGATGAATTCAGGCAATAAACCGAAATCGGCAAGATCGTCGGCCGAAGCCTGGGCAAGCAGCTCACGATTCGGCACCTCATGATCATGCCACGCGGCACCAAATCCGCTTTCACGAGCGCCCAAACGCTGCGCCACAATATCGGCAAGCCCGACAAACGCGCCGCCGCAGATAAACAGAATGTCACGAGTGTCGATCTGCACCGTCTCCATCTCACGATGCTTACGCGAACCCTCCACCGGCACGGATGCCACAGTACCTTCCAAAATCTTCAGCAGAGCCTGCTGCACGCCCTCACCGGACACATCTCGCGTAATAGACGTGTTCTCGCCGCTCTTACGCGCTATCTTGTCGATTTCGTCAATATAGACGATGCCCTGCTGCGCTCGCGCCACATCGCCGTCAGCGGCCTGTATAAGCCGTTGCAGTACGGTTTCCACATCGTCGCCCACATACCCCGCTTCAGTGAGTGTGGTGGCGTCGGCGATGACGAACGGCACATTCATGACCTTCGCCAGCGTCTGCGCAAGATACGTTTTGCCCACGCCGGTCGGCCCCAGCAGCAGGATATTCGATTTGGACACCTGCACGCCGGCCAGTGGATCGTCGCTCGCATGCGCCGCACGATCGCGCAATGCCGCGGATTCGCGCATTTCCATATTGACGCGCTTGTAATGGTTGTATACGGCCACGGAAAGCGTTCTTTTAGCGGATTCCTGCCCGACCACGTAGTTGTCGAGATAGGCGCTGATCTGTGCGGGTTTCGGCAGCTGCAATGTGTTCAGCTGGGCGTCTTTGACACGTTCTTCGGAAATGATGTCGACGCACAGTTCGATGCATTCGTCGCAAATGGCCGCACCTGATCCGGTAACGAGCTTACGTACCTGATTTTCGGTTTTGCCGCAGAACGTGCATCGTGACACTTCATCGTTGTAGCTGACCACTCGTCCCATTCGCACCCCTTTGTTTGCCGTACCTGCCATTGAGCAATCGCCATCATGCAATCATCATTGAAGAACAGCATACCCCTGCCAACGCCCGGCAGGGGTATTGATTTGTGAAGATGCGACTTCAGATGGACCTCGCATATGCGCCGTTCAGCTACGGTGTTCCAGCACTTCGTCGACAATGCCGTATTCCTTGGCCTCAGGTGCGGTCAGGAAGGTGTCGACCTCGATGTCTTTGCGAATCTTCTCCACATCGCGACCGGTATGCTTGGCCAGCGTGTTCTCAAGCCATTCACGCATACGCAGCATTTCCTTGGCTTGGATTTCGATTTCCGTCGCCTTGCCGAAGCCCTGATCGATGGCCGGCTGATGGATGAGCACGCGCGCGTTCGGCAGCATCAGACGCTTGCCCTTGGCTCCGGCGGCCAGCAGAATGGCGGCTGCGGAAGCGGCCTGTCCAAGGCATACGGTCTGCACATCCGGCTTGATGTACTGCATGGTGTCGTAGATGGCGGTCATGGCCGTCATGGAACCGCCCGGAGAGTTGATGTACATCATCACATCACGGTTCGGATCCTGGCTTTCGAGCACCAGGAGCTGAGCCATAATGTCATCGGCGGAAGTGTCGTCGACCTGCACGCCCATGAAGATGATGCGGTCTTCGAACAAGCGGGTGTACGGATCCTGCCTTTTGAAACCGTACGGGGTCTTCTCTTCGAACTGCGGCAGAACATAACGGTTCTGCGGCGCGAAAGCGGCTTCGCGGGCTGCTGCAGCCTGGAAACCAACCACTCCGGTCGGTCCTGCGAGACGCTCTGCGCGGGCTACGAATCGGGATTCTTCGCTTGCCATGTTCACTCTCCCTTGGTGGCGTTCATCGTGTCGTGCGTGGAAACGAGCTTATCCACAAAACCGTATTCCAGCGCTTCCTGCGCGGTGAACCAGTGGTCGTACTCGTTGTCGCGGTAGATTTCCTCAACGGTATGGCCGGTCTGTTCGGCAGTCAGCTCGCTCATGGTCTTCTTCATGTCCATGATCAGTTCAGCGTTGATGCGCACGTCGGTGGCGGTGCCGCCGATGCCGCCGGACGGCTGGTGCATCAGCACACGGGCATGCGAGGTCAGGAATCGCTTGCCCTTGGTGCCGGAGCTCAGCAGGAACTGGCCCATGGATGCGCACATGCCCAAGCCGACGGTCGCCACGTCAGGCTCGATAAGCTGCATGGTGTCGTAAATGGCCATGCCTGCGGTGATGGAACCACCCGGGGAATTGATGTACAGCCAAATATCCTTCTTCGGATCTTCAGCTGCCAGCATCAGCATCTGTGCGCAGATGCGATTGGCCATTTCGTCCTTGACTTCCTCGCCCATCCAAATGATGCGGTCTTTCAGCAGACGGTTGAAAATCGGATCGGCGGGTCCGGCCGGCATATCTTCGCCGGCCATGACGGGCAGGGGTGCACTGAGGTTGCTCACCTTGTCTCCTTTTCCTATGTTCTCTATAGTTTCACAGCCTACCGCTTCGAAGCGACGGGTGGTGAAATTGCGCTCACAGTGGAGTCTTCACGCTAGAACAAACCTTACTTGACGATGGTGTTGTATTCGGGAACGCCCATATAGTTGTAGCTCACTTCCACGTTTTTTGGCCGATGCCGCGGTCACGTTGGTATACCACAAAGGAATCACCGGCAAATCCTTCAGCAACACACGTTCGCTCTGCCGATACAGGCTCACGGCCTTGTCCAAATCGGTCTCCGCAGCAGCCTGGTCAATCAGCGCATCAAATTCGTCGCTCTTGTAATCACCGTTGTTCAAACCCTTGCCGTCCGCTGCCGATGAGTCGTATGCCTGCACCAGATAGCCTTCCGGATGCGGATAATCGGATTGCATGCCCGATTTGAATGCCGCGTCGATGGTGCGCTCCTGAATGGCGCTGCGCAGTTCCTTGGACGTGGCGAACGGATAGCTTTCCGCATCGATGCCAAGCGCGTTGCGAATGGAATTGGCCGCAGCCTCCACCCACTCCTTATCGGTGCCATCGGCGCTGTATGCGATGCGGAACGTGCCGCTCCATGGCGAAATCGCATCCGCCTTCGCCCACAATTCCTCGGCTTTCGTCTCATCATATGCGAGCACGCCATCCGTGTCGAGATCGGTGTCATATCCCTTGATCACCGGCGCAAGGAAATCGGTGGCGGGCGTTACCGTGCCACCGAAAATCGCATTGGCGATATTCTCACGGTCAATGGCATGCGCGATGGCTTGACGCCGATACTTGCCTTCCTCACCTTGGAAATGCTTGAGATTCTGCGAAATCGTAAATGCTGAGAACGACGGACCGGGCTTGCTGACGGCGGTGATGTTCTTTTCGTTCTGATAGGTTTTCAACGCGGAAGTCGGAATGGCATCAAGCACGTCAAGATTGTCTGCCAGCAGATCCGAATAGGCCGCGTCAAGACTTTGATACACCTTGAAATCGATGCCTGCGTTCTTGACTTCGCGCGGCCCCTTGTAGGAGTCGTCTTTTTCAAGAATGATTTCTTCGCCGCTTTTGTACGCCTTCAGCTTGTACGGACCGTTGCCAATCGGCTTTTGCCCGTATTCCTTGGGATTCTTGATGACTTCGGATGGCATCGGCAGAAACGCGATATCTCCGATTTTGTACAGGAACGCCGAATTCGACGCTTTGAGCTTGACCTTCAGCGTAGTGTCGTCGACCACGGTAAGGCCTGACAATTGCGCGGTTTTGGAACCACTTGCATCCTGCAGCTCATCATAGCCCTGAATATCTTCGAAAATGGAGGCTCCGACCTGTCCATTGGCAGCATTGGCCGCGAACGACCAGCTTTTCGCGTACGTGTCGGCGGTGATCTTCTCACCATTGGAGAACGCCAGATTCGGTTTAAGTGCGATGGTGTATTCGGAAGCGTCGTCATTCGGCGTGATCGATTCGGCCTCGACCAACGTCTCATTACCTTCCGCATCGAAAGTGACCAGGCCGTCATACAGCTGGCTGACGATTTTCCAACCGGCCATATCGCTGGTGTCACTTGGCAGCAAGCCATTCGATGGTTCCGTGATATTGACGCTGACCACCTTATCGGCACTGGTGACTTCCTGCTGGGAATCCTTCGCATCCACGGATCCACAGCCCGCAAGCAGCGCAACTATGGAAAGCGCCGCCGTAATCGGCTTGAGCAGACCGGTAGTGATGCCGCTATACGGGTGCTGTAGTCTCATTGCTGTCCTCTCAATAACACGGTAGAGACAGCATAGCAAGCCGATATCCTTGACGGAACGCTTTCCTCACTTTACGCTACAGGCTTTTTCTATAGCCTGCTATTACGTTTCGCACCAATACGGAACGCCGCAATCAAGCAACAGATGGCAATGGCCACGATACCAATCATGGTAGCGAACGTCCAGCTGCCACCGACAGCCGTAGCGTGACGGAACGTGGCACCCCCCTCTTCGCCTGCGCCAGCCTGAGCCACCGACAGAATCGTGGAGAACAGCGCGGTGCCTGCCGCGCCGCCGAACTGCAGGCAGGTGTTGAACACGGCATTGCCGTCCGGCATGAACTGAGGTGCGATGTTACGCAACGCATTGGTCATGATATTGGAAAAACCAAGCGAATAACCAAGTCCGAAAATGAAGTAGAAACCGGCAAGCGTGACGGGTGTCAGTCGCATGGAAAATACCAGCAGCAGAATCGGCCCACAAATCGCGGCGAAAAACGCGCCGAGAATCGGACGCACCGGTCCGAAACGGTCGTACAGCATACCTCCCACCGGTGCGAAAAACGCGCCGATCAGCGCACCCGGCAGCACCAACGCGCCGGACAGGAACGCGCTGGTTCCCAACGAAAGCTGCGCCACATTGGTGATCACATAACCGAAACCGATGCCGACGATCGGCAGCAGCATGTAGGCGATCAAATGTAACAACACCATCGGGTCACGCAGCCAGCCCAAACGGATCAGCGGCGAGAACGAACGCTTCGACGACCAGCCGAAAAACAGCAATGCCCCCAATCCAACGATCAGACTCACCACGGCGAACACTGCCGACACCGTGGCGCTGCCGCCGGAAACCGCGGCGCTGACGGCCACTCCAGCTTGGTTCAGGAACATCACCAATCCGCACAATGCAAGCACAATCGACACGAACTGCAACGAATTGAGACGCGCCTCTTCCGTCGGGCGATGCTGTTCGACGCATTTTAAACCGACCGGCAACGAGACCAGCAGAATGATCGGAATGACAATCACGAAAATCGCACGCCATGGCAGAATGCTCGACACCGCGCCACCAACGGTCGGACCAATTGCCGGAGGCGACGGTGATGACCAGCGAACCGACGCCCATCAAACGACCGACTTTGCTCTTTGGCGACCGTTCAAGAATGATGTTGATCATCAACGGCGTGGCCACACCGGAACCCATGCCTTGAATCACACGGGCAATGAGAATGACCGGGGAACGCATGACCGACAATCATAATGAGCGAGCCGAGCACGGCAAGCGCCACCGCGGCAAGGAACAACGTGCGGTGCTTGAAACGACGGTTAAGATACGACGACAACGGCATGGTGGCCGCGACCACCAGCAGGTAGATGGTGGTGATCCACTGCACGGTTGCGGTGTCGACGTTGAATTCCCGCATGAGTTGCGGGAAAAGCACCGTCATCACGGTTTCGGTGAGAATGCCGATGAAGGCGAGGGAGCCGACCGCCACGATGGCTCCAATGAGCTTGCCGGGAATGCGTTCGTCCGGCATTTTCCTGACGTTTTCACTACTGTTTCGACTGATATGGCTGGTGGTTTCGAGCGTTGTATTCCGTTCTTGCATAATCACTTTCCGCGCACTTTTTCCTGCGGCCATGTGCGACGCCGCGATTGACGCATGGGCCTTGCTCATAGCAAGCAGGCATCAACCCCAACGAAGAATTTTAGCGGACCCCTAGTCCAACGACAACGAAGAATGAGAACTGACACCACACTAGGCTCGATCAGAGTTACCGGTTTGACCACCGTTCTTCTCATGCAGGATTTTGCGAATTTTCTCCAGTCTCGGTTTGATCTCATGCTCGTAGCCGCGATCGTTCGGATGGTAGTATTCCCGCCCTGCCAGCTCGTCCGGCATGTATTGCTGCGGAGCCACGGCTCCCGGCCAATCATGAGCGTACCGATACCCCTCATGATTGCCCCAACTTTTCATCAGGGCGGTCGGCGCATTCCTTAGGTGCAAGGGTACCTGACCGATCAATCCCGCGTCCACATCGGCGAGCGCGCTGTTGATGGCGTTGTAGCCGGCGTCGATTTGGCGCGGTGGCAACGGCGAGCGCGGCTTCCGCGAGAATGATGCGCGCCTCGGGCATGCCGATCATGGACACGGCTTGTGCCGCCGCGACGGTGACCTGCAGTATCTGCGGAGCCGCCATACCGACTTCCTCGGAAGCTGCGATCATAATGCGCCGTGCGATGAATCGCGGATCCTCGCCGGGCGCGCAACATCCGTGCCAAGTAGTGCATGGTGGCGTCCGGGTCGGATCCACGCATGGATTTGATGAATGCGGAAATCACATCGTAATGGTCGTCGCCGTCTTTGTCATAGCGCACGGTGGCCACGTCCATGACCTGCGATACCACGTCGGGAGTGATGATTGGCCGTTTCGTACTTTTTTTTGCGTGCTTGGTCTCCGGTAAGCGCCCCCGCGGCGGCTTCAAGGATCGTCAGTGTTTTCGCGCGTCGCTCCGCCTACGCACGATTTCGTCAACGGCTTCGTCGTTTGATTTGACTTCGTTTTTAAGTCCACGCTCGCTTTCGATGGCCCTGTTGATGAGCGTTTTCAGGTCGTCGGGTTCCAGCGATTCGAGTTTGACGACCACGGATCGGCTTAACAACGGTTTGATGATGGAAAAGCTCGGATTTTCCGTGGTGGCCGCAATGAAAGTGACGTCACGGTTTTCCACGCTTGGCAGCAATGCATCCTGCTGCGATTTGGAGAATCGGTGCACTTCGTCGATGAACAGTACCGTTTCCTTGCCCTCCGCGACAAGACGATCATGGGCGCGTCTGAGTACATCTCGCACGTCCTTGACGCCGGAGGTGACTGCGGAAAGCTCTTCGAAGACTCGACCGGACTGTTTGGCCACAATATAGGCAAGCGTAGTCTTGCCGACGCCGGGAGGTCCAAACAGAATAATGGAGCTCGGCGCGGTCAGCGAGCCTTTGGACGCCGGATTGGCGAGTCTGCGCAGAGGAGAGCCCTGTCCCAGCACCCGCGATTGGCCCACCACTTCGTCCACGCTCGACGGACGCATGCGCACGGCCAGCGGGCGTGTCATATCTTCGGGAGCGTCCATCGCACCAAACAAATCCTCAGTCATAATTTCTACTGTACCGCAACATACGCAATAATTCGAACACACGTTCGACATTGAGTTCATGCCAGCCGCTAGACTGGCAATCATGGCTGACGATACGAATTACGGTTCTTTGGGCGCTTGGCGCCGAATTGGAGCGATGGCGAGCGCAACATCGACACGGACGAGATCTACGAACGCTTTTTCGAGTGGGTGGCGGACGTCAAAGGTGTTGAGCCGTGGCCCCATCAGGAAGAGGCCATCATGGACCTGCTCGCGGGCGATCATGTCATTTTGAACACGCCCACCGGCTCCGGCAAATCACTGGTGGCGTTGGGTATGCATTTCGCTGCGTTGTGCACGGGGCCTCGCTCGTATTACACGGCTCCGATCAAGGCGTGGTGTCTGAGAAATTCTTTGATTTTGGTGGAGGTGTTCGGTCGTGAGAACGTCGGCATGATCACCGGAGACACGCACATCAACGCCGATGCGCCGATCATCTGCTGCACTGCGGAGATTCTTGCGAACCAGGCATTGCGTGAGGGCCGTCATGCCGATGTCGGCTGTGTGGCGATGGACGAATTCCATTATTATGGCGATTCGGAGCGTGGTTGGGCTTGGCAGGTTCCGCTGCTGACATTGCCGAACACGCAGTTTTTGCTGATGAGCGCCACATTGGGCAACGTCGATGCAATCGCCGACAAATTGGAGGACATGACGGACACGGACGTCGACATCATCGCCGATGCGCCGCGTCCGGTACCGTTGACGTACGAGTACACGCTTGACCCGTTGGAGAAAACCGTCGAACTGGCCTTCGGCAGAGGGGAAACGCCGATCTATGTGGTGCATTTCTCCCAAGATGCCGCATTGGAGACGGCGAACGCCCTGGCGAGCACGGGAGTGTCCAGCAAGGAGCAACGTGCGGCCATTGCGGAGGCGATCAAGGGCACGAAGTTCACCACGGCGTTCGGTAAGATTCTGCAGCGTCTGCTGCGTACCGGCGTGGGTATTCACCATGCGGGCATGCTTCCCCGCTATCGCCGTCTGGTCGAGCAACTCGCCCAGCAGGGTCTTCTTCCGGTGATCTGCGGCACTGACACGTTGGGTGTCGGCATCAACGTGCCCATTCATTCCGTGGTGTTGACCGCATTGACCAAGTTCGATGGCACGAAGATGCGCAAACTGCGTGCCCGCGAATTCCATCAGATCGCGGGGCGTGCGGGACGTATGGGCTTCGACACGGAGGGTTTGGTCATCGCCGAGGGGCCGGAATTCGAAATCGAGAACGCCAAGGCCCTCGCCAAAGCGGGCAACGACCCGAAGAAGCTCAAGAAAGTCAAGCGTAAGAAGGCGCCTGAGGGCTTCGTCACGTGGAATGAGAACACGTTCGATAAGCTGATCGACGCGGACCCTGAAACTTTGGTGCCGCATATGAAGGTCACGCATTCCATGGTGTTGAACGAAGTGGCGCAGGGCGGCGACGCACGCTACCGCATCGATCGCCTGATCGATGATTCAGCGCAGACTCCGGAACAGAAGGAGCGTCTTCATGATCGTGCCGACGAGATCTTCCAGACCTTGTTCGACACGAATGTGATCGAAACGGAAGACCGCGATGATGGTGGCAAGGACTATTTCATGACCGTCGACATGCCGGATGATTTCGCGCTTGACCAGCCGTTGAGCCCGTTCCTGCTGGCTGCGTTGGAACTGCTTGATCCGGAATCGGAAAGTTACGCGCTTGACGTGATTTCCATGGTGGAAGCCACGTTGGAGGATCCGAAGCAGGTGTTGCGCGCGCAGGAACGTCAAGCCCGCGACGCGGCGATGATCCGCATGAAGGAAGACGGTCTTGACTATGACGAACGTATGGACCGCTTGCAGGAGATCACGTATCCGAAACCATTGGAAGACATGCTTCAGGCTGCGTTCGACGAGTACCGCCATGATGTGCCTTGGGCGAATGATTATTGGTTGAGCCCGAAATCGGTGATCCGGGACATGGTCGAAACGGCCTCCGATTTCACCGGTTACATCGCGCGCTACAATATCGCCCGCTCCGAAGGCACGCTGCTGCGCTATCTGTCTGACGCATATCGCGCGCTGGCGCGTACCGTCCTTTGGAGAAGCGCAACGAACAGTTGCGGGACATCATCTCCTGGCTGCGCGTTGTGGTTCGTTCCATCGACTCCTCGCTGGTCGACGAATGGGAGAACGCGGGAGCCGGCACCGACGCTTCCGAAGCCGCCGCGAACCTGGCCGCGCCCGGCGCGAAGCAGGCCGTGGTGGAGGATCGTCGAGGCCTCACCGTGCTCGTGCGCAACGCCATGTTCCGCCGCGTACAGCTCATGGATCTCGACAAACCCGACGAGCTCGGCGCGCTTGACAAAGACTGGGGTTATGGCGTTCACGAATGGGAGGATGCGCTCGACGACTTCTACGATGAGCACGAATACGTCAACACGGATGCGAAGGCCCGTAGCCGCGAACTGTTCATCCTCGACGATTCCAAGGAGAACAGCGAGCACAGTTGGAAGGTGCGTCAGATCATCGACGATTCCGATGGCGACCATGATTGGGCCATCACCGGAACCGTCGATTTGGACACCACACAGTCGAGCGGCGAAGTCGTGTTCTTCGACTACAGCGTTTCCAACTGACGTCGCATCTCGTCGGCGTCGACTTCCAAGGGCGGCCAGATCATGTTCATGTTCTTCAATACGTTACGGAGCAGTTCAGACACAACCGCCCTTGAATACCAACGATTGTCGGCAGGCACCAGGTACCAGGGCGCCTGCTCGGTGCTCGTACGCGCGAACACGTCCTGCCATGCGGCCATGTAGTCGTTCCAACGGGCACGCGCTTCAAGGTCGCTGGGGTCGAACTTCCAATATTTGGTCGGATCCTCCAGCCTGCCGAGGAAATGCTCCTTCTGCTCCTCTTTGCTCACCACAAGGAATATTTTGATGATGGAGCATCCGTCCGCGACCAATTGCGATTCGAATCGGTTGATTTCGTCATATCGCGCCTGCCATACCTCTTCCGGATAGGTTTTGTAAATGCGCGGCATGACGATATCTTCATAGTGCGATCTATCGAAAATGGAGATCCAACCATTCTGCGGCAGTTCCCGTTTGATGCGCCACAAATAATCGTGGTCCTTTTCCTCGCCTTTGGGAGCACCGAAACCGTGATAATGCATGCCCATCGGATCGCCCTGGCTGAATACGTGACGCACGATGCCGCCTTTGCCGGAAGCATCCATGCCCTGCAGAATAATCAACAGACGACGGCGGGAACCTTTCACTCCATTGGCGTACATAAGCCGCTGATATCGTGCGATTTCAGAAGAACTGATCGCAATGAATCGTTCCGCATCATCTTTGTTGCCGTCGAAACCCGGCGTGGAATCGCCATCGATTGCAGCGACCCTCGTATCATGATGGAATCGCAATAACTGACTGGGCGGAAGCGTCCACACGGAACTGAGCAGCTCGCTGGCCTTGGCAACATTCGCAAGCCCTTCGGCAACGGAACTGCAGTTCTCCCCCTTCTCAAGCCTGTCCTCAACCTTGTTCACGTCTTCGCAATGGACGACGTCTTCGCATCCTTGTCTTTGTCTGACATGTCAAGCCTCCTCGCTTGTCCCCTATGATAGACGATGCGGCGATTGAACCGTGGCATCGCCGCACCCAATCGCCGATCCCGCTTTTCTGACGTTTTGTCTGACTTCTTTCACGCAATAGGGCGCTGATTCCTCGCTCTTTGCAAGAAACCAGCGCCCTATCGGTCTTCTCAGATCAAATGACGTCACTGCTTGGGCTTATCACCCTTTGATTTGTCTGACTTCGGCTTGTCGAATCTCAGCTTGTCCTGCTTGGACGTATCTTTGATCGGCCTGCCGTTCTTATCGAACTCGACTTGGCTTTCCGGATGCGTCTCATCGAATCCCTGAACATAGCGGGTCTGACGCCAATGGCGAATCGACGCGTTGGAACCACGATGGTGCACATGGTACAGGCGCTGGGCACCGCCAAGCGGCACACCTTCCTAGCCACGGCGATCTGGTTCACGTTCGACGGATCCATAATGGCGATCGGAGCGACCGGTTCCGGTTCGGCAGGTGCCGCAGTGTGCTTCTGCATGCGTTCCGGCAGCCATTCCGCAAGACGGCTCAGCAGCCAGCATGCGATGAAGTAGATGACGGCAGCCACAACCAATGTCTGCAGAATATTGAAGTACATCGAACCAAGTCGACGCGATTCCTGCAGCAAATCGGTGTACATGATGATCGAGCCGAGAGCGGTATCCTTCAGTACCACCACCAACTGCGTCACGGCGGCAGGAAGCATGGCGTAGATGGCCTGTGGCACTTCGATTTCCATCAGCGACTGCGTGCGGGTCAAGCCCAAGGCGAGCGACGCCTCACGCTGGCCGTTCGGCAGGTTGCCGACACCGGAACGAACCAGCTCGGCCACCACGGAACCGTTGTAGATCACCAATGCGAGCACCACAGCCCAGTATGCGGGGCTTGACATGCCTGCGAAAGCGAACCAACGCCAGAAGAAGATCATGAGCAGCAGCACAGGGACCGCACGTGCGAACTCAACGATGGCGCCGGAAACCGCACGAATCACGATATTCGGCAGCAGACGGCCGATACCGAAAATCAGACCGAACAGCACTGCGCCGATCACTGCCAACACGGAAGCTCGAATCGTGGCCCACAATCCGGGCAGATAGAAATCGGTCCATGCTTCAGCGTCAAGCGCCGGCTTCCACAACTCCCAGCTCAGCTGGTTCTCGCCATCCGGCGGATTGTGAAGCCTCATGAGAATGAGCACAACTACGATTGCAAAGACAATGCCGGCAATCCAGTTGACGATACGAATGGTTTTACGGGTCTAGGACCGGGCTGGTCGAACAGCACCGCGCTTTCATCGCTTGCCATGGTGCGTCACCTCCTCACCGCGAGCTTGTTGGACAGATACGTGGTCAGCATGCCGATCGGAATGATCAGAATCACATAACCGAATGCGAAGATCAGGAAGATCGGAACAATCACGTCGGAACGGTATTCGATCATTTCGCTCATCAACGACGAGGTTTCGGTGGCGACGGAAGCCGCGGCCGCAACCGTGGAATTCTTCAGCAATGCGATCAACGTGTTGCCCAGCGGTGCCACGGAGCCACGGAACGCCTGAGGCAGAATGATCTGGGTGGCGGACTGCATGAAGTTCAATCCCAGCGCACGGCAGGCTTCAGCCTGGCCAAGCGGCACGGTGTTGATGCCGGATCGCAGCGATTCGCACACGAAGGCCGCCGTATACAGGCTCAAACCGGTGACGGCAAGCCAGAAGAAGTTGGTGGCGAACGTGTCGGAGAAGCTGAGCTTCAGCTGCGCGTAGGCACCCAGCACCATGAACACCATGATGATGGTCAACGGCAGGTTCTTGAACAGCTCGACGTAAGCACCCGAGACCATACGCAGCGACGCGACCGGCGAGATGCGCATCATCACGAGGATGACGCCAAGAATCGTGGAGAACAACGCCGACCACAGGGTCAGTTCAATGTTCACCAAAAACGCAGCCGGCACATTGTACTGGCTGAACAATGAGATGAACGCTTCCATTATCTCTCCCCCTCAGTCGGCTCCGGCGGATTGTACTTCGCGTTCGGCGTGTATGCGGTGCCCTTCGTGTTGTCGGAAATGGCACGCTGCCAAGAACCATCCTGGATCATATCGGCGATGGCGTTGTTGATCTGGGTGGCCAGCTTCGTATCGCCCTTCTTGATGCCGACGCCGTAATACTCCTGGGTGAACGGCTTGCCGACCACGCGCAGACGGCCGCGGGACGCGGAGGCAAGACCAGCCAAAATAATGTCGTCGGTGGTCACCGCATCAACAATGCCAGAGAACAGTGCGGTAGCGCACTCCGCGTAACCAGGCTGCTCCATGAGCTGCACTTCGTTGGCGAACTTCTCCTTGACGGTGACCGCGGAAGTGGAACCGGTTACGGAGCACAGACGCTTGCCATTAAGATCCTCCGGACCATTGATGGAGGTTTCATCCTTACGCACGAGCAGATCCTGACCCGCCACGAAATACGGTCCAGCGAAGGAGACAACCTTCTTACGTTCGTCGGTGATGGAATACGTTGCAACGATGAAATCGACATCGCCATTCTGCAGCATGGCCTCACGCTGCTTCGACGGTGCCTCCTTCCATACGATCTGGTCTTCGGAATAGCCGAGTTTCTTGGCGATGTACTTGGCCACATCCACATCGAAGCCGACATAGGTGCCGGACTTCTTGAATCCCAAACCAGGCTGGTCGAACTTGATACCGACGCGAATCTTGCCATCGGCGTCGTCCGCGCCACAGGCGGACACTGCGAACACGCATGCGCATGCGCAGAAAGTCGCTATAACCCTGCATAGCATACGCTTCGCCCTCATAGAAAGTTTCATATCGAAAATCCTTCTTCTGTCTTATTCCCGTCAGTCATTTCAGTGGGTGAGAATCTTCGACAGGAAGTCCTTGGCACGATCGGTCTTCGGATTTTCAAAGAAGTCCTCCGGCGTGCTCTGCTCAAGAATCTGGCCGTCGGACATGAACACGACCTTGTCGGCCACCTTGCGCGCGAAGCCCATTTCGTGGGTCACGCACAGCATGGTCATGCCTTCGTGAGCCAGCTCCACCATGACGTCAAGCACTTCATTGACCATTTCCGGATCAAGTGCGGACGTCGGTTCGTCGAACAACATGACCTTCGGCTGCATGGCAAGCGCTCGGGCGATGGCGACACGCTGCTGCTGACCGCCGGAAAGCTGCGATGGCATCTTGGAAGCCTGCGAAGCCACTCCCACTCGGGAGAGCAGGTCCATGGCGAGATCCTCGGCCGCCTTCTTATCCATATGGCGCACCTTGATCGGCGCAAGCGTCACATTCTCAAGAATTGTCTTGTTGGCGAACAGGTTGAACGACTGGAACACCATGCCGACCTCGGCACGCAGGCTGGCGAGCTCCTTGCCTTCCTGGGGCAATGGCTTGCCATCAATGCGAATATCACCGGAATCAATGGTTTCCAAACGGTTGATGGTGCGGCACATCGTGGACTTGCCGGAACCGGATGGACCGACGATGACCAGCACCTCGCCCTTCTTGACGGTGAGGTTGATGTCCTTAAGCACATGCAAGTCACCGTAATGCTTTTCAACGTGGGTCAATTCGACCAGCGGGCGGTCGCTGTCTTCCGTACCCGGCATGATCGGGCGCGTCTCTTGCGTTTCTTTGATATCTGTCATACGGATAGTATATGAAAGCCATGTTTCCGCGGCCGTCACCACCCCCTGACGTGCTCGAAATATGAGACAACGTTGTCCCAAAATGCATCATAGCGCGTTATCGACCGCAATACCGATATCTTGAGCGCCGTACGTGGCAGCTACCACCATCGTGGCAATTCGATAGCCAGCACCGCTATTACGAACAATACAACCACCGCACCGAACACCACTCGTTCGGGCACCTTGGATTTGAAACCATCCACAACGCGACGCCACGTATCACCAATGCTCATGCATACCAACGTAGGAACGCCAAGCAACGAGAAAGAGCCGAACAGGCGAACGCAAGATGAATTTCACCCTACATTCGCCTGTCTTTTACATGCAGATTCGTATGACCATCCGTCACACGATCGCAGCATTTCATCCGCGATCAGCGATTAAGCAATCGCCGGGGCCAAGAGAGCACTCAGAGCACTTTGGAAAGGAACGTCTTCAATCGTTCGCTCTTTGGATGGTTGAAGATCTCGTCCGGAGTGCCTTCCTCCTCGATCACGCCGGCGTCGGTGAAGATCACGCGGGTGGCCACTTCGCGGGCGAAACCCATCTCGTGGGTCACCAGCACCATGGTCATGCCGTCTTCGGCCAGCTCACGAATGACTTCGAGCACATCACCGACCATCTCCGGGTCAAGCGCCGACGTGGCCTCGTCGAACAGCATGACCTTCGGACGCATGGCCAAGGATCGTGCGATGGCAACACGCTGCTTTTGACCGCCAGACAACGAGCGAGGCATGGCATCGGCCTTTTCGGCCAATCCCACGGTTTTCAGCAATGCCATCGCATGTTCACGCGCCTGCTCGTCGGTTTCCTTGTGCACCAGTTTCGGCGCAAGCGTGATGTTGTCAATCACGCTCATGTTGTTGAACAGGTTGAAATGCTGGAACACCATGCCAACCTGCTCTCGAACCTGGTCGATGTTCACATGCGGATCACCCAGATCATGACCGTTGACCACGATCTGGCCGCTGGATGCCTGTTCAAGTCCGTTCAGGCAACGCAACATGGTGGATTTGCCGGCACCAGACGGTCCGATGATACAGATCACCTCGCCCTTGCGTACCGTAAGATCGACGCCTTTGATGACTTCCATATGACCATAGTTTTTATGCAGATTCTTGACGTCGATGATCACTTCGCCATCATTGTTGCCGTGATTGCAGTTCTCGCTCATCGATTCACCTTCCTGTCAACGATATTGGCCAGCCATGTGAGGATGGTGATGGCCACGAAGTACATCACACCGACGATCAGCAACGTTTCGGTGACGCGGAAGTTCGCCGCATACAATTGCTGCGCCTGATACAGCAATTCACCAAAGCCGATGGCCAGCAGCAGCGAGGAATCCTTGATCATAATGACCAGCTGGTTGATGATCGACGGCATGGCGATTGCAGTGGCCTGAGGCATGATCACGCGCGCCATGGCCTGATGATGGTTGAGGCCAAGCGAGCGTGCTCCCTCCATCTGACCAGAGTCAACGGACTGCACGGCGCCACGCACGATCTCCGCCAGATATGCGCCGGAATTGAGCGACAACGTCAACGCACCTGCAACCCAAATGTTCACACTGTGTCCGATAAGCTGCGGCACACCGAAATAGAAGAAGAACGCCCACACCAGAATCGGAGTGCCGCGGAACACTGCGATATAAACCTTGGACACGCCTCTCAGAATCTTGTTCTCCGATACTTTCATCAAGCCGAAAGCAACACCCAACGCCAGTGCGATCACAAACGACAGCAACGTGATCAACAGCGTGTTCTTCAGACCAGTCAGCAAAGCCGGCATCGACTGTTTGACCAGACCAAAGAAACCGACCTTCTTCTGCGCCTCACCGTCGGCACCGTTGTCGGTGACCTTGCCGGAAATCGCCTCGACCTGTTCCTTCGCGCCATCGGCACCCAAATACTGTGCGACAATCGTCTCATACTCGCCCGAAGCGATGAGCTTGTTCAGACCATCGTCGATGGCGGCCAGCAGATCGGCGTTCTTGCCTTTGTTCACGGCCATGCCGTATTCACCATGCGGCACCTTCGGAGTCACGATCTTCAAACCGTTGTTTTGGGAAACACCGTAGGCAAGCACCGGATAGTCGTCGAACACGGCATCCGCATTGCCGGATTTGACCATCTCATACATGGTTGATGACTGGTCCACGGAAGTCACGGTATAGCCGTATTCGCTTGCATGCTGTTTGGCGTAGGATTCGCCTTCCGATCCGGTTTTCGCGACAACGGTCTTACCGTCAAGATCCTTGTAGCTGGTAATACTATCGTTGTTTTCAGCGATGGCCATCTGGATACCGGACTGGAAGTAAGGATTGGAAAAATCGTAGGTCGCCTTGCGTTCGTCGGTGATTGACATGCCTGCGATCACCACATCCACCTGATTGGAGCTCAAAGCCTGCAATGCTGCATTGAAACCCAATGATTGGATGGTGACTTCGAATCCTTCTTCTTGGGCGATGGCACGGATCAGTTCCATATCGATACCGGTCATCTTGCCGTTCTCGCGATATTCGAACGGTGCGAATGTGGTATCGGTGCCGACCGCGTAGGTTTTGCCCTTGACTGCGGAGGGATCTCCGACTTCGGCGGCGTTAGCACTAACTGGGGATGCGATGAGTGCACTCACTGCCACAATCAGTATCATCGCCAACGCGAGAAGTCGCATCCAGACACCATGAAAATCATGTTTTTCCAACGATTGCTTCAAATTCATACTACAGATTCAGTTCTTTCTCATAATATTTCAGATACTCATCTTTGCTCCACCATACCGGCAGCAAGAGAAAATAGACAACGTAAACAATAAAAACAGGCTGTCCTTGCACGGTCTCTCATGCAAAGACAGCCTGTTATCTCAAAGCGAAAACACTATCAGTCTTCGTCTTCTTCCGGATCATAATCAACGCCGGTTTCCGCACGCTGTTCGTCGGAAATCGGAGCCGGGGCGCCGGTCAGCGGATCACGACGCCGCCAGCCTTCGGGAAGGCGATGACGTCGCGGATGGAGTCGGCGCCAGCCAGGATGGCGGCGGTACGATCCCAACCGAGAGCGATGCCAGCGTGCGGCGGAGCGCCGTACTTGAAGGCTTCAAGCAGGAAGCCGAACTTGTCGGCAGCCTCTTCAGGAGTGATGCCGAGCACATCGAGCACACGATCCTGAATGTCATCACGGTGGATACGCACGGAACCGCCGCCCATTTCGTTACCGTTGCACACGATGTCGTAGGAATCAGACATGGCGTGTTCCGGATCCTTGTCGAAGGTGTCGATCCAATCCTTGGACGGCATGGTGAACGGGTGGTGCATGGAGGTCCACTTGGAGTGGCCGACTGCCACATCGTCGTCATCCGGATCGTCGGTGGGCTTGAACAGCGGGAAGTCCACAACCCAAGTGAAAGCGAAGTCGTCGGGCTTGAGCAGACCGGCACGATCGGCGAGTTCCACACGCACGGCACCCAGCAGCTCCTGAGCGGAGGTGCGACGGCCTGCTGCGAAGAACACGGCATCGCCGTCTTCTGCCCCAACGGCTTCCTTCAGGCCAGCGCGCTCCTCTTCAGACAGGTTCTTGGCAACAGGTCCCTTGAGCTCGCCGTTCTCAGCGAACACCACGTAGGCGAGGCCCTTGGCGCCACGCTGCTTGGCCCAATCCTGCCAAGCGTCGAACTGGCGGCGAGGCGTGGCCGCGCCACCCTTGAAGAGCACCGCACCAACGTACGGAGCCTGGAACACGCGGAACGGAGTGTTCTTGAAGTAGTCGGTCAGCTCGATCAGCGGGTTGCCGAAACGCAGATCCGGCTTGTCGGAGCCGTACTTATCCATGGCTTCCTGCCAAGTGATGCGCTGAATCGGCAGCTGGATCTCATAGCCTGCGGACTTCCAGATGGCGGCGATGACCTTTTCGGCCATGGCCATCACGTCTTCCTGATCCACGAACGCCATTTCCATATCGAGCTGGGTGAACTCCGGCTGACGATCTGCACGGAAATCCTCGTCACGGTAGCAGCGGGCCAGCTGGTAGTAGCGTTCCACGCCGGAAACCATCAGCAGCTGCTTGAGAAGCTGCGGGGACTGCGGCAACGCGTACCAAGAACCTGGCACCAAGCGGGCCGGCACCACAAAATCGCGAGCGCCTTCCGGAGTGGACTTGATCATGGTCGGGGTTTCGACCTCTTCGAAGCCCATCTCTTCCAGAGCGTGGCGAGCAGCCTTCGACATCTGGGAACGCAGCTTCAGATTGCGCTGCATGGACGGGCGGCGCAGGTCGAGATAACGGTACTTGAGGCGAACTTCCTCGCCCGGCAGCTTGTTCTCGGACTCGTTTTCCAACGCGGTGGACACCTGGAACGGCAGCGCGTCAGACTTGGCGAGCACCTCGATGTTTTCCGCCACAACCTCGATCTTGCCGGTGGCCAGATGATCATTCTCGTTACCGTCCGGACGCAGGCGGACCTCGCCCACCACCTGAATCACAAACTCGGAGCGCAGCGGACGTGCCATGTCTTCGTCGTAGATAACTACCTGCACAAGACCGGTGTTGTCACGAAGATCGATGAAGGCCACGCCACCGTGGTCACGACGACGATCGACCCAACCGGAGAGCGTCACCTTCTGACCGACGAGTTCCTCGGTCACTTCGGTTGCATGATGTGTTCTATAAGCCGTCTGGCTCATGCTTCCCCTATTCCTTGTTCTCTAATGATTGAAGTCTTGCGATTTCAGGCTTCTACGGTAACGGTTTGCTGGGCATACACAGTATCCGGCTCCCAAGACTGTGCGTTGGCCGGCTGCTGGTCGCCCGTGATGATGTTCTTGACTTCGTCCGAAGCGTCCTGCGCGGACTTGTCCGCGGGGAACCACACGTATGGAATGCCGAGCTTGTCGGCATACTTGATCTGCTTGCCAAGCTTGGCTGCGGTCGGAGCCACATCTGCCGCGATGCCACGGGCGCGCAGCTGGTTGGCGATTTGGTTAGAAGCGGAACGGTCCTCCTCGTTCCACACGGCCACGAGCACGGAAGCCGGGGACACGCGATTCGCGTGGGCACCGGCGGTGTGCAGCATGTACGAAACCAAGCGGGACAGGCCAATGGACAGGCCCACGCCCGGATACTTCCTATTGCCCTGCGATGCGAGATTGTCGTAACGACCGCCGGAACAGATGGAACCAAGAGCCGCAGCACCGTCAAGGAACGTCTCATACACGGAACCGGTGTAGTAATCCAGACCACGCGCGATCTTCAAATCAGCGATCACGGAGCCCGGGCGAATACGAGCGGCCTCGTCAACAATCATCGCCAACGTGTCAAGACCCTGACGTGCGAGCACGTACGCCTCGGAATCATCGGCAATGCCATGCTTCTCGCACAGCGTGTCGAACTTGCCGGACAGTTCAGCGCCGTCAGCTGCGGTCAGTTCAGCCAGCTCAAGGCACGCACGTGCCTGATTCTCGTCGGCTCCACAGCCTTCGACCAGCAACTTGGCCACTTCGTCGGCACCGATCTTGTCGAGCTTATCGATCTCACGGAGCACGCCCTCGACATCGGTCAAGCCAAGACCACGGTAGAAACCTTCAGAAAGCTTACGGTTGTTCGCATGCACGGTGGCCTTCGGCAAACCGAACTCACGCAGACGTTCCAATGCCGATACCATGACCAGCGGCAGCTCGACCTCGTAATGATCGGGCAGATCACCGTTGCCGATCACATCGATATCGGCCTGCACGAACTCGCGGAAACGACCTTCCTGCGGGCGTTCGCCACGCCAGACCTTCTGAATCTGCCAACGCTTGAAAGGGAATGCCAAATCGCCGGAATGTTCGACCACATAACGGCTCAGCGGAACAGTCAAATCGAAGTGCAGACCAAGGCGGTCCTCAATCGGAGTGTCGGACTCATGACCGACCTCCTGAAGGCGGCTCAGCAGGTAAATTTCCTTGCTGGTTTCGCCCTTCTTGAGCAGACTCGAACCCTGCTCAACAGCACGAGTTTCAATGCCAATGAAGCCATTGAGCTCGAAAACTTCACGGAGCGTGTCGATAACACGCTGCTCCACAACACGTTCAGAGGGGAGCCACTCTGGAAATCCTGAAATAGATGCGCCTTTTGCCACGATTCCCTATAATAAATGAGGTTGCGGAAAATGCAGCGCGTTTTTCAGGCTTTGAAAGCACGTTCGCACGATCCGCATCCCCTGCACTACATGAAGCTTACTTAAAGGAGCTGGCCATGGCGACGAGAATGTCACCGCGTCCGAGAACACCAATGAAACCACCGAGCAGGCAACGACGCCCGCAGTCAAGGCCAGCAAACCGGCCGTTCCGAGCCCGGCTTCGATGAAGCCCCATGCTCCGAGCCCCGCGGCTTCGCCAAGAAAGCTCCACAGCACACCGCTCCGGCTGCCGCATCCACCGGCTTCTCCGATGCCGATGTGAAGACCGCCGAAGCATTCGGCCGTGTCGCCGACGATGGTACTGTGTTCGTCAAGGACGGCGAAGGAGAACGTGAGGTCGGTCAGTTCCCTGATGCCTCCAAGGAAGAGGCGCTGGCTCTGTATGCCCGCCGTTACCTTGATTTGAAGGCCAAGTTGGACCTGTTCGCGAACAAGCTCAAGTCCAACAATGTGAAGTCCCGCGAAATCGACGAGACCATCAAGACGCTGTCCGCGGAAACCGAACAGCCGGCAGTGGTGGGTGATCTGGCCGCTCTCAAGGCCCAGTTCGAGGCGCTGAAGGAGGAAGGCGCAGCCAAGAAAACCGCGTTGACCGAGGCACGCAAGGCCGCTATCGCCAAGGCCGTCGAGGAGCGCACCGCCATTGTGGAGAAGGCCGAGGCGCTGGCTGATTCCCTCGACGAGAACACCAACTGGCGTTCCACCGCAGACAAGTTCCGTTCGCTCTTCCAGCAGTGGCAGGAGCATCAGCGCAACAACGTCCGCATCGACAAGGAAGATGCGGACGCTGTGGGCTCGTTTCTCCGCGGCCCGCACCAAGTTCAATTTCGCCCGCCGCAAGTGGGTGCAGAACCGTGACGAAGAGCGTAATTCCGCCAAGTCCACCAAGGAAGCCATCATCGCCGAGGCCGAGGCGCTGCAGGATTCCACCGCTTGGGTTGAAACCTCCCGCAAGTTCACCGAGCTGATGGATCGTTGGAAGAAGGCCGGTCGTGCCGGTCGTCGTGACGATGATGCCATGTGGGAGCGTTTCCGCGCCGCCGCAGACACCTTCTTCAACGCACGTCAGGCCGATCGTGATCAGATCAGCTCCTCCGAGAAGGAAAATCTTGCCAAGAAGGAAGAGCTGCTGGTCAAGGCCGAGGCGCTGGTTCCCGTCAAAAGCGAAGAAGAGGCCAAGCAGGCCCGTCAGGCTCTCGCCGCCATTCAGGAGGAGTGGGACCAGATCGGTTACGTGCCGCGTGACGAAGTGCGCCGCATTGAAGGCCGTCTCGATGCTGTAGACAAGCAGATCAAGGCCATTGAGGATGCCGCTTGGAAGCAGTCCGATCCGGAAGCCGACGCCCGCAAGTCCTCCTTCGAAGAACAGCTCAACGCTCAGCTCGCTGAGCTTGATCAGAAGATCGCCGCGGAATCCGATCCGAAGAAGAAGGCCAAGCTCGAATCCGAGAAGGCCACCAAGGAACAGTGGCTGAACGCCATCAAGTAAGTCGCACATCCTGATATTTGGTTGCACCACAGAGATGCGGTCAAATATCAGCTGGACTTCACTCAGGCATAATCAAGAAGGCTGGTACGTAACGACATCCGTCACATACCAGCCTTCTTCGTATAATCGCACGTGTTCTCACATGCGCAATCACCATACAGAATATTCAACTATCATTCGCCGAATTCGGTAGCACAAATATCGGCCACCGCATCAATGCAGGCATCGACGATGAGCTTACCTCGTTCGGCGCTGGAACCTGCAGGAGTGGCCAGTCCTCCGTAATCCGGAACGTCGCCCTTGCGCACCGGGTAGCGCACGTAAGCCTTCGGTGTGACATTGCCTTCGTCAATCACACGGTCCATATGCACCAATTCCGGCTCGTAATGCATCATCAATGAGGTTTCCGTCACTGCGGCATGTTCCAACGCCCAACCGGGGAACACGAGTCCGTCGAACACCTGCTCGACCACGTTCTCCGGCAGCGGATCCCACCAGTTGGTTTCGACGATGGTGGCCACTCCCTTGGTTTCGCGGGTGATCAGATCGATTGCCTCGATAATGAATGCCTCGTTTTCGAAATGCGCGTTCATCACCACGATTTTGGTGAAACCGTCCGCGATCAGCTCGCCAAGCACATCATGCATTTGATTGATCACCGTCACACCGTTCATGTCGATGGTGCCGGGGAACAATGGGCCGCCTCCGGAAAGCGGCTTCGACTTGTACCCGTAGTTCATGGTCGGTGCCACGATGCCGTCGATGCGTTCGGCGAGGTCTTCAGACACATGGCTGGCGATCATGGCGTCCACACCAAGGGGAAGATGCTGGCTATGCTGTTCAGTGGAGCCGATTGGCACAATAACCGGCTTTGATTTCGATGCTTCGATTTCCGGCCAGGTCATATGGTCCATCCGACGGCTGCTGCTCATGATTGCTCCTTTATGTGCTGTTGTTGGTTTGCGTTTCAACAATTGATAATGATTGCGATGATGCCGTCCCCGCGAATCGATGTTGCAATCGATGTTTCAGGGACGCGTTTATTGTTTCGAGGAATTGTTTCGTAAAAACCGTTTCTTCTCAGATGCGGCTCAGATCCTTATCCGTGTTTTCGTGAGAGAGGATCATGGCGACCAGTGCCACGGCGGCCACCGCCACCATGTACCAGGCCGGAGCGATGCTCGAACCGGTGGTGTAGATCAGCCAGGTTGCGATGAACGGCGCGGTTCCACCGAAGATGGCGTTGGCAAGGTTGAAGCTGAATGCGAAGCCGGTGAAACGAACCGATGTCGGGAAGGTTTCAGTCAGGTAGCTCGAAAGCGTACCGTCGTTGGCGGTCAGGGTGGCGCACATGGCGAGCTCAACGATCAGCACCGGCCAGAACTGTGCGGTGTTCAGCGCCATGAAGGCCGGAACGGTGAGCACGATGAAGGCCACGCATGCACC
>ENA-OPYV01000120-OPYV01000120.1-human-gut-metagenome-genome-assembly--contig:-NODE-120-length-24193-cov-4.623535_pt1 | contig 24193 bp, 29 predicted proteins | sample MGYA00242474_ERZ504485 | MGnify/ENA primary metagenome ERZ504485 (study PRJEB26092, sample SAMD00036263) | human gut metagenome | host: Homo sapiens | study: EMG produced TPA metagenomics assembly of...
GTGTGGTCTATATCGCATGCGATCCGGCAAGCCTTGCCAGAGATACCGCCACGCTCGTGTTACTTGGCTACGAATTGGCGGATATCCGCGCGTTCGACATTTATCCCATGACCCATCATGTGGAGACTGTGGCGCTGTTCAGAAAGCACGAACAGTGAGCATGCCGTTATTCGCAAGTCGTGCGTTTTTTTGGAATGACTGCGATTGCGTTGTCTTGCGCGGCGCTATCTGGTTGCGTGCCGTCGAATGCCGCGGTGGGGGATACGCAATCTCCCAATACTGCGGTGGCGCACTCCACGGAGGATCGTGACAGCCTGTCCATCGCCATGATTGGATCGGATGATGTCACCGCCGATTCCATGGCAATGGATGCCATGGAAGCCGGTAAACTCAAGCCGGTGTACATTACCGTCTCGGGCACTGTGGACGCGCAATCCACCGCGCAGCAAGGCGTGCGTGACATGGCGCAACGCAAGGCCGACCTCATTATCATCGCAGGAATCGACGCGAACGAAGCCAATGCCGAAAACTGGAATGATGCTTTGGAAACCGCAAGAACAGCGGGCGTTCCAGTGGTGCTTCTCAATCCTATCGCCGTGCCGAAAGACAACAAACTGTATGCGGCTACCATGACGGTCAACGATCGTATGACCGACGCGATACCGCTCGACGATGCTGCTGTGGCCGTGGCTAATAATGATCCTCACGACCGGGAAATGCTGGTAACCACGATTACCCACTGATATGGTTTTGCACCATGTCGGTATGAATGACCATCAGTTCGTCTTTTGATGAAATACCCTGAAAATTCCCTGATTTTTACCTGTGTTTCACAAGAAGTTGACCGGAAAACGGGAGTGTGACGGTAGGCTGGCAATCATGAGCGAAAGTCGAACAATGCCCCTCATCGAAGAGACGGGGCTGACACAAGGCGAAGTGATCGCCCTCAGGGAAAGCGGATTGGACAATGTGGTCAAGGCATCGACCTCACGTTCGCTTATCGATATCGTGCGAGCCAACGTGTTCACCTTGTTCAACGGCATCATCTTTGCGGCCATGGTTATGGTATTGATCACTGGATCGTGGAGAGACGCGGTGTTCGGCATGATCATCATCATCAATACCGGCATAGGCATCTGCACCGAATTGAAAGCCAAGCGTACTCTTGACAAACTGTCGATTCTGGTGGCTTCCGACTATCTTGTGCACCGCGACGGCAAAGACGTTGAAATACCGCACAACGATATCGTGCTCGGTGATTTCATGTGGATCCGTTCCGGCGAACAGGTGCCCGCGGACGCGCAGATCGTGCACACTTGGGGACTGGAGCTGGACGAATCCATGCTTACCGGCGAATCACGGACCGTACGCAAGGGCGAAGGCTGCGATATTTTCTCTGGATCCACCGCCATCTCCGGCATGGCGTTGGTGAAAGTCACCGCCGTAGGAGAGCACAGTTACGCGGCCAAACTTACCGCACGGGCGAAGGTTTACAGGAAAACCGTATCCGACCTAAACAAGGGCATCAACACGATTCTGAAATTCATGACCTTCCTGGTGGTGCCGCTCTGCGTACTGCTCATCTGGTCGCAGGTACGCACTGTTGGCGGCTGGAATGTGGCCATTTCGACCGGCGAATGGCGTTCCGCGGTCATTTCCGCAGTGGCCGGTGTGGTCGGTATGATCCCGGAAGGCCTGGTGCTGCTCACCTCGCTGAATTTCGCGCTCGCAGCCATTCGTTTGGCACGTAAGAACACGCTGGTGCAGGAGCTGGAATCCGTGGAGACTCTCGCTCGTGTGGATTGCCTGAACCTTGACAAAACCGGTACTGTCACCGACGGCACCATCCGACTCGATTCGTTGGAATTGCTGGGTGTTCGTGGCCCCGACGCATGCGAGGCACCGTGAACGAGCATGACGTCAGACAGGCTCTATTCGACCTATCGAACGAAGGACAGCCCAACGGTACAGGGCAAGCGATTCTGTCTGGACTACGGGAACAGGGATTTGCGGACGGCACTGTCGAGGCACGAGTACCGTTCTCGTCGGCGCGCAAGTGGAGTTCGATCTATGACGGCAATGCAGTGTGGACGATGGGTGCGCCGGAAGTCATTCTTTCCCAAATCAACGGCGACCATGCCGATATACTCAAACAAGTCAATGATCTCGCCAATGACGGCAACCGTGTGCTGCTGGTCGCGCGAATCTACGGTGCAGCGCCCGACGATTACGAAACCGATCCAAAACTCAATCCGGCATCGTGCCCTGTCGCATTGGTGTGCTGTTCCGAACATATTCGCGCCGACGCCGAAGAAACGCTTGCATGGTTCCGTGAACAAGGCGTGCGTTGCCGCATCATCTCTGGTGACAATCCCGTAACCGTCGGCGCGATCGCAAGAAAAAGTGCATCTGACCGGCGAACATGAACCACGATTCATGGACGCGCGTGAGCTGCCCGCTGACATTACGGAGCTGGCGCAAGTACTGGAAAACGTGGATGTGCTTGGGCGTGTGCTGCCCGATCAGAAAAAGGCGATCGTGGAGGCATTGCATGCAGGTGAGCATGTGGTGGCGATGACCGGCGACGGCGTGAACGACGCGCTCGCCATCAAAGAGGCCGATCTGGGTATTGCGATGGGCAATGCTGCGCCCGCCACCAAGGCCGTGGCACAGGTGGTGCTTGTCGATTCGAAGTTCTCACATCTGCCCGATGTGGTGGCGCGAGGGCGTCAGGTTATGGCTAATATGGAACGTGTGGCAAGCCTATTCCTCGTGAAAACCGTGTATTCCGCACTGATTTCGTTGGGTGTGGTGCTGACGCAGATACCATTCCCGTATCTGCCTCGCCACATCACATATGTGGGTGGATTGACGATTGGCATGCCGGCATTCATTCTTGCGTTGGCTCCGAACACGCGTCGTTATATTCCAGGATTCCTGAAACGCGTGCTGCATTTTGCTGTGCCCTGCGGTGTGGCGGTCGGATTGTCGATTTTGTCCACGTCGTGGCTGCTGCCGATATTCATGAAGTGGAATGTGCAGGATTCGGGTGCGCAGTTGGCGATGCTGCGTGGCGTCAACGCGATTATTCTGCTCATGATGGGAGTGTTCGTGCTTGCGCGGGTGGCAAAGCCGTTGCATTCGTGGCGTGGCATATTGGTATTGGCCTTTGCCGCAATTGGATTCGGGGGCATGCTCGTAAAACCGGTGGCGAATTTCTTCGCGCTGGTGGTGCCGACCGGGCAGATGCTGGCTGCGACGGCGGTGGCAATGGTGCTTTCGGCACTCGTGTTCTTGGTGTGTTTGCGTTTGGTGCCGAAAATTCCGAGTATTGTCCCATACTTTAAGAAGACACGCCAGAGCTGAATTAACTTGGCTGTATCGTAGGCGACGAATAATCAGCTGTGTTATACAGCCAAAAAGCTCGGAGGTAGCATGTCTGTGCGCGACGACCAGCTCGACACCCTGAAGGTGGACGGCAAGGATTATGAATATTACCGCATCGCAGATCTGCCGGGCATCGATCATCTGCCGTATTCGTTGAAGGTTCTCGTCGAGAACCTGGTACGTAACATCGATGGCGCCAACATCACGGATGATCATGTCAAGGCACTGTTGGATTGGGATCCGGCTGCACAGCCGAGTCATGAGATCCAGTTCACCCCGTCCCGCGTGGTCATGCAGGATTTCACCGGCGTGCCCTGCATTGTGGATCTTGCCACCATGCGTGATGCGGTCAAGGATCTTGGGGGAGATCCTGAGGTCATCAACCCGCAGGTGCAGTCCGACATGGTCATCGACCATTCCGTACAGATCGACAAGTACGGCATCGCGACGCGGTCGAACAGAACATGGACATCGAATACCAGCGCAACGGCGAACGTTACCAGTTCCTGCGTTGGGGTCAGCAGGCATTCAAGAACTTCCGCGTGGTACCGCCGGGAACGGGCATCATCCACCAGGTCAATATCGAATATCTCGCCAAGGTCATCATGACCAAGGTCGAAGAAAACGGTGGCAAGACTCTTGCCTATCTTGATTCCTGCGTGGGCACCGACTCGCACACCACCACCGTCAATGGCTTGGGCGTGCTCGGTTGGGGCGTTGGCGGCATTGAAGCCGAAGCGGCCATGCTTGGACAGCCGATCTCCATGCTGGTGCCGCGTGTTGTCGGTTTCAAGCTTACCGGTTCCATTCCTGAGGCGTCACCGCCACCGACGTGGTGCTGACCATCACCGATATGCTTCGCCAGCATGGTGTGGTCGGCAAATTCGTGGAATTCTACGGTGATGGCATCGCCTCGGTGCCGCTGGCCAACCGCGCCACCATCGGCAACATGGGACCGGAATTCGGCTCCACCTGCGGCATTTTCCCAATCGACGGCGTCACTCTCGACTATCTGCGCTTGACTGGCCGTTCCGAAGAACAGATCGCATTGGTCGAAGCGTATGCCAAGGCGAACAAGCTGTGGGGCGACACCACCGATCCAAACTACGTCGAACCGCAGTATTCCGAATACCTGGAACTCGACCTCGGTACTGTCGTACGTCGATCGCTGGCCCGAAGCGCCCGCAGGATCGCATCAAACTGTCTGAATCCAAAGCGAAATTCGTCGAAACCTTGCCCGCGTACGAAACGGACAAGACCGTGCAGGAGCCGGTTGCCGTTTCCACCGACTTCCGCGGTGACTTCGACATCACCAACGGTGATGTGGCGATCGCATCCATCACCTCGTGCACAAACACATCCAATCCGTCCGTGATGATCGCAGCCGGTTTGATTGCACGCAACGCGCATGCCAAGGGTTTGAAGCCCAAGCCGTGGGTCAAGACCTCGCTCGCACCGGGTTCCCAGGTTGTGGCCGACTATCTTAAGGCGGCTGGCTTGCAGGACGATCTCGACGCGCTCGGTTACCAGCTGGTCGGTTTCGGCTGCGCCACCTGCATCGGCAACTCCGGCCCGTTGCTGCCGGAAATCTCCGAAGCCATCAACGCCAACGATCTGACCGTCACCTCAGTGCTGTCGGGCAACCGCAACTTCGAGGCCGCATCAGCCCGGACGTCAAGATGAACTACCTGGCATCTCCGCCGCTCGTCATCGCCTATGCGCTCGCTGGCACCATGGATTTCGATTTTGAAACTCAGCCGCTTGGCGAGGATCCGGACGGCAATGATGTGTATCTGAAGGATATCTGGCCCACCAATGGCGAGGTTGCCGCCGTGGTGGACGGTACCGTCAGCCGTGAGATGTTCCTGAAGGATTACGCTTCCGTATTCGAAGGCGACCGTCGTTGGAAAGGACTTGACGTTCCAGAAGGCGAACTGTTCGCATGGAATGAGGATTCCACCTACGTGCGTAAGCAGACGTTCTTCGATGGCATGAAGGCCACACCGGATCCCGTCGAAGACATTCATGGCGCCCGCGTGCTCGCACTGCTCGGTGATTCCGTGACCACCGACCATATTTCTCCAGCCGGCGCGTTCAAGGCATCCAGTCCTGCTGGCAAGTACCTGACCGACCGTGGCGTCGAACCGAAGAACTTCAACTCCTATGGTTCCCGTCGAGGCAATCATGAGGTCATGGTACGTGGCACGTTCGGCAATATCCGACTGCGCAACCAGTTGCTCGCGTCCGTGGGGGAAGAGGTCACTCCGGGCGGTTTCACCTACGATTTCCTTGACCAGAAGCCGACCACGATCTTCGAGCATCCCACGACTACATCGAACATGATGTTCCGCTGGTGGTGCTCGCAGGCAAAGAATACGGCACCGGTTCCTCCCGCGACTGGGCTGCCAAGGGAACCGTCATGCTCGGCGTCAAAGCCGTCATCACCGAAAGCTTCGAACGTATCCATCGTTCGAACCTGATCGGCATGGGTGTGCTGCCGCTGCAGTTCCCCGCAGGCGAGTCCTATGAGAGCCTCGGCCTTGATGGCACCGAAACGTACGATATCGCCGGTGTTGAAGAGCTCAACAATGGCATCACCCCGAAGACCGTGCGTGTCACCGCCACCCATAGCGACGGCTCCACAACCGAATTCGACGCGGTCGTGCGCATCGACACCCCAGGTGAGGCCGACTACTACCGCAACGGAGGCATCCTTCAGTATGTGCTGCGCAATCTCATGAAATAAATAATCACATGATTGAGATCGGCAAGTGACAAAGCCCGTGTCGCACTGCGCAATGCAGTATGACACGGGCTTTGTCGATACCGGTTTTTCATGCGTTTGATACTACGGCGGAATCGGTCTGTCTCGTCACATTGTTGACCCAACGATACTTTCGATAATGCAGCAAAGCAGGAATCATCTTGATGCATTCGTCGGTATTCAGCAAAGCATAGACCGCCAATACCGGCAACTTCCACACGAAAGCCGCCAACAGACCGACCGGTACGACGACAAGCCACATAACGCTCGCATCGCAGACAAGTCCGAACCGGGAATCGCCTCCGGCAGGGAAAATACCGGCGATAGTCAGATTGGCCATGCACCCGCATGCCGCATAATAGGCGCAGATAAACAGCATAACCGACAGATAACGCGTGGCCTGCGGCGTCAATCCCGCCCACTGCAACGCCAAAGGACGTGCCGCGATAATCAACAGGCCGGTTCCAACGCCAACTGCCGCCACCAGTACACAGAGCCTGTCGCCCATAACCTTCGCCTGATCGAAAGCATTGCGGCCAAGCAGATTACCGACAAGAATGCCGCCCGCATTGCCAAGGCCAAGACTCAAACAGACCAACAGATCCTTGACGATATTCGCAATGGAATTGGCCGCCACCGCATCCGTACCAAGATGACCCATAATCACGGTGTACATGGTGAAACCGCAGCCCCAAACCAGCTCATTGCCAAGCACGGGCAGACTATACTTCCAAAAATCCTTCTGCAACGCCACATCCGGATGCAGCATCATCGACAACCGCAAACGTGGGCGGCCATTGCGGCTGGCTACAAGCACAGACCACACCAGTTCGATGGCTCGGGAAATCACCGTGGAAATCGCTGCGCCGAAAATACCCAATGCGGGTAAACCGAACCAACCATAGATCAGCACCGCGTTCAGCGCAACATGCACGATCACGCCAACCGTGCTTACCGTCATTCCGGTAACCGCCGCACCCACATTCTTCATCAGACACAAATACATTTGCGACAAACCGATGAACAGGTACGAAACCGACGAAACCCGCAAATACTGTGAGCCGATGGCAATCAGCGTCGCATCGTTCGTCATAATCGACATCAACGTTTCCGGAATGAGTAGCGTCAATGCGAAAAACACCAGCGACAATCCGCCGGCATACAGCATGATGAACGCCAAGACACGTCGACGGCATTCGTGTTGCCCGCACCCCAATACTGGGCCACCAGAATGCTCATGCCAAGCGTGAGCGCGGCAAGACACAAGCTGAAAATGAACTGGAACTGCGTGGCAAGAGACACTGCCGACAGCTCGTTTTGACCGACGTTCGTCAGCATAAGAGTGTCGGGCGCACGATGACAGCGCCAGCATCAGTTGTTGAAACGCGATGGGCAGGGCGAGCGTCAACGTCTGTCGAAGAAACTCGCGCCAAGTGATGGAAGATTGCATGATGATGTGAGGATGGTGCGGTGCGTTTTACTGAATCGAATCCTTCCAAGCGCGATATTCCGCGGCCTTGCCTTCCCAATATTTCGCGGTCGGCGTCGGTGATCTCACGGATCACATGGCATGGATTGCCCGACTGCCACCGAATGCGAAGGAATGTCCTTGACCACCACTGATCCGGCACCGATCACCACATCATCGCCGATGGTGACGCCAGGGCCGACCACCACATTGCCGCCGAACCAGACATCGTTGCCAATGGTGATCGGACGAGCGCCTTCAGGGCCGGAGGAACGCACCGTCGCATCGATCGGATGATACGGCGTGTACAGGCCCACTCGGGGGCCGAAGAACACGCGGTCGCCGATGGTGATGCGTGCCACGTCAAGGAAAATGCAATCCATGTTGGCATAGAAATTCTTGCCGATGAACGTGTTGCATCCATAATCGCAGTTGAATGGGGGTTCCACGAATCCACCCTCTCCAAATGCGCCGAACAGTTCGTGAAACAGTTCGTCACGTTCTTTGAACGCGTCATATTCGGACGTGTTGATGGCCTGCACCAGGCGACGCTTGCGCATATTCGCTTCCTGCTGTTGCGGACTATCGGCCACATACAGTTCGCCGGAGAGCATACGCTCCCATTCGTCGCGTGCCGGATGATTGGTGGGTTCCACCATGCTGCCTCCTCTGCTGTATTACGTCAATCGATTGACGTGACATATCATGTTCCATTCAACGGCATCATTATTCGTTGACACTGTATTTCGTTGTATTATCGTTCTTGATTTTCGTATTATTTACCGTATCCACTGATGGGGGTATTGCATGGGACAGATGGGATTAGACGTTCGTGACGTGCAGGTCGGACAAAACGAACAAACGGAACAGCCTGAACTTGCGCAAGACGGTCGTCTTCCATATGAGTTCATGCCGGTCACCAACTGGGGACGCAAGCCCAACGGCGCGGAAATGGTGCAATATGATGCGCCGATGTTCTTCTCATTCACCGAACATTCGCTGCTGCATCAGTATCCGAACATGCGCGCGGAATGCCATTGGCATATCGACTTCGAATTCACCCACATCATCCGTGGACACATGTGGTATTTCGTGAACGGCGAAAGCATTCGTCTCGAAGAAGGCCAAGGCATTTTCGTGAATTCGCGCCAATTGCATTACGGTTTCACCGAGGACGGCACCGATTGCGAATTTTCCTGCACTCTGCTGAACCCTTCATGCATGTGCATGCCGAACATGGTTTATGAACGCTTTGTGGCTCCGTTGATGGCGGACGAACGGCTCCCGTACATGGTGTGTGATCCTGAAGATGAGCATGGATCCGCGTTGCTGGAATGCATGATGCGGCTGCATGATGCGAAATTCGGTCAGATGCCGGCTGCCCAGACCATGCATCCCGCCACCGTTGACAATATGAAATTAAAGGATGATACGGCATCGTTGACCGTGCTCAGCTGTTTTTTATACGATGGTGCGTGAACTGACGGCCATAGCGGGCGAACATGGCAAGAATGGTTCTTCCAAATACGACAGGAAGAATCCGAAGATTGCTATTTTGAGCAAGATGATTGATTACGTGCAGCACAATTACGTTCGACAGATCACCCTGGAGGAGATTGCTTCAGCAGGGTCCGTCGGCCGTACGAAATGCGCGCAGATCTTCCATGAGATGGTCGATCAGACGCCGATTGAATTCGTCAATGACGTGCGTATGAGAGCTGGAGCGGAAATGCTGGACACCACATCGATGCCGGTTTCCGACATCGCCAAAAAAACTTGGTTTCTCATCATCGACATTCTTCACGCGCACGTTCAAGCAGTACATGCATACGACGCCCACAGCCTACCGGAGGAATATGCTCAAGTAGACCGTGGACGTCGTATGCGATCGTCATGCGGCTGCCACAGTGTTGGCGTCGACTACTTGGCCAACTGCGTTGTGGCGGGGGAGGCCAACGTCGGGCGGGCTCGCCGAATGCGTCCCAAGGCCAAGCCCAGACAGATGAACGCTACCGCGAACATTGCCACCAATCCGGTTGATGACGCCCACGCGCCGTAGTCCACGCCGCTCGAGGAGGCCGTACCCAGTCCGAATACGTGGTCTATCGATGAGCAGAGCCACCATCCAGGCAGCAGTTTTCCGATGATGATCATGGGATCTGGCATCATATCCACGGGGAACGCCATACCGGAAGTGAACATGACCAGCAGAGCGAACACATTGACGAAACCGTTCGTTGCCATTTCATTGAAACCGGATGACCCCAACAGGAATCCGCAAGCGATCGCCATAAGCGTGTAGACCATCAGCGACACGAACGACAAGCCTACGTTCACGGCATTCAGGCCGGTAAAGGACACTCCGGCCAGCGCCATCAACAGGAATGTCACCGCGGTATACGCAGCACATACCAGCAGACCGACGTCCCGCATGTCAGCATTTGCTGCGCTTCCAACGACACCAGACGCGCGGGGGACGAGTAGAGCCTGCGGCGGATTTCGTTGTCGTTGAATGTGCTGACCACGAGGAACGTGCATACCGGCATGACCAGCAACAGTGGATACAAGCCGGTTTTGAGCGTGCCCGCGAATGCCGATGAGCCCGGTGTGGTGCCGTCGTCTTCAGAGTCCGAGGACACCACGGCGATATGCGACTGTTTCATATCGGCGGTGGCAGCATCCAACGTCGTTGCCATGGCGGCGTCGAGCGTGCGCTGTGCCTGCGGCATGCCGAGATAGGCGGTACGCGTCAGCGAAAGAAACTCGTTGACTTTCAGCTGTGCGAGCGATCCGGCTCCGGAAGCATAACTGACGACGGTATCTATGGTCGGTTGCGTAGCCGTGGCGTTATCCGCATACTGCAGATAACGCTCGGCGAAACCTTGTGGCACAATCGCAATCAAATCAACATAATTCGATGCGACAGCCTGCTGCAACGATATGGAATCGTCATCAATGGTGACCATCTCACCGTCCAAAGCGAGGTAGGAACGCAACGATTGAGCCACATGCTCGGCGTCGTCATCACGGTCGATTACCGCAATACGGGCGGATTCCGGCTCATACGTCGTCGCTCTGGCAGCTGTGGAGCCACGCATGATCTGCCAGCTGATGGAAAACATCATCGTGCCGATCAGCACCAAGTAGATAATCACATACAATTTGCGCGCTTTGAGAATGCGCAGTGCTGCTTTACAAGTGTTCATAGCGTTGCCTCCTCAACAGAACGGTCGCCATACCAAGACAGACCAAGCTCATCGCAGCCAATACGCCCACCGTGGCAAAGAACGGGCGGAAACTGTCGTAATACAGAATGTCGTAGAACAGATTCGTAATCTGTTGCGCCGGATTCAACATGCTCAACAGGGCGCATGCTGCGCTATCTGATCGCTTAAATCCATGGCGAACGAGCCATACAAACCGGAAAACAGCGACAGCGTGCATGCCAAGGCCGTGCACAATCCCTGCTTGGCACTCGTGGAAACACCCTGTATTGCGCCGATCAACGTGCCGAACGCGCTTGTGGCGAATGACGCCATCAAGCACGCGCCCAAGCCGGCCCATTCACGACCGCCGAGAGAAATCTGGCAGCCGAAACGAATGTACAGCATGGCCACGGTCAGACTTAGGAACGAGCAGATCCAACTGGAAAGAAAACCTGCCAGCAGCTGTTGCAGTTTCGGCAGGGGAGCGACGGAACGGCGAATGCCAAGTGCCGACAGGTTTGCCTGGGCCAACGATACCGCGTTCACCGCGAAACTCATGGCCATCATCGCGGCCATGCCGAGCAACGCGTAATAGTAGCGTGCGGTGCCGCTTGGCTTGAAATTCGTCAGCTGCACTTCCTTCGTGAACCCACTCGACGAGCCGATGCTGCCGGTGAACGCGTCATCCAACAACGCGGACGGATTGTGCTGCGCGGTATTGATCACCACGGCGGTGTTGCGATTGTACAAGTCCACGATATTGCCCAACACCGTCAGGGAAATATCCAGACCACTGCTCGACGCCATCACATCCGTGGCGGATGTTTGCGTGGCTTGGGAAATGGCCAGCTGCAGTTTCCCACTACCGTCGACGGACAGTCTGCCCTGCGCTTGGCGTCAAGCAGCGCTCGATCCGCGGCTTCCATAGATGCGGCTTCCGTGACGGTGATGAGTTTCGGCATGGCGTCACCGTCATCATCGACCTTCGCATGATCGCCATCGGCACCGGTCGCGCCAGTATCGGACGAAATGCCGTCGACCAGCATCTGCGCGCCCGGAGAGGCGCGCCAATCGTCGTTATTGACCACGACGACGTCAACCGTGTGCAATGCGTAACTTTCCGCGATATTGCCGAACATGCCATTGAACATGGTCGCCAGAATGATGGGAAAGGCAAACAGCCAGAACAGCTGCGCTTTCTCCCTGAAATGCAATTTCAGATTGACCAGCAATGTCTGCAACATAATGTCAAACCTTTCGAACCATGATTCCGTCAGTCACGCAACGCCGTGCCGGTCAGTTCAAGGAACACATCGTTCAGCGTCGGCTGCCGGGAGGAAGATGCCCGATATTCGTGCCATTGGATTTCAGCAACGTCAACACGTCAAGAAGATTGTGATCGCCCCTACGGCAACGTACCGTCAACTCATGACCGTCATAATCGGCGCTCATCACACATGGCAGCGCACGTAACTGTTCCAATGCCTGCTGCGTTCCCGCCTCATGATGCAAGCCACCCAGATCGTCGGTTTCCACACTGATGCGTTCGCCGGTGTCGATCATCGCCTTCAACTCGTCGGCGGCGCCCAAGGCCAAATGCCTGCCATGATCCATGATGAGAATGCGGTCGCAGATCTGCTCGACCTCCTCCATGTAATGGCTCGTGTAAATCACCGTCGCGCCTTCGTGGTTAAGACGCTGAATGCCCTCCAGAATCGCATTGCGGCTTTGCGGATCGACGGCGACGGTCGGCTCATCGAAGAAAATCAGATCCGGCTTATGCGCCACACCGCATGCGATGTTCAATCGACGAAGCAAACCTCCCGACAATTTCGACGGACGGAACCTGCGGTAATCGCGCAAGCCCACAAATCCAGCGCATCCTCAACCAGCGCATGACGGCGTGCCCTGTCAGGCACATACAGCGAGCAGAAATAATCGATATTCTCCTCAACCGTCAATTCATTGAACACAGCCACATTCTGCGGTACGATGCCGATGCGGCGTTTCAGCGCATAACTGGTCGGGCCAATCGGTTCGTCAAACACACGTACCGTGCCCTCATCGAACGTCAACAATGCGAGAATGCAGTTAATCGCCGTGGTCTTGCCGGAACCGTTCGGTCCAAGCAAACCGAAAATCTCACCTTGATGCACGTCAAGATCGAAATAGTCAAGCGCCAGCATATCCCCATACCGTTTGACCAGCTTCGACACCTTGACCGCGCTGCTGGAGCTCTCACCTGTTTGCCTTTCCATACGCTCGCTCATCGGCTCTCCTTACCTCACATGTTCCAACAGCGATAACCGCCGTTTACGATAGTGATTCCATTGTCTCCGACCAAACGGCGACGACATGGTGTCTGAGGTCATAAACCTGGCGCAACACAGCCATATGGAAGATGACAAATGTCACCTTCGTGGCAAAGATGGCCCGCAACGGCGGCAACGTACACTACGCTGGGAAGACATAACCACAAGAAGCGGCGACGATGGAGGAAGGCATGCGGCGATTATTGCTTCAGGCCATATTCCTCACGTTCGGGCTGATCGCAAACCTGTATATCGTCGGAGACGTATCGGCTGAACTGGTATGCGGCGCGTTGCTGGCCATATGCTGTGCCGCGGTGGGGGAATACGCGCGCTCGTCGGCATGGACCATCGCCATACTGTTGATGTTGGATTGCGGCGCATGCTTCACGCCATCATGGTGCGCGATGATGCCGGTCGCGCATACAACGCGGCCATGCTGCCCGCCATATCACAGAACGTCGAACAACACCGTGCGGGACGGAACCATGCCGGCTTGCGTTCGCAATTGCCGAACATGCCGCAATACGATGCGATGCAAATCACGACGGTCATCGCACGATGGGTGTGGATCATTCCCGTAGTGGCGACCTTGGTCCGTTGCCGTAATGCAGGCGCGCATGCGGATGATATGGGAGCTGCGCTCATCGCCGTACTGCTGGCATTGCATGTAGTGTTGGGATTCATGGTTGGCCTGTTGTGCGCGCGCAATGTCACGCTCACCCGGCAGAACAGGCGGCTTCAGGATTCCAAACGTGACCAGATCCGCCGGCTGCGCTCGCAATTGGCGGAAAGCGAGGAAGATCGCGCCGCGTCGGTTCGTGTGGCCACGCTCGCGGAGCGTACACGCATAGCGCGCGAGATTCATGACAATGTCGGCCATATGCTTACCCGGGCCATCATGCAGTCCGAAGCGGCCCAAGTGGTGGCTCAGGTTTCTGGTCAGGAGCAGGCGGCTCAAGGGTTCGCGCAGATTCACGACACGGTGGGCGAGGCGATGACATTGGTGCGGGGCGCGGTGCATGATCTGAAAGACGAAGGCACGGATTTCGTGGCGCAGATTGAGGCATCCGCGCATGGTTTGGACGATTCCAGTACAGTGAACGTCACCTTGAGCAACGGCATCGATGCGGCTCCGGCCGCGGTGTCACGCTGTTTCGCCACGACGATTCGCGAGGCGTTGAACAATACGATTCGCCATAGCATGGCGCGCAATGTCGATATCACCTTGCGTGATTTTCCTGCGTTATGGCAGCTGCGCATACAGGATGATGGCGCCTGTGGAACGATGGCTCCCAAGGAAACATCAACGGTATGATGGGGGAGTCTTCCGCTCGTTTTCGTCAGTTCCATGATGCCGCGCGTACGGCGACGATGCGTGATGCTTCAGGCATTGGATTGGCGGATATCGAGGAGCGTGCGCGGGCGCTCGGCGGTACCGCGGTGTGCGGCCCGTATCATGAGGGGTGGCGGGTGTTCGTGTCCATTCCCAAAACGGACGATGATGCGGCAGCGTCCGCAACAACGAAGGAGAACGTATGATGCGAGTCGCAATCGTCGATGATGATCCAATCGTATGCTCGTCGCTGTCCACGATTCTCAAAGCGACAGGCACGGCCGATATTGCATGGACGGCCTATGATGGCGAAACCGCGGTAGGTCAGTATGAAGAAGATAATCCGGACGTGCTGCTGATCGACGTGCAAATGCCGGTTATGGACGGTCTTGCCGCGTCGCGAAAGATCATCGACGCCCATCCGAATGCGAAAATCCTCATACTTACCACATTCGCGGACGAATCGTACATCGCCGAGGCGTTGGAAATCGGCACCAAAGGCTACCTGATCAAACAGGATGTCTCATCGGTGATTCCCGCAGTGCAGTCGGTGATGGCCGGACAGGTGGTTATGGGAGCGCAGGTGTTGCGGAAACTGCATGTCAATAAAGCGAGTCAGACGCAGCGTCACGTTTCGCAAGCTGGCGATAACGGGGAAAATCGTTTTTCCGGTCGTTTCGCGAATCTCACTGAGCGCGAGCGGGACGTGATGCAACTGGTCGCCGAGGGGTACGACAATCGTGAGATCGCTGCGAAACTGTTTTTAAGCGAAGGCACGGTTCGCAATCGTATCAGCGATATTCTCGCGAAAACGAACGTTACGAATCGTACGAAACTTGCGGTCGAATGGCTCGCATGCCAATAGGAAACCGTCGATAAACGGCAAACTCATCAAAACGAACAGCGTTTTCAGCGCTTGCGTAGGCGATAGGCCTTCCACACGTCGCTAAGCTTCTGACCGTTCGACGTGCGCTTCCACACGGTCAATCCCGCCGAACCGCCACCGACGGCACGGGCCGCTGCGGTTGGTGTGGAGTACTCGCTGCCGTCATCCAGTCGAAGCTTGCCTTCGGCGGTGACGGTAGCCACCCACGTTCGCCCTTGCGCGGTCGGTCCCATACCAGCGTCTCACCGGGAATGAGCAGACCAGCGGCGAGCACCTGCGCGATGGACACGCGTTTGGATGTTGGGGAGGTGGACGTGTCCGTGACTCGCAACGACTCCTCACTGAGCGTGGATAGGTCATTGCGCTCGGCATCGTAACGGATATTCCAATAATCGGCGATCAGACGAATGGTTTCATCCTGGCGGTATTGCAAGGTTTGTGGCGTACAGTCCGCAATGTCGGCAAGCTCGGCGGTGAGCGGGAAGCGTTTGGAACTCGCCGACAGCAGCATACGGTCACGACGGTCCGTATAGGATGCCAATCCCGCGATCTGCTTGTCATTAGCCTGACTGAGCGCAAGATTGCCGATGCGGTTGACCCAATGGTCGCGTGTCGCCTCAGACCATGATGCAAACGATGAGTCGGAGGCGACCTGTTCCGGCATGATCGGCAGCGCGTTGAGGCTGCGTGGTCGGGGTGATACGATGCCCGGCCCGCTGCTCGTTGGCCCGAACCAGAAGCAGTTTCTTCATGGCGGGACTGGTCTGCAGGTCGCCACGCAGATGCGCGAGCGCGTTGCGGCGGTCTTCGTCGGTGATGAGTAATCCTCGGATTTGTTGGATGGTGTGGTTTTTATCGAGGTCGCGAATGGTGCTGGCTGCGCGTGTGCGTCGGTTGAGCGGGGTTTGCCTGTTGAGACTGTCCACGCCGGTTACGCGTTCTAGGGCCGCGAGTACGTCGTGAAGTCGTTCAAGGTCGTGGAGTTGAGGTTCCTCGAGGTTTTTGTTCGACGTGCGCGAGGCTGCGGCAGTGTGTGTGCCCGGCGTGGAGAATATGCGTGTGTCGGGATTGCCGAGGTTGCGTATGGAGTTGACGAGCGCCCACATGGCTACTGGTTTCCAGTCGGTGGTTTGGTAGTCGTTGAGGGATACGAGTTGGCCAATGATATCGTCTGGCAGGTTGGCGTCGGTCGGGTGTTCGATGATGCGCCATGCATTGGCGTAGGGTGCGAGCAGGTCGTCGATGAAGGAGATGACGTTCTGCTTTTTGACGAATGGTTTGAGCACGTCCTTGCGGAATTCCTCAAGTAGTTGTGTGCAGACGGCTTTGTGCGAGATGATGAGATGGATGTCGCTGAAGAATTCTTCGAGCGTCTGTGCGTCGTCGCCGAGTGGATCCATGATGTCGTCCCAGCGTGAAGCGTAGGCGTTGCGTGCGGCGGGGGAGATTTCGGCGATGGTTCTTGCTTTGAACACGTCGGATGCGGTGAGAGGAACTCCGCGCATGTTCATGACGTCGAAAATACGGTGTGCGCCGGCGAGATCGTCGGTGGTTACGATGACGAGGGTGACTTCGTTGACGAGGTATGATGCGAATGCGCGGCGGTCTTGTGTGGGCATTTTCGCGAGTTCGTCGAACACTTGTCTGGTGTTGATGGCGATGTTGCGTTGCGCGTGCGATTCGATATCGTTGTCGCGCAGATCGAACAGTCCCTCCAGATCGCCTTCCTGCACGTACATGCGGAAGAAGTTGGTGTCGCGTTCGCGGAGTTTGAGACGTGGTTCGGCTTTGATGCCGCGTAGTTTGTCTCCTGGCTCGACGATGAGGTCGTTGAGGCTTTCCACGAGTTCGGGGTCGTCTTCCAGATCGCGGAGCACGGAAATGATGATGGAAAGTGAGATGAGGCGTTGCTGTCCATCGATGACTTGGTATTTGGTCTGTCCATCATGGACGAGAATCAGCGATCCAAGGAAATACGGCGTGTCTGGGTCGTGGCATGCGTCCTGCAGATCGGTGACCAGTTGCGCGATGTTTTCCGTTTGCCAAGTATATGCGCGTTGGAATGATGGGATTACGAACCGGTAATCCGAAGTGAAGATTTTGCCTAAAGGCTTTTCCGTTGCACTGATTGACATGGCGTTCCCCTCATTGCGTTGCTCTGTGTTCAAGTGTACGAGTGCATGATGTCATAGTCGTGGCGGCAGGTCGGCTCGTTCTACCAAACGGGCCATCTGCACGCGGCCCATGCAGAGTTTATCTGCGGCGGATGAAATATGCGCTTTGACCGTGCGTTCTGAAATGAACATTTTCTCGCTGATTTCCGCATTGGTGAAGCCCTCGGCCGCGAGAATCACCGCTTCGCGTTCGCGTTCCGGCAAGGCGTCGAGCATGGCACGGGCCTCATCGCGCCGCGACTGAGGCTGGTGCTGATGCAAATCGCCGATGAGCTGCCGTTGACTTGCCGGATTGAACTGTGGCTCCCCTTCGCACACGTCGGCCACACGGCGGATGATATCTTCCGGAGCGTCCGTTTTCGATACGAATCCTTCCGCGCCCGCTTCGATGGCGCGTTCCACCGTGTTGTTTGGACTCAGCGACGTCAGAATAAGCACATGCGGAGGATCGGGAAGCATGCGGAGCTGACGAGTGGCTTCAATGCCATCCATGCCGGGCATGGCGATATCAGCCAGCACGACATCAGGAGGATTGTGCGACGCATGTTCGATGGCGTCTGCTGCGTTGGTGCAGGCGAAGGCAACGCTGATGCGTCCGGAGGATAATCCTCCAAAATCAGACGCATCATCTGGCAGATCATCGGATCATCATCAATCACGCCGACGGTGATCGGCTGCTCGTCATGGTTGCGTTCGGTGCTCACCCAACCCATGGTAGTCGTACATCAAGGTGGAAGACGTTATGTTGGTCAAAACCGTATTGGCATGTTCCGCCAGCCTGCTGTATGCGTTTGGCCAAACCAGGAAGACCGGCCCCCTTCCTGGTGTCTGCCATATGCGAGGGGGATTGCGGCATCGTCGGATTGCTGACGTGCACATGCACCCTTGCGGGGGGTTCGCATCGACCTGCAACGACACCGGAGCGCCAGGCGCATGCCTGCGCACATTGGTCAATCCCTCCTGTACCACGTGATACGCAATCACGCCGATGGACTCATCTAACTGCCCCAGCTGTTGAACGTCGATCCACGTATCAATCCGCATATTCGCGGCACGGGCGTCGCCAATCAACTGCAGCAATGAGTCACGGGTCAACGACGCTTCGGCATCATTCGCAGCCAACTGCAGGCGAGCATCCTCCGGATGACGAAGCATGTCAATCACACTATGCGCCTCATCCAACGCGCCGGAGGCCTGCCTGCGAATATCCTCGGTAGTGCCGGCGATCTTTCCAGCCATACCAGCCACATTGGCATTGCCCAACTGCTCGGCCTCAGCCTTCAATTTCCTAGACTCGGCCTGCAAAGCGCTCGCATTCAATGCAAGCAACGACAGCGAATGAGCCAACGTATCATGCGCTTCCGCGGCTATCGCATCGGCAAGCTGCTGATTGTCAAGCGTGGTCCGCAACCTGCTCACCTGCTCGTTGGCCGACTGAGCCTTCGCTTCGGCCACGCGCGCAAGGGCGCGCGAGCGAATATGCAATCCGGCCAATGTGGCGATCGCCACCGCAATCAGGGCAACCACAACGGCGCTCGCGATGATCGTTCTTTCGTCGACAAGCATCACCATGGTATTGCCATCCGAACTCCGGTATATGGTTTGGAGAAGATCGCATGCCAGATCGAAGCCTCGGCAGGATGCAAAGCGTCTCGCACCTGGGACCAGATCGTCGTTGTCGCCGCGGCAAGCACTGATCGAAGCGTCACTTTGGTTCCCTGTCTCCGCGCAAGCAGAGAAGTCAACGCCATAAGCGCGATCAGCGAATCGTAGGGGAGCGCCACCACCAGTAGGCATGCGGTCCAGAACACGGCTTGCGGGTAACTGTTGCGAGCCAGAAGAATCAAACCCGAAGGGATCGCAACGAGCACGCACGCGATCATCCACAAGTAGGGGGCACTATCCTGCGCATACTGTTGGGATGCGAAAGACACCTGCGCCAGACAGGCGAAACTCGCGCACACCACCATCGGCACCGTGCACCAGATTCTGGTGCGCACTGGCACTTCGGCGGTGGAAGGGTTTGTGATCACGCTCATGACTCCCATTATCGGCATACTCATGGAAACATGCCATTGAGCTATCGGGCATGATGGCGCAAGCCGCGCGCCCCAAAGTGCAGGCAGGAATGGACTTTCGTCCAATACCGGGAACGAAGCCGATCCCGTAGGCTCGAAAGTGTTCCGACCACTTCGAGAAGAAAGAAAAAGATCATGAGTGAGTTCAACAATGCTCCGATTCCCAACGGCGGCCCGGCAGCGCCGAACGGTATGAGACCCGCGCCGATCATGCCGTCCCCGGCTCCGCAAGGCACGACGGTATGTGGCATCGTGGGAGTGGTGTTCGGCGCGCTCGGCTTGGTGCTGAGCTTCATTCCAATCATCAACAACATCGCGGCGATCTTCGGACTCGTCGGCGCGGTATTGGCGATCGTGGCCATCGTGGGCACGTTCCGAGGCAAAAAGCGTGGCAAAGCCCTGTCCATAGTCGCGGCGGTGCTGTCGGTGTTGGCCATCGTCATCACCTTGGCCATGCAATCGGCCGCCAGCAAGGCGCTTGACGACATCACGGGCACAAGCACGTCGCAATCCTCGTCGGCGGACGCCGATAAGGACGCCAAAACCGATGATTCCACCAAAACCGACACCAAGGCGAAAGGCGAGCAAGACATGGAAGGCGATCTCACCGATATGCACGTCAAAATCGTATCCGCAGTGCGTTCCGGCAACGACTACAACAATCAGCCGACCGTGCTCGTCACCTACGAGTGGACCAACACTACCGATAAGAACAACTCCTTCGCCGTGCTGGCTAATCCGAAAGTGTTCCAAAACGGTCAGGAACTCGACACCGCCATGTACTTGGACAATCCGGAAGGCTACGATTCCGGCTCCTATCTGTCTGAACTGCAGCCAGGAGCAACCGGCACGGTAACCCTTGGATATGTGCTTAAAGACGATTCCGAAATCACCGTCGACGTGACGAACCTTCTCGATTTCAGCGACACCGCCAAAGTGATGTACAAGTTCGCCATCTGACATGGCATGTCCCAGTCTTTCGCGTCCGGCACACTCCCCGTGTCGAACGCGAAACCTATGCGGGCTTTGAAGAAATCATGAGATTAAGCCAATATTCATGAAATCGTCAGGAAAATGCCGTATCGTGATGCGCAATCGAGCAAAAAGGAGCGATTATGGCATTCGGTCAGCAGCCCCAGGGTAACAACGCCCAGAATAACGGCTTCAACAATCAATACCAGTACAACCAACAGTACAACCAGTACAATGCGCAGCCACAGTACGCCTATGCGCCCAACGGTACCGCCGCAGTCAACGTGCAGGCCACCTATTCCTACGAGCAGGCCGAACGCAGTTCCGTCAACAGCGCATACACGCACATGACCCTTGGTTTGATCGTCACTGCCGTGGTCGCCATCATCACCCAAATGAGCGGCGCGTACCTGGCACTCATCCAAACCACGGGCATCATCGGCATCTTCGCCCCGCCGTCATTGAAATCGTGCTTGCCATCTACCTTGGCGCGCGCATCCATACAATGAAGGTCTCCACCGCATACGTCATGTTCTACGTGTATGCGGCGCTCATGGGCTTCACCCTCAGCACCATCTTCATGGCCTACGATCTTGGCACCATCGGCATTTCCCTCGCATTGTGCGCCGGCTTCTTCTTCGCGCTCACCATGTTCGGACGCACCACCAAGATCAACATGCTCAAGGCCGGCCCCATCCTTTTTTCGTCGGCCTCATCGTGCTTATCATCGCCGAAGTGATTCTCATGATCTTCGCCCCCGGCAACACCACCCTCATGATCGTCTCTGCCATCGGACTTCTGCTCTTCGCCGGCATGACCGTCTACGACGCCCAAGCCACCCGCGCCATGCTTGAACAGTATTCCGCCCAAGGCCCCGAAATGGTCAAGAAGGTTTCCATCCTTTGCGCACTGAATCTGTATTTGGATTTCGTGAACATGTTCATGTATATTCTCCAACTCCTCGGCAATCGCGACTGAAATCCAAATGACGGAGCGTCCCCGGCATTGCTCCTCAGTCGGCGTACCTTCGTGCGCCTTCCTTCGGTGCGTTTTGGGGACGCACGCGTCATTTGGCTTTCAGCCTTTGATGGGACATTATTGGCATTGCTCCTCGGTCAACGTAACGGATAAAGCCTGACCAGAATGTGGCCAGGCTTTATCCGTTGGTCAAAGACATGCTTTACGGTGGGTGCTCATGCAGAGAAAAGAGATTGGCGGCATGGCATGCCTCGTACTGGCGGCCCTCATTTGGGGATTCGCATTCGTGTCGCAAGTGCAAGGCATGGACTCCACAACACCGCTGTTCTTCGGAGCCACCCGATTCACCCTCGGATCCATTTCTCTGATACCGTTGCTTTGGTTTCGCCGCAGCACCATAGCGGAACAAGAGCGTAAACGCCGTGAAACCCAGGGAAAACCGTCCATCACCCTCGGTAACGGCGCAATCGTCGCCATGCCGAAATGGGCCGGCAATCCCATCGTGGTCAGCATCATCTGCGGAATCGTGCTTTTCACCGCAAGCACCGTCCAACAATACGGCATCCTTTACTCCGGATCGGCGGGACGGTCCGGCTTCATCACCGCTCTATACATCGTCATGACGCCACTGCTGGCCTTCATCATATTGCGTCGACGAGTGCACCTCAGCGTCATCATCAGCGTCGCCATCTCCGTTATCGGCTTCTACCTGCTGTGCGTCACCGACGGATTCGGATCCATCACCCTGGCGGACATGGTGCTGCTGTTCACCGCAGTCCTCTTCGCCGGGCACATCCTCGTCATAGACACCTTGGACGAGACATGGACCCCATCCTGCTTTCATTCGGGCAGATCACCACCACCGCGATCATCAGCTGGATTGGCTCTATCATCGAAGGATCCATCGACTGGGCCGGTGCCGCGCAAAGCTGGATCGCCATCGTCTACGCGGGCGTCTGCTCCGCTGGCGTAGCCTATACGCTTCAGGTCATAGGCCAACAACTTGTGCCCCCGACCAGAGCGTCCGTGATCATGTCGCTCGAATCGTTCTTCTCCGCAGTCGGAGGGGCGCTTCTGCTGGGCGAAATCATGACCACTCGAGCCTACCTCGCTGCGCGCTCATTTTCGCGGGCACCATACTCGCCCAGCTGCCCATCGACCAGCTCCTGCATGCGGCCAAAACGCAAACCGGCAGACGTCAGCCGGCCTTAGGGGCCTCGCCAACCTGCGGCGCGCCATTGATATCGCGATGAATGTTCTGCATCTGCGCTTCGACATTCTGCAGACTTCTCGCGCAATCAAGCAACGTCTGCGAGTGCTCCGACAGCTTCGCGTCAGGCAAATCCGTCTTATAACGCAGCGCATGCTCCAAACTCGCCCAATAATCCATGGCGATGGTGCGGAACTGCACCTCCACAGGCGTGTAATGCGGTCCGGAAGATAGAAAAACGGGAACCGCATAAATCACATGCAGCGAACGATATCCATTCTGCTTCGGATTCTTAATATAATCCTTCACACGCAACACCTGAATATCGTTCTGCGCGGACAGATAATTCGACACTGAATACACGTCATCGCGATAATTGCAGATCACGCGAATGCCTGCCACGTCAAACAGATTGTCCTTGACCGACTCCACCGTCAACGGCAGATCCTTGCGCCTCAACTTGCCGAGAATGGAATTGATGGACTTCAACCTGCGTTCCATGTGATGGATGGGATTATGGGAGAAACGCACCTGGAACTCGGAATCGAGAATCTCCAGTTTGGTGCTGATCTCATACATCGCGCCCTCATACACCTGCATTTGATCAATGAACTCGGTAATCTGATCGGAAGGCAACGGACCATCGTCGAAAGTCACCGACTTCAGCCGTGCTTGCAGTTCACTGGTATTGATGCGGCTCTGTCTATCAAGTATCACGGTTCCATAGTGTACCCAAAAGGAGCGCGGAAAAACTGAAAAAGCGCTGAAAGCGCCGTCATCCCTCCAATTCCACCGCATGCCACGCTGCATTAAGGTGCATACGGCGCGTGATGGGAATCCCTGCCGATAGCATGGAATGCTATGAACGAAGACATGATGACCGAGGCGGAGCACGCCTCGAAACTTGCGGAACCTGCCACAGAAGACACCGCCACGCGAGGCAAGGGCGTGTTCTACGTACACACCCTCGGATGCCAGATGAACGTGCACGATTCCGAACGCATCGCGGGTGTGCTCGAAGCGGATGGCTATGTGCCCGCCACCGAAGAACAATACCTCGATCATGACGTGGACCTCATCGTCATGAACACATGCGCGGTGCGAGAAAACGCGGCGGAACGCATGTACGGCACCATCGGCCTGTGGGCCGAACTGAAGCGCCAGCGTCCGAACCTGCAGATCGCAGTCGGCGGATGCATGGCACAGCTCGACCGTGAGAAGATCGCGAAAAAAGCCCCGTGGGTCGACGCCGTGTTCGGTACCAAGAACATTGGCTCCCTGCCTCAGCTGCTTGACCAGGCGCGCATCGAAGGCCATGCGCAGGTCAAGGTCAAGAGGAACTCAACTACTTCCCAAGCCAGCTGCCCACCGACCGCGCGTCGAAGGTGTCAAGCTGGGTGGCCATCTCCGTGGGATGCAACAACA
>ENA-OPYV01000121-OPYV01000121.1-human-gut-metagenome-genome-assembly--contig:-NODE-121-length-23924-cov-2.136866_pt1 | contig 23924 bp, 33 predicted proteins | sample MGYA00242474_ERZ504485 | MGnify/ENA primary metagenome ERZ504485 (study PRJEB26092, sample SAMD00036263) | human gut metagenome | host: Homo sapiens | study: EMG produced TPA metagenomics assembly of...
GGAAAAATAAGAGTTTTATTTCGCTCTTTCAGGTCGTTTTTATTTGAACAGTATTTATAGATATTATTCTAAATATGCTGGTATTCAGCGTATTATGATTCTTAAAGCTGCATGTTTATATTTATTCGTTTACATTTAGATAAGTAACACTTTATTCTTGTAAATTGCATTGTACTCAGTGTAATATCTCCCCTACCCCGTTTGCTAAAATTTACATTTGTGGCGGATAAATAGGCAGAATACAAATGTAAATCATCCAATTCTACACAAATAAGTGATTACATTTGTATTTTGTACCTTCCACTTCTATCTGTAATTTACCGTTTGTAGGGAACTTCGTGAGAATTGAAAATTTTGACGTCCATTTGTATTTCTCCTCCTGATTTTTCAATTCTCGTGAAAAAACTAAAAAAGCGGCATAACATCCGGTCTTTTTTCAGATGTATGCCGCTTGTACAGCGTATTGCTTTCCTCTTTTCAGAGATTCAGTTTCGGTTAATGAAGAATGAAATAAATCAAGTCGCGCAGCAATTCTCCATCGGGCGTGGAAGGATTGCCTATACCTTTCGACCGGGCGTCGCATTCGCGAATGGCATGGATGATTTGCATCACCTTTACGCCTGAATAGCGTCGCATGGCTGCCATGTATTCTTTCGCCTGCCACGGACTTTTCAAGCCTAACTGAGCCGCTATTCCCTGGTCTGATTTCTCAGGTGCATAATAGGCCAGCATCAGGTTCGAGAAGAAGTTGAACAGAATGGCCAGTGTCATTTGTAGCGGATTGTTCTTGGGATTCTCCTCGAAGTATTTGATGATTTTGTTGGCCTCAGCACGTCCTTTTCCACCAGTGCGCTCCGCAGCTCAAAGTTGTTGTAATCTTTGCTGATACCGATGTTCCGCTCAATCTGTTCCGGTGTGATGCGGCGTGCGCCTTCCGGCAGTGTCAGGATAAGCTTCTCCAGTTCGCCGGCCATACGGTTCAGGTCGGCTCCTACAAACTCGGCCATCATTTCCGATGCCTTGGGCTCGATTTCCACTTTCTTCCGCTTCAGGTATGAGGAGATGAAACCGGGAATCTGACTGTCCTTGAGCTTCCGCGATTCGAACAGCACCCCGTTTTTCTCGATTTCGGCGGCCAGTTTCTTCCGGCGATCAATGCTGCCGTGCTTGTAGCATACCACCAGTATGGTCGATTTCTGGGGCTTCTGCAGGTAGAAAGCCAGCTCCTCGATGCGTTTCAGGCTCTGTGCTTCCTTTACCACTACCACCTGGTATTCCGACATCATCGGGTAACGCTTGGCGGCGTTGATGACGTTAGCCACATCGGTATCGGCCCCGTATGTGACGGTCAGGTTGAATTCCTTTTCCGTTTCACTGAGCACGGTATCGATGATGTAGTCGGCAATCCGGTCGATGTAGTAATCCTCTTCGCCCATGAGGAAATATACGGGCGCATAGATGCGGTTCTCAGGTTGCGTACAATCTCTTCGTAAGTGACTTCCTTTGCCATTTTCGTCGGTTTACCAGTCAAATTTCAGGTGTTTCACGGTCTTCTTTTCATCGATGATCATGCGCAGGGCATCGATACCGATTTCTACGTGTTCATGCACGAAATTCTTGGTCACCATGCTGTCACTCTGCTCCGTTTTCACGCCTTCCGGAATCATGGGCTGGTCGGACACGAGCAGCAGGGCACCCGTAGGAATGTGGTTGGCAAATCCGGTGGTGAACAAAGTCGCCGTTTCCATATCCACTGCCATGGCACGGGTCTTCAGCAGGTATTTCTTGAACTCCTCATCGTGTTCCCAGATGCGGCGGTTGGTGGTGTACACCGTTCCGGTCCAGTAGTCGCGTGAGTGGTCACGGATGGCCGAAGATACGGCACGCTGGAGCATAAAGGCCGGAAGAGCCGGCACCTCAGGCGGATAATAATCGTTCGATGTTCCTTCGCCACGGATGGCCGCGATAGGCAGAATCAGGTCGCCTATCTGGTTCTTCTTGTCGATACCTCCGCACTTGCCCAGAAACAGGCAGGCTTTCGGATGTACGGCACTAAGCAGGTCCATGATGATGGCTGCATTGGGACTTCCCATGCCGAAGTTGATAATGGTCATGCCTTCTGCATGGGCCGAAATCATGTTGGCATCGCGTCCTAAAATGGGCACGTTGAACCGTTCGGCAAAGATTTCGACGTATTTATTGAAGTTTGTCAACAAGATGTACTCACCAAAGTCTTCCAGTTTCCGCTTGGTATAACGCGGGAGCCAGTTTGCTACGATTTCTTCTTTTGTTTTCATTAGCTCTCAGAATTTGTGTTGCCAAATAAAATATTGGGAAGATGATATTATCTTCCTTAAACGCAAATGTACAATAATAATGCAAACAGAAAAAAGAATTGGGATTTTCTCTTACCGGAGCCTCGGTTTTGGAAAATAATTTCAGCTTTTATGTACTTTTGAGAAAATGGAGTATCTTTGCTTCGTAATAGAAGAACGCTTATGTTTGCATTGAACCTGCCTGCTTTTGAGGCCAAGATTGCCCAGCGAGAGGGAAAGAACGTGATATTTGACGTGCTTCGCCGCCGGTATGTAGCGCTGACTCCGGAGGAGTGGGTACGCCAGCATTTTTACGAATTTCCTGCTGAAGGAAAAGGGGTATCCGCAAGGACTGTTGGCCAATGAGATACAAATCAACCTGAACGGAACGAAGAAACGCTGTGATACGGTGCTCTACCGGCGCGACCTGACTCCGCAGATGATTGTGGAATACAAGGCTCCTTCGGTGGAGATTACGCAGGCTGTCTTTGACCAGATTACCCGTTACAACATGGTGCTGAAGGTGGATTACCTGGTGGTGAGCAACGGGCTTCGTCACTACTGCTGCCGCATCGACTATGCACGGAATACGTATTATTTTTCTCCCGGACATTCCCCGTTATGCAGATTTATAGTGCATAAAAAAAGAAGGAATCCCCTGAGCGGGAATCCCTTCTTCTGCTGTCAGACGGAAGTCTGACGCTTATTTCATTTTTGTTTCCAGATGCTTTTCTGTTTCTACACCAGCCAGTTCCGGGTCAATCATGATACGGCCACAGTATTCGCATACGATGATTTTCTTGCGCATACGGATGTCGAGCTGTTTCTGAGGCGGAATCTTGTTGAAGCAACCGCCACAAGCGTCACGCTGCACGTAAGTAATACCCAGACCGTTGCGTGAGTTCTTACGGATACGCTTGAAAGCCTGAAGCAGACGTGGTTCGATGGTAGCTTCCAGATTCTTGGCTTTTTCTCTCAGTTTTTCTTCTTCCTGCTTGGTTTCTGAGATGATTTCGTCCAGTTCGTTCTTCTTTACTTCCAGGTCTTCTTTCTTCTTCGAGCAACTGTTCGCTCTTTACGATTTCCTCTTCTTTCGACTTGATGCCGGCTGTATATTCACGGATACGCTTTTCGCAGAGTTCCACTTCCAGGCTCTGGAATTCGATTTCCTTAGTCAGTACGTCGTATTCACGGTTGTTACGTACGTTGTCCTGCTGACTCTTGTACTTTTCGATAGAACTTGGCAGTTTCGATTTCGATTTTCTTGCTGGCTACGTTTGACTTCAGTTCTTCGATTTCAGCCTTGATTTTCTCGATACGTGTGCTCAGACCCGTTACTTCGTCTTCCAAGTCCTGCACTTCCAGCGGAAGCTCTCCTCTCAGTGTCTTGATTTTGTCAATCTCCGACAACATGGTTTGCAACTGGTAGAGTGCTTTCAGCTTTTCTTCCACACTCAATTCATTCGGATCTTTCTTTGCTTCTTTAGCCATAGTTTTCTACAAGTATTTTATGGGATTGGTATTGACACGCGTCAGCTGTGCGTCGAGTGTCGGAAACTTTTCCCGTATGATTGAATATAATAAATCTTTTGTATATTGTTCGCTTTCGTAGTGCCCTATCTCTGCAATGAGAATATCGTTCTCGTAGCTGAAATAGTCGTGGTATTTCACTTCGCCTGTCAGGAACACGTCGGCATGGGCTCTTACGGCCTTGGGCAGCAGGAAGGCTCCTGCTCCTCCACAGAGGGCGACGGTCTGGATGAGGCGTCCCGTCATGCGCGAATGTTTTACACAGCCCACCTCGAACAGCTTCTTGATCCGGCGCAGGAAATCGGTTTCGGTTTCCGGTTCTTCCAGCTCACCTATGATGCCCGCTCCTGCCTGTGTCCATTCATTCTGCAAGGGATAGAAGTCGTAGGCCGGTTCCTCGTAAGGATGTACTTCGACGAGAGCTTTTTGCACCTTCCCTTTCAGGAATGCTGGCAGCACGGTTTCAATCCGTACCTCATGCTCTTCGTGCAACTGGCCGATTTCTCCACAGAAAGGATGTGTGCCCGGCTGTGCGCGGAAAGTACCCTTCCCTTCCAGGTTATAGCTGCAGGAATCGTAGTTGCCGATGCAGCCGCATCCGGCTTCGAACAAGGCATTACGTACCTCGTCGGCCTGTGCCTGCGGTACGAAGGTGACCAGTTTCAGCAGCTGGTTTTCTTTCGGTTCCAGGATTCTTACGTTCTTCAGTCCGATTTCCTCGGCAATCTTGAAGTTGACGCCCTGCGGTGCGTTGTCCAGGTTGGTGTGCATCGAGAAAATCACGATGTCGTTCTTGATAGCCTTCAGGATGCAGCGTTCCACGTAGTCGCGTCCGGTAATCGACTTGTAGCCTTTGAAGATGAGCGGATGGTGAGATACAATCAGGTTATATCCCAGTGCGATGGCTTCATCTACCACGGCTTCGGTTACGTCCAGACACAACAAAGCCCCTGTAGCTTCCGCGTCTGTCAATCCGATTTGCAGTCCGGCATTGTCGAATCCGTCCTGTAAAGGCAGAGGCGCGAATATCTCAAGGGCATTCACAATTTCCTTAATTTTCATATTTCGCGAAAAATTTCATGCAAAGATAGGGTTTTTCGCGCACATATCCATGCAGGAAGTATTCGTTTTTGTATTTTTTCATGAATATTCCTTCACTTACGGGCATGAGAAAGCCCCGCTACACCCTTCCGGACGTAGCGAGGCTTCTCACTTATACACCTTTAAACAAAATGAATTTCTGTATTATTTGCGAGCTTCTGCAATGTAAGCCAATGCTTCCTTACATTTTTCTGTGACGTAAGTCCAGTCTTCAGCAGCTACCTTGTCTTTCGGGAACAACTTAGAACCCATACCTACGCAGAATACACCTGCCTTAATCCATGAAGTCAGGTTCTCCTGAGTCGGTTCTACTCCACCGGTTACCATCAGCTTAGACCATGGCATCGGAGCCAGCAAACCTTTTACCAGTTTCGGACCCAGTACGTCGCCCGGGAAAATCTTGCAAAGGTCGCAGCCCAGTTCCTGTGCGAAACCTACTTCAGATACGCTACCGCATCCCGGAGTGTAAGCCACCAGACGACGGTTGCAGACTTTTGCGATTTCAGGTTGAACAACGGACCTACTACGAAGTTAGCGCCCAGCTGGATGTACAGAGAAGCAGTAGCAGGATCTACGATAGAACCTACACCCATTGCCATTTCCGGACATTCCTTTGCTGCGAATTTCACTACTTCAGCAAATACTTCGTGCGCAAAGTCACCACGGTTAGTGAATTCGAATGCACGTACACCACCGTCATAGCAAGCCTTTACCACTTTTTTTTTGCTACTTCTGCATCCTTGTGATAGAATACAGGAACCATACCTGTTGAACCAATCTTGTTCAACACTGCAATTTTATCGAATTTAGCCATTTTTTCTAACCTTAAATGAAATGTTGTTTGTTTGAGTGATTATCTCTGTACGCGACCGCTAGCGTCACCACCAGCCAGTGCTTCTACTTCTTCTACAGATACCAGGTTGAAGTCACCGTTGATAGTGTGCTTCAATGCTGAGGCTGCCACTGCGAATTCCAATGCTTCGCCCTGAGTAGCTTTGGTCAGCAAGCCGTGGATAATACCACCTGAGAATGAGTCACCACCACCTACACGGTCAATAATCGGGTCGATGTCGTAACGCTTAGAAGTATAGAATTCTTCACCGTTGTAAATCATCGCCTTCCAGCCGTTGTGAGTAGCAGAGAAAGATTCACGCAAAGTAGAAATTACATACTTGAATCCGAATTCCTTAGCCATGGCTGTGAAGATTCCCTTGTAGCCTTCTGCATCGGTCTTACCGCCTTCTACGTCAGCATCCGGTTTGAAGCCTAAGCAAAGTTCAGCATCTTCTTCGTTACCGATACAAACGTCTACATATTGCATCAACGGGCGCATGATAGACTGTGCTTTTTCTTTTGTCCACAGTTTTTTGCGGAAGTTTCAAGTCAACAGAAACTGTTACTCCGTGACGTTTTTGCAGCTTCACAAGCCAATTTAGTCAGTTCAGCAGCTTGTCAGAGATAGCCGGAGTAATACCAGACCAGTGGAACCAGTCAGCACCTTCCATGATAGCATCAAAGTCGAAGTCGCAAGAATCAGCTTCAGCGATGGCAGAGTGAGCGCGGTCGTAGATAACCTTGCTAGGACGCATAGAAGCACCTGTTTCCAGGTAGTAGATACCTACGCGGTCACCACCACGGGCGATGTAGTCAGTCTTCACACCGTATTTGCGCAATGCGTTTACAGCTGACTGTCCGATTTCGTGTTTCGGCAATTTGGTTACGAAGTATGCTTCATGACCATAGTTGGCACAGCTTACAGCTACGTTTGCTTCACCTCCACCGTAAACTACGTCAAAGCTGTCTGATTGAACAAAACGAGTATTGCCCGGTGTAGACAATCTCAACATGATTTCGCCTAAAGTAACAATTTTTCCCATTGCTAGATATTTTTATACTTATATGATTAATAATGTAGTTCTTAGCTTGTATCACAAAAACGGTTCTTTTAGCGGTTACTTTTGAAATATCCATTTTGTGTACGCACACAAAGGTACGGTTTATTTTTTAAAAACCAAAATAAGTTATATATTTGTATCGAAAAAAATGAATTTTTACTGAATGCACAGATTTTACAATATAATAAGGTAAGAACGCATGGAGAAACAGCAAGATAGAATCCGAATCAAGGACATCGCCCAGATGGCCGGAGTATCGGTGGGAACAGTAGACCGTGTACTTCACTCCCGGAGCGGTGTGTCTGAGTCTAGCCGCATTAAAGTGGAAGAAATATTGAAGAAGCTGAACTATCAGCCCAACATGTATGCCAGTGCGCTGGCTTCGAACAAGAAATACAGATTTGCCTATCTGCTCCCTTCGCACAATGAAGGTGATTACTGGAAGGATGTGGAACGTGGCATGCAACAGGCCATCACCCGTTTTTCCGATTTCAATGTTTCTCTGTCCGACTATTATTATGACCAGTACGAGTCAGGTGCCTTTATAGAAAGTGGTATGCGCATTTTAGAAGCACAGCCCGACGGAGTCATCCTTTCGCCTACTGTAGAAGAAGAAACTGAACGGTTTGTCAGCCTGCTGCGCGAAGCCGGCATTCCGTATGTATTTATTGATTCGAATATTGCTCGGCTGGAGCCGCTGGCTTTCTACGGACAGCATGCCCAGCGGAGCGGATACTTTGCCGCCCGCATGTTGCGTCTGCTGGCTAGTGGCGAACCGGAAATTGTTATCTTCCGTCAGATAAACGAGGACGTCTGGGTTCGAACCAGCAGCTCCATCGTGAAGAGGGCTTCTATGAATACATGAAGGAGCACTGTCCTGAACTGAAGATGTGGGAACTGAACCTCTATGCCAAACAGCCGGGTGAAGATGCTTCGTTGCTGGACGATTTTTTGCGGCGCATCCGAACGTGAAGTGCGGTATCACCTTCAACTCGAAGGCGTACATCATCGGCGAGTATATGCAGCGTCACGGACGTACGGACTTCCACCTTATGGGTTACGACCTGCTGCGTCGCAACGTGGCTTGCCTGAAGGAAGGAGTGATTGACTTCATCATAGCCCAGCAGCCTACCGTGCAGGGATACAACAGCATTGAATGTCTGTGCAACCACCTGATTCTGCGCAAGAAGGTGAAGGACTGCAACTACATGCCTATCAACCTGATTACGACGGAAAACATCGATTTCTACTTCGATGCACATGTCAACGAATAACCTGATTACATTGCTATTAATATGAAAACAACTTATTTGAGAATCAACCCGGCCGATAACGTGGCGGTGGCTATTTCTCCCCTTCATGCAGGAGAAACCATTGAGGCAGACGGACGGGTGATTACCCTGCGCACGGATGTGCCTGCCGGCCACAAGGTGACGCTGAAGAATTTCCAGGCTGGAGAGAATATCATTAAATACGGCTACCCCATCGGTCATGTTACCGTTGATGTACCCGAAGGTACATGGGTGAGCGAGAAAGAAATCAAGACTAATCTGGCAGGGCTGCTGGATTATACTTACCAGCCTGTGGAGGTGCATACGGATATTCCTATGGAACACCGCACGTTCAAAGGTTATCGCCGTCGGAACGGAGACGTAGGCGTGCGTAACGAGATCTGGATTATCCCGACTGTGGGCTGTGTGAACGGCATCGTGAACCAGCTGGCCGAGGGACTTCGCCGCGAAACGGACGGAGGAAAAGGAGTGGATGCCATCGTGGCTTTTCCGCATAATTATGGTTGCTCGCAGTTGGGCGAAGACCATGAGAATACAAAGAAGATTCTGCGCGACATGGTGCTGCATCCCAATGCCGGGAGCCGTGCTGGTAGTGGGATTAGGATGCGAGAACAACCAGCCCGATGTGTTCCGTGAATTTATCGGTTCGTATGATAAAGACCGTATCCGCTTCATGGTGGCACAGAAGGTGGACGATGAATATGAAGAAGGTATGCGCATCTTGCGTGAACTGTATGCCAAATGCTGTCAGGATGAGCGTACGGATGTGCCCCTCTCCGAGTTGCGTGTGGGACTGAAATGCGGTGGTTCCGACGGTTTTTCAGGTATTACGGCCAATCCGCTGCTGGGTATGTTCTCCGACTACCTGATTGCGCAGGGAGGTACTTCAGTGCTGACGGAGGTGCCTGAAATGTTCGGGGCAGAAACCATCCTGATGAACCGTTGCCGTACTACAGAATTGTTCAACCAGACGGTGAGTCTGATTAATGATTTCAAGGAATACTTCCTTTCACATGGAGAGCCCGTGGGCGAGAATCCTTCGCCGGGTAACAAGGCCGGAGGTATCTCTACACTGGAAGAAAAAGCACTGGGTTGCACACAGAAATGCGGAAAGAGTTACGTATCGGGCGTGATGGCCTACGGGGAACGCTTGCAGACGAAAGGATTGAACCTGCTGTCGGCTCCTGGCAATGATCTGGTAGCAGCTACTGCCCTCGCCTCTTCCGGCTGCCACATCGTGCTGTTCACTACAGGACGCGGTACGCCGTTCGGTACCTTCGTGCCTACTATGAAGATTTCTACCAACTCCAACCTGGCGGCGCATAAGCCCGGCTGGATTGACTTCAATGCCGGTGTCATCGTAGAAAATGAGCCGATGGAAACCACTTGCCGTCGTTTCATCGATTATGTGATTCAGGTGGCCAGCGGAGAACCCGTGAACAACGAAAAGAAAAACTACCGCGAAATCGCAATTTTCAAGAATGGTGTAACCCTTTGATAAACAATGTTTATTATTTTCCTTAAACCCATAAAAAAACGCAAGTACGTTTGTCCATGAACGTACTTGCGTTTTATTTAAAAACGTCAAAGCGTTTTGATTAAAATGTACTTGCGTTTAAATGTAAAACGCCTTTGCGTTTTCTTTCAAATGCAAAGGCGTCTTTTATCCCTCAATTTCACTCAGTTCCAGCCAACGCATGGTCTTCTCGTCCAGCTCGTCATTGAGCAGAGGCAGACGCTTGGATTTCTCGGTCAGTTCGTCTACGCTGAGTGTACCGCTGCACAAGGCTTCTTCTATCTGTTTCTTTTCTTCCTCCAGTGCGGCAATCTCTTTTTCCAGCTGTTCGAATTCCTTCCGTTCCTTGAACGTCATGCGGCGCTTGTCGTTCAGGCGGACACGCTGCGTCTTTTCTTCCTTAGGTTTGGCTGCTTCCTTTTCGTGTTCTGCCTTGGCCAGCTTCCAGTCGCGGTAGTCAGAATAGTTGCCGGGGAAATCGCGGATGTCGCCCTGCCCTTTGAATACCAGCAGATGGTCTACCACTTGTCCATGAAGTAGCGGTCGTGGCTCACCACGATGACGCATCCCTTGAAGTTCTGTAGGTATTCTTCCAGCACCTGCAGTGTCACGATGTCCAGGTCGTTGGTCGGCTCGTCCAGCACCAGGAAGTTCGGGTTCCGCATCAGTACCGTACAGAGGTACAATCGGCGTCGTTCTCCCCCGCTCAACTTGTACACATAGCTGTGCTGTGTTTCGGGCGTGAAGAGGAAATGTTGCAGGAATTGTGAAGCCGTCAGCCGTTTGCCGTTGCCCAGTTCAATTACCTCGGCGATGTCCGTAATTACGTCAATCACCTTCATCTGCTCGTTAAACTGAAGCCCCTCCTGCGAGTAGTAGCCAAAGCGTACCGTTTCGCCGATGTCCAGCGTACCGCTGTCGGGTTTTTCCAGTCCCATCAGAATCTTGATGAAGGTGGATTTACCCGTACCGTTGTTGCCCACGATACCCATCTTCTCGTAGCGGGCAAAGATGTAGGAGAAATCATCCAGAATCTTCAGGTCGCCGAAGTGCTTGCACAAGTGGTCGGACTCAAAAATCTTGGAACCGATGTACGAAGCCTTGACATCCAGTTTCACGTTTGCGTCGTACGTGCGCTGTTTGGCCACCTTCTCCAGTTCATAGAAGGCTTCTTCGCGGTAACGGGCTTTGTGGCCGCGTGCCTGCGGCATACGGCGCATCCATTCCAGTTCCGTGCGATATAGGTTGTTGGCACGGGCAATCTCCGCATTGGTCGCTTCGATACGTTCCTGCCGTTTCTCCAAGTAGTAGCTGTAGTTTCCTTTGTAGGAATACAGCTGACGGTTGTCTATTTCAATGATTTCCGAGCACACACGGTCCAGAAAATAGCGGTCGTGTGTCACCATGAGCAAGCTCAGGCTGCCACGGTTCAGGTATCTTCCAGCCATTCCGTCATGTCCAGGTCGAGGTGGTTAGTCGGCTCGTCCAGAATCAGCAAATCCGGTTCGGTAATCAGGATGTTGGCCAGTGCCACGCGCTTCAACTGCCCGCCGGACAGATGTCCGATTTTCTGGGAAAATCGCGGATTTTCAGTTGCGAAAGAATCCGTTGGCACGTCGTTCATAATCCCACGCCTTTTCGTGTTCCATCCGCACCAGCAGCTCGTCCATGCCGGGGTTGCCGGGTGTTTCCATGCACCGTTCATATTCCTTAATCAGCTCTACGGTAGAGTTGCCGTGATAAAAGCAGGCTCCAGCACCGTCAGCTCTTCGGGATATTTCGGGCTCTGTTCCAGATAGCCCACGCGTAAATCGCGGCGGAAGGTGATTTTTCCTTCGTCGTAGCCTTCCTTACCGGCCAGGATATTCAGTAAGGTGGTTTTTCCCGAACCGTTCTTGGCTATCAGTCCGATGCGCTGTCCTTCTGCAATACCGAAAGATATGCCGTTAAAAAGGACCAAGTCGCCGAACGACTTGGTCAGGTTTTCTACTTGTAAATATGGAGTCATAATCTAATTCGTAGCTTCTAAAATAGGATGCAGACAGGATTAGTCCATCGTCGCTTCCACTTCGTTCTTTATCCGTTCGAATTCCGCTTTCAGGTCGCATGGCTGTCCGCTCTTCGCCTTGTCCCATATCAGGGAAATTGGGTTGACCATTACTTTTGAATCGCGGAAACGCAGTGCCGGAGATTCTTTCTGTCCGTCGATGACCGTCACCCATTCCATGCCGTCCATCTCGTTGACCAGAATCACGCCGAATGCCGTGCCGAAGCTTTCCCACGCCTGACGCTGTTTGGGGTTGAAACGTCCGCTATCGATTACTTTCTGCAAGTTTTCCAAGTCGGCCGCGTTCCGGTAAAATCCTTGGTCAGTTGTTTTTTCACTGTAGAAACGGCCCAGTCATAATTCTCGTTTATCTGATTAATTTCCAGAATACGGACCGGAATCACTTCCTTCACCGGTTTGTCGGATACATTGCGCACTTCAGGGAAGCTACAATAGCTTCGCCAGCCTTGGGGATCTCGCCCTTGGCTACGGTGAACGAGCACTCTACGGAAATCTCTCCTCGACCGGTTACCCAGATGTGGGTGGTGTACCACACACCATTCTCCTGAAAGCTTTCGGAAGAATAGACGCAGTCCCATGAACCGACTTTCACCTTCTTGGCCCCGCGTACCTGATGCAGTTCGTCTTCCAGACATTCGTTGGCATAGGCTGACGAATTGCCCCGGTAGGCAGAAATACGGAAGTTCCCGGTCCATTTGTCAGGGTTGTAAAACAGAAAGCAGTCTTCCGAATCTTCAAACTCGCACCAGTTGTCGGGATATTCCAGTGAAAAACAGGAACCCGGAGAAATGTACTTTTCATAACGTTTTTTGTTTTAGTATTAGAGATAAAGGTTTATTTCAGCGGAAGAATCTCAATCCAATAATCATCCGGGTCATTGATGAAATACAGTCCCATCTGTTCATTCTCGAAGCAAACACAGCCCATTTCCTTGTGGAACTTGCGTACTTCATCGTAGTCGCCTGCCACACGGAGACAAAGATGGCTTTCGTTTTCTCCCAGTTCGTAGGCTTCCGTATGGTCGCGCAGCCAGGTCAGTTCCAGTGAGAAACCCGTGCATCCGTCGGTAAGGTACACCAGGATGAAAGAGCCGTCGGCCGCTTCCTTGCGGTGAGACTCATGCAGTCCGAGCGCCTTTTCGTAGAATTGGATACTTTTTTCAAGATTAGTTACGTTGATATTGAAGTGGTCAAATCTTCCTTTTATTTCCATTGTCTTTTTATTTTAAGTTGATATAGTGGTCTAAGTTCAATGTTTCGCCGCGACGGACAGGAGTAAGAACTGAGTCCCTTCCGATGCGGCCAAAAAGTGCAAAAGCCGAAGCCTTCTCAAAAGCTTCGTCGAAGTGCATCGGTACAAATATAGTCGTTTTTATCCGTTTCACAAATTGTAAAGGCCCTCGCATGTATTCCTTTCCCAAACGAGGGTCGACCGGAAACAGCACGATATCCATTTTTTCCTTGCAGACGGCAATGTCTTCCAGCTCACGAAGGAAGAAAGCTTCGTCACGTTTCCACTCCTCCTCCGGACTTTCATCCATCCAGTGCCAGTTGTTCAGGTCGCCAGCATGGAATACGGTAGCTCCTTCCGGGGTCTGGACTAAAAAAAGAGATGCCTATGTCCGTCGAGCCGAAAGCCCGCACGGTGAGATATTCGTCACGATAGGTGTCTCCTTTCGCCAGTGTGTGGAGATTTCCGTTTTCTTTGTCCTTGTCAGAAAGAGGAATGTCAGTCGAAAGCAGATAGACGATGTCAGGCCGAAGCGCTTTCCAGGAGAGTATCTGCCGGTTAAAGTGGTCGGCATGCGCATGACTGGAAAACACATACAACCGTCCTTCACGTGAAAGAAGCTGTTCGTGCACGATGCCTTTGTCGGCCGACACGGAGTCTTCGAAATAGTCGAAAATAAGCGTGTAACCTTCCCCCAGCAGGGCGAAGCCGCTATGATAAAGATAAATCAGTTTCATGAGATTGAGGTCTTATTTGGCCGCAATGGGCTGCACATACGCGCGGGTGGCCTTGTCTATCTCCAGGAACATGTAGTTCACTTTGCCCGAATGAATCAGATCCTTGTGTTCGTTGTAAATGCAGGTAGCATATTCCTTGGATTTCTCAAACATGAACTTTGATACGCTTTCCTGCGATTTTCCCGCCATTGTGGAGTCGAGTTTCTCTTCCGGGAAGAAGTCATCCAGGTTTACGTCGCCAATCATGGACGTTTCCAGGAAATGAATCTCCTGGTGCAAACGGTCGGTGTAATAACCCACAAACATGTGACCCGGCACGCGTACCAGAATCGGATTGATATTGATGGCTTTCAGCAATGAAGCAAATAGTACGCTTCCGTCCACACAGTTAATCTGTGCCGACTGAAGGGCATCGTCGAAGGTACGTACGCGCTGAGTAAAGACCACGTTGGACGACAGGCTGCTGTTGCTGATGGAGCTGTATTTGAACCCTCTTTTCTGCAAAACATACCACAAGGCATACACCTGCTTATCTACTACTTTCGGGTCCTTGCTTTGGTATCCCCAGAAACGGTTGACAATGCGTGAATCCAGTGCCTCGCGCAGCACCTGGCTGATGTTGGGATTGTCTTCGTTGACGTAGGCCGCAAAGAAATCGCTTGTGTCGTGAAATTTCATTTTGCTGTCGATGTAGCCCAACAGACATTCGTTGATACTACGTACGGAATACGTGTGCACTGCCGAATATGTCCGGTTGTTATTCACCTTTGCCTGTATGGATACGGTAACAGGCATGGCCTGAGTATTTTCCAGCAGGGCCTGATAATTCCATATTACATCTGGGAAAACCAGGTATTCCTTTCCTGATTCCGGCAGAATGAATTCAGAAACCGAATGGGCAAAGAAAGGAGTCTCAGCTAATTCTATGTGAAGTTTACTGTTGGCATGCGGACTGCGTATCTTAATGCCAATACACGATTTGGGGTTTCCCAGATAGGTACTGTCGGCCGGTACAATCAGTTGGGCATCAGTCGTAGCAGTAGACAGGATGGTGACCGGAAAGATATTTCCTCCTAGTTCGTCGGTAATTTCCAGTCCGGACGAGAAAGGTTCGTATCTGTAAATATATAAAACCGAAGCCGTTACTGTCAGAATGGCCAGTATGAAAGTGGCCAGCTTCCATTTATTCTCTCCCCAAATTGTACGCATGTTCAGTTGCATTGTCACAAAATTCCTGTTAAACAAATTGGGAGCAGACCATAAAGACATTTTCCTTACGGTCTGCTCCTTGTTACGGTTATCTTACCGCAATACTTTCAATTTCTACCAGCACTCCTTTCGGCAAAGCTTTGACAGCTACCGCAGAGCGAGCAGGGTAATCGCCTTCGAAATACTTGGCATATACGGCATTCATTTCACCGAACAGCGCCATATCTGCCAGGAACACAGTGGTTTTTACCACGTTGGCAGTTGTCAGTCCGGCTTCAGCAAGTACATTCTTGATATTTTCGAATACCTGAGTAGTCTGTTCAGTGATTCCACCTTCTACCACTTCGCCTGTAGCCGGATTTACCGGAATCTGGCCTGACAAGAATACCATGCCGTTTACTTCTACTGCCTGGTTGTAAGGACCGATGGCAGCAGGAGCCTTTTCTGTAAAATTACTTTTTCATAAGCGTTAATGTGTCAATTAAATTGTATTTTCAACGCTAAATTAGCACAATTCTTTTAATCCGTGGACAGAAACTGTAAAAAAAGTCCGCATTTATTCGTGTTTATAACAAAAAACACTTACTTTTGTACTCGCAATAATGCAAAAAGGTATTTGGAAACGTCTTCGTATCCAATCCGAATTCAATAAAAAACAATCAAAAATCATTGATAATTCAAATGTGTGAAAGAGGAAAGAGACCTCTGAACGGTTTGTCATGCTTCACACACCCAATATTAATAATTCATTTAACCTATTTATGTACAATATCATTCAATTTAAACGACAAAAAATTTTGTCTGAATTGCAGCAGATTGCCAAAGAGTTGGGTCTGAAAAAGGTCGATTCACTGAAAAAAGAAGAGCTGGTGTATCGTATCCTGGATGAGCAGGCAATTGTCGGTGCGACAAAAAAAAGTGGCCGCACAGCAAAACAACGAAGAACGCAAGGAAGGACAGCCACGTAAGCGCTCGCGCATCAGTATAAAGAAAGAAGGGGACAAAGTATACACGGCTACCAAAGACAAAGCACAGAAGCTGGAGGCCAATACTCCTACCCTTCCAGCACCGACTCCTTTGTTCAAGGAAATTCCTGCACCGACAGAAAAAGAGGAAATCGTGGCACCGGTTGCAGAAAAAACAGCTCAGCCGGAAGTTGCTGCTGCTCCTGCCACTGAAGAAAAGCCTAAAGCCAAGCGTGGACGTAAGCCGGGTTCGAAAAATAAAATCTACTCTGGCAAAAGAAGCACAGGAAGCCGCTGAAAATAAACCCGCTGAGATTGCTGCTAAACCGGCTCCGCTTCCCATCGATGATGACGACATGGAACTTCCACCGCTCGACTTGAATAATAACGATTTCATTCCTATCGAAGACTTCCGTCAGAGAAATTTGAAATACCTTCTGAGCTGCTGGGTAAAATTTGAGGCTACCAAAATGGAGGCGCCTGTAATGCCGGCTAAAGAATCGAAACAGAAAAATCAGCAGCGTCAGGCTCGTCAGAATAATCGCAACAATCGTCCTAATAACAACAATAACAATAATCAGGGAAAGGACAACAATCCGCAGCCTGCTGCCAACCAGACGCGCCAGAGCAACCCTCTTCTCCTTCTACCGAAACTCCTGCTAATAATGCTCCGGCACCAGCTCCCAAACCGGTAGAAAAAGTCTACGATTTGATGATATTCTTCAAGGTACCGGCGTACTGGAAATCATGCCCGACGGATATGGCTTCCTCCGCTCTTCAGATTACAACTATCTTTCTTCACCCGATGACATTTATGTGTCACAGTCGCAGATTAAGCTGCTCGGCTTGAAAACCGGTGACGTGGTAGAAGGTACTATCCGTCCGCCTAAAGAAGGCGAAAAATATTTTCCGCTGGTAAAGGTTTCTAAAATTAACGGACTCGATCCGGCTTTGGTACGCGACCGTATTCCGTTTGATCACCTTACTCCGCTCTTCCCCGATGAAAAATTCAAATTGTGCAAAGGATATAACGACAACCTGTCGGCTCGTGTAGTTGATTTGTTTGCTCCTATCGGAAAAGGACAGCGTGCACTGATTGTGGCGCAGCCTAAGACTGGTAAGACTATCTTGATGAAGGATATTGCCAATGCCATTGCAGCCAATCATCCGGAAGTGTATATGATTATGTTGCTCATCGATGAACGTCCGGAAGAAGTAACCGACATGGCTCGCAGCGTAAAAGCTGAAGTCATCGCTTCTACTTTTGACGAACCGGCGGAACGCACGTGAAGATAGCCGGCATCGTGCTGGAAAAAGCCAAACGTATGGTAGAATGCGGACACGATGTAGTTATCTTCTTGGACTCTATCACTCGTCTGGCTCGTGCCTACAATACGGTTTCTCCGGCATCAGGTAAGGTACTTTCCGGTGGTGTGGATGCCAATGCGTTGCATAAACCTAAACGCTTCTTCGGTGCGGCACGTAACATTGAAGGTGGAGGTTCACTGACAATTGTGGCTACTGCATTGATTGATACGGGTTCTAAGATGGACGAAGTCATCTTCGAAGAATTCAAGGGAACAGGTAACATGGAGTTGCAGCTGGATCGCAACCTGAGCAACAAGCGTATCTTCCCCGGCCGTAAACATCGTGGCTTCAAGTACTCGTCGCGACGACTTGTTGCTTGACAAGACTACGCTCGACCGTATGTGGATCCTCCGCAAATACTTGTCGGACATGAATCCTATCGAAGCAATGGATTTCGTGAAAGACCGTTTGGAGAAGACAAAAGACAACGAAGAGTTCCTGATGAGTATGAACTCTTAAAAGAATATCGCATTTACATAAAGAAAAGCAGGGAGAAAATCCATGAGTGGGGTTTCTTCCTGCTTTTCTTATGATTTATATCTCTGAGTGAAAGAAAATAACTCACTTTAAAGATTATCCGCGACTGGCAATCTCAAGTATGTCTGCCGACTAACGGTTGCAATTGTTTGGCAAAGAATAATTCTATCACAGGCATAATGTCTTTCATGTCAGACGCAAATTCCAGGGCATTTAATCTGACTTCCAGTCGTAGCTCCTTTGCCCAGTGAAGAGCTGGAGCCCCTGTGTAGTAGGTGTTTTATAGTATCCTAAGTGCTGCATTACTCGTCCCCAGAAATTTTCTTTGCATTTTCCTACGTATAAAATGTTTGTGCGTCTGTTATAGTTTTTGTAGATGACGGGAGTAACTCTTTGTCTTTTCTGCTTATACTCTTTTAAGGCCCTGATTATGTCATTGTTAGAGTGGGAAGATGTAATTTCATACCAATATAGTACAGGTCCCTTTATTTGCATCAAATCCTGAAATAAATTTTGATATTGGACGGATTGGGTGATGTCTTTACTCAGAAAGTCTTCCAAATTCTCACACTTGATATGATAATAGAATTCTTTATAGACGTTATTTCTGCGCAGGTTTTCCAGACTGTTGCATGTGTCTGATAGAAAATCGGATAATATATGATTCATCTTTACCGGTTTTAATATATCCATGTAGATTAAAAATTTTAGGATACGCAAAAGATACGCACAAAACCTCAAAAGTGAGGTTTATATCCTTTTTTTATCTATGAATTTATAGAGAACTTTATAAAAATAAAGGCTAATACTCTTCATTATCAGAATATTAACCTTTAAATACTTAGGAGCGGCAAGCGGGACTCGAACCCGTGACCCTCAGCTTGGGAAGCTGATGCTCTACCAACTGAGCTACTGCCGCGACTTTGGTGATGCAAATATAGAATTTATTTTTAGAATCGTCTGTTTTCTCCGATTTTTTCGTGTGGAAAATAGAAAAATTCCCTTCTCCAGCTATTCCCAGAGCTTATACAACCCGGTTTCTCCCCAATAGTGATGTACGGAGGTGGCTATACAGTTTTTATAGCGGAAGAAAAATGACCCCGATACTTCTCCTCCTTTTAAATTACAGACTGGTGTTTGCAGTGAAGCTGCTTCTTCCGAAGGAACAATGTCAAAGTAACGGTACTCATATCCTTTCAGACATAAGTCGTGATAATGTGTTTGACGGTATCCGCTGCACGGGCGGTTGTCTTTCGCAATGACTGAATAAGGCAGAATTCCCGCCATTTCGTAGGCTGTACCTCCGGGACGTGCGGTTAGTGTCTGTCCCAACAAGGCCATTCCTCCTCCTTCTGCCAGCAGTTTTCCTCCTTTCTCTACGTATTCGCGTAACTGCTCCATCAGGCGTTTCCGGCGATGCAGCTGACGGGCAAACAATTCCGGATAACCTCCGGGCAGATATACAATGTCCGCTTCGGGAAGTTCACTGCCATATACCGGACTGAAACGTGTGATGTCTCCTTTTCTCTTGTCTGTGCTCTGGCGATACACGAAAGGAAAAGCCGGATCGGAAGCCAATGCGATTCGCTGTTTGCGCTTGCCGGTCCACATATCCGTTTCTGTTTCGGAAATGTAAGGAAGCGAATAGGTACAAGGGAAAATACGGGTAGAAAGGTTCAGCAGTTTGTCAATGTCTACATGCTGTGCCAGTTGTTCCGCCACTTGATTGAGAAGCAGGTCAAGGCTCTTCCTTGCAGGAAGTGTCAGTGCCTGATGACGAGGTGGAAGGCCTGTTTCCTCCAGATAAGGGAGATAGCCCAAGCATTCCACCCCGGCCTCGGCACAGGTTTCGCGCAGGAAACCGTATTGTGCAGCCGAAGTGACCTGATTGAAAATCACTCCGGCTATTTTCAGTTCTGTATTGAAATGTTTAAAGCCATACAGCATGGCAGCGATGGAGTAGCCTGCATTGCGTGCACTCACCACTATCACCACAGGTATCTTCATCAGTCGGGCCATTTCGGCGCTGCTTCCCTGCGTTTTCCGGAATCCGTCGAACAAACCTGCCCGTCCTTCTACCACGCACACGTCGGCCTTCTCTCCATAACGGTTGTAGACGGTTTGCAGGTGACTGCGTGAACCCATCCAGGTGTCCAGACTTACCGGTTCACGGTCGGCAGCCAGCGCATGATAGCGAAGGTCTGCCAGTTCGGGTCCGCATTTGAAAGACTGCACACGCAGGTTACGTTGACGCAACGCACGCATCAGTCCCAAGGCAACGAGGGTCTGCCCGCTTCCGGGCATCATGGCTCCGACAAGAAACTGTGGCTTCATCTGCTTATGACAATCCTTCTATTTCTCCGTTCACAATGTCAATGTGCAATGCCTGCGGTTCTTTCGGCAATCCCGGCATACGCATCATTTCTCCAGCCACTACTACCAGCATTTCTGCACCCGCATTGATTACGATATCGCGCACGGCAAAATTGAAGCCGGAAGCACCCCATAGAGTTTCGGGTCGGTAGAGAATGAATACTGTGTCTTGGCAATGCAGACAGGGAAGTTGGTGTATCCCAGATCTTTTATCATCTGAATCTTCTTGCGGGCAGCAGGACCGAACAAAACTTGTTTGGCACCATACAATTCGCAGGCAATCTTGGTGACTTTCTCTTCCACTGAGTCAGTTTCGTCGTAAGTGAAGGTCAACGGCTGTGACGGATTGTTTTCGATGGTGTTTACTACTAAGTTAGCCAGTTCGATGGCACCGTCTCCGCCTTCCATAAACGCGTTGTTGATGGCAAAGCCTACGCCCATTTCTTCACAGTGCTGACGTACGAAGTCAAGTTCCTCATCGGTATCGTTAGCATAACGGTTGAAAGCGACTACCACGGTCTGTCCAAATGACTGGAGGTTTTCGATGTGCTTGTCGAGGTTCTTTACACCTTCCTTCAAACCGTCCATGTTCGGTTCCTTGATTTTATCTACATCTACCCCACCGTGCATCTTCAATCCCTGGGCTGTAGCCACGATGATGGTCAGTTTCGGCTGAAGTCCGGCTTTGCGGCATTTGATGTTGTAGAACTTCTCTGCACCCAAGTCGGCACCGAATCCGGCTTCTGTTACGACATAGTCACCGAAAGTCATCGCCAGTTTGGTAGCCAGTACCGAGTTACATCCGTGTGCGATGTTGGCAAACGGACCACCGTGTACGAAGGCCGGTGTATGTTCCGTAGTCTGTACCAGGTTAGGCGACAAGGCATCTTTCAGCAATACCGTAATCGCTCCAGCTACTCCTAAGTCTTTCACTGTGAAAGGCTTGTTGTCGATGGTGAATCCTAACAGAATGTTTTCGATGCGGCGACGCAAATCGTCTTCATCTCTTGCCAAACAGAGGATAGCCATGATTTCCGATGCCGGTGTGATGTCGAATCCCGATTCACGGGTGATACCGTTGGTCTTTCCTCCCAGTCCGGTAACGATGTAACGTAAGCCACGGTCGTTCACGTCGAGTACACGGTTCCAAAGTACTTCTTTCATGGCAAAGCCATTGTCCTTGTTCTGGTACATATAGTTATCGAGCAAGGCCGTAATCATGTTGTGGGCCGAAGTGATGGCGTGGAAGTCACCTGTAAAGTGCAGGTTGATTTTGTCCATCGGAAGCACCTGTGCATAGCCACCTCCGGCAGCTCCACCCTTCATACCGAAGCAAGGACCAAGTGATGGTTCGCGCAAGGCACAGAAGGCTTTCTTTCCGATTTTGTTCAGTCCCAGCGCCAGACCGATAGATACGGTAGTCTTTCCGATACCGGCTTTGGTCGGTGTGATGGCCGTTACCAGAATCAGGTTACTCTTTTTCACCTTTTCTTCATCGATCAATGTTTCGGGAACTTTAGCAATGTAGCGTCCGTAGTTAGAGATTTCTTCTACGGGAATACCATACTCGCGGGCAATCTGCTTGATTTTTGTCAGCTCGATACTGCGAGCTATTTCAATATCTGATTTCATAGGTTCAATTTTTATTGATGTGCAAAGATACAAAGAATTCCGTAACTTTGTCGTACTACATGTAAACCCTATAATTTTATAATAGATATGAATAACTTTCGCTTTTTACAGTCCTACCGAATTCGTATTCGGAAAAGGAACAGAGAGCCAGACTGCCGAGCTGGTGAAGAAATATAAAGGTACGAAAGTGATGATTGTATATGGAGGAGGTTCCGTAGTGCGCAGCGGACTACTCGATAAAGTAAAAAAAATACCTCGACGAAGCAGGCATTGCTCATGTGGAACTGGGAGGCATTCAGCCCAATCCCACCGACCCGAAAGTGTACGAAGGTATCGAGCTGGGACGTCGCGAAGGAATCGACTTTCTGCTTCCGGTGGGAGGCGGTTCGGTTATCGATACAGCCAAAGCCCATTGCAATGGGTATCCCTTACGAGGCGATTTCTGGGATTTCTATATGAATAAGGTAGTGCCTGAAAAAGCCATTCCACTGGGTGTTGTCCTGACTATTCCTGCGGCTGGAAGTGAAGGCTCTGGTAATACGGTCATCACGAAACTGGACGGACTGAAGAAACTGAGTGTCCGCACGCACGGGTTGTTGCGTCCTACGTTTGCTGTGATGAACCCGGAACTGACCTATACCCTCCCCGCCTGGCAAACAGCTTGCGGGGTGACCGACATGATGGCACACATCATGGAACGCTATTTCACCAATACAGAAGATCAGGAGGTGCCCGACCGTATGTGTGAGGGAACACTCAAGGCCATTATCACGGAAGCTCGGTGATGAAGAGCGAAATAATGAGCCCGTGCCAACCTGATGTGGGCCGGTACCATCGCACACAACGGTACCTGCGGCGTGGGAGCCGTAGAGGACTGGGCTTCTCACTTTATGGAACACGAAGTGAGTGCCGTGTACGATGTGACGCACGGAGCCGGATTAGCCGTTATTTTCCCTGCCTGGTTAACCTACATGGCCAGCCATAACGTGGGTAAGGTAGCACAGTATGCTCATCAGGTGTGGGACGTGCCCGAATCGGACGACAAGAAAGCCATGGCGCTGGAAGGTGTAACCCGTCTGAAATCCTTCTTCCATGCCATCGGTATGCCTGTCACCTTCAAGGAACTGGGCATCGAACATCCTGATATCGATTTATTGGTAAAGAAACTGCATGAAAACAAGGGTGAATACGTAGGGAATTATGTCCGTCTGAATGCACAGGCTACCCGTGAAATCTATGAACTGGCCAACCAATAAAGAATTGTTATTATGGAATATACGAACCAAGACGTACGCCGACAGGACCGCCTGCTCGATGAAGCACGTGCATTTGAGATATTAAAGGAAGGCGAATTCGGTATCCTGTCCATGCGGACTGAAGAGGGGAGACGGTGCATACGGTATTCCAATCAACTATGTGTGGGACCGTGGCAACTCCATTTACATTCATTGTGCACCGGTGGGGCGTAAATTGCGTTGCATTGACGCCTGCCCTAACGTGTCTTTCTGTGTCACCGGTCGCAGTAAGGTCATTCCCGACAAGTTTACTCGGGGTATGAAGCATTGTGCTGCAATGTACGGCACATCACAGTTTGCACGAAGCAGAGCGGATGTCTGCCCTCTCGCTGTTGATTTCCAAATATTGCCCAGAGCATAAGATGCAGGGCATCGAGTATGCCAACAAGTCTTTCCACCGCACGGAGATTATCCGCCTGGATATTCAGAAAGTCAGCGGAAAATGCAAGAATATGGGATTCTAATCTTGTTTTATGACATTTTGAAGGAGCTTTGAACGCTTTTTAAAACGACCTTTCTACGTTTGATTTGAAACGCAAAGGCGTTTTACTTAAAACGTAAGTGCGTTTAAGTTCAAACGTACTTGTGTTTTGATGCAAACGCAAGGGCGTTTTTTGGTACCCAAAAACAGACGGATAATCCCGTTTTTAGGCATGATAACCTAAAATATCACTCTTTTACGCTTTTTCATGTTTTGTAAAGTTTTGATAATTTGAGATAGTTTATACATTTGTAAACAATCACAAACGAAAGCAGGCTTTTCTCCTTATATATTATAAGAGAAAGCGGTTCCTCTGCTTCCGGAATAAAACAAAGTGGTTCAAGGGAACAGAACCTTAATCTAAAAAAGAGAATTATGAAAAAGTTTTAATAGTACCGCTGTATTGGGAATGTTTGTCATTAGCTGGTTTTTCTCGAGGT
>ENA-OPYV01000122-OPYV01000122.1-human-gut-metagenome-genome-assembly--contig:-NODE-122-length-23898-cov-3.644651_pt1 | contig 23898 bp, 26 predicted proteins | sample MGYA00242474_ERZ504485 | MGnify/ENA primary metagenome ERZ504485 (study PRJEB26092, sample SAMD00036263) | human gut metagenome | host: Homo sapiens | study: EMG produced TPA metagenomics assembly of...
GACGGACCGGCTACCGTCCTCTGTACTCACGCCGCCGGGAACGGTTCCCGGACCTGACAGGGCGTCGCCGTGGCACGGAGGCCACGGCTCGCCGACGGGAAACGGAGCGCGGCACCAATGCCGCGCGCATCCCGAGGATTTTCTTTTGACCGGCCGCTGACGCCTTGATCATAGCCGGCCCGCGGAACCCGTCAACGCCCGCGCAGCGAAACCCGTGGTTTCGACGCGTTCTCATGACGGAACCCGCTACCACCGCTGGCGCTTTCGCTTGACCATCCGGTCAAAAGAAAAATATCCTAGAATGGAAGACAACGAAAGCAAGGAGGCGGGCAGGCCGGTCATCAGCATGTTCTTCGGAATCATCATCACCATGAACGCGGACGACCATGTTCCGCCGCACATCCACGCCAGATACCAAGGACATGAAGCGTCCTTCACCTTCGATGGCAATCTGCTCAAGGGAGACTTCCCGCGCAAGCAGCGCAAACTGGTCGAGGCATGGGTGCTGCTGCATGCCGAAGAGCTGGAGGCCGACTGGGAGCTGGCCTTCAACCTCGAGCACCCGTTCAGAATCGACCCGCTACGCTGACAAGGAGGCGACGGACATGACCATCGACTATTCAATCAAAGTGACCCAATGCGAGCCCATGCCGGGCTACAGGCTCAAGGTCACCTGTTCCGACGGCGCGACCGGAATCTTCGACATGTCCCGATACGTCGACCGTGGCATGTTCAAACCGCTCAAGGACCCGCAGACGTTCGACCGCGTGCGACTCGCGTTCGGCGTGCCCTCATGGCCCGGAGACATCGACATCGCCGCGGAACGCGTCCGCTCCGACATGCAAGTCATCTAGGAACCCGCGTGTCCCTGTCCCGACCGTCATCAAGACGGCCGGGGCTTTTTCATGCCCATATGCATGACGGACATGACGCGCCACCAACGACCCACCGGCCCCGCGATTTTTTCGCGGGGCCTTCTCATTTCCCGCGCTCCGAGTGTCCAAACCCGCCGCCGTTTCCACGACGGACGATTGGCGTAAGACACCGGCCATTCCCTCAAGGCCATGGGCGAAAGGAGCGAGGAGTGAACGCGATAATCCTTCACGGCATTCCGCAATCATGCCGTGCGAAATCGCTCCCAATCAATGAAATTGATATGGGAGTAGCAAGTGACGTGAACGTATATACGTTCACTCGATTCGCACCGCGAATCGGCTTGCTCGGGAGACCCAGACCCCATGGTCGAGCAAGCTCTCCAGACGCTTCGCGGCATCACGGACGTGCCGTCCGCACACCTCCACGGGAGGTGCGAAATGAGCTGGGCGAACAAGCGCCGACGCACCGTGCAGAAGCTCGTCACGTTCACTCCCGACGAGTGGGAACGCGTCAATTCGCTGCACAAAAAGGTGAACAAGTACACGACAAGATACCGTTCGTTCACCGTGTTCGCACGCAAAATGCTGACCGATGGCGAGATCCGCGTCACCGAGATCAGGCCGCTGACAGACCCCGAGCCGCTCGCCAGAGAGATCGGCCGCATCGGCGTGAACGTCAACCAGATCGCCCACTGGGCCAACGCGAACGAGCACATCACCGCCGAGCAGGTGGCCGAGCTCCGCGCGTCGTTCGGCCGCATCGAGCGTCTGCTCGGCGACCTGTTCGCCAACAAACGCACCGCCGGGAAGGACGTGTGAGCATGGCCGTGGTCAAGCTCGGCAAGCCCGTGAAATCGAATCTCGGCGGCCCCAACGGGGCGATGGCGTACATCATCGACCCCGCCAAGACCGACGGCGGAAGACTGGTCAGCTCCAACTACGAGCGGACCGGAACGGACTACGACGCGCTGGCTGATCCAATGCTCGAAGACAACGAGAACTCACCCAAAGGCATCCAAAAGAACAGCCGTCTGGCGTACCACATCAAGCTGAGCTTCAGTCCCGATGACCCCGTGCGCCCGAGCGGGTGCACGAACTCGGTGTGGAGTTTGCGCACCGCATCACCAGTGATGAATACAAGTTCGTGGTCGCCACACACACCGACCGCCACCACCTGCACGACCACATCATGGTGTGCGCCGCCTCCCGATACGGGAAGCATCTGAAGGCGGAACTACCCAAGGACATCATCGAACAGTGGCGCGTCATCGCCAACGAGATCAGCGAGAGGGAGGGGCTAAGCGTCATCTTCAACCCCGCCACCGAGCGGGTCGCACGCAAAAATGCGCGGCGCCGAAACCACGCCGAACGAAGACCCGACGACACAGCACGCGACCCCAAACATGTCGAAGAGACTTCCGAACCGGGCACGGCGGCGACGGCGCGAACGACGCGACGGGCCGAAAACGAGGAGCCGATGGAGCGTCGCTACGGCATGTCGATGGAGGAGATCTACGCGTCCGCGAAGGGCCTGGGCGTCAAGGACCAGCTCCGCATGCTGATCGACCTGACCCTGGCCGGCGCGGAGAACTTCGAGGACTGGAGGAACATGCTCGACGTGCAGGGCGTGGACGTGACGGTCCGAGGACAGCACTTCACGCTCACCATGAAGGACACCGGCTTCAAGGTCCGAGACACGAAACTCGGCTCGGCGTACGACATGACGAACATCATGGCCGGACTGCAAAGCACGCCCGTCATCCCCATCACGTTCAACCGTCGGCTCGTCGCCAAACAGACCAGGAAGACGGTCACCGTGTGGCTGCCCGGCACCCACCGGAAGAAAAAGATCACGTTCGACGCGAAGCGTCTCGTGGACGACGGCGGATCCACGCTGCGCGCGTTCCTGCCCCTCCACCGCGACCAGATCATCCTCGACCCGTCCAACCGGTACGCCGGCAAGACCACCACCCACGGCCTCTACCAGTGGTTCGGCGAGCCCGCGAGCGACTCGAACCACTGGCCTCGCCCGAACGGCTGCCCCTGCGCTACGGGGTAAGCCCCGCCCAGCAGCGCTACTACCAGGCACAGGCGCGACGCCTCGACCGGCTCGCCGGCGAGGCGAAGGCGCTGAACGCGGCGATCCGCTGGACCAGGCTCGCGGGCGGCGACAGCGCCAAGGGACTCAAGCTGCTGCGCGGAAAGGTCCGCGAATCGCACGACGAACTCCAGGCCGCCGTCATCGCGTTGCATGACGCGATCCAACAGGGAGACCCCGACCTCGTGGCCGAGACGCGCGGCGAGATGGAACGTCGCGAGGCCCTGTGCGACCGGTACGAGGGCGAGCTGGCCGCCATCGAACGGGAGATCCACACGACCCGCGACCGCGAGCAAACGGAGACCGAGCAGCGCGAACAGCATCAGCACAAGCGTGGACGGTCCATCTGAACCGTCCCAGGAAACACCAACCGACAACAGAAAGGAAACCACAATGCCAATCGAGGAACAGGCTGAGGAGAAGATCCAGAACGCCGTCCAGACCATCATCACCGGAGGCGCGAAGCTCATGCTCAGAATCCCCAAGGGCGTGGCCATGGCGCTGCTCCGTTCCGGCATGAAGCTCACCAAGACCGGCGTGCACGCCGCGGGCGAGGCCGTCAAGAACAAGATCGACAGCGGCGAGATGTCCGAGAAACGATTGCAAAGGAAGAAGGACGGCGACCTGCACGAGCTGCAACTCGACGACTCGACCATGCGCGAGGTACAGCACAGCCTCAAGACCGCCGGCATCGACTACCACCTCGAACGCACCGACCAAGGCCAGTTCATCCTGCACTTCGCCGGCAAGGACGAAGACCATGTCCGCCACGCAGTGCAACGCGCGTCAAAGGCATGGGCCTGGACGTCACCGACGACGACTTCACCGTCGAGCAGACGGAACAGACCCGAAACGAGCCAGAACCCCCGGCGCGGGAGACCCCGGCCGAACCAGCCATGAAGCCCATGCCGACGCAGCGCATCGCCTGGGACTTCGTGGACCCGGAGGTCATGGAGATGGCCGCGAACAGCCTCGCCGCCCGGCATCCCGAACTCTCATGGGACAAGCTCATGGGCGACACAACATGCGACGAGCAGGCCGGCCGCGACTTCGCGGACCGGATCATCGGCAAGGCCGCCGCCGACCCGAGCCTGCGCGACGAGCTCGACGCCATCCTGCGCGACGACTACGGGCAGGGCGCGCAAACCCAGGAGCAGACACGCAGGCAGACGACCGAGCCGAACCGGGAGAAGCCGGCACCGGAGCCGGAAAGCGAACCGGAACCCGCGCCGGACGAAGCCCGGACACCGGCCACGCGACAGCAGACGCAGGCCAGGGCAGACAATCCCAGGCCGGCCGGCAAGGAGCGGAAACCGAAGCCGATCCGGTCGAAGAAGGCACTGCTCGAACGGTTCAAGACCCGGCTCAACGAGAACCTCGCCGAACAAAAGAACCACATGCCACCCACCCAGAACAGGGACCGCACGCCCCGCAAGGGCCGCTGAAAGGAAACCATAATGAACCAGCAGGAACAGGCGACGAAACACGCCGCGATCTTCCAGGACACCATCAACGGAACCAACGACCCGACCCCATGGCCGGTGACCATGTGGGTCTCGTCCGGCGACACGATATGGACGGCCGGCACTGCAAGGACGGCCGGCGAGGACTCGGTGGGCATGATCTACGATCCCGGCGACACCATCGTGCACCGGAACACAATCGCCGGCGACGTGACCCGCGCCACCGAATCCTTCGCCATCAGACCGGCGGACGGGCAGAGCCCGATGGACGCGATGCTCGCGGGCATCGAACAATGGAACCACCGCCATCCCGACCGGTGGGACACCGTGGCCACGCCGGGCCAGTACCGCATGACGGATCCGACGACGGGCCGGCAGCTCCCTATGGGATGGAGCGCCAGCCTCGCCGCCGCCGCGTCCGCGGCGGGACGGCTCGACCCCGACCTGCTCCAGGCCAGCCTCATGCAGAACGCGGTCGAGCACGAGCCGCGCCCCTGCGTGTTCTTCCTGGAGGATAACGGGTACGACCTCATGGTCTTCTCCTGGCATCGGAACCAGCAGGGACTGTTCGACGCGATGAGCTTCAAGCACCTGCAATACGACGACCTGAGCATGCAGGTCACCACCATCAGCCACAGCGAGGACATGAGCGAGTCCTTCCCCGCCAAGACCATGAGCGACGGCGAACTGCTCACCCAAAGCCGCGTCTACCGGGATGAATACCAGCACTGGCGCGAACAGGACGGCGGAACCGTCGCCCAGGGCATGACCGGCCGCGCATGCGCAGCGGACTGCTCAAACCGGGACTGGAGCAGAAGCCGCTGCTGAATCTGAACGACGGTCGACGCGCCCCGGACTGGGACGAGTTCACCGACCAGGCCGCCATATCCATCCTCCAGGGCCAACCCATCTCGCCGACGCCCGCGCTCCCCCAGCAGGAGCAGCCGGAGCGGGACACCGACCCCACAGCCGTGACACAGACGCCGGCCCGGACGGCCGCGGCGACGAAGCAGGTCTGGCCGAACGCGTGGGTGGCGAACAGGCTCGCGCACACCTATATATTGCATGCGAAGGACGGACGCGACTGGCCGAAGATGATCGTCGGACTCCCCCGCGGCACCGCCATCGATGGCAAGGACCTGACCGGCTGGGCGACCGACATGTTCATGAGCGCGAAGAACCAGAGGCAGAAGAACGAGGGACGGGCCGTCAACATCAGGTTCAGACCCGGTACCCCGGTCGAGCTGTTCACCGGCCGCGGAGCGGAACGCCGCACCATGCAGGTCGACCCGCAGACGCTCGTCCAGGCGGTCATCGACGCGCAGAAACGCAACCGCGACGCCGAGAAGACGCTCGACACGGCATCGGTGGAGCTCGTCTCGAAGACCGTGGAGGAATCCTGGCCGCAGATCGAACGCATGCAGGGCCGGTTCACGGAATACCAGCGTGCCGGTACGTACAAGCCGTCCGTCGCAATGAAATGGGCGCGCAGACTCGTCGACCGGACCGCCGGAGAGGACGAGGGACGGTGGACCAACCGCCAACGCCGCCAGGCCGCCAGACTGCTCATCCAGGAACTCACCGGCACGCAGGATCCGACGCAGGCCAGAAGCAAAACAACGGATCGTCCGACCGTCGAACAGTACGTGCCGGAAGGCGGCAAAACGCCCGACGCATAGGCGATGAGACACCCGCGCCGCCACGGAAAACAGAGACGGACATGGCGACGAAACAGCGGCAAGGCCCCATCGTTCCCGCCTCGCAATCCCCGGCCGCCGGTCCGGAACGACGGCACACGGACCTGAAGTCAACGCTCGACCGGTTCCGCACCAGGCTCAAGAAGAACCTCGACGGACTCAACGCAGACCCGCCCACCGCCGGCACCGATCGTAACCGCGGGCAGCGGAAAACCTTATAAGAAAGGAGAGAACCATGGTGAGAAAACGCCTATACGCGAAGCAGACCGCCTCGGTCGAATACGAGCAGATCGACCTGTTCAGCCTTCTCGAGGAGGAGCAGCGACAGGTCGACAGGACGGCGGAACAGGTGCGCGGATACGAGATAACGGTGGGCCACGCCGCGGTGCAACGACTCCGCGCACGCGGCGCGGACGACGAGACGATAGCCGCCGTGGCGGCCGAATACCGGGAGAACCGGCTCCGTGGACTCGGCCGACGGGACGCGCGGATCGCCGCCGAGAACAAGCTCGGCGTCGGTGCCGCCACGCCCGGCGAAACCACGCCGCAACCTGTGGTAAAACGTTTCACACAATCCTCCGGCACGGAAAACAACACTGAAGAAAGGAACAATGATGGACGAGATGACATGGACCGACCAGCAGCTCAAGGCGCGCTACGAGAGGAACCTCAAGGCGATGGAACAGCGCCGGGCGGCGCATCCGGAACTGTTCAACAAGTGGGCGCTGCCGTACAAGGTGTTCACCCGCAGCAGCCTGCACGGGATCCAGAACATGCGCATCAACTGGCTGATGGACAACCATCCGCAGCGGTTCAGGGAGATGATGATGGCCAACGTGCTCGAGGAGCATCTGCGGGACATCGAGAGGCGGACGAGGGAACGCCAGGCGCAGATCATGGACCAGCTGATGGAGTCCAGGCACCTGCTCAACCGGACGGACTGCCTGAAGGCGGCACCCCAGATGACCGACCTGGACCGGCTCAACGGGATGAACGAGGCGCAAGCGGAGTCGATGAGCATGGCGATCCACGAGATCGTGGAAAGCTTCTAGCATCCCTCGACTCGCACGCGCGCGTTCGCCCCGCGAACGCGCCGAAGCGAACATCGCCGCCATTCGGACACTCAAGACGCTCGATGGGAACGGCGACGAGCCTCTCTCCGCGGAGCAGACGGACACGCTGCGCGGATACTCGGGATGGGGCGGATGCGCGGACGCATTCTCCGACAAGCCCGAATGGGCCGACCTGAACGCCGAGATCCGCGAACTGCTCGACGACGATGAGTACACGCAGCGCGCGCCTCCACACTGACCGCCTACTACACGCCCGGACCAGTGGTCAAGGCCATGTGGGACGCGCTCGACATCGGGTCCGCGCCCATCCAGGTGCTGGAACCCGGGTGCGGCACCGGCAATTTCATGGCCGGCATCCCCGAAAACATCAAAGCGAACGTGTCGGGCGTGGAACTCGATCCGATCAGCGCGCGCATCGCGGCCGCACTGAACCCGGACGCCACGATCCTCACGCGGACCTCGCGGACTGCACCATCCATCCGGGATTCGACCTGACCATCGGCAACGTGCCCTATTCGGGCGACATCAGCCTCGACTACCGGACCACGGACGGCGGCACATCCCGCCTCCCCCTGCACGACTACTTCATCGAACGCTCGGTGGACGCGCTGCGGCCCGGCGGCGTCGCCATGCTGCTGACCAGCAGATACACGCTCGACAAACGCTCCGAGACCATGCGCGCCGACCTCGCGAGAAAGGCCGAGCTCGTCGGCGCAGTGCGCCTGCCGTCCTCGACGTTCGCCCGCCAGGCCGGCACCGAGGCCGTCACCGACGTGCTCGTTCTGCGCAGACGCGAACGGACGCTCGACCGCACGCCCGACGAGGCGTGGATCCACTCCAATCCGGTCGCCGTGCCCGGATACCAGGACGTGACCGTCAACGTCAACCAGGCGGTCGCCAACGACATGACCGCGCACGCGGTAGGCGACATCAGACCGGTGATCGGACGGTTCGGCGGCGACTTCGACGTCGTCTTCCAGGGTGACGCGGAACAGGTCGGCGAACGACTCCAAGAACTGCTCTCCACACAGATCACCCACGGCCCGGCGCTGTCGCTGGGCGAGGCGGAACCGGCCGGACGGGCGGAGATCACGGTCCGGCCGGACCATGTGGCACCGTTCGAATACTCCGTCGACCAGCGCGGAGTGGTCTGGTACGGCGACGGCACCACCGTCACCGAGATAGCCCACGGCCAGGGCGACGAGGCGCGACGCCTGCGCGGCATGATCCGCCTGCGAGACCTGGCGCGCGAGCTCCAACGGCTCGAACTCGACCCCGCCCGCGTAGACGACCCGGACGTGGAAGCCAAGCGCGCCGAACTCGACCGGGCATACGACCGGTTCACGAGCGAGTTCGGACGACTGTGCGACCGCGCCAACCAACGCGCCTACAGCGGCGAGGAATCCGGCTGCCATCTCGTCATGGCGTTGGAGGAGACCGACGAAAAGGGAAGGTTCGCCGGCAAGGCGAAATGCCTCTCGCAACGGACCATCAGCCCGGTGCCGCCCATGCCCGACCATGCCGACAGCCTGGACGACGCGCTGGACATCAGTCTCGACCGCGCCGGCGGGGTCGACCTGGAACTCATCGCGCGCCTGGCCGACACCACCGTCGAGGAGGCCGAGACCGGTCTGGGCGACCGCATCATCCGTGACCCGGACACCGGCGAGGTCATGCCCGCCGAGGACTACCTCGCCGGAGACGTGGGGACGAAGCTCGACCACGTCACGGCCATGGCCGAACACCTCAGACGCCGGGCGGCACGCGAGGCCATGACGGAGTTCGCGGCATCCACCTACGCGACATCGGAGGACATGCCCGCCATAGAGCAGGCACGCGAATGGATCGACACCGCGGGAACGGACGTGTGGCGCAGCCTCACGGACCCGTACGCCGCCGAATCCTACAGGGATCCGACGCCGGTCATCGAACGCATCAACGACGGACGGCACGGATGGACCATGGGCTGGAACCGCAACCCGGAACTCGTCCTCGCCCTCGTCTGGCGGGCGGTGGAGGAACTGCCCGAGCGCCACTCACGCGTCACCCTCGAACGATCCGACACCGGAGAGCGGAAGCCGTGGCACGCGCCGGCATGGCACCGATCGCACGGCACCAGCCCACTGTGGGACGCATTGTGCTGGACATGGCGCGACGGCGACGCGCCACAGCACTACGCGCCGATCCTCGCCGACCGGCGCATGCCCGTCAGGGACCTCGCCCTGTTCGTCCACAAGATCGCCCACACCGACCGGCTCGAAACCGCCGACAAGACCGCGATCCTCTCCAACCTGTTCGAGAGCTATTCGGCCCACGACAAGCATGGCAGCACGATATGGACGGACACGACCATCGGCGCGATGGCACGCCGTCTCATGCCCGGTACCGACGACCCCACGCGGCTCGCCGAACGGCTCGCCACCGACATGTCGGTCAGCGAATGGATCTGGGGCATCGCCCGCGACCTGCCCGACCTGCGCCAGGGAGCGGCACACGACGCTACGCGCGCCGCCACGTGCCATCGACGCGCGCCCCGACGACTACCAGGCGTTCCGCGCACGCCGCGAGGAACAGCTCGGACAATGGCGGGAGCAGCCGGAGCACGCCGAGGCGCGCGCGCGACCAGACGGACGCGGAACGGCTCGAACACGTGGCCGATCTGCTGGAACGCGTACAGCCCACCCCGCTGGAGACCGAGCAGATCAAGGCGCCGCTGGGGGCCCCGTGGATCCCCGCCAGGGACGTCCACGACTTCATGATGGAGACGTTCAACGTGCGCGGCCACGGGCTCACGCCCGGCAAGCTCTCCCAGTACTCGGTCGACTGGATCCCCCAGCTCGGACAATGGCGCGTCGGCTACTCGGGCGGCGGCGACATCGACTACAAGGCAGCAAGGACGTACGGCACCGAGGACCGCAACCCGTTCCAACTGCTGGAGGCGTGCCTGGACAACGCGCAGATCACCGTCACCAAGGACTCCCCCACGGAGACCACGGCGTCCGGCAAGCCCAAACGGGTCAAGGACCAGAAGGCCACGATGGCCGCCATCGAGAAGGCCAACGCGATCCGCGACGCGTGGAACCAATGGGTGTTCAAGGACCCCGACCGCGCGCAAAGGCTCACCGCCCTGTACAACCGCAGATTCAACGGCATGCGGCCCCGCCACGTCGACGGATCCTACCTGACCACGCCCGGCATCACCCACGGCGTCGCCCTGCGTCCGCATCAGAAGGACGCGGTGGCCCGCGCCCTGCGCAGCGACGAGGGCACCCTCATCGCGCACGTCGTCGGAGCCGGCAAGACGTTCGAGGGCGTCACACTCTCCCACGAGGCGAAACGTCTCGGCAAGGCGTCCAAGCCGATGCTCGTGGTCCCCAACCACCTCGTGGACCAGTGGGCCGGCGACGTGCTCAGGCTCTATCCGGCCAGCCGAATCCTCGTCATGGACAAGGACGCGCAACGCAACCCCGAATCGGTGAGACGCTTCTGGGGCCGGGTCGCCAACGGCGACTGGGATGCGGTGATCGTGCCGGAGAGCCGGTTCAGCCAGCTGCACGTCAGCAAGGAACGACGGCTGAGGAACATGCGCGCCCGCGTCGACGAGTTCGCCCAGGCCGTCGAGGCCGCCGCCAAGGCCAGGGGCGACAAGGACCCCACCGTCAAACGGCTGGAGGCGGCGCGCAAAAGCGCCGAGACCGCCATGCAGCGCCTGCGAGACGGCAAGGAGTCGCGCGACGACAAGGCACTGGCGGGCATCAAGTTCGAATCGCTTGGCGTGGACATGCTCATCGTCGACGAGGCCCACCACTTCAAGAACCTCGGCGTGCCCGTCGCCTCCGCCGACCTGGGCATGCAACTGTCGTCCGCCGCGAAATGCGAGGACCTGCTCGACAAATGCGAATGGCTGCGCGAGGCCGGGCACGGAGGCAACATCGCGTTCATGACCGGCACGCCGGTCTCCAACTCCATGAGCGAGCTGTACAACATGCAGCGCTACCTCGCGCCCGGAACCCTCAAGGCCCAGGACCTCGACACGTTCGCCGCATGGGCTGGCGCCTACGGCCAGGTAGTACCCACCGTGGAACTGAAGCCCGAAGGCAACGGATTCCAGGTCAAGCAAAGGTTCGCGCGCTTCCAGAACCTGCCCGAACTGATGAACGCGGTGAAGCAGTTCACCGACATGATCACCAACGACGACATCCAGCTGCCGCTGCCCGAACTGGAGCAGGTGCCCGTCCCCGTGCCCATCACCGACCGCCAGAAGAAGGAGATGGAGGAACTGTCCGACAGGGCCGACCTCGTGCGCGACGGCGACGTGCCGCCGGAGGTCGACAACCTCCTGCGGATCACTGGCGACGGGCGAAAGATCGCCCTCGACCCCAAGCTCCTCAAAGGCCACGAGAACGACCGCCCCCTGGAGAACGGCAAGATCCAGGCATGCGCCGAGAACGTCGCCCGGATCTGGCAGGAGGAGACGCCACGCCTGGGCACGCAGCTCATCTTCTGCGACTCGAGCACGCCCGCGTCGGGCGGATGGAACGCCTACCAGGACCTCAAGGACCGCCTCATTCAATTGGGCGTGCCCGCCGAGCAGATAGCGTTCGTGCACGACGCCGGCGACAACCCCGCCAGACGCGAGCAACTGTTCGCCAAAGTCAGATCCGGCGAGATCCGCGTGCTGATGGGAAGCACCCAGAAGCTCGGCACCGGCACCAACGTGCAGGAACGCTCGCCGCGATCCACGACCTCGACTGCCCATGGAGGCCCGCCGACCTGGAACAGCGCCTCGGCCGAATCCAACGCCAGGGCAACACGTACGACCACGTGCGCGACTACCGGTACGTGACCGAGGGCACGTTCGACGCGTACAGCTACCAGACCGTGGAACGCAAGCAGCGCTTCATCAGCCAGCTCATGAGCTCGAAGAGCCCCGCCCGCGAGGCCGCGGACCTCGACGCCGACGTGGTGACCCTCGCCAACATCAAGGCGCTGGCCACCGGCGACCCCGACATCCAACGCCGCATGACATTGGAGAACGAGATCAACCAGCTGAAGCTCCTGCGCGCCTCATGGGCGCAGCAGAAGGCCGACACCCGCAGGGACATCAACCAGCAGCTCCAGCCACGCATCGAGGGGATCCGCCAGGCGATCCGCGAGAAGACCGACGACAAGCCGCTCGCGTCCAAGGCCCTGAACATCCACCAGACCGCACGCATGAACGGCAAGTGGGAGGGCATGACCATCAACGGCCGGCCGGTCGGCGACCGGCAGACCGCATGCAGGCTCCTCCACCAGGCCGCCCACCAGGCGCACGACGGGGACACGATCGCCGAATACGACGGACTGCCCGTCATCGCACGCAGGGCGGCCACCACTGGACGGATCACCCTGGCCGTCAAGGCCGTCCACGAGCACGAATCCGGTACCGAGATGCCCGGACCCTACCTGACCGGACCTTCCAGCATCGTCAGCCAGCTCGACCGGATCGTCAAGAACATGGCCACCGACCCCGGCAAGCTCACGGAACGGCTGGCGGACGCGAAAGGGAACTCGCCGCCGCGCAGGAGACGCTGGCCGAACCATTCGCCCACGAGGACGAGTACCGGCAAAAACAGGCAGAACTCGAACGGCTGACGTCCAAACCCGACGAACCCCGGGAGACGGAAAGTAGAGACCAGGAAACCAAGGAAAGGAGCGCAGGAATGCCATTGACAACGGAAAACGCCAGACGACTGCTCGAACAGGACCACGACGTCACCGAAGTCACCCAGGGCGGGCAACGCCATGGGCCACTACCTCGAAGCGAGGCTCACGGACGGACGCGCCGTGCAGATCGACTTCCACGACAACCCCGCATGGAAAGACACGGACCGTCTGGCCGGCCGGATCGAGGTGTCCTATGCCAACCGGCCACAGGCGGAATGGCAATACGACGACAACGACATGGCCGACCGCGAACACACCGTCATCGACCCGGCCGACCCAGCCGCCGGGAAAACACTCGCCAAGGCGGTGGAGGGCTGGGAACGCGCGGGCGGCCTACACACGGCCCGCGCAGCCGGGACGAGCCATCTGGCCGCGAACCAGCCGCCGGAGGAATACGCCTACCGGTGGCGGAAGCCCGGGGACCCCGACAGGCACATCGCATACCTGAGCACCGCCTTCGACCGCGACCAGGCGATGAAGGCGAGGGAGAACGCCGGATACGTCGTGACGAAGGTCGATGAGGATCCGGCCGTGCTCTACGAGCAGCACCGCAAGGCGTCCTGCATGCGCGCGAGCCACATCCTGGAACGATACGAATCCCCCGACCAGGACGCAGTCAGAATCCTCCACGGCATCGTGGGCGAGGTCAACGCGCACGACCCCGAGAACGACATCGCCACCTACCTCGCCTACTCATCCGACAAGGCGGTCCAGATCGCCGGAGACGGCCTCACCTCCGCGGACATCGCGGAGAAACGCGAGATGGGCGGATGGGACCCGCGAAAAGGACCCGCTCATGCGCATCAACGCGCAGGGCGACTGGACGGGCATCACCCAACAACAGGCCGACCAGATCGTCTGGGACAACCGCGATGAGATCCTCACCCGCGCGTCATACGACAGTGAACTGTCCACGTGGACGCTCCACCAGCTTGACCAGTTGAAGGAGCCCCAGCCGGCCCAAAGCCTGGACCGTGACCGGCCGGAACCGGATCACAAGCGCCCGCACAGGCCGATTCCACGACGAAGCGTCACGGGCCTAGACTGTAGTCCTCTCCAGCCACGGGGTGGCGCGCTTTCCGCGCCACCCCGCATTCATTCCATACGAAGGAGCAGAAGACACGCATGACAACAGAAACAAACGACCAGCCGGAACCCATCATCTGGTTCGAGGGCACACTCATCAGCAGCCCACGGCAAAACAGAAGCGCGGAAGACTGGCTGCTTGAAACCATGGCCATGGGAACAGCCACGAGGAAAATCACCATCACGCCAGCGGCAGGGAGCATTCGGAGAACATCCGCGACCACGCGCGCAAGGGATCCCGCCTCATGGTCAAAGGCACCGCGGGCGACGAAGGATCAGGCATCGACATCGAAGCCACAAGCCTCGCGTTCGATCCCAGCCATGACGAACCGGACGGGAATCGATGACACGGACCACCACCGTCAGCGGCATCAGACCGGACAAGGCCGGCGACGGCGAATGGATCGACATCAACGGCCACGTCGGCCGACTCATGTCCACGCTCATGGCAGACGGCCGGCCATTCAGCATCGACGCACGCCGGGCGGCATGACCACCGTCACGCCCCTCCCACCCCGAAGGACGCGGAAGCGGCCGGCGGCGACGCCCAGGCCGAAACGGAGCCGGCCGACGGGAGGATCACCAGCAGGAAGACGCTGTACGACCGGTTCCGCGCCAGGCTCAAGGAGAACCTCGCCGAAAGAAAACAATAGAAAGGAACAATCATGGAACAAGCAAGAGGAATCATCGTCAAGACACTGACCATCCTCGCGGGATTCTGGATCGCCGACCTCGCGGCCGCCCGCGTCCAGGCCGGCCTCGCCGCCGGCGAAAGCATCGAACGGATCATGGACGGCATGACGACCATGCTCCAGCATCCGCTCGCCCTGGGATTCGACCGGACCAGCCTCCTATGCGGACTGGGCGGCGCGTGCGCCGTCGGCCTGTTCCACCTCTACCGGTGGAGCATGAAACGCAACTGGCGCGACGGCGAGGAATACGGCTCCGCACGCTGGTCCACCAGCCGGGAGATGGCCTCATACACCGACAACGACACCCGTCAGAACCTCCAGATGACGGCCACCGAGGGCCTGAGCCTCGACGCCCCGGCCACGCGCCGCAACCTCAACACCGCCGTGATCGGCGGATCCGGATCCGGCAAGACCGCCACCCACGTCATCCCCAACATCCTCAAGGGCAGCATGAACTACGCCTGCACCGACCCGAAGGGCGAGCTCTACGCGAAGACCGGCGGAGACTTGGAGAAGATGGGCTACACGGTCAAACAGCTCGACCTGGTGGACCTGACCAGCGAGACGAAAATTCAACCCCATGCGCTACATCGACCCCACGAAACCCGACGTGGCGATCATGCGCCTGGTCACCAACATCATGGACAACACCAACGGCTCCACACCCAAGGAGCACCAGACCGACGCTCTGGACCAAATCCGAACGCAGCCTGCTGACCGCGCTCACCGCGTTCGTCTACTACCTGCCCGACGACATCCTCAAGGACTGCCTGCACATCGACGCCGGCCAGACCCTCAACGCGGTCGCCGACATGCGCGACCTGCTCGAAGCCAGCGAACAGGACGAGACCAAGGAAAGCCAGGTCGACGCCGTCGCCCGGACCGCCACTGAAATATACGAGGAGACCCGCGCCGAATGGGAACGCGAGGACGCGGACCACGACGACCCGGACCTGCGCGAGGCATGGCGTCTCGCCCAGGGCCTGAAGTTCGCGGCCCGCCAGTACCGGCCTCACCCAGGGCGCGGGAGAGACCAAGAAGGGCATCATCATCAGCCTCGGCGTGCGTCTCGCCCCATTGACAGTCGGCCCGGTCCGGGAGATCCTCTCCGACGACAACCTCGGTATCGACCGGATCGGCGGATACGCGGACGAGCACAAGGGCGGATACAGGCATCCCAACGGGAAGACGGCCATCTTCCTCGCCCTGCCCGACGAGGACCCGACATTCAACTTTTTGGCCGCGATCTTCTACCAATGCCTGTTCGACAGTATCATCCGCCGCTGCCGCACCTACCCCGGCGAATGCCTCGCCACGCCATTGCACTGCTTCCTCGATGAGTTCGCCAACGTGGGACGCATCCCCAACTTCGACAAGCTCATCGCCACGATCCGCTCGCGCAAGGTCAGCGTCAGTATCATCCTCCAGACCATCGCCCAGCTCAAGACGATGTACAAGGACTCGTGGGAGACCATCGTAGGCAACTGTGACTCGGTGCTGTTCCTCGGCGGCAACGAGCAGTCCACCACCGAATGGCTCAGCAAGCTGCTCGGCAAGGAGACCATCGACCTACGCACCACCAGCGACTCGAAGGGCGTGTCCGGCAGCCACACGATCAACTACCAGCGCACCGGACGAGAACTCCTCACACCCGACGAGCTCGCGCAATTGGACAACGACAAATGCATCTACAACCTGCGAGGGCTCCACCCGTTCCTCAGCCGCAAGGCATGGCCGGGAACGACCATCGCCAAGCCGAAATCCACACTCAAGCACTCCGAGATGGAAGGCAGCGGCATGAAGCCCGGCTCCGGCAAAGACTCGACCTACGTCCTAGAGGTAGACAAATGGAAATTCATCGTCTTCACGGATTTGGACCGTATGGACCTAACATCATTCGTCTCCATCGCCCCGGGAATCGCCGTCAGATCCGACTACTGCATCCGCGCAATGGAGGACCGCACCGGGGAAATACGACATCCGCCTGCACATGGGGTACAGCGAGGAAGAGCAGCGCATCGTGCTGCGGAACTGCGAGATCGGCACCACGCGCGAACTCAAGATCAGAGACATCGCACGGCTGCCCATCGAGCAGATCATCCGTGCCTACCATCCCCACTGTGGTCCTATGAGATCACGGACGGCGGGACCAATATCTTCGGCCCACTGCCGGATTGGGAACATGACGCGCTGAGCAGCGTTGATTTCTCCGCGCTCCGCAAGCAAGGCCCCACGCCCGACACCCTGAAATGGGCCTCACGAGTCTATTCGGTCGCCCAGCTCAACAAAGGCCCCGCAACGAAACGTCTGGCGGAAGTCTTCGGTATCCCTCTGCGGACGGCCTCACATTGGCTGACGCTCATGAAAGAGCGCGTCCCCGAATCAGTTTCCATGAAGCTCCCAACGCCCATCACCGTTCTCGATTGTCAGAATGTATGACCGCGACGGTCCAAACGAAGAAGACGGCTAAACGCAGCCAACGATACGAGCCGACTGTTTAGCCGTGCAAACGTCGCCAACGCGACGATTGAGCGGTCTACAATGTGTTCGGCCTTGGCCTTCACCGTTTTCGATTCGTTGACCTCTTTCACGGCTTTCGCGATCGCCTCCGCGTCACGGGCCTTGACCGCCTTCAACAGGGTCTCTCGGGTCTTTGTCGTCCGCTACCTTGGCCGTCCGTCGCCTTGTACAGCGCGATATCATGCGACGGATACGAGTTAGATGCCGACAATGGACAAACCTGAAGCATCCACATAATTATGACAAGGTGTTGTTACCCTCGTCGCTTATTTGACTAAGAGTCACGTTGGCATATGATTGCATGGTCATCTTTCTCGATGCGAACATGTATTCAGAATAGTATCCTCTTTTTATTCGCTGAATAAGCTATCTGATATTCATATTGTTTAACGTTCTTATCGGAATACAACCTGCATATTTGAGGCGCTTTGTCATAAGTGAGTATCCAGTTCCAATCCGGTTCAGCGACGAGGCGCTTCGCGACCAGAGAGTGGATGGTTGCGGTTGCATATGAATTATAAAGATTCCGTCCCTGCACATAGTAAGGAGGATCCGCAAATATGAGACTGTTCTTCATATCGCAGAATTTGCCATCAGAAAGCAATTTGAAGAAATGGCTGGCCTCTAGGTTGCTAACAGTGATTCTCTCTTTTTCCGCTGCTATTCGCTCTATCCTCTTCTTGAGTGTGCTTTTGTTAAATCGAGAAGAAATGTTGTATTTCCCGTCTTGGGCGGCACCTCCTATCGGCCCACCTTTGATGATGCCACTTACGTTCATGCGATTAAGCATGAAGAAGTCGAATCCTTTCCGTCGAATATCCGAATAATGGTTGAAATCGTATCTTTTCCTGATAGCCTTCCAGTATTCCAAGTACTTCGAAGATTGAGCCGTGGGCTTTTCATCCGAATAGTCGAAGGGGACGCGGTCGATTTCACGTAGTAGATATTCGGGTTCGTTGACGAGAGAATACCAAAACGAATATACGCCGTCATCAAGGTCGTTGATAATAACTGCATCTACACGACCCGACAACAAAGATTGATAGCGACGCCTGCTCCGCCTGCAAAAGGCTCGATATAGGTTCCGGTTATATGGTTAGTCTCCAACACGTTTGCCACGAAACGTGTGATTTTGCCTTTCCCGCCGGGGTATCGCAACGGGGTATTGGAACCGTTTGTCAGCTTGCTTTGCACCATAAACATGAATGATATTAGAAGATTCCCATTTTGGCCAGTTCGTTCGAGTCATACACCCTGTTTTTTGAACTGCACATATTGCTGACAGAGCATAGCAAACAATACCGCATCATTCGACAGCCTCATGATGGTATCTATGTCGTAATCCTTCATAGACTTGTGCGACCCAAGCGATGAGTATTCAACGGACTCGCCGAAATCGGTATTTTCGATTACATTATGAGCCTCTTGGAAGGTGTCGAATACAATCCTCCCCGGCCTGCAGATAGTCTTGGAATTTGTTGTTTTTAAACAGGCTATGGACATATGAGACATTCTCTTTATGTTTTGCGCTGACCCCTTTTTGGGGAAGATGAATCTCATCGCAGGATTTGTCCAATGCAAGAAGGGACAGTTCGAAGATCACACGTATCGCCGGCGCAATCAAGAATGCTTTCGCCCATCTTTTGGTGCTGTCGTCCTCCAGTACCCCATATGCGTTCAAAGCGGAAAGCATAAAGTTCGTGTCTTCGAATTCCGGCGCGTCGGTCATCCATTCCGGATTGTTGTACATCGCACCAAGGTGCCGGTCTCGATTTGTGGCGAACTTGCGGGCGAAATCATGATTGAGGCGTTTCGTGGCAAGTCTTGGCGACCTGACCGTTCCTTGGCCCTTTTCCTGAAGAGGAATGATTATGTCCTGCTTGATGGCATCTTTCTTGAGGCGTGAAATAAGGATGCCGTTCTCTTGACAATATCCCTTAATCTCATCAGCAAGTTCTTTGACTTTGTCCAGTTGCTCGGGGGTTATTTTATCCGGATTCTTGATATCAAGATATTCCTTGACCGGAGCCGAGTTGAAAACCCTTCTCGTGCTGGTCGTAGCGTTCGAGCCTCCGAGATAGCTTGTCAAGGACTCTCCAAATTGATTCTGGAACGGCGTTTCAAGCTTGTCCGAAAACGTCTGCCTTCCTGAAAAGCGGGCTTTGGCCTCAGTGCTCCATGGAATCGTGCCGGCACCGTCCTGAGGGCCGTTGTGCTTTCGATTGAGGATTTCCCTCAGCTTATCCTGTTCATCGTCGCCGAAAACAACGATGTCCAGACTGCTTGGAATGTTCTGCGGATATTCCGCAACAAGGTTCTTCAATCTCTTGTAATCTCGGTCATCAAGAAGTTCACGGTAACAATCTGGGTTTTGCAGCAATTTGATTGCAGACAATCTCCTATTCGCATCGTGAATCACATACTTGTCGCCGGCCCTTGTCGCAAGGATCGGCTCAACATCGTTCTGATAGCCATTCTCTGCTATTGACGATGCAAGATTCATCAATTGCCGCTTTGATGTCGATTGAGACTGTGCGCTGAAGTTATAGATTTTATTGAGTTCATCCATCTGGTCGATTGATGGTTCAACTCTTGGGTTCGTCTCCCAGAGACATAAATCCGATACATCGACATTTATACGTTCCATAAATAGTTCCTCCGCTCCACCGAAACAAACTCGATTCATTACCTTATCCTATGTCCAATGATATCCCCAGACCTCAGTGTTATCCTCTCCCCCGTTATCTAATTGAAAGTACAACACACCCGTTAGATTCAGCTTGATGATCCCGAACACCGCGCACGCTTGGAGGAGCTGTGCCGGCGGTTGAGAGCACCCATGCATGAGTCAGTGCAGCCAACATGCGAGGAGGTCGCCGACTGGGTGCGTAACCTCGCGTTGTCCGTCTGCCGGAGGGAGCATGAAGTCTTCGGCATTCCCCTGCGGACGGCCTCGCATTGGCTGACGTTCATGAAAGAGCGCGTCCCCGAACCAGTTTCGATGAAGCTCCTGTCATCCATCACCGTTCACGACGAAACCGTATAACCGCGATCAAAAACGGAAAACGGCTAAACGCAGCCATGATACGAGCCGACTGCGTTTAGCCGCATAAATATCGCCAACGCGACGATTGAGCGGTCTACAATGGCTCGGAAACAATGATACGCGGATCAGGGAGCATCCGTCAAAGGAAGCCCGTCCATCACCTATTCTTTCGTTCTCAGCCGACGGTCGCGCGTCGGTGCCTGATGGCTTCGACGGGGTCGACGGCGCAGGCTGCGGGGTCGGTGTGGATGGCGTCGATGGGGCCGATGGCGCGGGCGTGGTGGTTCTTCCGGTGGTTCCCCCGTAGGTCCGGCCGGTGGTGCCGCCATACGTGGAGCCGCCGCTGCGGCGCGTGGTCTGGCCACCCGTGGACGGCACGGACTGCTGGGATTGCCGCGCCTGCTGCTGCGCGGCCTGTGCCTGGGCCTCTTCTTCCTTGGCTTTGTCGTCGTCCTGCTTGGCCTTGATGGACCGGTTCACCTTGTCCATGGCTTTGCGGATGGCGTCCGCGCGCGGCTTCCATCGCCTTGGCGAGGTCCGTGCGGGTGCTCTCGTCGGCGACCTTCCCAGCGGATTCGTCGTGGAGTTTTTTTCGCGTCCTTCACGGTTTTGTCGAGGATGGACCGGTTCACCTTGTCCATCGCGTCGCGCAGCGCCTGGGTGCGGCGTTTTGTATTCCTTGCCGGCCGTGGAGACGCGGCCGGTATCCGGGTCCGAGGCGGGGCATGAGGGAAGCTTCGGGATGGCCTTGCCGGCGAGTTTGTCGAGGGCGTCGAGGGTGGATTGGTCCGTGACCTGGTCCTTGCCTGTGGCGGATGTGAGCCGGCGGGCCTTTTCCACCGCCTGTTCCAATGCGTCCCGCTGCCGGCCGGCCGTGTCGTGCGCCTGCCGGCAGTCGGCCGTCGCCTGGGCGAGCGTCCGCCGGGCCGTCTCCTCGCCGTGGTGGCGGGCGAGCATGACTCCCCCGCCGGCCATGAGTCCGACGGCGAGAAGTGCGGCGACGGTGATGCCGATGGCCTTCCATGGGATCGCGCGGCGCACCCTGCGTCGGCGAAGGGGTCGGTGTCCGTTCCGTCGTCCATCGGTGGTTCGGTTTCCGCCGGTTCCGGCAGGGGCGGGATGTCCATGGTGGACGGCTCGGTGTCGGCGACCTGTTCGAGCGCGGCGAAGTCGTCGTCGGCGTCGTCCAGAGCCTCCCGCATGGTCTCCGGTTCCGGCTCCTCGCGACGGTCGGGGTCCGGGGATTGCCGCCCGGCGTCCTCTTCCGGCTCGGGCGGGGACGGTGCCGGATCGGCGGCGAGACCCTCCTCCGATGCGAGGGGCACGGATTCCCATCCGTCGGTGGATCCGACGGGGTCGGCCGCTTCCGGCTCGGCCCCGTTCTCCGGCGGCAGCGGAGCGGCCGGTATGGCGACGCGGCGGCGGCCGCGCATGGATTCGGGCGGTTCCGGCGCGGCACCGGCCGTGTCGAAGCCCTGCTCCTGCGCGGTGCGCCACCAGTCAACGAGTCCGGGCCACGCGTTTGGATGTTCGGCGATCAGGCGCATCCATGGACGCCAGCCGGGGTCGTTGGCCATGGCGTGCAGCTGGTCGGCCGAGAGCCTGGGGCTGAGGATCGGCTCGCCCGTCTTCCTGTCGGTCCTCATTCCTCGCCCTCGCCCTTCTCATCCGGGGTCTTGTCCCCGAGTGTCGTGTACGCGCCTTCGAGTGGACCGCTGATTCCCGGTGCATTTCCAGCCCTTGTCGGCGGTCCACTGGTATGTGAGGGTCCATGGCGATTCGAGCCCGGTCCATACGCTGCATGTCGCGGTCGTGTCGGTGCCGGCGTTCATGCCGCCGGACGCCTGCACGTCGGGTTGTTCGGCGATCCGGTCGGTGGGGATGTTCAGGCCCTGCGCGTCGGCCGTGAAGTACCGCTTGACGAGCCGGTCGCGGTCTTCGCCCTTGGAGGTGTATGCGGCGGCGGCCTTCGGGGCGAGCCTCTCGCACACCTCCAATGGCTTCTGGTGTTCCACGGCGGTCTTCCTCTTGGGGGCGGAGGTCCCCGTGCCGCCGATGGCGGCCGTGGATGTCGTCTCCTCCGCTTCGCTCGTCCGCGGCGTGGACGTCGCGAGGATGTGGGCGATGTTCACGCCGGCGAGGAGGATGATGGCCGCGGTCGTGGCCGCGATGATGAGGATGTTCCTTTTGTGCTCGTCCATTTCTTTTCCTTCCTAGTGGATGAAGCTGACTCCTCCGGCGTTGGCCTTGAGCTGCGCGGAGCTGATGGTCTGGGTGACGACGGCCATCCAGCCGGTGCCGGATTGGCTGATGAGGATCGAGCCGTCGGAGTTGACCTGTTCGACGACCGCGACGTGGCCGTAGTATCCGTCGGCTCCGAGCACGCCGGCCTCGAAGCACATCACGTCGCCGGGTTTCGGGGATCGTCCCACCTTGTAGCCGAGGCGGGCGGCGGTGTCGTTCCATTGCGCGCCGTTGCCCATGTGCGCGTCGACGGGCTTGCCTATCTGGTTGCGTCGCATCGCGGCCCACCAGGTGCACTGGTAGGTGTCGTAGTCGGGGAAGCGCGCGTAGTGCAAGCCCATGGCCTCGATGTTCACGTGCCAGCTGTCGCTCATGACGAGCTTCGGGCTCAATGTGCCGACGGTCGCCCCCGAGTCGTCGCCGCCCGACGAGGTGTATTTGCTTCGGGCCAGGTCGATGATCCGCTTCACGTAGTTCGTGGTCTCGGTGAAGGGCGGTATGGTGCCGTATTTCAGGACGTTGCCGAGGCCGGCGTTGTAGGCGGCGAGGGTCAGCTGGAGCGTGTCGCCGGCCAGTTCTTCCGGATTTCTTGGCCGTCTCGACCTGCGAGGCGAGGTCGCACATGTAGTTGCCCTGGCTCCAGATCGCGTCGTGCGGGTTCCAGATGTCGGCCTTGCCGTCGCCGTCGCCATCCAGTCCGTGGGCGGCCCATGTGCCCGGCATGAACTGGGCGATGCCCTGCGCGCCGGCGCCCGATCCGGCCTCGGGTTCCAGTTGGATTCCTGTTCGATCTGCGCGGCGATGATGCTCGGCGTGACGACCTGGCAGATGGATCCGGCGCGGATCACGTCGGCCTCGTACTCGGCGGGCACGTTCGCGACGCCGGTGGACTCGCTGGCGCTGGAGCCCAGGAACGCGCCCATGACGGCCAGGAGCACGCCAAGCACCGCGAGCATGGCCGCGATGACGGGCAGGATGGGAAGGCTGATGGAGGCGGCTCCCGCGATGACGCGGGACGCGGCCATGCGCACGAAGTTCGCGGCGGCGCGGGCGCACGCACGGCGGCCTGTCCGGTGGCATGAACGTCGCGCGCCGCCTTGACGGGCGCGCGGCGGTGCCGCCAGATGAATTTGGCCGACGAGTTGACACCTTTCACGCCTGTGCGTGCCGCTTTGAAGGTCAGATCGCGTGTGGTGCTTCCCAGCTTCGACGCGAAGTCGTCGTCAGCCACCGGTGAGCCTCGCGCCGGCTTCGTCCATCCAGCCCATGCCGGTGGTTCCCATCTGTTTGACGCTCCGGCCGGCTTTCCCAATGCCTGCGCCTATGTGCTTGCCGATCCGCTTGCTCGCTTTGCCTTTCGCGGCGAACTTGCCGATCTTCTCGCTGGGCTTCGCCTCG
>ENA-OPYV01000123-OPYV01000123.1-human-gut-metagenome-genome-assembly--contig:-NODE-123-length-23654-cov-3.267225_pt1 | contig 23654 bp, 25 predicted proteins | sample MGYA00242474_ERZ504485 | MGnify/ENA primary metagenome ERZ504485 (study PRJEB26092, sample SAMD00036263) | human gut metagenome | host: Homo sapiens | study: EMG produced TPA metagenomics assembly of...
TGCATCTCAGCCTCCGAATACACCAAAAAGATAGAAAAAGATAATATCGCCGTATTTTTTCACAGAATCCGCCCTGTTTTCGAAAGCAAGAGTGTGGTAGTATAAAATTACCAAAAAATGTCAGCCTGAAACAATAATTCTGTAAAGATTGATGAAAAGAAAGTGCTTTCAGCTATCTGTTTCAGGCTCATCCAATCAGGAGGTAATGAAAAGATGAAATTCACAGAAGGTTACTGGCTTCCGAGTGAAAAAGCAAATGCATCCCATGCAATGCAGGCTTATGAAGTAGAGCAGATCCCAGGCGGTATGCGTATCCTGGCTACCACCCGCCCGATCGAGCACAGAGGTATGACCCTGAACCTGCCGACCATCACCGTTGAGTTCGTGGCACACACACCGGATACCATCTCCATGGAAGCATGGCACTATGAAGCATACGACAACAAAGTTCCGTCCTTCGACAAAACAGAGAGCGTATACGAGGACGTAACCGTTACCATCAACGACGATGAGGCAGTTCTCGACACCGGAAGCGTACTCAGGGCAATGTTGTCCTCGAAGGACTCGTGCGAACCGTCGATCATGACGGAAGTGTAGCCCGTGCGGAAAGCCTGCATGCAGCGGTCATAGCCATCGCCGTGATCGAGGTGCAGGGCAACGGGCACGGAAGCGCGCTCGGCGGCAGCCTTGACCATGCCGTAGAAGTAGTCCAGACCAGCGGTCTTGATGGTGCCCGGGGTGGTCTGCATGATGACGGGGGACTTGGTCTCCTCGGCAGCGGCCAGAACGGCCATAACAAACTCGAGGTTCTCGACGTTGAACGCGCCGACGGCGTAGTGGCCGGCCTGAGCGTCCTTGAGCATCTTTTCGGTGGTAACAAGTGCCATGAGCGTTTGCTCCTCTCCCTCGCCCGCATCTGGACATCGGGCGTAGTTGTTCACAAGGCGTTTTACCTTGCGTTTTTCTGCGTTCATTGTATGAAATTCAGCGTCTTTGCACGTGCGAGATATTGAGCCCATGCAGGTCAATACAGTCGTTTTTGAAAAGTAAACGGAAGGAATTTGAGCCGAGTGGCCATGTTCGATATTGAATTTTGGGCGTTCAGCGTCTTTCTTTTATAGAAAAGATAAGTAATCGAAAGGTGTTTTCTTACTCAAAAAGAAAATGAACGAAAATAGAGTCAACACAATTCCTGCAAATTTCAGACGATGATGGAGCAGATATGGCCCACGCAACAACCCGAGCTTTCGCCGACGAGCGTCGTTCCGCCATCATGGAGATGCTCGATCATAATGCCTCGGTGCAGGTAGCAGAAATCGCCCAGACCTTTGGCGTGTCCTCCGTCACCGCCCGCGCCGACCTTGACGCGCTCGCCGAGTCCGGCAAGTTGCGCCGCACGCACGGCGGCGCCGTATCGCTCCACAAAACGCCTAACCGTTTCCACGCAGGATCGCCGCATCAATGTCAACGTCGCCGCCAAGCAGGCCATCGCGCAAAGCGCCATCGAGCTCGTCAATGACGGCGACACGCTGCTCGTCGACTCGGGCACCACGGCGCTCGAGTTCGTCCGGCTCCTCGATCAGCGCGACGGTATCACCGTCATCACGGCCGACATTACCATTGCCGATTACATCGACGAGAGCATGCCCTCAGTCGATGTCGTCATGCTGGGCGGGGCGCTGCGCAAAGGCCATCGTTATTTGTACGGACCGCTCACTATGCAGGCGCTCCAAATGGTCCATGCCGATCTGGCCGTCATGTGCCCCGGCGCCTTTGTCCCCAGCTGCGGCTTTACGACCGACTTTCCCCAGATGGCCGAGACCAAAACGGCTATGATCGCCGCGGCCCATCAAAGCGTCGCCCTCATGGACGCCAGCAAGGTTAACGGACGCGGCATGTACCGCTTTGCCGAGCTTGCCGATGTCGACTCCATCGTGATGGACCGTGACCCCGACCATGCCGTCGCCACCTCGATCGCCGAGATCGTCGACGACGCCCGCCCAAATCTCCTCATCGCCGGCGCTTAAACAAAACCACCACAAAGGTGCCTGTCCCCTTTGTGGTGGTTGAGCGTCAAAAGCGAAATATCGCTACTTGGAAAGCTCGTCGGCGAGGGCCTCGATCTGAGCGCGCGAGGCGTCGTTGAGCGACCCCAGCACAGTCACCTTGTTCTGCGCCAGGGTGATGTCCTTCATACCCTCGAGCTCCTTAGTCATAACCTTGGCAGCGGTGGGCGCCCAGGAGCCGGCCTCGACGAGCGCCACGGTGCGGTTCTGGTAGGCATGCTCGGCGAGCGTGTGGATAAAGGTGCTCATGAACGGGAAGATCTCGCCCTGATAGGTGATAGAGGCGAGCACCAGACGGTCATAGCGGAACGCATCCTCAACAGCCTCGGCCATATCGTCGCGAGCCAGGTCAAAGACGGAAACCTTCTGGCCGCGGGCCTCGAGCGCAGATGCGAGCTCTTCAACGGCAGCCTTCAGATGCCCATACACACTCGCATAGGCAATCGTGATGCCCTCGTCCTCGGGCTGATAGCTCGACCAGGTGTTGTAGGTGTCGAGGTAATAGCCCAGGTTCTCGGTCAGCACGGGGCCGTGAAGCGGGCAAATGATCTGGATGTCCAGATTGGCGGCCTTCTTGAGCACGGCCTGCACAAACTTGCCGAACTTGCCCACGATGCCAAAGTAGTAACGGCGCGCTTCGCAAGCCCAGCCCTCGGGATCCTCGATGTCGTTGGCGCCAAACTTGCCAAAGCCGTCGGCACTAAAGAGCACCTTGTCGGTGGCCTCGTAGGAGAACAACACCTCGGGCCAGTGAACATTGGGGGCACCGACAAAGGTTAGGCTGTGGCCGCCCAGGTCGAGCACGTCGCCATCTTTGACGACCATCTTGCGCTCGGAGAAGTCGGTGCCAAAGTAGTTGACCATCATGCGGAAAGCACCCATGCTAGCCACAATCTGCGCCTGGGGATACGCTCCATAAAGGCGGCGATACCGGCGGAGTGATCGGGCTCCATGTGATGGACGACCAGGTAGTCGGGCGTACGGCCATCGAGCGCGGCCTCGAGGTTGCCGAGCCATTCGTCGACAAAGCCAGCGTCAACCGAATCGGCGACAGCGATTTTATCGCCCAAGATAACATAGCTGTTGTATGCCATGCCGTTCTCGGACACGTCGTACTGGCCCTCGAACAGGTCAATGTCGTGATCGTCGACACCGATGTAGCGGATATCCTTGGTGATCTCCATCAGGCAAAGCCTCCTAGATAGACAAAAGAACCCGTCTATCATAACACTCGCCTTTAGAGCCACAGCTATCTACCGGCATCCTTATCGATTGTTATTGATGCGGAATATACCGCTTTTGACCTGCAAAAACTATGCGCGAGGCTCTGCCGTGCTATGTCGAACGATGAGCTGACCGGGGATGCGAATGGCGACGGTTTTGTCCGTTGCCCCCGCCTTGGGAACCGCGTGCTCGAATACCTCGCGCCCACGCTGATGCAAATCGAATCGAACGGTCGTGAGCTCGTTATGCGCGACAAAGTCGTCGAGCGAGTCATCGACGCCCACCACGCTCACGTCCTCGGGCACGCGCAAGCCGCTATCGCGCAGCGCTGCAATGACGCCATTTGCCATCTGATCGTTTGCCGCATAGATCGCCGTCATGGTGCGATCGTGTTCGGCCAGGTACCTACCGGCCTCGTAACCGCTGTTGGCAGACCAGTCGCCCTCAAGCGGCTCTACCGGCTCGATGTGCTTACGCTCGAGCGCATCCTGCCAACCGGCGCGACGGAACTGCTCGTCGACCGAAAAGGACGGGCCGCCGATATAACGAATCTGCTCGTGTCCCAGCTCAAACAGATGATCCATGAGCAACAGCGAGCAGCCGTAATGATCGGAGTCAACCGTAGTCACCCGCGGGTGCGCATACATGGTAACGATGACCGTGCCAATACCCGGCAGTGGATCGAACGTCTCAAAATCGGGAGCCATACGGCTCATGCCGATAATGATGCCGTCCACGGGCAGCGCGGCCATACGACGTGTTGCCTCGGCAAGAGAGAATTCCTCGGTCTTGGACATCTCGACCAGTGTGATGGCGCAATTATGCTCGCGAGCAGCGCTGGCGATGCCGTCGATCATTGAGAGGTTGCCAAACTTGGTGACATCGTTGACGCACAGGCCGACCGAATGGTAACGGCCGTCACGCAACGAACGGCCGGCATAGCTCGGACGGAAGCGAGCTCTTGCATAGCGGCTTGCACGCGCTGGCGCGTCTGTTCGTTAACGTTGGGCAATCCGTTGGCAACGCGCGAAACCGTCTGTTGCGAAACACCGGCAGCGCGGGCAACGTCGGCCATGGATACCGGACGCGTACCCGTATCGTTGGAAGGGCGCCTTGCCACAAAATCACCTTGCTCTCGCAGGATCTGAATAGTGCGAATGTCGGCCCGGGCAGAAACACACCCCGCGCCGAAGTCCGCTATCGTCGGACGCATGTTAACGTACTCTACTTTTTCTATCAGCGGTTCTTTTGCTCCATATGTCCATACGGCCACACCGTTCACGGCCGAAAATCTACCGATTACCAGATTCTCAAAAATAGATATGCGTTGTGTTATGAGTACGTTAACATACCCATTAACGTGCGGCGCCGCGACGTCTGGTTTGTGGTGCTCAAAATTGTTAACGTACTCATAATGACACGGACCAATCTCTCCGGCGTCAAGGAAAGGACCCATATGACCGCCCCCGACGAAAAGACACTCGCCACCCTCACCAAGCTGTTTGAGGAGGAGTTTGGCCCCATCGGCGACCGCCAGGTGCTCTACGTGCACGCGCCCGGGCGTTCCGAGATCAGCGGCAATCACACCGATCACGAGGGCGGCCACGTTATCGCCGGCTCGCTCGATGTCGCCGTTGACGGCATCGCCGTAGCAACCGACTCCAACAAGGTCCGCGTCGCCGACGAGGGCTACCCCACGTTTGAGATTACGCTCGACACGCTGGATGTTCAGGAGTCCGAGAAGGGCACGTCCGCAAGCCTCGTGCGCGGTATGGCCCACGAGGTCGTAGCACTTGGTGTTGAGCCCAAGGGCTTCGACTTCGCCTTTACCTGCTCCGTTCCCTCGGGTGGCGGACTTTCGAGCTCCGCCGCCGTCGAGGCCGCGTACGGTCGTGCCATGGAAACCCTCTGGGGCGCACCCGCCATCGAGCCCGTCGCGCTCGCCCAGATGAGCCAGCGCACCGAGAACAACTACTATGGCAAGCCCTGCGGTCTGATGGACCAGGCCGCTGTGTGCCTGGGCGGCCTCGCCTACATGGACTTTGAGGACCAGGCTCAGCCTAAAACCCAGAAGCTCGAGCTCAACTTTGAGGATCACGGTTATGCGCTCGTGCTCGTTAAGGCCGGTGCCGACCACGTGGCCGCCACCGACGACTACGCCGCCGTTCCGCGCGAAATGCAGGACGTCGCCGCCGAGTTTGGCAAGGAACGCCTGTGCGAGGTCGATGTTGCCGACTTTGACGCCAAGCTCCCCGAGCTGCGCGCCAAGCTGGGCGACCGTGCCTGCCTGCGCGCCGTTCACTACTGGTACGAGAACGGCCTGGTCGATAAGCGCTGGGCCGCCCTGACGCCGGCGACATCGACCAGTTCCTGGTCCTGACGCGCAAGTCCGGCGCCAGCTCTGCCATGTACCTGCAGAATGTCGTTGCCAAACTGGGCTCCGAGCAGCCCTCGATGTATGCCCTAGCACTGGCCGAGCATGTGCTTGACGGCCGCGGCGCCGTCCGCATCCACGGCGGCGGCTTTGGTGGCACCATCCAGGCCTTCGTGCCGCTCGACCTAGTCGACACCTTTATCACCAAGATGAACAGCTGGCTGGGCGAGGGCTCTGCCCGTCACTACGCCATCTCTGACAAGGGGGCTTACGCGGCATGGCTGTAATGACTGATGTGCGCGAGGCCGCGCAGGGCCTGATTGAGTATGCCATCCATCGATCGATGATCGGACAGGACGATCGCATCTGGGCCTACAACACCATTCTGGAGTGCATCGGCGCCACGGGTCCGGCGCTCGACATGATCTGGGCGCTCCAGGTCGAGAAACTCTCGCTCTTACACCCCGATACCCTCCCCGACTTTGACCTAGAGAGCACGCTTGCCGCGCTTGCCGAGGCCGCCGTTGCCAACGGTGCTGCCGAGGACACGGCATCGGGCCGCGACCGCATCGCCATGCGCATCATGGGCGTGCTGATGCCGAGGCCTTCGGTTGTAAACGAGGAGTTCAACGGACGCATGGGCGTCAACGAGCCCCGCGCCGCGACCGACTGGTTCTACGGCCTGTGCTGCGACGCCGGCTACGTGCGCCGCGCCGCCATCGCGCGCAATATCAAATGGAGCACCCCCACCAACTGGGGCGACCTCGAGATCACCATCAACCTGTCCAAGCCCGAAAAGGACCCGCGCGATATCGCCGCGGCCGGTGCGGCCAAGAACACGGGTGAGAGGTATCCCGCCTGCCAGCTGTGCATCGAAAACGAAGGCTACCCTGGACGCTCCGCCGCAACCGACGGCGGCGCCCACCCCGCCCGTCAGAACCTGCGCGTTATCCCCATCCAGCTCGACGGCGAGCGCTGGGGCTTCCAGTACAGCCCGTATGCGTACTTTAACGAGCACTGCATTGCCATGAGCTCCAAGCATCGCCCGATGCACGTGGATCGCAAGAGCCTGACCTGCCTGCTCGACTTTGTCGACCTGTTCCCGCACTACTTTATTGGCTCCACGCCGACCTGCCCATCGTGGGCGGCTCGATTCTGTCGCACGACCACTTCCAGGGCGGCGCACACGAGTTCCCCATGATGCATGCCACCGAAGTCTCGCAGTTTAGCGTGCCCGGCTTTGACCAGGTCAGCGGTACCGTGTTGCAGTGGCCGCTTTCGGTGCTGCGACTGCGCTCGCACGACCGCGCCCAGTTGCTCGACGCTGCCGAGAAGATTATCCTCGCCTGGCGCGAGTGGACCGATGAGTCGGTTGGCGTTATCGCACACACGACCGACGGCGTAGCGCACAACACCGTGACGCCCGTCATCCGCCGCGTCGACTCCCGCGGCAATGCCGGCGGCGAGATTTACGAGGCCTACCTGGCGCTTCGCTGCAATATCACGACCGACGAGCATCCGCTGGGCGTTTTCCACCCGCATGCCGAGTATCACCACATTAAGAAGGAGAACATCGGCCTGATCGAGGTCATGGGCCTGGCTATTTTGCCGCCGCGCTTGGTTCCTGAGCTCGGTGCTGTCCGCGAGCACCTGCTGGCGGCCAAAGCCGATGTCAGCTACGACCTTGCCGGCGCGCTCGAGGGCGATGATCTTTGCCGCAGCCATGCCGCGTGGGCCGAGGATGTCTATGCCCGCCGTGCCGACGAGCTTACGGCGGATAACGCCATCGATATCCTGCACGAGGAGGTCGGCGTGGTGTTCGGCCACGTGCTCGACAACGCCGGCGTCTTTAAGTGGGACGAAGCCGGCCGCGCCGCCCAGCAGCGCTTTATCGACTCGCTGTAATGATCCCTTGGGGACGGAGGAAAACGGATCATTTCGTCTTCAAGACAACGCGCCCGCCGGCAACATCGCCGGCGGGCGCCGTTTTTTGAGTGTAGTCATTGGGGATGTTCTTAAACGACTGGTCATTAAAGAACGTCCCCGACGACTAATGACTCGAGCGTGGAAAATCTCCCACTTTGAGCTCGTATGGGCACCAAAAGCGGGAGATTATCCACGCTCATTCTATTAGGAGTCGCAACCGCTACAACTCTACGACCTCAACGCCGTTGTAAATCTCGTCCCAGCGGTCCATGACCAGGTGGCCGGTCTTGGGATCCATGGCGTTGAGCTTGCCGCAGGTATTGGCGGTCTTGAGCACCGTGACGTCGTCGGCACCAGCAGCAATGGCATGCGCAAAGCCGGCGATGGTCGAGTCGCCGGAACCCGTCGCGTTCACAGCCGCAATCGCGGGCGTCTTGGCGCGGAACGCGCGGCCCTCGTGGAAGCCCACCGAACCGGCAGCGCCCATCGAAACGACGACCCAGGGAATACCGGCAAAGCGGCCATCGGCGGCAAGCGCCTCGCGCAGGGCATCGACATCATCGGTCGTAAAGGACGTACCCAGCAGGCCGTTAATCTCGGTCAGGTTGGGCTTTACGAGCTCAGGCTTAGCGTCGGACTCCAGCGCGGCCTCCAGCGATGCGCCCGAGGTGTCGAGCAGCACCTTGCGCCCGCCTCTTCGGCGATCTTGACGAGCTCGGCATAGTAGCGGCATCGACGCCACGCGGCAGCGAGCCCGAAAGCGTCACAACGTCAGCCTTCGCTGCAAGCTCGGCGAACTTGGCCGTAAAGGCTCGAGCTCGGCTGGGACGATCTGTGGGCCGCTCTCCAGCAGCTCGGTCTGATTACCCTCGTGCAGAATATTCAGGCAAATGCGCGTCTCACCGGCGATGGGCACAAAGTCATTCTTGACACCATCGGCATCCATGAGCTCGGCCATATAGGCACCCATGTGCCCGCCAAGCAAGCCGGTTGCAAGTACGTCGTCGCCCAGCTGCAACAGCACGCGGCTCACGTTGAGGCCCTTGCCGCCAGCGGTCTTTTCGGGCGTCACGCGGTTAACATCGTCGATGATCAGCTTGTCGAGCTGATAGCGCGTATCAATCGACGGGTTCATGGTAACGGTCAGAATCATATTGAACTCCTGTTTAGAAAACCGGCCCGCGCCCCCTCACAGAAACGCGAGCCGTCAATTAAAAAAGCCGCAGAATGCCGGGTACCGCCAAAACGAAGCACACAAGCTCAGCAAGCAAAAGTGTTATCAGAGCAGTTCGCTTGCCAGACGGCTTCGCAACAACAGGGGCGACCCCACAGGCACCCCCAACGTCAGCGTGAAGCCAGCTGGCGAGGCAAGGTGCCTTGAAGCGAGGCGGCATTGACCTTCTGGCCATGCCGCTGAAGCTGAACGGCAGCTCGCCCGCCAGATGGCTTCGCAGCGTCGACTGGTCTGGCGTTCGGTAGACGCCGGAACCTCCTTAGTCGTGGTATTCGCCGCGGTCCCACTTCTCCAGGAACTCGTCAAAGAAGTGCGGGTCAGCCTGAGCCTCGGCGTCGGCCTTGTTGCAGGCATCAATCTTGGCAATCAGGGCATCGTGCTCGGGGGTCTTCTCGTAGGGCTCCTCCAGGAAGGCAAGCATGATGTCAGCCATCAGGAACTCGCCGGTGATCTTGCCGCCAAAGCCCACGATGTTGGCGTTGAGCTCGCGACGGGCATACAGGGCAGAGGTCATGTCGCGAACCAGGGCGCAGCGGGCGCCGGGAACCTTGTTGACGGCGTTGGTGATGCCGATGCCGGTGCCGCACAGGGCCACGCCAAAGTCGGCCTTGCCGCTGGCAACAGCCTCGCCCACGGCCTTACCGTAGATGGGATAGTGCGTACGGGTGTGGCTGTAGGTGCCGCAGTCGAGCACCTTGTAGCCAGCCTGCTCCAGGCGGTCGGCCAGATAGATCTTCTCGTCCGTAACGATATGGTCGCAACCGATTGCGATGGTCTTCTTCATCAGAACGTCCTTTTCGTCTGAATTCACAAGTTGAGGTAGAAGTTCGAGTTCTCGGTGGCTCTCGTTAGGCCATCTTGTTGAGCATGTCGACACGGATCTGGTGACGGCCGCCGGCGTACTGGGCGCGCAGGAACTCGCGGGCGATCTTCTTGGCGACCTCGGTGCCCACAACGCCCGGACCCATGGTGACCATGCGCGAGCCGTTGTGCTCGCGGGTCATGTAAGCGGAACGCTCATCGGAAATGTTGGCGACGACCATGCCCTTGATCTTGACGGCGGCCATATAGGAGCCGACGCCGTACTTATCGAATGCGAAGCCCTGAGAATCCTTGTGCTCCAGCAGGTCCTTGGCAACGGCGGTGGCGGAATCGACAAAGTCCGCGGCAGGGGTCTCGGAATAGTCGACGACCTCGTGACCGTCGGCGATGAGCATCTCCTTGATGGACTCCTTCATCGACATACCGTCGGCATCGGAAGCGATTACAACCCTCATGACATCCTCCTTGAGAGATACGCAGGTGCGCAGTTTCTGTTTGGAAGTGTTGAACCGCGTTCAGGTCCGGGCATCTGAATGTGCGGTTCTTCACTGTTCATGTTTATTTGAGCACATTCGAACAGAGACTGCAACAATAAATTTGTTTGTCTTTGTTCTTTTTTTGAACAAATACCGTTCGCGGATGATTGGCGACCGTTTGGGCCCGGCGCGAACGTAGCGACCATGTGCTCAACAACAAAAGGGCGGCCGAGAACGTGTCTCGGCCGCCCTTCGGCGGTATGCCCCGGTATATACAGCTGTTTTAGTTACTCGGACTGCCACCTTTTTGGTGTGCTTGGACGGAGTGCTCAGAAAGCGGCCCGTCAAATAGCTCGCTGGACCGGAAATATCGATCCCCAACAGCGTGTGTCCCAGCCACAGAAACGCCGCGAGCACCAGCAATGGGATAACACACGAGGTCACGATCATCACGATGACGCCTTCGATCAGATCGGTCACCTGCTGCACAATCTCATCGGTCATCTGCTTGGCGCCGCTGGTCACCGACGTGACAAGACCCGAGGCGCCGTCGGCAAGCTGCTCAAGCACATTCTTGGACTCTGTGGACTCGGTCTTTTTCTTGCTTGCTTTGGAGCTGTCGCTATCTGCCGCATCCGCAGCCTTTTGCTGAGCTTGCTCAATACTTACGCGATACGTTTCATCGACCTTCTGCGACACCCATACGCTTGCAGGCACCAACACCATGCCAATTATGGCGACCACCAGCACACGCGTTGCCACGCGGCGAATGACTGTGCTCGTGCTCCAGCGTCCGTGAATGCCAAGTGAGATCGCAAAGAGCACCAGCGCAAACGGGATCAGGATGCCCAGGCCAACCGACCACAAAATCGTAAGCAAATATTTCTCTAGGTATAGCACGGCAAGCACGATACCAAGGTTGCCTGAAAGCTGCGCGAGCTGCTCGGCGACTGGCGTTCCCGTATCGCCCGGCAGCGCGGTAATACCCGCAGATAGGGCAACGCACGAGGTCGTGAGCGCCAAAACGTTGCCCTTCTTTGGTCGATAACCTCGATGGTGGAGTCCCATGTTTTGGTATCGGCGAAATGCGGACGAGCTACAAAGCCCGACAGCAGCGCCAGTACCACGAGCGCAACGATAAAGCCAATCTGCAGCTTTTTGTTTGCGCACACGACATCGGACAGGCTGGGCTGTAGCTCGGTTACCGTCGTATGCTCAGTTATCTGGACAGGACGCCCATGGGCCATCTCGTGCGCACCTCTTTTTTGTATTGACCCGTTATCCGGCATTTGGATACCTCCTCATTCCGGCCTGTATTGCGGATGAGAGTATACCCATCCAGCGAAAAACCGAACGGGAGGGCGTGCAGAAGCTCCATAACGCTGCTAGTCGAACAGTGCCATTTCAAAACTATGCCGGTTTACTACCGTAAAACCGATAGGACCGACCACATTTGCTATTAGCAGAAAATGGCAAGCTTTCTACCTGCGGCTTTGATAACGCTGTTCTTTCCATAGTTGAAAGAATACGATTCATCGTAGTAAACCGGCATAGTTTTGTAACCGACGGGTCGAGTCGGCACCGCAACAAACCTAATAACCCGTTTTCTTCCATCCTCAAAGGATCAAATGCATGGCAGGAGTGTCCCTAACTGTCGGCAGATAAGGAACGTCCCCAAGTACCGGGTAAAAAGAAAAAGCCCTGTCGCGAGTTTGCAGCAGAGCTTTTGGAAGGGGACTTGGTTGTGCGGGCTCGTTAGGCGAGCTTGGCCTCGAGCTCGGCGATGCGCTTGTAGGCATCGATGGTAAAGCGGGTCTGCTTCTCCAGGATCATAGTGGTCATGAGAGTGTCCTGAGCGTGAGCCATGATGAAGGTCATCTCCATCTCGCCACCGCCGGCCTCCTGCGAAAGCAGCTTGGTCTGCGTGTCGTGGGCACCGATGAGCGCATCGCTGGCATCCTTGTGCAGCTGCTCGGCCTTCTCAAAATCACCCTCGCGAGCAGCATCGAGCGCTGCAAGCAGATCGGTCTGGGCGTCACCTGCGTATGCGACGATCTCGAATCCAACCATCGAGATTTCTTCTTTGGTTGCCATATTGCGTTCCTTTCACATATGAACCAATGGAGAGCATCGCGTCCGGGCATACGCGCTGCGTTCTGTATGGCAGAAACATTAACATTCAAACAAAAAAGAACAACGCAAAACATAATTTCAAGCTATGAACGGTCAATTTTCGCCCGTGAACGGTTTCCAAACCATTTCGAACAATATCAAACATGATTAACGGAAACCCAAACAGGACCGCGCCCTAGCGCAAATCGCGCACCGTATCGCCCTCTACGAGCACGCCGGGGATCAGCATGTGCTCCACGCCAGACGCACCCCCCTCGGCACCGGCGATCTTATCGACTGCCCACATGCCGACACGCCTGTTGTCAAAGCGCACGGTGGTCAGGCGACGGTCGGGCACGATATCGCCCAGGCTGTCATCAACACCCACCACGCTCGCGTCCTCGGGCACACGCCTTCCGCGCGATTCGAGCCCGCGAATGCAGCCGTAGGCCATGGCGTCGTTGGAGGCATAGATGGCAGTACAGGTCGGATCGTCCGCCAGAGCCTGGCCTGCGGCATATCCGCTCTGCGCCGTCCAATCGCCACGGATGAGTCGCGGCAGCTCAATACCATGCGCGCGCAATGTCTCGCGCCAGCCCTCCTCGCGCTGCATGCCCGAAAGCGAGCGCTCGGGACACGAGATAAAGTGCACGGTCTTGTGCCCCTGCCCCAGTAAGTACTCGACAACCTGGCGCGAACAATCGAACTGATCGTTATCGACCGTCGAGCACAGCGGGTGCTCCAGCATGGTAACGAGCACCGTCTGCATACCAGGCAGCGGCTCAAAGGTGCCAAAGTCCGCCGGCATGCGATTCATGATCACAACCATACCGTCCACTGGCAGTGCGCTCATGCGCGACGATGCGCTCTCGAGGGTATACGGATGCCCGTCTACTTTAGTAAGGGTGATGGCATAGCCATGTTTGTCGGCCGCGGCGGCAAAGCCCTCCATACGGTCGAGGTTGCCGGTACCGGTAATGTTGAACATGGCGACGCCGACGGTCTTAAACTTGCCACGGCGCAGCGATCGACCGGCAAAATTGGGGCGATACCCCAGCTCGCGCATGGCGGCACGCACGCGTTCCTTGGTCTCGGGGCGCACGCTGGGAGAATCGTGCACGGTACGCGAGACCGTCTGCTCCGAGACGCCCGCGAGACGCGCCACATCCTTAACGGATACCGATTTTTTAACAGCGGCCATAGGTCGATCTTTCTATGTCAACGATGCCATTGGTGGCACCTTGCGCAGTCATTTTTACCGCCTTCAAGTATATCCAACGCCTCCCCCACCATACGCTCACCACCCAAAACCTACCGTTCACCGACATTTTTGCTTCACCGAACGGCTTTTGTCACCCAAATGTTAACGTTGCCATTGTGCAAACACAGAGCCACCGGGCGGCTCAAACGTTTACGCATAGGGAATCGACGGTTCGCAGGCACAGGAACCACCGGTTCGCGTCTTTTTTTTTTGTGTCGCAAATAGCGAACGTCAACATTTTGGCAACCGAACGCCAAAAGCTACCATCGTTGTTAACCCACCGACTCTTAGGAGCATTGCATGGAGCAACTTATCGCCATCATCGAAAAGGGCCAGCCCTTTTTCAAACGCGATCGCCCGCAACAAGTACCTCAAGGCGATTCGCGACGGCTTTATCTCCGTCATCCCCATCATCATCTTCTCGTCCATCTTCTGCCTGGTAGCCTCGGTCCCCAACATCTGGGGTTTCTACTGGCCCGATGACATCAACAACGCCCTGTGGAAGTGCTACAACTACTCCATGGGCATCCTGGCCATCGCCTGCGCCGCCACCACGGCCAAGCACTTCGCCGACGCCCAGAACCGCGATCTGCCCAAGAATAACCAGATCAACTTTATCTCGTGCATGTGCGCGGCCATCATCGGCTTCCTGCTCCTTTCGAGCGACACGATCGCCACGGACGCCGCCAGCGGCTTCAACACCACCTACCTTGGTTCCAAGGGCCTGCTGACCGCCTTCATCGCTGCGTTTGTGACCGGCATCATCTACAAGTTCTTCATTAAGCGCAACATCACCGTCAAGATGCCCGAGCAGGTTCCGCCCAACATCTCGCAGACCTTTAAGGACATCATCCCCTTCTCCGTCTGCATCACCGTCTTTTGGGTCTTTGACATCGTCTTCCGCGCTGCCTTTGGCTTCTGCTTTGCCCAGGGCGTCATCCAGGTGTTCCAGCCCCTGTTCACCGCTGCCGACGGCTACATCGGCCTTGCTGTGATCTACGGCGCATGAGCCTCTTCTGGTTCGTGGGCGTCCACGGCCCCTCGATCGTCGAGCCCGCCATCGCCGCCGCCCTCGTTGCCAACATGACCGACAACCTGGCTGCGTTCCAGGCCGGCCAGCACGCTTCCGCTGTCCTGACCCAGGGTGCCCAGTACTTCGTCGTCTGCATGGGCGGCACCGGCGCCACGCTTGTCCTGGTCTTTATGTTCTGCTTCCTGGCCAAGTCCCAGGAGATGCGCGCCGTCGGTAAGGCCGCCATCGTTCCCGCGTGCTTTGCCGTTAACGAGCCGCTGCTGTTCGCCGCGCCCATCGTGCTCAACCCCGTCTTCTTTGTCCCGTTTGTCTTTGCCCCGATCGCCAACATCTGGATCCTCAAGATCTTTATCGACTTCTTGGGCATGAACGGCTTTATGTACACCCTGCCCTGGACCGTCCCCGGCCCCATCGGCACCATCATGGGCCTGGGCTTCCAGCCGCTCGCCTTTGTGATGCTCGCCCTTATCCTGGTCGTCGACTTTGCCCAGTACTACCCGTTCTTCCGTGCCTATGACGCCCAGAAGTGCACCGAGGAGGCCGAGATCTCCCAGGAGGAGCTCGCCGCCAAGAACGCTGAGAAGGCCGCCAAGCTCAACGACGCCTTCCAGGGCAAGGCTGACGCCAAGAGCGTTGCCGCCGGCGCTGCTGCCGAGGCCGTGAAGGCCGACGCCCCCGCCGCTTCCGCAGCGCCCGCCACCGAGGCTGCGACCGCCAGCGACCTCAACGGCAAGCGCGTGCTCGTACTCTGCCAGGGCGGCGGTACCTCGGGCCTGCTCGCCAACGCGCTGGCCAAGGCTGCCAGGGAGCGCGGTATTAACCTCGAGACCGCTGCCGAGGCCTATGGCAACCACGTTGACATGCTCCCCGACTTGACCTGGTCGTCCTGGCCCCGCAGGCCGCAAGCTACCTGGCCGACCTTCAGAAGGACTGCGAGCGCGTGGGCAACAAGTGCGTCGCCTGCCGCGGTAAGCAGTACATCGAGCTCTCCCAGAACGGCGACAAGTCTCTCGCCTTCGTAAGCGAGCAACTCTCGAAGTAAGTAACGCTCAGGGCCAGCCGACCATCCAAGACCGGCTGGCCCTTCGATTTAGACGATTGGATCATCATGTCCGTTAACCCTGCTAGCGTCACTAACCCGCCTGCGCAGTTTCCCGAGGACTTTGTCTTTGGCGGCGCCACTGCTGCCTACCAGGTAGAGGGCGAGACCCGCACTCACGGTAAGGGCAAGGTTGCCTGGGACGACTTCCTGGAGGCCCAGGGGCGCTTTTCCCCCGATCCCGCTTCGGACTTCTACAACCAGTACCCCGTCGACCTGGAACTGTGCGAGGAGTTTGGCATCAACGGCATCCGCCTCTCCATCGCCTGGAGCCGCATCTTCCCCAACGGCACCGGCGAGATCAACCCCGAGGCGTCCAGTTCTACCACGACCTCTTCGCCGAATGCCATAAGCACCATGTTGAACCGTTCGTCACGCTGCATCACTTTGACACGCCGCTGCCCCTCTTTGAGAAGGGCGACTTCCTCAACCGCGAGACCATCGACGCCTTTGTGGACTTTGCCACCTTCTGCTTTAAGGAGTACGCCGACCAGGTGACCTATTGGTTCACCTTTAACGAGATCTGGGCGGACGCCTCCAACACCTACATCGAGGGCACCTTCCCCGGCGGCGTCAAGGCGCATCTGGCCGAAGCCTTCCAGTGCGAGCACAACATGATGCTCGCCCACGCCAAGGCCGTGCTGGCCTTCCACAATGGCGGTTTTAAGGGCAAGATCGGCGTCATCCAGTCGTTGGAGTTTAAGTACCCGCTCAACGAGAACGACCCCGCCGACATCAAAGCCGCTAATAACGAGCACGTGTTGCAGAACCAGTTCTTGCTCGACGCCACTTTCCGCGGCGACTACGCGCCTGACACCTTGGAGTGCGCCAACCGCCTGGCTGCCGTCTCGGGCGGCACCATCGAGATTCTGGACGAGGACCTCGAAAATTATGCGCGAGGCCGCGCTCTACAACGACTACCTGGGCGTTAACAACTATCAGTGCCGTTTTTTGAAGGCTTACGATGGCGAGAACGACCTGCACCACAACGGTACGGGCGAGAAGGGCACCGGCCGCTGGCGCGTTAAGGGTATTGGCGAGCATGTGAACAAGCCTGGCATCCCCACCACCGACTGGGACTGGATCATCTATCCCGAGGGCCTGTTCGATCTGCTCGTCTACATTAAGCAGCGCTACCCCAACTATAAGCAGATCTTCATTACAGAAAACGGCATGGGCTACAAGGATCCCTACAAAGACGGCTTTGTGGACGACCAGCCGCGCATCGACTACATCGAGCAGCACCTGCGCTGGTTGCTCAAGGCCATGGAGGTGGGCGTCAACGTGGGCGGTTACTTCCTGTGGAGCCTGCAGGACCAGTTCTCCTGGACCAACGGATACAACAAGCGCTATGGCTTCTTCTACGTTGACTTTGAAACCCAGAAGCGCACGCCCAAGGCAAGCGCCTACTGGTATAAGCACGTAGCGCAGACCCGTCGTCTGGACTAGCGGCTTGCGGGGTTACCCGCCCACATAACCTGTCCCCATTTCTCAGCCGGGGCGGCACGTCACACGGCGCGCCGCCCCGACCTTTTTTGTTCAGGTCGGGAGCTTTGTCTCGATCTGTAACATCTAGCCGAGTTTTTTTGGTCCTAGCTGTTACAGATTGAGACGAACAGGATTGCTCTTTCCGAAGAATCTAAATCTGTAACACGTAGCCCGCTTTTGACCGTCTACCTGTTACAAATCGAGACAAACGGAGTAGGACCTAACCCCGTATGTCCCTAACAGTCGAGCGTTCGACCAGCGTACTCGGCACATGAATCGCCTCGATAGACGAGCTCTCTCCAATCGCCGCCTCAAACGCAAGCTTACCGACACCGCGCAAATCAAATCGCAGCGTCGTCAGTCGATTGTGAGGAACAAGTCCCTCGAGTGCGTCGTCGATACCAACCACGCTCACGTCGTCGGGCACGGACAGGCCCGCGTCTCGAGCGCGGCGATAACGCCCAGCGCCATCTGGTCATTTGCCGCAAGCACGGCAGTCGGCGCCTGCGACCCGCCGGCAAGCACCTCGGCCGCAATCCGCTCGCCCATGGCGTACCCACTGTCCGCACTCCAATCGCCACGCAGCATCGGAGCGGCATCGACATGAGCACGACCCAGCGTATCGCGCCAACCGGCCTCACGAAAACGCGAGGAAATCGAGTTTTCCGGACCCGCCACAAACCGCATATTCGAGTGACCATGTTCCAGCAGATAATTGGTCAACAGCTCGCACGAACCATACTGGTCGGAGTCGATCGTCGTGCAGCGCGGATGCGCATACATGGACAGGATGACCGTTCGCACTCCCGGCTGGGGAACAAACTCCTCAAAATCGGGAGCCATGCGGTTCATGTTGAGAATCATGCCGTCGACGGGTCGCTCGACCATGCGGCGCGAGGCATCGGCAAGTGTATAGGCTTGTCGCCGCCCATCTCGATCATAGTGACGGCAAAATCGTGCTCGCGCGCCGCTTGCATGATACCCTCGAGCGTCGCCAGGTTACCGACACGTGTGATGTTGTACATGCACAGGCCAATAGAACGATACGACCCGCCGCGCAACGCCGCTCCAGCAAAATTGGGACGAAAGCCCAGCTCTTCCATGGCGGCCAGCACACGCTTGCGCGTCTTTTCCGTCACGTTGGGCATACCGTTGACCACGCGAGACACAGTCTGGCGGCTCACGCCAGCGAGCGCCGCAACCTCTGCCGCGCTCGCCGAATGACCATTCCTTGTCTGCTGAGCCATGCCTTCCACGCTAACCTGCTTCCCAACTATTCCCCGCGCCCATGGCGCATCGTACATACATCGATAACGTGCTCATGATACCCGAGCCATATACCACAACATGAAAACTTCTGTCAATCAAAACCGCTTACCGAACAAATACAACCGTTCGCAGCTGTTTGAAGTTGTTTTGTTTCTATACATCCCAGCCGGATGTTAACGTGCTCATTGTCAAATGTTCACATGCTCATTTTGGTTCTAATCATTTTAAGATAGTGTTTATCGGGCTTTTTCACCGCTGAACGCTAACCAGGGAGCCTCCTGAGCGCAAACGCACAATATCGAACAGCGAGACGAGAGGGTGTATGCATATGTCTTTGCTAAACCGCGTACAGCAGCTGCCGAAGGGCTTTGTTTGGGGCGCCGCAACCGCCGCGTACCAAACGGAAGGTTCCACGAAGGTGGCAGGCAAGGGTAAGACCATGTGGGACGATTACCTTGTCGCCCAGGGTCGCTTTTGCCCGACCCGGCCAGTGATTTCTACAACCGCTACGAGGAGGATATCCGCCTTTCTGCCGAGCATGGACTCAACGCCATCCGTGTGTCCATCGCCTGGACCCGCATCTTCCCCAACGGCGACGATGCCGAGCCCCTCGCCGAGGGCGTTAAGCACTACCACGAGCTGTTCGCCTGCTGCAAAAAGTATGGCGTCGAGCCTATGTGTCCCTGCATCACTTTGACTCCCCCGCCGCCCTGTTCAACCAGCGACTGGCTCAACCGCAAGACCGTCGACGCCTATGTGCGCTATGCCGAGTTCTGCTTCCGCGAGTTCCGCGAGGTCAAGAATTGGTTCACCATCAACGAGCTCATCAGCCTCTCGCACTCCCAATACATCCAAGGCAACTTCCCGCCCAACCATCACTTTTGATGTGACGAGCGGCATCCAGAGCCAGCACAACGAGCTCGTTGCCCACGCCCGCGCCGTCAACCTGTATAAGGATCTTGACGAGACCGAGCACCTGGGCGGACGCATTGGCATGGTCAACGTCCTGACGCCGGCATATCCTGCCACAGACTCGCCCGCCGACCAGCACGCCGCCGACCTGTACAACGCCTTCTACACCGACTTCATCATGGACGGCGCCTTCCTGGGTCACTACTCCGCGCGCACCCTCTCACTCATCAACGAGATTCTGCGTGCCAACAACGCCACGCTTACGGTTGAGGACAGCGACATGGAGGAGCTCGCCAAGGCGGCGCCCCGCAACGATATGTTCGGCCTCAACTACTATCAGTCGGCGTTTATCGCCGCCTACGATGGCGAGTCCACCAACAGCTTTAACGGCACCGGAGACAAGGGCACCTCGTGCTTTAAGTTTAAGGGCGTCGGGCAGCAGGTCGATATGCCGGGTATCCCCACCACCGACTGGGATTGGCTCATCTACCCGCAAGGCCTCTACGACACGCTCAAGCACATCAGCGCCACCTATCCCAACCTCCCCGTCATCTATATCACCGAAAACGGCCTGGGCCACAAGGACCCCGAGCCCGACGCAAACGGCATCGTCGCCGATCCCGAGCGCATCGACTTTGTCGACCAGCACATGGAGAAGGTGCTCCGGCGCGCGCCGAGGCGTCGACGTCCAGGGCTACTTTATCTGGAGCCTGCAGGACCAGTTCTCGTGGGCCAACGGCTATAACAAGCGCTACGGCCTGTTCTACATCGACTTCGACACGCAAAAACGCTACATCAAGCAGTCGGCACTCTGGTACAAGGAGCTCGCCGACACTATGGCGGACGCGCAGTAGCGCATCGCCTCGCTTTCCCCCGAGAGGGGAGCGGCCCTATGCGATACAAACCCAGCCGCTCCCCTCTCTCCCCCTGGGACCGACCCCGCCTGCACCCGGGCTTTTAGCAAGCGGGAGACCATATAGGTTTTCACGTCCATGCCATTAAGATTTCATGCAAAGAGGAGCGTGAACTATGGAATCGATCGTTAGTTCTTGGAGAAAGGTCAGCCGTACTTCGACAAGGTCTCTAAGAACATCTACCTTCAGGCCATTAAAGACGGCTTTTTGGCAGCAATGCCCATCATCCTGTCTTCTTCTGTCTTCCTGCTTATTTCGACCCTGCCGGGCGTTGTCGCCACGGTCGGCGGCTTTACGCTGCCCGACTGGTGGAACGTCGACGTCGTGAACTTCTGCAACAAGGTTTACAACTTCACGATGGGCGTCGTGGGCATCATGGTCGCCGGCACCACCGCAAGCGCGCTGACCGGCTCCAAGAACCGCCGCATGCCTGCCGGCAAGGCCATCAACGCCACGAGCACCATGGTCGCCGCCATGTGCGCTATGCTCATCTTGGCCGTTACCCAGACGAGTGCCAAGATCGACGGCGCCGATGTCTCGGTGTTCTTTACCGACAACATGGGCACCAAGGGCCTACTGAGCTCCTTTGTCGCCGCATTTGCCACGGTCAACATCTATGCCTTCTGCATTAAGCGAGACATCACCATCAAGCTGCCCAAAGAAGTCCCCGGCGCCATCGCCCAGAACTTCCGCGACATCTTCGCCTTCAGCTTCTCCATCCTGTTTGTCGCCGTCATCGACGTTATCTGCCGCCGGGCCAATGTGGTCTATGGTAACCTGACGAACTCCAAGTTTATCAGCAGCAAGAATGTACGTTTGTCGAACAATGCTTCTTACAGCCGCGTGGTTCCGGTAGCTAAAAATGCGGTCAGCTATGCCGGAGAAGTGGGTGTGAACCTGCGTTCTATTTTCAATCACAATCCCAAAGTCCCCGTGATTTATCCGTTTGCCCGCTATGAATACTATAATCCGCAAGAAAAAGGAGAAGCCGGGCAGACCATGGACTTGCGTAACAAGGTCAGTATGTGGGTGGCCGGATTGAATTGGTTTGCTTTGCCTAATCTGGTAGTGAAGGCAGACTATACTACCCGTCAGATTGGTACAGGAAAGATGTTCGGTACCGGACCGTATACCAGTGAAAATGAGTTTTCCATTGGCTTGGCCTACATTGGCTGGTTTTTCAAGAAATGAATCATTAATTCCTAAAACTATTATGTATATGAAAAAGAATTTCTTTTATGCGGTAGCTTGGCAATGGGGGCTGACCTTTTCGATGACAGCGTGCAGTAATGAGGACACACCGACAGAACCGACCGATGCGGCCAATATTGATTATACGTCGGAAAACGCGACGAGCTGGAACAACTACATGAAGGCTGTGGTTACTTTGCTTCGTAAAGATGCTTCCGACTTGTACGGGTACTGGGCTACCAGTACAAGGGAGGTGAAAGTTATGCGGTGACCTTTAAAAATCATGGGGCACCATTAACAGTGCGGGTTCTTGCGTGCAGCAAGTGATAGACGGTTGTGTAGATATTGCCAATGAGGTGGGAGAAACAAAAATCGGTGACCCGTATTCTAAATACCAAGCAGGGAAGGTGACAGAAGCCCTCTACGCCGTGGAATCCTGGTATAGCTGGCATTCGCGCGAAGACTATTCCAATAACATCGTATCTATCTGTAATGCTTTCTGCGGCGTGCGCAGTGAGGCTTTGATTAGCGGAGCCGCTATTGATAAAACTCAGGTGGCCGCGCAATCCTTGTACGCGGTATTGGTGAGCAACGGGCAGCAGGAACTGGCAGATAATACATTGTCGGCTATCAAGAATGCTTACGATAAGATTTTAGCCATCCCGCAACCGTTCCGTAACCATATCAACAGCGAACAGAGTCTGGCGGCTCAGGAAGCTTGCAGTGAACTGAGTGTCTTGTTGAAAGATAAGGTAAAACCGGCTTGTGATGCATTGTCGGAAGCAGTGCTGAGTCCGGTGGTAAAGAACTACGTGGATGTAGTGGTATTACCCACTTATTCAGATTTGAAAGACAGAGTGGCTACTTTGTATGATAAAGTGAATGCGCTGGCAGCCAACCCAACCAACCAGGCTTTCAAGGATGCTTGTGATGCCTGGATTACTGCCCGTGAGGCCATGGGAAAAAAGTGAGGCTTTCTTGTTTGGCCCGGTAGCCGATCAGGGGCTTGACCCGAATATGGACAGCTGGCCGCTTGACCAGGCTGCCATCGTGAATATCCTGAATTCAGGAGATTACAGCCAGATGGAATGGAGTGGCGACTACTCAGAAGACAGTGAAGCCATTTCTGCCGCACAGAATGTACGTGGTTTCCATACCCTGGAATTCCTGTTGTTCAAAGACGGACAAGCACGTACAGTAGATTAAGCATGAAGACAAATTTTTGATGAATGACAGGCAGGGGAGTAAAGAAGGGGAAGCCCTCCTTTGCTTCCTCTGTATGTTTCCGAAAATGAGAAGAATAAATGAGAATAGTAAAACTTTTGTTATACGGGCTTTTTCCCTGTCTTCTATGGAGCTGTGAGAAAGAAGGAACTGACCAACAGTACGTGGAGGTGCCGGAAGGCTTTGCACTGTCAGCCGGTACAGCTACCAATTTTCTGACTTCTTCGAAAGCTTACGACTTTGAAGCGTCGTGGCTGTCGGGTATTTACAGCAGCCGTTTCAACGACGGAGATGGATTGTATGACGATGTGCGTACCAGTAGTAACCAGGATGGCGGATTGGGTCCCGTGTATGCCGGTTATTCCTGTGGAAGTTGTCACCGGAATGCCGGACGTACCAAGCCTACCTTGTGGAGTGAAGGCGGTTCGGGAAATTACGGTTTTTCTTCCATGTTGGTATATATCACCCGAAAGAACGGAGCGTTCTTCCAGAACTATGGGCGTGTGCTTCATGACCAGGCTATTTATGGGGTGAAGCCGGAGGGTAAATTGTCTGTGAAGTATGATTATCAGACATTCGAATTTCCCGATGGAGAAACTTATGAGCTTTGCAAGCCAACCTATACCATTACGGAGTGGTATGCCGACAGTATCCGTCCGGAAGATTTGTTCTGTTCTGTCCGTATACCGTTACGTCATGTGGGAATGGGGCAGATGATGGCGCTCGACCAGAAAGAAATTGAAGCATTGGCTGCCAAAAGTAATTACCCCGAATACGGCATTAGCGGACGGTGTAATTATATCAGTGAGCGTGGAGTAACTCGTTTGGGACTTTCGGGCAACAAGGCACAGCATGCCGATTTGACGGTGGAGTTAGGATTCTCCAGTGATATGGGGGTGACCAACAGCCGTTATCCCGAGGAGATATGTGAGGGACAGATACAGATGGACCAGGGCAGTATGATGGGGACTTTCGTACGACCAGTTTGGACGTATCGACCGAGGACATGGGAGGATGTGGACTTGTATA
>ENA-OPYV01000124-OPYV01000124.1-human-gut-metagenome-genome-assembly--contig:-NODE-124-length-23514-cov-2.233549_pt1 | contig 23514 bp, 33 predicted proteins | sample MGYA00242474_ERZ504485 | MGnify/ENA primary metagenome ERZ504485 (study PRJEB26092, sample SAMD00036263) | human gut metagenome | host: Homo sapiens | study: EMG produced TPA metagenomics assembly of...
CGGCTTTTTATTATGAAATGATTGTTGCAATCCTTGTGTCTGGTGTAGGCTTTCCTTTTTGTATGTAAAAATAATTACCGAAAGGATCTCTCAGTGTACAAGAATCTTCTAAAACTGCAGGTTGGTATTTTGCCGGTAATGCACATTGGAACAAGGTCGTTTCTGTGGGGTAGTTTACGTTACTGTTCGAGATACCACTTCCCAGACAGATAATTCGGTTGCCAAAGCAAGCTACCGACTTGCGTGCTACGAAATCAGAAGTGAAGTTTTTCAATTCACGTTCCATAAGTTTCATAGCAAAAATGCCATATTTCCCTTCCAGGGATGTACTTCCTGAGAAATTCTCTTTAGACCGTGCCATGTTAGTACCTTTGAGGGGGCTATCTAACAATTCAAATGGAAGATGGATGGTGGTTGTGCCAGGCATGCGATTCCAGTCCCATCCTTCTTCCTTGAAGCCACTTCCTTTTCTGGATACAGGGTGTCCATTTCCCATAATCAGTACAGCTCCATAACTTTGATAACGTCCGTAGCGGTTGTCTTTCTGGTAGATTTCGGCTCCCCACACATCGGTGTTATATCCTTTCAGGGTAATCATGTATTGTTGGTAACGATAGATTCCGGCTGAACCATAATTGAAAACAAAGAAACCTTCCGGATTCGACGCTGGTTGACATCCTTTTGAACGAAAGAACTCTCCTGATGGAGTAGAAGTTGTTTGCAGGCGAAGATAATCTGAAGCCAGTTGTGGGTCAAATTCTTTTCCTTCAGGCTTTTCTGCCAATGCAAGTTTGGCAAATGCTTCGATGTCTGATTTCTCCATTCTTCCACTGAACGGATGGCGTCCCCCCAGTGCAGGACTCCACTCTTGTAGGTTGCAATAATTACGCATGCCTTCCAATGCCGTACGGAATACTTTTTCGTCCTGTCGGCTGATTTGGTAAAGGGTATCAAGGGTAAAGCCAATATAACTGCCTACAGCTCCAAGTGCTCCGGTTGTATATCCCGGATAGAATCCTCCATGATGGAATGCGGTTCCGTCAACTTTTATTCCTCCTAATGTTCCAGGAGTGAACATAATGAGGTAGAAAGCCATTCCGATAGCTGCTTCATCTGACACATTTGCTCTGTTTCTTTCTCAGGAAGAAGAGCAGCTACTACTTTGGGAATGAGTAATGTATGCCAAGTGTCCAGTAATTCATCTCTACCTTCTTTGTAAGGTTTCCTTGTTTCTTGAATACCAGACCAGTAAGTAAGCATGTCTAAAATCTCTTTTTTGTCAGGCTGTTGATAGATCTCATTTCTCATCAGCCAGGCTGAGATATAAATCTGTCGGGTCTGATAACCGTAATGATGATTTGTACCCATTCCACTACCATAGGCAAATCCCTGGTTGATTGCATAACGGAATGTGTTGAAATAAAGCTCTTTTGCCTGGTCGTTCCCATTTTTCAGATAGTCTGCTGCAAATCCGCTCAGCATGTTTTCAATGTATTGCCACGTAATATCTTGTGATGTTTTTTCATCAGGGGCAACAAGCGGTTTTCCAGTGTAGCCATTACCTGATTTTTCGATGTGACATTCCTCATATAATGAGCTTGCCTTTTTGATGAATTTCTTTGACAGATTTTCCTGGCAGTATTCGGTTAATCTTTGTGCTATCTTTTGTAAGTCCTTCTTATCTGAGCTTGTGAGCGAAATATTATTCGTAGTGGGACGTTCATATTGTTCCCATTCCCAAAGTCTGCACCAGTGCCATAGGTCTCTGTTTGCTAACGAGTTATTTTCTGGCATTTGCATATCAGGAGTTGTACGGGCATTCATTTTTTTTACAGGAAACGTAAGTCTGTCCAGAAAAATTCTGCCTTTCTGTGCAGGTGCTGTGATTCGACAAGTTGTTAGGTTCTTGTCTTCCTTTTTTCCTTTCATCTGTTCAAATCCAATCCAGCAAGCTCTCCACCCAATAGCTGTCAGATGGAAACTGAACTTATACTGTACTTGCTGTTTCTCATTTAAGAATTCAAAGACAAGTGAGTCGTTTTGTATCTTTTCATTATAAATCCATAATGTGATACCGTAATTCTTTTCTGTTTTTGGCGTTAATGTAAGTGGGGCGTCTAGTGTCAGGAAGGAATGTGACTGATAGTCCCACTGTAAACTTTTTTGTCCCATCCTTGTAATAAAGCGGGCTGAGTTCTATTTGGGAGTTTTCTGATACTTGAAATTGTGTAGGAATTCCTTTTTCAAAGCTGTATTTTTCAGCCTTCCCAATTAGTGATGTAGCTATAAGCAAGATTGAAATAATATATTTCATAGCATTATATTTAAAATGGTTTCTGAATTGAAATTTTACTAAGAAACAAATAAAAGAATTTTTAGGGGGATTGATGTCCCTAAATTGTACAAATGGTGTATGTATATTGTATATTTTGTTTTTATGGACTTGTATATTTCAGGATTTTTATCGAATATTGCAAGTAATAGCTTCTACGAATCTAAGGGAAATGAAGAAAATACTTTTAAATTGTCTTTTATTGGTGGCGTTAGTCGGACTATTTCCTCGTCTGGCGGCTCAAAATATAACTTTCAAGCATCTTTCTACTGATAACGGCTTGTCGCAAATATCAGTAAATGATATTTATGTAGATGAAAATAACCTGATATGGATTGGTACGCGTGAAGGATTGAATTGTTATGATGGAAATGACATTGCAATCTACCGGCTGGAAAAGGACAATCCGTATAGTTTGTTCTCAAATCATTTGCTACGCATTACGGGCGATGGGGAAGGACATCTTTATTTATTGTGTATGGAAGGGGTGGCCAGTTTTTGATATGGATACCCGCAGATTTGCTACACTACTCAGTGGAAAAGTGGATGCCATTACCTATCATGAAGGGCTTTACATAGCGTGTGGAAATGAGGTCTTTCGTTACAACAAAGAGAGTGGTAATTTTGACAGCTTTTTTCGGCTTCCTTCTGATAACGGAAACATTTCTTCCTTATTCTTCGATTCGTCAAAACGTCTGTGGATTGGGACAGAGCACGATGGCCTTTATCGTTGGGCGGAAGGCGTGCAGCCTGTACATCTTGTAAACGGACAGCATGTGTCGTCTATATTTGAAGATTCTTCTCATAATATCTGGATTGGTACCTGGAGCGGAGGTATTTTCCTTTTTGACAATAAAGGGACAGTGCGTAACATACGTGCGTTGCTATCAGGTAATCGTCCCTTTCTTCTGATTTTGTACGCTGTTTCGAAGAAGATAACAAGGGTTGTCTTTGGATAGGGACTGAAACCGGACTGGATTGCCTGGATACCCGTACAGGCCGTGTGGAACACTACAGCGAAGGGGTTGATTCGTATGGACTGACCCATTCTTCTGTATGGTGTCTCCAGAAGGATGGTCAGGGGACAATTTGGGCTGGAACTTATTTTGGTGGGGTGAACTATTTTAATCCGGAATATGCCATATATCGTTTCTTCCAGAAGGAAGACAATCCTTCTGAAGGACTGAGCAGTCCGATTGTAGGAAATATGCTTGAAGATAAGAGAGGGCATATTTGGATTTGTACAGAGGGAGGAGGATTGAATCGGTTTGATCCGGAAAAAGGTACTTTCCAGTGGTTTGTTCATCGTCCGGCTGCCAATAGCATTTCGCATAATAATGTGAAATCCATCTGGTATGATGAGGCGGAAGACTGTATATGGTTGGGACTGCACTTGGGAGGTATCAATAAATTGGATATAAAGACCGGACGATTTACAGTGTATCGAAAGAGAGAAGGAGATAAGGAAACCATTCCATCGGATATTGTACGCGATATTGTACCTTATAAAGATAGTCTGGTGGTAGCTACACAGGCTGGTGTCTGCTTGTTTTCCCGGACTACCGGAAAATGTCGCCAGCTGTTCCTGAACCATAAGGAGGGAAAACTGATTCGCATGGTAGCTGATCTGGAGTTTGATCGGAATGGAGTTCTGTGGATGGCTGTAACCGGTGAAGGTGTTTTCTCGTATAATTTGAAGACGGATGAATTGCTTCACTATGTATATCGTAACGGAGAGTCAGGTATCAGCAATAACAATGTGAACAGTATTTTCTGTGACAACGAGAATAAAATCTGGTTTGCACTTCAGGTAGTGGATTGGATTGTCTGGACCAGAAGACGAATACCTTCCGTAACTATGATATGGCAAGTAACGGCCTTCCTGGCGACTGTGTATATAAAAGTTTGTGAAGGAGAGCGTGGGGAGCTGCTGATGATAACCAATCAGGGATTCTCTTGCTTTGATTACCATAAAGGAGTTATACGCAACTATTTGTCGGAGAATGGTTTCCCGATGTATTCTTTAAATGAGAATGCCTTATTCATGTCAAAGAAGAAAGAGGTGTTCTTAGGTGGTACTTCCGGAATGGTGATGTTTGCTCTTGATAGTTTAAATTATCGTTCGAAGCCTTATTCTATTATGTGGAGCCGTCTGGTAGTAAATGGCAAGGAAATAAAAGTCAATGATGCTTCTGGTATTTTAAGCGTGCTTTGAACCATACGTCACAAATTACTTTGCGTGCCGACCAGAATATGTTCAGCATTTATTTTGCTACCAATAACTATATCCCGGAGAATAAGGAACCAATGGAATATCTGTTGGAAGGTTTCTCCAAGGAATGGACCATGGTGAGAGATCGTCCTGTTATTACCTATACGAACTTAAATCCGGGAACGTATACATTGTGGGTACGTTCGTCCAATCCGAAGAGTTTAAGCAGTCCCATCAGCATGGAAATTGTGGTGAAATCTCCATTTTATGCTTCAAACTGGGCTTTTCTGCTTTATGCCCTGATAGTAGGAGGAATCGTGTATTATTTGATGCGGATGTATCAGAGCCGTGTAAAACTGCAGGCGTCACTGACCTATGAACAGCGCCATTTGCAAGATATAGAGCGCCTGAATCAGAATAAGTTGCGTTTCTTTACCAGTATTTCGCATGAGTTTCGTACTCCGCTTACCCTTATCATCGGGCAGTTGGAAAAACTGATGCAGACCTCTCAGCTTTCTCCTTCTGTTTATTCAAATGTATTGTTGGCTTATAAGAGCGGAGTGCAGTTAAAGGAACTGATAGGTGAGTTGCTGGACTTCCGGAAACAGGAACAGGGAAAGATGAAATTGAAGGTGTGTCGAATGAACCTGGTCAATTTCCTGAATGAGACTTATTTGCTTTTCCAGCCTTATGCCGAAAGCAAGCAGATACATTTGGAGTTTCACAAGTCGCAGGATGAAATAGAATTGTGGTTTGACTGGAAACAGATGCGTAAGGTGATAAATAACCTGTTGTCGAATGCCGTGAAGCATGTACCTTCCCAAGGTAAAATTGTCATGGAGGTTGGCAAGACCGATGAAGAAGCATGGTTCTCAGTGGAAGATAATGGCAGTGGCATTCAGCCGGCGGACATTGATAAGATTTTCGACCGTTTTTATCAAAGTTCAGTGGATACAGAGATTAATGCAGGAACGGGGATTGGACTGGCTTTGACAAAAGGTATCGTGGAACTTCACCATGGAAAGATTTCTGTGGAAAGCGCCCAAGGCAAGGGGGCTAAGTTTATTGTTCGTATACCATTGGGCAAGGAGCTTTATACAGCGGATGAAATTATTGAAGAAGGTGAAAATGCTGTGGTTAGCCAGTTGACGCTTGATGCCCAAGAAAAAAGAATTAGATACGGAGTTATCTGAGAAAATCCTTGAGACAGAAGAAACTTTTGTAGGAGAAAAAGAAGGCTTCCGTCCTCATATCTTGATTGTAGAAGATAACGATTCTATTCGTCGTATGCTGGCTGAGTTGTTCGAGGGTATGTATGAGGTGACGACTGCAGTCGACGGGCAGGATGCGCTGGAAAAGGTAGAGGAGGCTTCTCCGCATATTATATTGAGTGACGTGCTGATGCCGCGCATGTCGGGTATTGAATTGGTGAAGCAATTGAAAGGGAACCTGGACACTTGTCACATTCCGGTGGTGTTGCTGACGGCCCGTACTGAAATAGAACAGAATCTGGAAGGATTGAAAATCGGAGCAGATGATTACATCACGAAACCTTTTGATTCTCGTTTGCTGGTATTCCGTTGTAACAATCTGGTGAATAACCGCCGTAAGTTGCAGGAGTATTTCACCAAGCAGCCTACTGTGGAGACTCCGGTGTTGGCTACGAATCCGCTGGATAAGGAATTCCTTGATGAGGTGATTGCTGTATTTGAACAACATTTGGATGATTCTGACTTTACCATTGATATGCTGGCCCAGCAAATGCTGGTTTCGCGTACGAGAATGTATGCAAAGATTAAGGCGATTACTGGCCAGACGCCTAATGACTTCTTTATTACCTTACGATTGAAAAAAGCGGCCTTCCTTTTGCGGAACAATCCGGAGCTGAATGTAACCCAGATTTCCGATCAGACAGGATTCAGTTCACCCCGCTATTTCAGTAAGCTTTTCAAGAAGGCATATCAACTGACACCGATGGCTTACCGGCAGGGAGAAGAATGACGTGTATTTTACTAACCTAAATATAGAAAGATGAAACAAGACCTTTTAGTTTGTATTTCTGCCCTTTCCGGATTGGCAGGATTGACCGGATGTGGTCAGGCGCAGAAGCAGGAAGCTCCTAACCTGAAGCGTCCGAATGTGATTTTTATTTATTCGGACGACTTAGGCATCGGTGATTTGAGTTGTTACGGGGCTACGAAGATTTCTACGCCGAACATTGATAAACTGGCGGCTCAGGGAGTACAGTTTACCAATGCCTATGCCACTTCGGCTACGAGTACTCCGTCGCGTTACGGTATGCTGACCGGATGTTATCCGTGGAGAAAGGAAAATACAGGTATCGCTCCGGGTAATTCTGAGCTGATTATTGATACCACATGTGTTACACTGGCTGATGTGTTCCATGAAGCGGGCTATCATACCGGTGCGGTCGGAAAATGGCATTTGGGACTGGGACCTGTTGGAGGAACTAATTTTAACGGGCTCATCAAGCCGAATACCCAGAGTATCGGATTTGATTATGAATTTATCATTCCGGCTACGGTAGACCGTGTGCCTTGTGTGTTGTGGAAACGGAAGAGTAGCTGGACTGGATCCTTCCGATCCGATTACTGTCAGCTATGACCATAAGGTAGGCGACTGGCCTACGGGTGAAGAGAATCCGGAACTGGTGAAACTGAAACCGAGTCAGGGACATAACAATACCATTATCAACGGCATTCCTCGTATCGGATGGATGACTGGAGGTAAGTCTGCTTTGTGGAATGACGAGGAAATTGCCGATGTCATCACTGAAAAAGCGAAGAACTTTATCTGTTCGTCTACTGATAAACCGTTCTTCTTGTACATGGGTACACAGGATGTACACGTGCCGCGTATTCCTCATCCGCGTTTTGCCGGAAAGAGTGGTCTCGGTACCCGTGGTGACGTAATCCTTCAGTTGGATTGGACCATTGGTGAGATTATGAATACACTGGATAGTCTGGGCATTGCCGATAACACCTTGTTTATTTTCACCAGCGACAACGGTCCGGTGATTGATGACGGTTATCAGGACCAGGCTTGCGAAATGTTGAACGGACATACGCCGATGGGTATTTACCGTGGAGGAAAATACAGTTTGTATGAGGCAGGAACTCGTGTACCGTTTATTGTACGCTGGCCGGCAGCTATTCAGCAGCCTTGCAAGCAACAGGGATTGTTCTCTCAGATTGACGTATTTGCGTCGCTGGCAGAAATCATGGAAATGCCGTTGGCTAAAGGAGTGGCCCCCGACAGTCATGCACGTTCGCAGGCTTTGATTGGAAAGGATCAGTCTGACCGTGAATATGTGGTAGAACAGAATCTGAACAATACGCTGGCCATTATTCAGGGTGAATGGAAATATCTTCAGCCCAGTGATAAGCCTGCATTGGAATTCTGGACCAAGACTGAACTGGGTAACGCGCCTGAACCTCAGTTGTATAATCTTCGTAAAGATCCTACGGAAAAAGAAAATGTAGCATCGCAGAATCCGGAAAAAGTGAAAGAACTTGCTACTTTGCTGGATAAAGTAATTGCTTCAAAATAAGAAGTTTAAGATGCCCTGAAAAAACGTCCTTGCGTTTGAAGAAAAACGCAAGGACGTTTTCTTCAAACGCAAGTGCGTTTGACTAAAACGCTTTGACGTTTTGTCTTAAACGTAAAGGCGTTTTTATGTGCCTATTTTGTCTGGCTGAATCCCTCTGCTTTCAGCAGGTCGATTATGCGTTGTTTGAACTCTCCCTGAATGAGAATTTCACCGTCTTTCACGGCACCTCCCACACCACATTTGGTTTTAAGCAGTCTTCCCAGTTCTTTTAAATCATCTTCCGGACCAATAAATCCGGAAATGACGGTAACGGTTTTCCGCCTCGTCCTTTTTTCTCGATACTGACCCTCAGTTTTTGTTGCTTCGGGTCGACAGTTGCCGGCTCTTCCTCTTCGTCAAGCTGATAGTTGAAGTCTGGGTTAGTGGAATATACAATGTTCAGACGGTCTTTCCAGTCGTTCTTTTTCATGTGAATTTAATTTAATCTGCTTCAAAGGTATGACATTTTTTCAGGAATCGTGTTCAGGGTTTACAAGAAATAGTTTAATTTTGCATTATTGATTAATTGAACACACTCCGAATGGCGGTACGAAGTCGTAAAATGACGGACAAGATTCCTGAGCCTACTTTACGCAGACTCCCGTGGTATCTTTCGAATGCTAAGCTGATGAAAGAGAAAGGGGAGAAGTATGTATCTTCTACACAGATTTCCAGACAGATAAATATTGATGCTTCGCAGATAGCCAAAGACTTGTCGTATGTGGATATTTCCGGACGTACAAGGGTGGGCTATGAAGTGGATTTGCTGATTCAGGTGCTGGAGGATTTTTTTAGGTTTCACGAATCTGCATAAGGCGTATCTGTTTGGTGTGGGAAGTCTGGGAGGCGCATTGCTCAGAGACTCCGGTCTGTCACATTTCGGGCTGCAGATTGTAGGAGCATTCGATATTAACCCGAATCTGGTGGGTACAACCGTAGAGGGAATTCCTATTTACCATACCGACGAGTTTGAAGAACGGCGGGCAAAGGACGGAGTGAAAATAGGTGTGCTGACCGTGCCCATTAACATTGCTCAGGATATTACGGACAAGATGGTGGCTGGTGGTATTCAGGCTGTGTGGAACTTTACTCCCTTCCGTATCCGTGTACCGGAAACGATTGTCGTACAAAACACGTCACTGTATGCACATCTGGCAGTGATGTTCAACCGTTTGAATGAAATTATAAAGAAATAACTCCATGAAAATTATTGCTATAGGCATGAACTATAGCCTGCATTGCCATGAGTTGCATGCAGGAGAAGCCTTGCCCCAGGAACCGGTTATTTTTATGAAGCCGGATTCTGCCTTGCTGAAAGACAGCAAGCTCTTTTTTTATTCCCGATTTTTTGTGAACAGGTGGACTACGAGACGGAAATGGTGGTGCGCATTTGCCGTTTGGGAAAAAATATTTCCGAACGTTTTGCTCATCGCTATTACGATGCCGTGACGGTAGGTATCGACTTTACCGCCCGTGACTTACAGCGTAAGTTCCGTGCTGAAGGAAAGCCTTGGGAACTGTGCAAGGGTTTTGACAGTTCGGCTGCCATTGGCGACTGGGTGCCAGTGGAAAAGCTGAATGACATACAGAAAGTGAATTTCCATCTGAATATTGACGGAAAGACGGTGCAGCAGGGCAATACAGCTGATATGCTGTTTTCTGTAGACCAGATTATTGCTTATGTGAGCCGTTTCTGTACGTTGAAAATCGGTGACCTGTTGTTTACCGGTACACCGGTGGGAGTAGGCCCCGTGCAAATCGGGAACCACCTGGAGGGATTTTTGGAAAATGAAAAACTTCTTGATTTTTACATACGATGAAGATAAGAGTAGGATTTGGATTCGACGTGCACAAGTTAGTGACAGGGCGTGAACTTTGGCTGGGTGGTATTCGCCTGGAACACGAAATGGGTTTGCTGGGACACTCGGATGCTGATGTGTTGATTCATGCCATTTGCGATGCTTTGTTGGGAGCTGCCAACATGCGTGACATTGGTTATCATTTCCCGGATAATTCGGCCGACTTCAAGAACATTGACAGCAAGATTCTGCTGGCAAAGACCGTAAAATTGATTGCCGGAAAAGGGTATCGGGTAGGTAATGTGGATGCACGGTGTGCGCCGAACGTCCGAAGTTGAAAAAATTTATTCCGGAGATGCAGGAAGTGCTGGCACGGGGATGGAGGTGGATGTGGACGACGTGTCCATCAAGGCCACCACTACAGAAAAATTAGGATTTACCGGACGTGAGGAAGGTATTTCAGCCTATGCTACGGTATTAATTGAAAAAGATTAAAGGAGGATAAAAGATGAATCCGAAGTATTCTGTGGTGATTCCGGTGTACAACCGTCCGGATGAAGTGGATGAGTTGTTGCAGAGTCTGTGCGGTCAGACATATCAAAACTTTGAAGTGGTGGTCGTAGAAGACGGTTCTGCCATTCCTTGCAAGCAGGTGGTCAAGAAGTATACGGAAATGCTGGATGTGCACTATTTTGAGAAACCGAATTCAGGACCCGGACAGACGCGCAACTATGCGGCAGAGCGCAGTCGCGGAGAGTATCTGCTGATTCTGGATTCAGACTGTATCCTGCCTGAAACGTACCTGGCTGCGGTGGAAGCGGAACTCCAGCGGGAACCGGCAGATGCGTTTGGAGGTCCCGACCGGGCACACGATTCTTTTTCGGATGTACAGAAAGCTATTAATTATGCCATGACTTCTTTCTTTACCACGGGAGGCATCCGGGGCGGCAAGAAAAAAATGGACAAATTCTATCCTCGCAGTTTTAACATGGGAGTCCGTGCCGAGGTGTACAAGGCATTGGGTGGATTCTCTGCGATGCGTTTTGGCGAAGACATAGATTTCAGTATCCGTATTTTTAAGGGAGGTTACCGTTGCCGTCTGTTTCCGGAAGCCTGGGTATGGCATAAGCGTCGTACGGACTTGAAAAAGTTTTTTCAAGCAGGTACACAATTCCGGTATCGCTCGCATTGATTTGTATAAGAAATATCCTGAATCATTGAAGCTCGTGCATCTGCTTCCGGCTGTATTTACGGTTGGAGTCGTGATGGTATTGCTGGTTGCGTTTATCTGTCCGTGGAGCTTGCTCTTGTTGGCTTTTGTTTGCCGTGGTTATTTTTTATCGAGCTTCTATTCGCAATAAAAAAGTATAAAAAAAATTGGTGCACTATCTGTCATTTGCTGCGTTTTATACAATTGACGGGCTACGGTTCCGGCTTTTTTGCGGGCGTGGTGGAAACGTTGTATATGTGGCGGAAAGTCCTTCTCGGCTTTCGAAAAAACATTCTATAAATAAGACATTGTCCCCAATAAAATGTTCGGTAGCTCGTCGGTGTTTTTATTAAGAAATTGATGCATGAACGAGAAACTGAACATTACCCAGTGGGCGGAAGAAGACCGTCCGCGGGAAAAAATGCTGCTGCATGGTCCGGCTGCTTTAAGCAATGCCGAGCTGCTGGCCATCCTGATAGGTTCCGGCAATACAGAAGAAACAGCGGTAGAACTGATGCGGAAGGTGTTGGATGACTGCCATAACCGTTTGAGTGAGTTGGGAAAATATACGGTGGACGATCTTTGCCGTTATAAAGGAATTGGTCCGGCAAAGGCCGTGAGCATTCTGGCAGCCTCTGAATTGGGGAGGCGCAGAAGAGAGGAAGAACCTTCTGAGCGGAAGAAAATTACCAGCTCACAAGATGTGTATGCCTTTTTTATCCCCTGATGTGCGACTTGCCGGTGGAAGAATGCTGGGTGATGTTGCTGAATCAGGCAGCCAAGGTGATTGATACGGTTAAAATTAGTCGGGGAGGACTGGCCTCCACGCAGGTCGATGTGCGTTGTATTTTGCGTGAGGCACTCTTGAAACGGGCCACTTCCATGATTCTTTGTCACAACCATCCTTCGGGAAATATTCGTCCGAGTCAGGATGACGACCGCCTGACCCATGCGCTGCTGGAAGCTGCACGTACCATGAACATCCGCTTGCTCGACCATGTGGTGGTTTCGGACGGCGATTATTACAGTTATGGAGATGAAGGCCGCCTTTAGTGTCTTTTTTTTGTCGGTCGAAGATGAAAAAATGGAGATTTTTCCCTAAGTTTGCGGAAAGAATAAAGATTGAAAGATTAAAGATTATGGACAACGAAACGAAGTTGAAGATTGAGGAAAAATCATAGATATGTTGAAGACCGTATACGACCCGGAAATACCGGTAAATGTGTACGATCTGGGCTTGATTTATAAGATAGACCTTCAGGAAAACGGAGAATTGACTATCCGACATGACTTTGACCGCCCCGAACTGCCCGGCAGCAGATTTTATTATGGAAGATGTGCGTCAGAAAGTAGAATCGGTGGAAGGAGTGACTGCCGCTACGGTCAATCTGGTCTTTGAACCGGAATGGGACAAGGATATGATGACCGAGGAGGCAAAACTGGAATTAGGATTTTTGTAAGAAAAGGCTTATGGATGCGATGAAGAATGTATATTTTCTTTCGGATGCGCACTTGGGTTCGAGGGCCATTGCACACGGGCGTACGCAGGAGCGCAGGCTGGTGAACTTTTTGGACAGTATCAAGCATCGGGCAGCGGCCGTCTACTTGCTGGGCGACATGTTCGATTTCTGGTATGAGTTCAAGCTGGTGGTTCCCAAAGGCTATACCCGCTTTCTGGGAAAAATCTCGGAGCTGACTGATTTGGGAGTGGAAGTACATTTTTTTATCGGTAACCATGATATCTGGTGTGGAGACTATCTGGAAAAGGAGTGCGGCGTCATCCTGCACCGTGAGCCGCTGACCTGTGAGATTTACGGGAAAGAGTTTTTCTTAGGACACGGTGACGGACTGGGCGACAATGACCGTAAGTTCAAGTTGCTGCGCACGATGTTTCACAGCAAGACCTTGCAGCGATTGTTCTCGATGCTTCATCCGCGATGGAGCGTGGAATTTGGACTGGAATGGGCCAAACACAGTCGCCTGAAGAGGGAAGGTGGGCGTGAGCCTGATTATATGGGAGAGGATAAGGAACCGCTGGTACTATTCTCTAAAGACTATTTAAAGAGTCATCCGGACATTAATTACTTTATTTACGGGCATCGTCACATTATGCTGGATTTGATGCTGAGCCGTACGTCGCGTATGATGATTCTGGGCGACTGGATTACCGAATTTTCGTATGCGGTTTTCGATGGAGAAAATATGTTCCTGGAGCAGTATATTGAAGGGGAGACTTCGGTGTGATACTGTGTGAAAAGGATAAGAAATAATTCAGGCGCTGAGGAAGAACGTACATTCTCTTCAGCGCCTGAATTTTTATAGAGTTTGTATTGTAAGTTATCGAGCAACTTCTCCGCTTTCATGGCGGGCAAGCAGACCTTCTACTTCGGATACTTTCACCATGTTATAGTCGCCGGCAATCGTATTCTTCAGTACGGAAGCAGCCGTAGAGAAGTCCACACGTTTTCTGGTTGTCTCGTATGCATTCTGTGCATAAAGCATGGCACCACAGAATGCATCGCCTACTCCCACACAGTCAATTACGTTGTCAATATCGAACACGCGGGTGTATTTCATTTCTCCCTGTGCGTAAAGTACTCCGGCAAAAGTGTGGTGTTCTGAACTCATCACATTGCGCAGGGCAATATAGATATATTTGCAGTTTGGAATCTGCTGGCTAATTTCCTTGCAGAACTTCTCATACGCTGCGGTATCGTATTTTTCACCGCTTCGGGTGGCCTTGAAGCCGGGAGCCGGAATTCCGGTGAGAGAGCATATTCACCTTCACTTCCGAACATGATGTCACTGCTGGTCATGAGCGGGCGTAATACTTCCTGGGCTGTTTTTCCGTAGTTCCATAAGTTCTTCCGGTAGTTGATGTCGTATGAGATGGTCAGTCCCATTTCCTTGGCTATGTCGATGGCTTCCTTGCACACCTCTGCCAATCCGGGAGTCAGTGCGGCATCAATTCCCGACCAGTGGAAGATGGCTGCGTCTTTGAAAATCTCGCGCCAGTTAATCATTCCAGGCTTCAGTTCAGAGAATGAGGAGTTCTCACGGTCGTAGATAACGTTGGAGTTACGCATGGCAGCGGCTTTCTCCATGTAATAGGTACCTAAGCGATGTCCGCCGAAAAGAATGTGTTTAGTTCCGATATTGTGAGAACGGAGCTCTGCGATACAAGTCTCTCCCAGTGCATTGTCCGGCAATCGGGTAATATATTCTACCTCTCCGCCAAAGTTGGCAATGGAGATGGCTACGTTAGCTTCGCTTCCTCCATAGTTAACCAGAAAGTCACGGCTTTGCTGGATGCGCAAGTTATCGGGAGTGGTAAGACGGAGCATGATTTCTCCAAATGTTACAATCTTTTTGCTCATAATAGAAGGTTTTTCGTTTATTAGTTAGAACGTGGGCAAAAAGAAAGAGGATACTTCCTGAGGGAATCTCTCTTTGCCTTTGTTTCTGGCGCAAAGATAGTGAATTCCTTTGCAGGAGGTATCCTCTTTTAACTCTTTTAGGATTCCTGTGATTATTTGTTTGTTCAGGATGTTCATGGTATCTGTAGCAATCATCAGCTCTTCGTCAGTAGGAATAACCACTACTTTTACTTTAGAGCTGTCTGTAGAAATGATAGCTTCTTTGCTACGTACTTTGTTTCTTTCCGGATCAATTTCTACGCCCCAGGAAGCCCAATGTCTTGCAGACACCTGCACGGGCTGTAGCCTGATTTTCGCCTACACCACCGGTGAACAAGATTACGTCAACACCTCCCATGGCAGCTGCGTAGGCACCGATGTATTTAGTAATGCGGTAGAAATACATATTTTCTGTCAGGATAGCGCGTTCTTCACCTCTAGCTACTGCATCTTCCAGTTCGCGCATGTCGCTTGATTTTTCGAACATACCTAGTACACCGCTCTTCTTGTTCAGCAAGGTAGACATTTCGTCTGGAGTCAGACCTTCTTTCTTCATGATGTAAGTGATGGCGCCACCGTCGATGTCACCGCAGCGAGTTCCCATCATCAAGCCTTCCAGCGGAGTAAGTCCCATGGTTGTATCGATACATTTTCCGTCTTTTACGGCTGCGATTGAACCACCGTTACCGATATGGCAAGTAATGATACGGCTGCCTTCCTGCGGGATGTTCAAGAATTCACATACACGCTTTGAAACGTAGCGGTGAGAAGTTCCGTGGAAACCATAACGACGGATACCGTATTTTTCGAAATACTTGTAAGGTATCGGGTACAGGTAAGCGTAGTCCGGCATAGTCTGGTGGAATGCAGTATCGAATACAGCTACCTGCGGTACTTCCGGCAGAAGTTTCTGTACGGCGTAGATACCTTTCAGGTTGGCCGGATTGTGGAGCGGGCCCAGGTCGCAGCATTCTTCTACAGCTGCAATTACGGCGTCGTCAATCAGTACAGAACCGCTGAACTTGGTTCCTCCGTGCAGTACACGGTGGCCTACTGCTTTGATTTCGTGCAGGTTGCTTACTGCTCCATATTCTGCATTAGTCAAAGTGTCGAAAATGAACTGTACACCAGTGGTATGTTCTGGCACGTCTTTTTCAATCACTTTCTTTTCACCGTTAGGCAAAGTCAGTTTCAGGAAAGAACCCGGAAGACCGATTTTTTCAATACCTCCTTGAGCGAGGACTTCTTTTGTAGTCATTTCAAACAATTTGTATTTGATTGAAGAACTACCGCAGTTGAGTACTAATACTTTCATATCTTAATTAAATATTTTTGTAATGATGAAAACTATAATGCCACTCTGCAAGAAAAGTGAGTGGCATTATGGAAATAAATTATCGGAATCGGATGATTACTGTGCCTTGGCAGCAATAGCCTGGTTGGCAGTGATGGCAATCATCTTGTATACGTCGTCGATGCTACATCCGCGTGACAAGTCGTTTACCGGACGAGCGATACCCTGCAGGATAGGTCCTACAGCAGTAGCGTGGCCCAGACGTTCAACCAGTTTGTAAGAGATGTTTCCTACTTCCAGACAAGGAACAACATACATTAGCTTTTCCGGCAATTTCAGAACCCGGAGCTTTGCTTGCACCTACTCTTGGAACCAAGGCAGCATCAGCCTGCAGTTCACCGTCAATTTTCATGCCGGGTCTAATTCTTTTGCAATTTTCAATGCTTCTACCACTTTATCTACTACTTCGTGTTTTGCAGAACCTTTTGGTAGAGAAGCTCAGCATAGCTACACGCGGGTCGATGCCTGCCACTGCTTTTGCAGTCTGAGCAGTACAGATAGCGATTTGTGCCAGCTGGTTGGCATCAGGTACAGGAGTTACAGCTACGTCGCCCATTACCAATACACCGTTGTCTCCGCATTCAGGAGCGTGTGTCAGCATCAGCATAGCACCTGAAACGCAAGTGATGCCCGGAGCAGTCTTGATAATCTGCAATGCAGGACGAAGTACATCACCAGTTGTATTGCGTGCACCTGCCAATTGTCCGTCTGCGTCGCCAGCCTTGATAATCAGACAGCCCAAGTACAAAGGATTCAGCACAAGTTTGCGAGCTTCTTCGATGGTCATTCCTTTTTTCTTACGAAGTTCGCACAGCAGCTGTGCATATTCTTCTTGTTTAGGATTGTTTCTGGGTCAATGATGGTAGCTTTGTGGATATTACCCAATCCCCATTCTTTGGCCAGGTTCATGATTTCATCGGGGTTACCCAACAAAATAAGTCTGCTACACCGTCTGTCAATATCTGATTGGCAGCTTCAAAGTACGTTCTTCTGTTCCTTCCGGAAGCACGATGCGCTGTTTGTTTGCTTTAGCGCGTTTAACGATTTCACTGATTAAATCCATGATTTATATGTTAAATTGTAAATGCTTGTTGTGTGCGGTAACGAGCTTTTTGTTTTCCACTTGCAAAAATAGGTATTTTTGTAATATCTAGTTTGCAAAAAGCGTTTTTTTTTTGCTTTAAAGTATGCAAAAACCTTTCCCATCCCTTGTAGATTTGAATAAAAAGCGGCTTAGAAGGAGATTGTTTTTTCTGATTATGTATTTTTGCACCGGTTTTCAAGATAAAATAAAAGGTATTATGATTCGACAGTGTTCTATTCTTTTTGGATGTCTGGCGTTAGGTGAAACTGATTGTTTTATTTGACGGGTATTAAGCTTCCTTCGAGCATCATTGGTATGCTGTTGCTGACTTTGTTTCTTCAGCTGGGCTGGATAAAACTGGAGTGGGTGCAGGGGCTTACAAATTTTCTGGTAGCAAATTTAGGATTTTTCTTTGTGCCGTCAGGAGTGGCGTTGATGCTCTATTTCGATGTGATTACGGCGCAGTTCTGGCCGATTGTAATTGCAACGCTGGTCAGCACGATTTTGGTTTTAGTAGTAACAGGTTGGGTACATCAATTGGTTCGTAAGTATGGATTTTTTCGAAATAAATTTTTTTTTCTGCTGGCCATTACGTTTGGCTTTTTCTTTTTGTCAAAATTGTTGCAGAAAAAAACTGGATGGGTGCTGTTGAACCCTATCCTTGTGGCAATAGCCATGTTGATCTGTTTTCTTCAGTTCACGGGAGTTTCTTATGAGACTTACTCTGAGGCTGGTTCGTTGGTGGAATTTGGTTAAAGCCGGCTGTTGTGGCATTGGGGGTGCCTTTGTACCTGCAGTTGCGCATGATAAAGAAACAGCTGATGCCGATTCTGATTTCGCAGTTGGCCGGTTGTGTGGTTGGACTGGTTTCGGTGACGATTATTGCCAAGTTAATGGGAGCTTCTCCCCGAAGTGATTATGTCGCTGGCTCCAAAGTCTGTAACCACTCCGATTGCTATGGAAGTATCGAATGCGGTAGGAGGGATTCCTTCATTGACGGCCGCTGTGGTCATTGTAGTCGGATTGTTTGGAGCAATCTGTGGGTTTAAGTTGCTTCAGGTAGGGCGTGTGGCCAGCCCGATTGCGCAGGGATTGTCCATGGGAACAGCCAGCCATGCGGTTGGTACTTCACGTGCCATGGAAGTGAGTGGCAAGTATGGTGCGTACGCAAGTCTGGGATTGACCTTGAACGGAATTCTTACCGCTTTGCTTTCGCCTACAATTTTGCATATCTTAGGATTGTATTAAGATTTTGCTCTTGTTCGGAATGAACTGAATGACCGGCTGATTTGTTATTTTCTTCAGATGTAAGTATTTGTTCGAAACAAAAAAAGAAACACCTATATGATAGCATTTAAACCGATAGACCTGAGTGATAAGGAAACTGTGCAGAAATATACGTTGTGCAGTCCACGGCGTAATTGTGATTTGTCGTTTGTGAACTTGTACAGCTGGCGTTTCCTGTATCAGACGGAGATTGCGGAAACGGATGGCTTTTTACTGTTTCGTTTTTATGCAGACGGACAGCTGGCCTATATGATGCCTGTAGGTGAAGGAAGTGATATTCGTCCGGTGATTGAGGCGTGATGGAAGATGCAAAAAGTCAAGGAGCTCCTTTCCGTTTGTTGGGGGTATGTGCCAATATGCGTGCAGAGCTGGAAAAGCTTTCCCGGATCGGTTTAATTTTGTATCCGACCGGGATTATGCTGATTACATTTATCTGCGTTCCGACTTGTCCACATTGAAAGGGAAAAAGTTTCAGCCTAAACGAAATCATCTGAATAAGTTCAGGAACAATTATCCGAATTATACATATAAACCTTTGACTTCCGACTTAATTCCTGCATGTCTGGAGCTGGAGACTCAGTGGTGCCGGGCGAACAATTGCGCGGAGAATCAGGCCTTGGAGAACGAACGTTGCTCCATGACAGCTGCCTTGCAGCATTTGGAGCAATTGGACGTGATTGGAGGAGTGCTTTATGTGGAGGATGAGATTGTGCCTTTACTTTTGGGGCACCCATTAACCAAACGACTTTCGATACCTGTGTGGAAAAAGCAAATACGGCTGTGGAAGGAGCGTACGCCATGATTAATTATGAGTTTGCCAATCATATTCCTTCGCAGTACATCTATATCAACCGGGAGGAAGACTTGGGATTGGAAGGGCTCCGGAAAGCCAAGCTTTCTTATCAGCCGGAAGTGATTCTTGAAAAATACATGGCGGAGTTGAAATGAGTGTGAAAGAGCAGGTCAGAATGTTATGGGCAACTTGCTTTCATGACTCGGAAGCGTTCATGGATCTTTTATTTCGGTTGCCGCTATGCTGATTCCCTGAATGAGTATATGGAATCGGACGGGCAGGTAATAGCTGCTTTGCAACGTATTCCGTATCGGTTGACGTATGAAGGCATGAATGTGCCGGTTGCCTATATTTCAGGAGCTTGTACACATCCGGCATATCGGGAGCGGGGAGTGATGCGAAAATTGCTGGCCCAGGCTCATCAGAGCATGTTTCGGGAAGGGGTGCTGTTTTCTACTTTGATACCTGCAGAGGATTGGCTGAAAGGTTACTATGCCCGTTCGGGATATACCCTTTGTTTCAACGTAGAAAAAAGTTATTAACAGCTTCTTGTTTACCTGTTGAAAACTTTTCAAATCGGTGGAAACTGGTTGAAATCCCTCCAGGAAGTGCCTTATGCGGGGATGCTTTCCGTTTTTATGACCTTTTTCAGTCTGATTGTGAAAACTGCATACAGCATAATTGGGAAGATTTCCACATCATATTGGCGGATTTACTTTTGTCGGGAGGTCAGTTGTGGGGTGCTGTAGAGGAAGATGAACTGCAGGGACTTTGCTTCTGTTTGCCGGAAGAGGAAAAACTGATAATCAAGGAAGTGGTATGCAGGGATAAGACCGTTGAACAAGCTATGCTGCGTGGATTGTCTTCTCATTACGGCTTGATGGAATTGGAATGCTATTCTTTTTCTGATGGTCAGCCTTATGAGCTAGGGATGGCAAGAATCATTCATGTAGAGGCTTTGTTCAGATTATTGGCAGGAATATGGACTGGAAACCATTATTTTAAAGTAGAAGGGGATGAGGCTCTTCCGCAAAATAATGGTTGGCATAACTTGGAAGGAGGCATGTATTCCAGAGGTGAATTGAAAGGGCAGACTTATCAAGTGGTTTCTATCAATGAACTTACCCGACAACTGTTTGATGGGAAATTCCCCTACATGAATCTGATGTTGGATTGAAGTTACATCCGGTTGTCGGCTGTCAGCATACGTTCCAGTTCTTCTGCCGTTAGCTTCAAATGGAACTGTCCGTGGTAGGCAATGGAAATGCCGCCAGTTTCTTCGGATACAATAATGGCCATGGCATCGGTTTCCTGTGATACACCTAAGGCAGCGCGATGGCGAAGTCCTAATTCTTTAGGGATTTCCAGGTTGTGTGAAACCGGAAGGATGCATCCGGCTGCTTTTATCCGTTTGTGACTGATAATCATGGCTCCATCGTGCAACGGGCTGTTCTTGAAGAAGATATTTTCAATGAGACGCTGGTTGATATTGGCATCAATCAGGTCGCCTGTACGGACAATGTCATCCAACGGGAAATCCTTTTCTATCACAATCAGTGCTCCTACCTTTCCTTTACTCATATTCAGGCAGGCCATCACGATGGGCATGATGTCTTCTTTTTCTGTGTCCGTTTTTTTGTTGCCTTTCAGGAAACGGAACAGGCTGTTGCTGCGGTGTCTGGAACCCAACGACAATAGGAAATGACGTATCTCGTCCTGGAACAAGACAATAAGTGCGATAACTCCTACACTCACCAGTTTTTGTCGAAAATGGAACCTAATAGTCTCATCTGGAGTACCTGTGACACGATTACCCAGATGATAATGAATACCAGGATGCCGATGAAGATATTAATGGAGCCCGACGACTTCATCAGCTTGTAGGACTTGTATAACAGAAAGGCTACCAGCAGAATGTCGAGTATATCTTTGAAACTGAGTATGTAGATGTCGAAAGGCATAATTAAAAGTATGTTGAAGTTCGTGTTTTAAATCATTGGTTTTGCAGGGCATTGAAAATCCGGACGGTTTCTACGGCTGCTTTTACATCATGTACCCTGAGCAGGTTGGCACCTTTCATCAAGGCAATGGCGTGTACGGCAGTTGTTCCGTTTAGGGCATTTTTAGGTCCCCCTCCCAATAATTTATAAATCATCGATTTGCGTGATACTCCTACAAGTATCGGAAGTTGGAATATGGAGAACTCTTCCAGTTTATTCAGTATGTCATAATTATGCTCCAGGGTTTTCCGAAACCAAATCCCGGATCTATAATAAGGTCTTTTACGCCTGCTGCCCGGAGTTTCTCGATTTTTCAGCAAAATAAAGGATGATTTCTTTAACCGGATGCTGGTAATGCGGATTCTTTTGCATGTTTTGTGGATTTCCCTGCATGTGCATCATGATGTAGGGCACTTTCAATTTTGCTACAATGGAAAACATGTTTGCATCCAAGTCGCCGGCAGAAATGTCATTGATGATTGCCGTACCGTATTCTTCTACGCACATTCGGGCTACGTCGGCACGGAAGGTGTCGACAGAAACAATGGCATCAGGGAACTCTCTTCGGATAACTTGTAAACCGTGTTTTAGTCGTTGCATTTCTTCTTCTGGAGATACATCTTCGGCACCTGAGCGTGAAGAATAGGCGCCAATGTCAATAATGCGGCCTCCCTCCTCTATAATCTGATGTACCCGATTGATAATATCTTCTTCCGCTTGTTTACGGCTGTCAGCATAAAAAGAATCGGGGGTTACATTGAGGATGCATCACCTCAGAGTGGGATAAGTCCATCAGTTCTCCGTTGACATTGATGTATTTTGCAAACTGTTTCTTCCATTTGTTTTTCCTTCATTTTAGCCTTGCAAAGTTACGTACAATAATTTGATTTGTGTGGGTTCTTTCTTGCGAATTTTCCTTGTTGGATAGATTTTTACCCCCTTCAATGTGCTCTTTTTTCACTTTTGGCAAAAAACAACTCAAAAGTTTGCAGATTACAAATTTAGTTGTACCTTTGCAACCGCAATTGAGAACGAGACTATCGGGCGTTTAGCTCAGCTGGTTCAGAGCATCTGCCTTACAAGCAGAGGGTCGGCGGTTCGAATCCGTCAACGCCCACACAAAACAGAAGTCTTGCGAAGAAATTCGTGAGACTTTTTTTTATTTCTTACCGCTTTTATACAAACTTTCTTTATCCTTTTGCCTTATAACTCAGGAAAAAGAGTTAATTTTGCGTTCTGATAATTATCTAAGAAAACGTATGGAACTTGATGTATTAACGGCCATATCCCCGATTGATGGTCGATATAGAGGCAAAACGAAAGCTTTGGCAGCTTATTTCTCTGAATTTGCACTGATCAAATACCGTGTAACAGGTAGAGGTGGAATACTTTATCACCTTGTGCGAACTTCCCTTGCCGCAATTAAAAGGAATCGATAGCAGCGTGTTTGAAACTTTACGGAATATCTACCGTAACTTCTCAGAAGCGGATGCACAGCGCATTAAAGATATCGAGAGTGTGACTAACCACGACGTGAAAGCAGTAGAATACTTCCTGAAAGAAGAATTTGACAAGATGGGCGGGATGGATGACTATAAGGAATTCATCCACTTCGGACTGACTTCTCAGGATATCAACAATACGTCTGTTCCCCTTTCTATCAAAGAAGCATTGGAACAGGTCTACTATCCGTTGATTGAAGAACTGATTGCACAATTGAAAACATACGCAACGGACTGGGCAAATATCCCTATGCTTGCCAAAACTCACGGTCAACCGGCTTCTCCCACCCGCTTGGGTAAAGAAGTGATGGTGTTCGTTTACCGTCTGGAACGTCAGTTGGCAACATTGAAAGCCAGCCCGATTACTGCCAAGTTCGGTGGCGCTACCGGAAATTACAATGCACATCATGTTGCATATCCCCAGTACGATTGGAAACAATTCGGTAACAGATTTGTTGCAGAGAAGTTGGGGTTGGAGCGTGAAGAGTATACAACGCAGATTTCGAACTATGATAACCTTTCTGCTGTTTTTGATGCAATGAAGCGTATCAATACCATTATGGTGGATATGAACCGTGACTTCTGGCAGTATATCTCTATGGAGTACTTCAAGCAGAAGATCAAAGCCGGAGAAGTTGGTTCGAGCGCTATGCCGCATAAGGTCAACCCGATTGACTTCGAAAATGCGGAGGGTAATCTGGGTATTGCGACTTCCATTCTGGAACATTTGGCCGTGAAACTCCCTGTTTCCCGTTTGCAGCGTGACTTGACAGATTCAACGGTGCTGCGTAATGTGGGTGTGCCTTTCGGCCACATCGTGATTGCCATCCAGAGTTCTTGAAGGGATTGCGCAACTGTTGCTGAACGAGCCGGCTATCTATCGTGGACTGGATGACTGTTGGAGTGTAGTGGCAG
>ENA-OPYV01000125-OPYV01000125.1-human-gut-metagenome-genome-assembly--contig:-NODE-125-length-23497-cov-2.210783_pt1 | contig 23497 bp, 30 predicted proteins | sample MGYA00242474_ERZ504485 | MGnify/ENA primary metagenome ERZ504485 (study PRJEB26092, sample SAMD00036263) | human gut metagenome | host: Homo sapiens | study: EMG produced TPA metagenomics assembly of...
CGGATATGATCGGCCTGTTTGACACCTATCACCCGGAGGTGATGAGTATGGAGAAGTTGTTTTATAACAACAATGCCAAGACCGTGATTGATGTGGCGCAAGCCAGAGGGGTCATCACCCTGTCCGCACCAACAAAAAAATGTGCCCATCTTTGAATACACCCCCTTGCAGGTGAAACAGTCGGTGGTGGGCTATGGCCGGGCGGAGAAAAAGCAGGTACAGGAGATGACCCGCCTGATTTTGAATTTAGAGAAAATACCCAAGCCGGACGACACGGCTGACGCACTGGCTATGGCCATCTGTCACGGCCACGCCAGCGGCAGCCTGCTGGGGCGGTTGGGCAACCTGCGATAAGGAGTTACTTATGATTTACAGTTTGGACGGTACGCTCACTTATTTTGACCAGAATTTTGCGGTGGTCAGCTGCGGTGGTGTGGGGTTTAAGTGCTTCACTACGCTGACTACCTTGCAGTCCCTGCCGGGCGTGGGCAAGCCGGTGCAGCTTTACACTTACTTGTCTGTGCGGGAGGATGCACTGGATCTTTACGGCTTTACCACCGCGGCGGAGCTGGATTGCTTTAAGCTGCTGATCTCCGTAAACGGCGTGGGACCTAAGGCGGCACTGGCAATCTTGTCGGAGCTGTCGGCGGATCGATTGGCCGTTTGCATTGCCGGCGGGGACGCCAAGTCCCTGACTCGTGCGCCGGGTATCGGCAAAAAGATTGCCGAGCGCATTGTGCTGGAATTGAAAGATAAAATGGGCGTGCTGGATTTGGGCAGCAGCAGAGAGGTGCAGGCGGCAGCCGCTGCCAATACCGCCGGCTCTGTTGCGGCAGAGGCGGTGGAAGCGCTGGTGGCTCTGGGCTACGGACAAAGCGACGCCGCTGTGGCTGTGGGTCAGATGGAACCCGGACTTTCGGTGGACGAGATGATCCGCCGGGGGCTGCGCCAGCTGGCCGCCAATTTGTAAGCCTCAAACAAATTAGGAGTTGCCTATGGAAGATATGGATTTGGAAAATCGTATTGTGTCTACCGGCCTGACGGAGACAGATACGGATATAGAGAATTCCCTGCGTCCCAAGACCCTGGAGGACTATATTGGGCAAGATAAAGTGAAAGAGAACTTGGCCGTTTACATTGAGGCGGCGCGCACCCGTGGCGAGGCGCTGGATCATGTGCTGCTGTACGGTCCGCCCGGATTGGGCAAGACCACGCTGGCGGGCATTATTGCCAATGAGATGGGCGTGAACATTCGCGTCACCAGTGGTCCGGCCATTGAGAAGCAGGGCGATCTGGCGGCACTGCTTACCAACCTGCAAGAGGGGGATGTGCTCTTTATTGACGAGATTCACCGTCTGAACCGCAGCGTGGAGGAAGTGCTGTATCCGGCTATGGAGGACCGTGCGCTTGACATTATCATCGGCAAAGGCCCTTCCGCCCGTTCCATTCGGTTGGATCTGCCCAACTTCACCTTAGTTGGCGCCACCACCCGTGCCGGGCAGCTGTCGGCGCCACTGCGTGACCGTTTTGGCGTGATCTTACGGCTGGAGCTTTACACGGATGAGCAGCTTGCCACCATCGTTAAGCGCTCGGCGGGCATTTTGAATATTCCCATTGAACAGGATGGCGCCTTGCAGATCGCTTCTCGCTCCCGAGGCACCCCGCGTATCGCCAACCGTTTGCTCAAGCGCAGCCGTGACTTTGCCCAGGTAAAGTACGACGGCGTAATCAATGCTGAGGCGGCGGAGGATGCCCTCTCTCGTATGGAAATCGATCAGCTGGGACTGGACGGTATTGACCGTCGCTTGCTGACCACCATGATCAAAAATTATAACGGCGGACCTGTGGGACTGGAGACCATTGCCGCAGCCATCGGTGAAGAGGCAGTGACCATTGAGGATGTGTACGAGCCGTATTTAATGCAGATCGGCTTTCTCAGCCGCACCCCCCGTGGGCGCTGCGTGACCCCGGCGGCCTACCGGCATTTGGGATTCCAGCAGGACGGGCAGCAAACTTTACTTTAACCATCGTAAATTGAAATTCAAACCGGTATAGACGGAAACACACAGTTCTTTTAAACAACAAAGGAGAATGGTATGGGCAGATTGTTTGGAACAGACGGCGTGCGTGGCATAGCCAATAAAGATTTAACCAACGAGCTGGCGCTCTCGATCGGCAAGGCGGCAGCCAAAGTTTTGGCCGGTGAGTTGGGCAGAAACCCACGGTGCTCATCGGTAAAGACACCCGGGCGTCCGGCGATATGCTGGAGGCGGCGCTTACTGCCGGGCTTTGCGCCGTGGGGGCTAATGTGCTCTCCGTGGGCGTAGTGCCTACCCCGGCAGTCGCTTACCTGATCGGCCGCTACGGCTGTGACGCCGGCGTGATGATCTCCGCTTCACACAACCCTTGCGAATACAACGGCATTAAGATCTTCCAGTCCACCGGCTACAAGCTGGATGACGCCATAGAAGAAGAAATTGAGGCTATTATCCTGGACGGTGCAGAAGAAATCCCGGAGAAGCTGGGCGGCGATGTGGGCAATCGGCTCTATTGCAAGACGGCCGTGGAGGATTATGTACGCCATGTGGTGGACACCGCCGATGTTCGCTTTGACGGGCTGAATATCGCTTTGGACTGCGCCAACGGCTCTGCTTCCGTTTGTGCCAAACAGATCTTTACCGCTCTGGGTGCCCGGTGTTATATGCTTTCCGACACACCGGACGGTGTGAATATCAACGATCACTGCGGCTCCACCCACCCGGAGGAGCTGATGCAGTTTGTAACGGACAATGGGCTGGACTTAGGGCTGGCATTTGATGGCGACGCAGACCGTATGCTGGCTGTGGACGAAAACGGCCAATTGGTGATGGCGACAAGGTGATCGCCATTTGCGCCAAGCGGATGCTGGACGAGGGCACTTTGGCTAAGAACACCGCCGTGGTAACGGGTGATGAGCAATATGGGCTTCTTTAAGTCTGCGAAGAGAACGGTATTGCCTGTGAAAAGACGGCAGTGGGTGACCGTTACGTGCTGGAGCGTATGCTGCAAAAGGGCTATAACATCGGCGGCGAGCAAAGCGGGCATGTGATTTTCCTGGATTACGCCACCACCGGCGACGGTGAGCTTAGCGGTGTGCAGTTGCTTAAGACAGTTGTGAAAAGCGGCAAAAAGCTGTCTCAGCTGGCAAAGATTATGACCGTTTATCCTCAGGTGCTCATCAATGTGAAGGTGACACCGGAGGGCAAACAGAAATATAACAACGACGAATATATTATCTCTGCCGTGCAACAGGCGGAGATGGATTTGATGGGCGACGGCCGCGTGCTGGTTCGGGTCAGCGGTACAGAGCCTTTGGTGCGGGTGATGTTAGAGGGCAAAGATCTGGAAAAGATCACCCGACTGGGCAATCGAATTGCAGATGTGGTACGGGAGAGATTGAGTTAATGCGTGTAGCCAGTGACTGGAAAGATTATGAACTGATAGACTGCTCTGCCGGCGAAAAGCTGGAGCGTTGGACCAGAGAAATCCTGATTCGTCCGGACCCCCAGGTGATTTGGAATAGCCCGCGGGAGAACCGCTTGTGGGCACAGCCGGGGGCACGCTATGTGCGCTCCCGCACCGGCGGTGGCAAGTGGCAGACCTTTAAGCGCATTCCTGCTGTGTGGCAGGTGCGCTATATGGACTTGACTTTTAACATCAAGACCATGGGCTTTAAGCACACCGGCCTGTTCCCGGAACAGGCTGTGAACTGGGATCTGGTGCGTGGCATGATCGAGGGCGCTGACCGTCCGGTAAAGGTACTTAACCTGTTTGCCTATACCGGCGGTGCCACGGTTGCCTGCCTGAAATCCGGTGCAGAGGTAGTCCATGTGGACGCCTCCAAGGGTATGGTCCAGTGGGCCAAGGAGAACGCGGCCGCCTCCGGTGTGGCAGACGGCGCTGTGCGCTGGATCGTGGACGATTGTATCAAGTTTGTGCAGCGAGAAATTCGTCGGGGCAATCGGTACGACATTGTGATCCTGGACCCGCCCAGCTACGGCCGGGGACCAAAAGGTGAGATCTGGCACCTGGAAGATAATTTATATGATTTTGTGACCCTGGTGCAGCAGGTGCTCAGCGACAACGCGCTGGCTGTGGTGTTGAATTCCTATACCACCGGCCTGTCTGCCTCGGTAATGCAATATATTTTGGAAGATGTTTTGGTGCGTCGAATGGGCGGTTCTGTGTCTGCGGACGAGATTGGCCTGCCGGTGACGGAAACCGGCGGTGTGCTGCCCTGTGGTGCCACCGCTGTGTGGAAAGGCAAAGATGGCAATTCTTGAATTTAACGATGTAACATTTACATATCCTGCGGACCCGGACGCACCTAAGGACGCGCCTGCGCCCCGCCTGGTGCTCAGCCATTTGAACTTGCAGATCGAGAAGGGCTCCTTTGTGGCGGTGTTGGGGCATAACGGTTCCGGCAAATCCACATTAGCCAAGCTCTCTAACGGCATTTTGTTTCCCCAAAGCGGGCAAGTCATCGTAGACGGCACGCCGCTGACGCAAGACGAAGATGTGGTCTATAATGCGCGCCGCAAGTAGGTATGGTGTTCCAAAACCCGGACAACCAAATCGTCTCCTCTATTGTAGAGGAGGATGTGGCCTTTGGGGTGGAGAATTTGGGCGTGGAGCCAAAGGAATGCCGCCGCCGAGTGGACGCTGCGCTGAAGACAGTTGGCATGTATGCGGAGCGGCTGAAATCGCCCTCCAAGCTTTCCGGCGGTCAAAAACAGCGGGTCGCTGTGGCAGGCATTATCGCCATGCGGCCCCTGTGTATTGTGCTGGACGAACCCACGGCGATGCTGGATCCCAGCGGCCGCCGAGAAGTGCTGGACACCGTGAAGAAACTGAACAAAGAAGAGGGGATCACCATTCTGCTCATTACTCATTATATGGATGAGGCGGTGCAAGCCGATCGGGTGGTGGTGATGGACGACGGCGTGATCCGACTGGACGGCACTCCCCGGGCAGTTTTTGCCCATGTGGAGGAGCTGAAGCCTGGGCCTCGATGTGCCCCAGGCAACGGAACTGGCGGATCGGCTGGGCTTTGCCGAGCACGCAGTTTTGAACACTGCGGAATGCGTGGATGTATTGATTTCCAACTTGGAGGAACAAAAACTTGGCTGTACTGACCTGTGAAAAACTCAATTACCGTTACAGTGTGGGTACGCCATTTGAGACGGCGGCGCTGCAGGATGTGTCTTTCTCTGTGGAGAAGGGCGAGATTGTCGGCATTATCGGTCACACCGGCTCCGGAAAATCCACGCTCATCCAGCACCTAAACGGCCTGATAGAGCCCCAAAGCGGCAAAGTCTATGTGGACGGCGCGGATATTTGGAGTAAGCAAAACCGCAAGCAAATTCGCCGTGTACGCTTTCAGGTAGGGTTGTGTTTTCAGTACCCGGAGTACCAAATTTTTGAAGAAGATGTATATAAAGAGATCGCTTTCGGTCCCAAGCAAATGGGACTGGACAGTGAGGAAATTCGCCGCCGGGTGTTCCATTCTATGGATTGGTGGGTCTGTCCCGTGATTTTGCGGAACAGTCGCCCTTTGATTTGTCCGGTGGGCAAAAGCGCCGTGTGGCCATTGCGTCCATTTTGGCAATGGAGCCAAAGGTTTTGATTTTAGACGAGCCTTGCGCCGGGTTGGACCCCCGTGGTAGGGATCAAATTTTAGATCTGATCCGTAGTTACCGGGACCGTACCGGGGCAACGGTGCTCTTCGTCTCCCACTCCATGGAAGATGTGGCACGCATTTGCCGCCGCGTGCTGGTGATGCACCGGGGGCAGGTGGATGTCTACGGCCCGGTTGCCGATGTGTACGCCAATGCGGAGGAACTGCGCCAAATGGGGCTGAATGTGCCCCAGGTAACGGATATTTTCTTAGAACTGCGGCGGCGTGGCGTACCTTGCCGCACGGATATTTTTACGGTTGACGACGGCGTGCACGAATTTCAGCGCCTAAAGAGAGAGGGGGTTCGCCTGTGAATTCCAGTATGACCATTGGTCAGTATTTCCCGGCAATTCCCCGGTGCACCGTATGGATGCGCGTATGAAGATCGTGCTCACCTTTTGATGGTGGTAGCGGTGTTCCTGTGCAAGAACTTTTGGTCCCTGGGGCTGGCCATCGTCTTTATGATCCTGGCGGTGGGTCTGTCTAAGATACCGCCTAAAACCATCTTGAAGAGCATTAAGCCCCTGATCGTGATCATTCTCATTACCGGCGTCATCAACCTGTTTTACGGCGATGGTGAGCCGCTGGTGACCCTGGGCAAGCTGAAGATCACCATGGATGGTGTGATGACTGCCGTTTTTATGGCTGTGCGCATTATCGAGTTGGTGATTGTAGGCAGTCTGCTGACTTACACCACTTCGCCTACGGAATTGACGGACGCGCTTGAGCGGCTGCTTAAGCCCCTAAAAGTGTTTAAGATTGATGTGCATGTGATCGCTATGACTATGACAATCGCCCTGCGGTTTATTCCAACTTTGATCGAGGAAATCGACAAAATTATGGCGGCGCAGAAATCTCGGGGCGCCGATATGGAGAGCGGGGGACTGATTCGCAGAGCCAAAGGATTGGTGCCCATCTTGATTCCTTTGTTCATCTCCTCTTTTCGCCGCGCCAATGAGCTGGCGGACGCTATGGAGTGCCGCTGCTATCGAGCGGTGCCGGGCGACCAAGATGAAAGAAAATGCACCTGCATACCGGTGACTTTTTTTGCGCTGGCGGCGGTGGTGCTTGTATATTGCAGGCATTTTTTTGTGGTGAATCACTTTTTTAGGTTTCGGTGCTTTAAGTTATGCGGAATTTGTTGTTAAACATTGGATATGACGGCGCAGACTATCACGGCTGGCAGGTGCAAAAAAATGCCGTTACCGTGCAGGAAGTGTTCCAAAACGCAGTGGAAAAGGTGTTTGGCGCGCGGCTGCCGGTAAAGGGCTGCTCCCGCACAGACAGCGGTGTGCACGCAAATTGTTATTTTGTCAGTTTCCAAACAGAGCTGTCCATTGCCTGTGACGGTGTGGTGCGGGCGCTGAATACGGTGCTGCCAAAAGATATTGCGGTGCTGGACTGCCGAGAGGTCCCCCTTGATTTTCACCCCCGGTACTGCTGCCGAGAGAAAGAATATGTATATAAGTTGTACAACGGCGCCATTCGGGATCCGTTTTTGCTGCGCTATGCGTACCAGTACCGCTATCCAATTCGGTTGGAGCGTATGCAGCAGGGGGCCAAGGCGTTCCTGGGCACCCACGATTTTCGCGGCTTTTGCAGTGCACGCAGCGATGTGGAGGACACAGTGCGCACCATTACCGCCTTTACCGTAGAGCGGCAAGGGGATATGGTACTGTTTAAGGTCAGCGCAGACGGCTTCCTTTACAATATGGTACGCATTCTCGTTGGCACGCTGCTTTTTGTCAGTGAGGGCAAGATTGATCCGGCGGATTTGCCGGCGATTATTGAAAGTGGGGAGCGCATTCGCGCCGGTAAGACGGCGCCGCCCCAGGGGCTGTACCTGAACCGGGGTTGAGTACGACCCGGCAGACTTAAAGATGTAACAGAAAGGCGGTGCTTTTGTGGAAGCGGAAGACCGGCAGGCGCTTCGGCGGGAACGCAAGCGCCAAAAAGATAAAAAAGTACGCAGGATCGTATGGATTGTGTTGGCTGTGTTGCTGGCGGCAATTGTGATCCTAAAGCTGTGCGAGGTGGATTTCGGCAGCCTGCGCGGCGGCAGCGGTACATCGTCCGTGCTCACCGGCAATTTTCCTTATACGCTGGACGGCTCCGATGGCGTTACGGTTCATAAGCAGGGCGCGAAACTGGCGGTGCTCACCGGCGGCTCCATAACTGTACTGAACCCATCAGACGGCAAGGAGGAATTCACTGCTGTACACGGTTATGCCAATCCGATTACCGCCGCTTCTGACTCGTATCTGGTTACATACGATCAGGGCGGCTCCAAGCTGCGGCTGGATTACAGTGGCGAGAATTTGTATGAGATTGAGAGCAAGACCGGCCTGTTGTGCGCCGATGTGGCGGACGACGGCAAGGTGGTCTACGCCACTCAGTCTGCGGATAAACGCAGCGATGTTCAGGTGATCACCAAAGACCCGCGGGGATAAGATGAAGTACAGCCTGTCCTATGGCTTTGTGACCAACATTGCCATTCGGGACAACGGCAGTCAAGTCGCTTTTGTAGCCATGAACAGTAAGGATGCACGCTTGCAGCCAAAGCTCTATTTGATGCGTGTAAAGGACACGGAGCCTTATGCCAGCTTTGACCTGCCCGGCACCCAGGTGCTGGACATAGCCTATCGGGGCAGCAGCCTGTATGTGGTGGGCGGTAGTTTTGTGAGCGTGGTAAACGGAGATAAGCTGGAGACGGTGCTGAAAAACGGCGAAGTGCAAACGGTGGCCTATGATTATAGCGCCAGCGGCGATTTGGTGGTGGCATACAGTTCTTATAGCAATGCCACGCAAAACACCGTAGCGCGGATCACCGCCAGAGGCAAGGTGCAAAAGCCCTTTACCGTGCAGGGCGCGATCAAGGATCTGTCTGCCTCCGGCAGTCGGGTAGCCGTGCTTTTTGCCGATAAAATCAAAATCTATAAGCTGTCAGACGGCAGCGTCGTACATACAGCGGATTGTACGGACGCAGTCCGGTCCATCACCATGATGTCCTCCAATGTGTTTGTGCAGCGCCAGTCTGTGATTGAGAAAGAAGAGACCAAGTCTTGAGTATTTGGATTATATATTGATCGCCCTGGTGGTACTTATGGCGGTATGGGGGCTTTCGACGGGGGCTGCTGTCCGGTTTGATCGGCACAGCCAAGTACGCTGTTGGCGTGCCGGTGTCTCTGTTCGTCAGCCATCAGTATTACCAAGCGGTGTATGACAAGCTGGTAGAGCCAAAGGCCCTTGCCAAGGTGCAGGAGAAAATCGCCGGTGCCTCCGGCGTGGACACCTTTATGGCTGCCTTGCAGGAGAAAATGCAGGCTCTGCCCCAGGCGTTGCAAGGGGATTTTGACTTCGCCGCACTGAAAAAAGGCAGTGCCAAAACTGCTGCAGATTTTGTAATGCAGCAGTTGGTGGAACCGGTGGCTTGCCTGCTGGTAAAAATCGCATTATTTTTATTATCGTTCATAATTATTGCCTTGATTTGTTGGCTGCTTTCCGCTATGCTAAGGAAGAAGCAGGGCAAAAATACTGTATTTACCCGGACCAACAGCCTATTGGGCGGTGCCTTTGGGCTGGTTAAGGGGTGTCTGTTTTTGGTGCTGGTCAGCGGCGTTTGGGCGTACCTGGCCGGTAACGACTGGCTGCCGAAAGATAACGGCGTATATGCGTTCTTTGCAGACAGCGCCATTTTAGAATATATGGAAACTTTGCTTCCCACACTATAGGAGGAACTGTTATGTCTACATTAAAAGAAAATGTGCACGACCTGTTTGACGGCTGGAATACCATTCCCAACTGGCTGTCCTTTATCCGCATTGCACTGATCCCGGTGTTTGCTGTGCTGTTTGTTCAGGGGCATCAACTGGTGGCGGTGTTCGTGATGATTTGCGCTGCGTTAACCGATCTGTTCGACGGCAAGATTGCCCGCAAGTTTAATCAAGTGAGTAATCTGGGAAAGATCTTAGACCCCATTGCGGATAAGCTGTCCCAAATGGCGATTGTAATCGTGCTATTGTACACCTACTGGGAGAACCCCATTAAGTATCTGTTTTTCTTCTTTATTGTGAAAGAGGTGCTGATGTTGCTGGGCGGCGCGCTGCTGCTGTCCAAGGGTATGCGCCCCACCGCAGCAGAGATCTGGGGCAAGGTAGCCACCAATGTGTTTTACATTGCTATGATTATTATTTTAGCCTTTGGCGAGAACGGCGCTTTGTGTGATGTGACCCACTTTACGCTGCCGTCCGTGGTGACCTGGGTGCTGGTGGCACTGTCCGCCGTGTCTGCCTTGGTATCTCTCCTGGGCTATGTGCCGGGATTTTTGAAGCAGCTGAAAGAGAACAAGGCACAAAACACTGCTAAATAAGCAATATTCATCAGGAGATCGATTTATGAAACAACAGATGTGTGCCCGCTGCGGTGAACGCCCGGCGGTGATCTATATTCAAAAATGGAGGGCGATGAGTAAAGCCGGAGGGGCGTTTGTATTCAGTGCGCCCGGGAGCTGAACATCGGCTCTATTAACCAGATGATTGACAAGCTGGGCATCTCTGACGAAGAACTGGAGCAGGCGTCTGAGCAGATGAGCCAGTTTATGGAGAATATGGGCGATTTTAACTTTGGCGATATGAGTGGGATTGTACACCGGAGAATATGGACGGCGCCCAGACCATGCCCTTTGCCAATCTTTTTGGCGACGCCGGAGAGCTGGCTGTGGATGAGAATGAAAGCGGTCAAAAGCAGGGCAAGAAGCGTGGGAAAAAAGGCAACAAACGCCAAAAAGACGACGGGAAAAAGTACCTAAACACCTACTGCACCAACCTGACCGGCAAAGCCCGGGACGGCAAGCTGGACGCCATTATCGGCAGAGAGCAGGAGATCTCCCGCACGGTACAAATCCTGTGCCGCCGTACCAAGAATAACCCCTGCCTGATCGGCGAGCCGGGCGTGGGTAAGACTGCCATTGCCGAGGGGCTGGCCATTCGCATTGCTAAGGGGCAAGTGCCTGCGCGCCTGGCAGACAAAGAGATCTATTTGCTGGACCTGACCGCACTGGTGGCCGGCACCCAGTTCCGTGGCCAGTTTGAGGGCCGGATCAAGGGTCTGGTGGACGAGGTGAAAGCCCAGGGCAATATTATTCTGTTCATTGACGAGGTGCACAATTTGGTGGGCACCGGCGACAGTGAGGGCACTATGAACGCGGCAAATATCCTGAAGCCTGCGCTCTCTCGCGGCGAAATTCAGGTGATCGGCGCTACCACCTTTACCGAGTATCGTAAGTTTATAGAGAAGGATGCCGCCCTGGAGCGCCGCTTCCAACCGGTGAAGATCGAGGAGCCATCTGTGGAGGATGCCTACAAAATGCTGCTGGGCATTAAGGGCTACTATGAGCAGTACCACAAGGTGCAGATTTCCGACACCTTGGTCTATAAAGCGGTGCTGATGAGCGAGCGGTATGTAACAGACCGTTACCTGCCGGATAAAGCCATTGACTTGCTGGATGAAAGCTGCACCTGCGCCAATTTGCGCAACCCAGCTATCAGCAGGCGCAGATCCTGGAAGGCAAAAAACGAATTGCAGGAGAATATTGAAAATCTGTCTGAACCCACAGAGGAGGACCAGCAGATCGACTATGAGCTGATTTCCAAACTGAAAACCGAAGTGATGGCCATTGACGAAAAGCTGCCTGCTTTGCAGGAAAAAGCCAAAGACAATCAGGTGCTGGAGTCGGATATTGCCAGCGCGATCTCTATGTGGACAGGGATCCCTGCTGCAAAAATCGAGCAGGGGGATATTCAAAAACTGGCCGGTTTGGAGCCGGTGCTGAAGGCCCATATCATCGGCCAGGATGAAGCCATTGAAAAGGTTGCCGCAGCCGTGCGCCGAGGTCGCGTACAAATCAGTCCCCGCAAGCGGCCCCAGTCCTTTATTTTTGTGGGTCCAACTGGCGTAGGCAAGACGGAGCTGGTTAAGCAGTTGGCCGCCTATATGTTTGACACCCCGGACGCGCTGATCCGCCTGGATATGAGCGAGTATATGGAGAAGTTTTCTGTCTCTCGTATCATCGGTTCGCCTCCCGGCTATGTGGGCTATGACGATGCCGGGCAGTTGACGGAGAAAGTACGGCGCAAGCTTACAGCGTGATTCTGTTTGACGAGATTGAAAAGGCCCATAAAGATGTGTTAAACATTTTGCTGCAAATTCTGGACGAGGGTCGGATTACAGATGCACAGGGCCGCACGGTGAATTTTGAAAATACCATTATTGTGATGACCTCTAATGCCGGGTCTACCGACGCTGCCACTGTGGGCTTTGGCAAGTCCCAGGGGGATATGAACCGGGACGTGACCATGAAAGCCCTGGAGCGCTTCCTGCGTCCGGAATTCCTGGGTCGTGTGGACGAGGTGATCGTCTTTAACAAGCTGACCTTTGAGAACTTCCAGCGAATCGCTCGCTTGATGGTGGACGAACTGGTGCCCGGTATGCAGGACAAGGGCATTACCCTGACCTATGACGACAGTGTGCCGGTGTATTTGGCAAAGATCGCCTATGGTTCCAAGAAGACGCCCGCGGTTTGCGTGACGCGGTGCGCCGCCAGGTGGAGGATCAGCTGGCAAGTGCATTGGTGTTCCATCAGGATCAGGACATACAGGCAATTGCTTTGACAGCAGGTGACGAGGCGTGCAGCTGCAAATCAATCCGTAAATGGAAACGGTAAGAGCAGAGAGTTTGTCTTTCTGCTCTTTTTATATTGACAGGCAACCCACAGGGTTGTATCATTAAATCATAGAACATTTGTAGGAAATGGTGAAATAGGATGAACAAAGAACGATTGGTGAAGACATTTACGGATCTGGTAGCACTGGACAGCCCCTCCTTTGACGAGCAGGCGGTTTGCCGTTACATTAAGGAACGACTGACGGCGCTGGGCGTGCAGGTGGTAGAAGACGACTCCGCCGCTGCCACCGGCAGTACCTGCGGCAACTTGTTGGCAACCATTCCCGGTGATCCGTCGCTGGAGCCGGTGCTCTTTGCTGCCCACATGGACACGGTGGAGCCGTCCCGGGGCAAGCAGGCGGTCACGGACGAGAACGGTCACATTACCTCCTGTGGTGATACGGTATTAGGTGCTGATGATTTTGCCGGTGTATCGGCAATCTTAGAGGGTGTGGCTTCTCTGTTAGAGAGCGGCGCAACCCATCCGACGCTGGAACTGCTGTTTACCACCGGAGAGGAGCATTTTGCGTGGGTGCCAAGCATTTGATGCGGAGCGTCTGCAGTCCAGACCGGCGTATGTGATGGATTTGTCCGGCCCGGTAGGGACTGTGCTGTGGCAGCGCCTACGCTGATTACTTTTTCCGCAGAGGTGGTGGGCAAGGCAGCCCACGCCGGCTTTGCACCGGAGGACGGCGTGCACGCCATTCAGGTGGCTGCTGCTGCAGTTGCCAATCTTCCCAGTGGGCGATGGGGCGATGTGACGGTAAATGTGGGCACCATTTCCGGCGGTCGCGCCACCAACATTGTGCCGGACAGTTGCACCGTCACCGGCGAAATTCGTGCCCTGTGCCATCAGGACGCCCTGGATCGACTCAACGAAATTCACAGCGAGTTTGTGGAGCAGGCACAGGCGGTGGACGCCAAACTGATTTTTAACCATACTATACATATTACCGGTTATCGAGTAGACACGGACGCACCTGTTGCCCAGCGGTTCAGACGGGCCTGCGAAACTGTGGGAGTTGCGCCTCGGTTTACGGACACTTACGGTGGCAGCGACTGTAATATTCTGTCTGCTTACGGCATACAGGGTTTGGTGGTGGCTACGGCTATGAATAACTGCCACGCTGTGAACGAATACACCACTGTGGAGGAACTGTGCAAGGCAGGCCGGCTGGCGCAGGCATTTAATGGAGAAGCAAGACTGATGAAGAGCCCTTTGCGTTATCAAATTTCCGATTATGACTGTGGCCCTACCTCTATGCTCAATGCGGTGAGCTTCCTTTTTGAGCGGGAGCAGATCCCGCCGGAACTGATCCGAAATATTATGCTGTTTTCTCTGGACGCATTCAGCCCGGATGGCGCCTTTGGCAAAAGCGGCACCTCCTGCACGGCGATGATGTTCCTAAGCAACTGGCTGTCCGGCTTTGGACAAGCGGGACGGCTGCCGATCACCACCGAGTATTACACCGGCGATCGGGTATATATGGGTCAGCAAAGCCTATAACAGACGCCCTCCATCGGGGCGGCGCCGTGGTGGTGCGCTTGTTTTTAGACGAGTGGCACTATGTGCTGCTTACCGGCGAGCGGGACGGCAGGGTCTACCTGTTTGACCCATATTATGTGACAGAGGGCTTTAATGATTCGTCCGTTGTGACTGATGTGGACCACCCCTTTGCGTATAATCGCATTTTGCCCAGTCTATGCTCAACGGAGAGGCGCAGACCTTGTATGCCTTTGCAGAGCAGGAGGGCAGGGAAGCGGTGGTGCTTTATAATACGGAGACCATGCTCACGCCGGACAATACCATTGAGTATATGATTTAAGTTCATTTCCCCGGCGCAACCGTAAAGTGGCAGAATGTACGCCTATGCGCCGGAAGGGTAAGTTAACGGTACTCAGGTCTCCTTTTTGATCCCAGGGGCGGAGAACTGGTCTGTTACTTATAATAGAAATAAAGAAGGAGACTCATAAGAGTCTCTTTTTTTGCTTTAGATAGAATGTTCGCCCTGTCTATTGCAAGGGGCAAAATCGTATGGCTATAATCAAGTTGTAAGTTTACACACTTTTAATGATTTAGAAGGAGAGAAATGATGAAAAAGACTTTGTCCGTATGCCTGGCATTGCTAATGCTGCTTAGCTGCTTTGCCGTGCCTACCACCGCCTTTGCCGCTGCGCCTAAGAAGCCCACGGTGTCCTCCGTCAGCGCCGGTGCAGCTGCCTTTACCGTCAAGTGGAAGAAGGTCAGCGGCGTGACCGGATACCAGGTGCAGTACAGCACCTCCTCCAAGTTTACTTCCAAAACCAGCAAAACCGCCACGGCCAAGAAAGATAAGACTACGGCCAAGACAGTCAGCGGACTGAAAAGCAAAACCAAGTATTATGTGCGTGTGCGCACTTATAAAACCAGCGGTAAAAAGAAAAAGTATAGCAGTTGGAGCAGCGCCAAATCCGTTACCACCAAGGTGGCGAAAGTGAACTTTAAGTCTGTTTCCGCGGAGCGTTTGGGCTTTACTGTCAAATGGAGTAAGGCGCCTTCTGTTTCCGGATACCGGGTGCAGTACAGCACCTCTTCTAAATTTAACAAAAAGGTGACCAAAGCGCTGAAAGTCACCAACGGCAAAGCCACCTCTGCCTCCATCACCGGCCTGAAAGGCGGCAAAAAGTATTATGTGCGGGTGCAGGCTTATGTGAATCAGGGTAAGAAGTCTTATTCCGGTGCGTACAGCGCAGCCAAGACGGTTACCACCGCCAAGGATCCGTTTAAGAAGGGCAAGTACGCCGGTGTGCAGCTGAACACCACGGCGGACGCGGTGCGCTACTACGTTAAGGCATATAATGCCACAAAGAAAGAAACCGCCAAGTATCAGAATAAAGAAACGGACGAAATCCTTACCTACTACAAACTGCTGGGCGTTAAGACTCTTGGCGCAGACAATGTGTACATTAACGGCAGCCGCAATAAGTTTATGGACAGTTATTTGGACTCCATGATCAGCGACACCAAAGTCGGTACCGGCCTGCCGCCCTGCACGGCTGTGGATAAGTCGGAAGACACAGATCTGAACGGCAAGTCTTTGGTAACCTCCCGCCTGCGGGATACGGACGTAGAAACCTTGTCGATCAAGGACAACAAAACGGCACCGTCACTCTGACTATCAAGCCCAAATCGGTGCAAATGAGTTCTCCCGGTGCAGACGCCCAGGGCCGGTTCTTCAGCACCCTTTGCCCCATGTATGACACCTTTGACCAAATGCTCAAGCAAAATGGCGGCAAATGGACCACCGGTAATGCCAAAAAGAACTTGCATATGAATTACACCGGCGGCACCGGCACCATAACCATTAACACCTCCAGCGGCAAGATCACCAAGGCAACTTACAATATGAAGGTGAATGTTGATGTGCAGCATGTGACCATCTCCGGTATGAAGAACCAGCGTGTGCAACTGCGCGTAATCGTCAAAGACACATTTCCCATGAGCCAGGAGCTGTTCGACTCTTCCAACTTGGAGCGCCTATAAAACGATCAAAAAGCCACTGTCTGTAACAGACGGTGGCTTTTTTTGCGCTGATTCGGCTTACTTATTTTGTTGCTTTTGCGGGTCGGTACTGACGGAGTTCGCATAAATCCTGTGCATGCGCGCATCGTCAAAGTGTTCGTCCAGATAGCATTCAAAGGCATTACGAGGCGCTGCACCTTTTTCTCTTTGGTCCATACGCAGTGCAGCGGAGGCGGACAGAATGGCGTCAAAAATAAAAAAAAGAATGATAAATGACCCAAGTGAGCACTTTACCTAGTTTTATAGGTAGTTTACCAATCAGCTTAGCCATAGGTGGGTAGATCAGCTTGATCCACGCAATTCCCAGTATACCCCAAAAGACGGAGTACAGTAGGCACACTCGACCATTGATATTTAGCGGTACATTGCTGTAATCCCAGGCAACAGACCCGAACACCAGCTCTTGTCCCAGAGAACAGATATATTCCGTAACCGTGCCTACCACAAAAGACACCAGAAAGATCTTCCACCACTGGGAATTTCGGAACTTATATAGCGCCGTGGTAAGTACCACTGCACCCATACCATAGGCCACAGAAAGGGGACCGTACACCAAAGACTGTCGGCTTTCAATGTAGCCGTGGCGTATGTAGCACCACAAGGTCTCTACTATAAAGCCCACCACACAGGAGATCAAAAACACCCATACCAGTTTGCTAAAGCACAGACCGGGGGCAAAGGGTCGCCTATCTTTTTTGTTGTCATTTTGTTCGTTCGACATAAAAATACACCTCTTCAAAAAGCTTACCAACTTTTGGGAGAGATGTAAATAGGCATTATATACGAATTGTCTAACGATCCTATACAAATAGTAACATTATAAATTCAGCTCCGCCCACACCTGGTGCAGCAGAGCAGCACCTTGATTTTTGCCGGCAATGCTTGCAATGCCGCCGCGGAGTGGGTCCGATTGCGAAACAGACCGCGACAAAACCGGTGTAGGTATGCAAAGGGAAGCAGACAGGGCCGCCGGATCAAATAAGGGAACTGGTAGGCCATATAATCCGCTTTTGGAAAGCAGTAGCGAAACAATGCGACCAAACGGGTAAAGGGCGTTTTGCTGCCATCTGCGGCCTTTTGGCGGGCCAGGAATACGGCACCGGTGTTGCCGTTGCCGTGACCGAATACGCCGCCGCCTAAAATCACGGCAGCGAACTTCTCTACCGTGTCCGTATCCAATGCCGGCACCGAACAGGGCAGGGGTGTATCCAGCCACTGCTTACACAGGGCAAGGATACAGCCAAAAGATCGCTCCAGCCCGCTGCGCTCGGCCAATTCCAGTACCTGTGGTGCAAGTGTCGGATCCTTGCGAAGGAGCAAGTCTGTGTCCAGCAGCATACGCACGCCGGCACCGCCGGTTTTGATGTGGTGCAGCAGGTGCAGCACGGTGTAATAAACGGCATATACCGGTTGTAGCACCCAGATATTTTGATTTATTGTATGCCACTTCCGGCGCAAAAGGTTCGCCAGCAGTGCGCGAGAGCCATCGTTAATGCTTTCCAACCGTGTGTGCAGTTCGAATTCAAACCCATGGAGGGTGAGCATTACCACATCGTCGTGGGTCACTTTTTTGGCAAAGCCACGCTGTTCCAAAGTCTGTACCGCTTCCCGCTGGTGCTCCGGAGTCAACACAATATCCGTATCGCCGCAGGTGCGCAAGGAGGGATCCGGGTAGGCTGCCGCAGTACAGGCGCCTTTCACCTTTAAGTAGGGAATGTGGGCGTCCGTTAGTGTTTGCTCCATCACCTGCACGGCTGCCATACGCTTTTCGTAAGCCATTAGGGTTTGACCCATCCCTTGGCGAAAGGCCACTGCAAGGGCTTTTGGGGGACGATGATCGGTAGGAAGATCTGCCAAGATACGACCCACAAGGCCGGTCACATTATGACTTTGCGCCAAGTTATACAGTGCCTGCCAGTCTACGGTGGGAAGGGCTTTTAATTTTTGTCCGCAAACATAATCCCGCAGAAGAGAGAGAAAAACCTGTTCTGTCTGGTTCATACCGTCCTCCAAAAAGAATAAGTCCCTATTCCGCAGAATAGGGACAAGAATTAGTGAATCATTTGGCTCATGTCGTACAGCCCGGCGTCTTTTCCGCACATAAAGACGGCAGCGTTCACAGCGCCTACGGCAAAGATCTCTTTGCTTCGTGCAGAGTGTGACAAAGTAATGATCTCGTCCCTGCCGGCAAAGATGATCTCATGCTCGCCTACAATGGTGCCGCCTCGCACAGCATGAATGCCGATCTCGTCCCGGGTGCGCTTTTCGCGCTTGGCGTGCCGGTCATATTCGTACTTCATGGGGTGATCGATCTCCTTGCACATGGCGTCAGCCAGCATCAATGCTGTGCCGCTGGGCGCGTCGATCTTCTGATTATGGTGCTTCTCCACAATCTCAATGTCAAAGTCCGGTCCCAGTACATTGACCGCTTTCTGTGCTAAGGTCGCCAGCAGGTTAATGCCCATACTCATATTATAAGTGAAAAAGATGGGGCACTTTTCAGCTGCGGCTTCAATCTTGGCCTTTTGCTCCGCCGTGTAGCCGGTGGTGGCGATTACCAAGGGCATAGACTTGGCGGCGGAATAGGTCAGCAGATCGTCTAAGAGGGCAGGGTTGGAGAAGTCGATAATCACATCCGCTTCTTCCTGCACCTCTGCAATTGTTTTATAGATAGGGAAGTCGGCCGCCTGGGTGTTAAAATCCACACCGGCTACTACCGTGCAATCCTCCCGACCGGCTACAACGCTGCGGATCACATGACCCATTTTGCCGTTGGCGCCGGTAATAATTATTCTCGTCATAGTTTTGAACTTCCTGTGCTTTTTATTTGATCAGGCCGTACTTTTCCAGCGTTGCCTGCATCTTCTGCTGATTGGCCTCGCTCAAGGGCACCAGCGGCATACGGCAGGGACCGGCTGTGTAACCGATGCGGTTCACAGCGTCCTTAACCGGAATGGGATTCACATCGCAGAACAGGGTCTTTGCCAGCTCAAAATAGTGATCCATTAGTGCTTGGAGCCGTCCACATCGCCGTCCAGGTACTTAGCCACAATGTCGTGGGTTTCCTGGGGGCATACATTAGACAGTACGCTGATTACGCCTTTACCGCCGCGCTCCAGAATATCTACAATCTGGTCGTCGTTGCCGCTCCAAATGTTCAGCGCGTCGCCGCACAGCTCGTGCACTTTAGCCACTTGATCTAGATTGCCGGATGCCTCTTTAATTCCGTTGATGCGGGGCAGCTGGACAGCTCCAGCGCCGTCTCCGGCAACAGGTTCAGCCCGGTGCGGGACGGCACATTATAAAGAACAATGGGCTTATCCGTTGCATCGTGAATCGCAGTATAGTGGGCGATCAGACCGGCCTGGCTGGTCTTGTTGTAGTAGGGGGTCACCAGAAGCAGAGCGTCTGCACCGTATTCGCAGGCTTCCTTGCTCATTTCAATGGCGCTGGCGGTGGAGTTGGAGCCTGTACCGGCGATCACCGGCACACGACCGTTCACATACTCGATGCACCACTTGATGCACTCCAGGTGCTCGTCAACATCCAGGGTAGAGCTTTCGCCGGTGGTGCCGCAGATTACGATGGCGTCTGTACCGTTGTCAATCTGCCAGTCCACAAACCGGGCAAACTCGTCATAATTTACGCTGCCGTCCTCATGCATAGGTGTAATAATGGCAACGCTGCGCCTGTAAAGATAGGATCCTTCTTCATATCAAAAATCTCCTTTTCGCTGTGTTATCAGTCCATATAACCCTCGGCTGCCAGCAATTCGGCCAGCAGCACCGCGCCGCCGGCAGCGCCGCGCAGGGTGTTGTGGGACAGACATACAAACTTGTAATCATACTGTGTATCCGGGCGCAGACGGCCGATAGACACGGCCATACCGTGCTCCAGCTCACGCTCGCTGTGAATCTGCGGGCGGTCCGGCTCGGTAAAGTAGTGCAGGAACTGTTTGGGCGCGCTGGGCAGCTCCAGCTCCTGGGCACGACCGGCGTAGTTCTTCCACACCTCAATAATCTCTTCCTCAGAGGGTTTCTCACCCTCAAAGTCCATAAACACGGCGCCCAGGTGACCGTTGGTCACAGGCACGCGAATGCACTGCGCAGTAAAGGCCGGTGCATCGGCAGACACGATCTGGTCGCCCTCAATGTGACCCATCAGCTTCAGCGGCTCTTTCTCGCTCTTTTCTTCCTCGCCGCCGATGTAAGGAATCACATTGTCGATCATCTCCGGCCAGCGCTCAAAGGTCTTGCCTGCACCGCTGATGGCCTGGTAGGTGCACACCAGCACCCGCTTAATGCCGTACTTCTGGTGCAGGGGGAAGATGGCGGGCACATAGCTCTGCAAAGAACAGTTGGACTTTACGGCGATAAAGCCGCGCTTGGTGCCCAGGCGTTTACGCTGAGCGGGAATAATGTCAATATGCTGGGGATTCAGCTCCGGTACCACCATGGGCACATCCGGAGTGAACCGGTTGGCAGAGTTGTTAGATACCACCGGGGCACTCGTGCTTGGCATACTGCTCCTCCAGCGCGCGGATCTCATCCTTTTTCATATCCACGGCGCAGAACACAAAGTCTACCATAGAGGTGATCTTTTCTATATCTGCCTGGGCGTCATACACCGGCAGGTCTGCCATGTTGGCGGGAATGGGTTATCCATGCACCATCTGCTGCCCAGCGCCTCTTTGTAAGGCTTACCAGCAGAGCGTGCAGAGGCTGCCAGGCACACCACCTCAAACCAGGGGTGATTCTCCAGCAGCAGGGCGAAGCGCTGACCGACCATACCGGTTGCGCCGACGATACCGACTTTGTACTTTTTGTTCATTGTGACTCTCCTTAAAAAAATGCCTTGTAAAACGCAGCATTTTGCAATATAATATCTTACAGCGCCTGCGGTGGGTAAATACCGCTTGCTTTTAGATATAATATCACTTACTATATATATATGTCAAATACTTTTGCGGAGATAATTATGAAAACTTCTGATTTTTATTACGATTTGCCCCAGGAATTGATCGCGCAGACCCCGGTGGAGCCGCGAAACAGCTCGCGCCTGATGATCTTGCACAAGGACAGCGGCGAACTGGAGCATCGGATCTTTAAGGATCTGCCGGAATATCTGCGCCCCGGTGACTGCCTGATCCTCAACGATACCCGGGTTATTCCCGCCCGTATCTACGGCGTAAGGAAGAGACCGGTGCGGTGGTGGAATTCCTGCTGCTGACTCAAAAAGAAAATAATGTATGGGAGTGTCTGTGCAAGCCGGGCAAGCGCGCCAAGGTGGGCACCCGCTTTAACTTCGGCGAGGGCAAACTCTACGGCACAGTCATTGAGATACAAGAGGACGGCAACCGGTTGGTGCAATTCGACTGCCGGGGGAATATTTATGCGGTGCTGGACCAGATTGGTCAAATGCCTCTGCCGCCGTATATTAAGGAAAAGCTACAAGATAAAGAGCGGTATCAAACGGTGTACAGCCGGGAGTTAGGTTCTGCTGCAGCGCCTACCGCCGGACTGCACTTTACCCCACAAATGCTAAAGGATATTCAGGCGATGGGCGTCAATATCGGCTATGTGACATTGCATGTTGGGCTGGGCACCTTCCGCCCGGTTAAGGTGGAAGATGTAACCAAGCACAAAATGCACACGGAGCACTACCACATGCCGGCAGAGACGGCGGAGCTGATCAACCGTACCAAGGCAAACGGCGGTCGGGTGATCGCTGTGGGTACCACCTCCTGCCGCACCATTGAGTCTGTGGCAACCAAGAACGGCTGTATTTGCGAGGATGACGATAACACCAGCATTTTTATTTATCCCGGGTATGAATTCAAGTGTATGGATGCACTGATCACCAACTTCCACCTGCCGGAGAGCACGCTGATCATGCTGGTTAGTGCTTTTGCCGGATTTGACCACATTATGCACGCTTACAATACCGCCGTGGCGGAGAAGTACCGCTTCTTCTCCTTTGGCGATGCAATGTTTATCTGCTGACGGAGAGAAAGTATGGCAAAATATACCTTATTAAAAAAAGAAGGCAACGCTCGCCGCGGCACCTTTGAAACGGTGCACGGCACGGTACAGCGCCGGCGTTTATGAATGTAGCTACCGCTGCGGCCATTAAAGGCGGTCTGTCTACCGAAGATCTGGAGCAAATCGGTTGTCAGGTCATGCTGTGCAACACCTATCATCTGCATGTGCGACCCGGGGACGATCTGGTGGCGGACATGGGCGGTCTGCACCGCTTTACAGACTGGAAGCGGCCGATTTTAACAGACAGCGGCGGGTTCCAAGTATTCAGTCTGGCTAAGTTGAACCAGATCAAAGAAGAGGGAGTCACCTTCCATTCCCATGTAAACGGCAAGAAGATCTTTATGGGTCCGGAGGAGAGCATGCAGATCCAGTCCCATCTGGCATCTACGATCGCCATGGCTTTTGACGAGTGCGTAGAGAACCCGGCCACTTACAACTACGCAAAGCAGTCCTGCGCGCGCACGCTGCGCTGGCTGGAGCGCTGCAAGGCAGAGATGGAGCGATTGAACGCCTTGCCGGACACCATTAACAAAGACCAGCTGCTGTTTGGGATCAACCAAGGCTGCACTTACGACGATCTGCGGGTATGGCACATGCAGGAGATCGCTAAACTGGACTGCGACGGCTACGCCATCGGCGGTCTGGCAGTAGGGGAGCCGGCCGAGGATATGTACCGCATTATCAGCGCGGTGGAGCCGTATATGCCGGCGGACAAACCCCGGTATTTAATGGGCGTCGCACGCCCGGTAACATTTTAGAGGGCGTCAGCCGCGGGGTTGACCTGTTTGACTGCGTTATGCCTTCTCGCAACGCTCGCCACGGTCATCTGTTTACCAAGGACGCATTATCAATTTGAACAATGCCAAGTATGCCCGGGACGACAAGCCTATTGATCCCAAGTGCGATTGCCCGGTGTGCCGCCGGTACAGTCGGGGTTACATTCGCCATCTGCTCAAGGCAGGGGAGATGCTGGGTATGCGCCTGGCAGTGATGCACAATTTGTATTTCTACAACAATTTAATGGTAGAAATCAGACAAGCGTTGGATAACGGCAGCTTTGCACAGTACAAATCTGAATATTGTGTGAAATTGGACACCAGAATATAGAAAAGGACTTGCAATCCGGTTAAAACTTTAATATAATAGTCGTACTATGTTCAGGAGGAATTAAAATGAACTTTATTTTGTTACAGGCCGCAGCCGGCGCCAGCGCTTCCGGTAAAGGCGGCGCCAGCCAGTACAGCTTTATCATCTTGATGCTGGTGATGGTGGTACTGATGTACTTTACCATGATCCGTCCCCAGAAAAAAGCGCCAGAAGGAAGAGCAGGAGATGCGTTCTTCTTTGGAGATTGGCGATGAGATCATCACCATCGGCGGTATTGTGGGTAAAGTGGTCACCATTCGCGAGGAGGACCTGATCATTGAGACCGGTGCTGATCGCAACAAATGCGGATCC
>ENA-OPYV01000126-OPYV01000126.1-human-gut-metagenome-genome-assembly--contig:-NODE-126-length-23433-cov-3.720887_pt1 | contig 23433 bp, 31 predicted proteins | sample MGYA00242474_ERZ504485 | MGnify/ENA primary metagenome ERZ504485 (study PRJEB26092, sample SAMD00036263) | human gut metagenome | host: Homo sapiens | study: EMG produced TPA metagenomics assembly of...
CATCCGAAGTGGTTGCCGAAGTGCTTGCCAAGAGTGGGATTTTGGAAGAGCTGCAGCGCTCCGAGGATCCGCAGGACGCTTCCCGCGTCGATAATCTTCCCAGCTGCAATCAGTGGCGGCGGAATTCGAGCAGAACACGCCAGACGCCACATTGGCGGGATTTTTGGAACCACCGCGTTGGTGGCCGATTCCGACCAATTGCCAGGGGAGAACGAAGATTCCGGCAAGGTGACGATGATGACCCTGCATACCGCAAAGGGTCTGGAATACCCGTATGTGTTCCTGACCGGCATGGAGCAAGGCACATTCCCACACCAGCGTGCCATGGAAGACACCAGCGAACTGGCAGAGGAGCGCCGTCTCGCCTACGTGGGCATCACTCGCGCGAAGCGACGCCTGTATGTGACACGCGCGGCCGTACGCGCGCAATGGGGGCAAGCCAGCGACATGATGCCCAGTCAGTTCCTCGATGAGATTCCAGACGAACTGATTGATTGGAAAAAGACGCGAAGCCGGCGCCGAACGCATGCGTGCCAGCTGGCAGGATGACGACGACGAGTTCGGCGGCTGGGACGATGATGACGATTTCGGATCGATGTCATTCGGCGGTTCCTCGTATGGAAAGTCGGATTATGGTTCCTCATACGGTTCCGGCTCGCGGTGGTCTCGTTCCTCATACGGATCGTCTTCATATGGGGCAGGGCGCTCGCAGTACGGCGGCCCGGCTACGCAGGGCTCATCATCCTCGTATGGTTCCACATCCCGGCGCTCGTGCGGAGGATCGGGAACCGGTTCCTCATACGGCTCGTATGGTTCGTATGGCTCCGGCAAGTCAGGAGGGAAATCGGGCAAGGTCACCACGCGACGTGTCAAGCCGAAAAACAAGCCTGTGGATTTAACCAAATCCTCATCCGCAAGCCCGGCCGGTAGCCATAATGATCTGAACATTGCAGACGTGCATGTCGGCGACAAGCTTACGCATGATCATTTCGGGTTGGGTACGGTCATTGAAACGCAGGACAAGGGCATGAATTCGGTCATTACCGTTGATTTTGGCAATGGTGAGGTCAAGCGTCTGCTGTTGCGTATGGCACCCATTGAAATGCTATGACGGAGATGAAGAACGGATGAAATCTCCTCTGTAGCACGAAAAGGAGGAAAAAACAAGACTTTCTTTTTCAAAGAGACCCTGCAATAATCGGCGGTGTTTGTCTTATTTTGAGAGGAAGCTATGAATAAGAAACTGTACGCAGGCATTTCGCAGATCGTGCTCGGCATCTTGATCGCCATCGCGCCGCAGACCTTCGCTCACGTATGCGCGGTCAAAGAAACGCCGATGGCATGTCATTACACGGCTCAGGCCGCGCTCGGCATCGGCATCGTGATCGTGGCGCTTGGCATTGTCGGCCTGTTCGTATCCGATCAGACCCGCGCCGGTCTTGACCTCGCCAATGCGGTGCTCGGCGTGCTGACCATCGCCGTGCCGACCGTGCTCATCGGCGTGTGCAAGGGTGCCATGATGCGCTGCCATATGGTCACCTTGCCGACGCTGATCGTGCTCGGCGTGCTGCTGGCTGTACTTGCGGCAATCGCGGCATATCTCGATCTCAAGCCGGCGAAGCGCGCCTGACCCAATATGACGCAACACATCACCCTTGGCGGGTTGCCCCTGGTCAATCTCAAACGCAAACCGTTTCGTACCGCGGCGCTCACCATCGTCGTCGCCATGCTTACCGTGGCCTTCTATGGTGGTTCACTGTTGTCCATGAACCTTGAAGCCGGCTTGAACAGCATGCAGGAACGTATGGGCGCCGATCTCATGGTCACGCCGCAAAACACCAAAAACGAAGCCGAAGCGTTGCTGACCAACGGATCGGCAAGCACGTTCTACTTCACCAACGAGATCACCGACGAAGTGGCAAAAGCCGACGGCATCGACGAAATCACGGAACAAACATATATCTCATCGTTGGCCGCCGCATGCTGCGACGAGAAAGTCCAGATCATCGGATTCAACCCCGATACCGACTTCGTGATCACCCCTTGGATCGCATCGCAGTTCGACGGCACGCTCCAGCGCGGCCAGATCGTTGCAGGAGCCAGCATCAGCGTGTCGGGCAACAACACGGTCAAACTCTATGGGCACGAATTCCCCGTGGCGGCGCAACTCGCCAATACCGGCACGTCGCTCGACGATTCCGTGTTCGTGAACATGCAGACCGTTCCCGACGTGGTCGGATATTCCGCCAAGGTGGGGCATGCCGCCATTCCGGAAGAATATGCCGACAAAGCCGTTTCCGCCGTGCTCATCAAGGTCAAGGACGGTTACTCCGCCCAGCAGGTCGCTTCGAACATCACCAAAACAACAGGAATCAAAAGCCTCGGATACGTGTATCCGGGGGGGCATCACAGCCACAACGAAATCCAATCTGAACGTGATCATTCGCTACGTGACCCTTTTCGTCGCGGTGTTCTGGGTCATGGGGCTGATCGTGCTGCTTGCTGTGTTCTCGTCCGCCATGAACGAACGTAAACGTGAATTCGCCGCGTATCGCATTCTTGGTGCCAATCGTTCCACTTTGGTCGGCATCATCGTGAAGGAATCGGCCATGATCGGAGCTTTGGGCGGTGTGATAGGCATTGCGGTCGCGTCGCTGGCGATTTTCCCGTTCAGCACGCTTATCGGACGCAGCTGCAGTTGCCGTATCTGCAAACCAACATGTGGAATGTGTTGGCATTGATCGCAGTGAGTTTCGTGTTCGCGGTGCTTACCGGACTGCTCGCCTCCGTGACGACGGCGGTGAAACTTTCCGCTCCCGAAACCTATCTGACTTTGAGAGAAGGTGAATGATGGCGGAAACACGGTTCTCGAAGTACAAGAGCTCACTCGCGAGTTCACCCGTCGCGGCAAACCGTTCGCAGCCGTGGACCATGTGGATTTCAGGCTGGGCCAAGGCGAGTTCGTGGCGATCGTCGGCCGTTCGGGCAATGGCAAAAGCACATTGTTGAATCTCATCACCGGACTGCTGAAACCCACATCGGGCTCTATCGACTTGGACGGCAATGACGTGACGCGGTTGAACGACAAACAAATGTCAGTCGTACGCAATCGGATCGTCGGATTCGTCACGCAAAGCCAGACATTGCTGCCGAACCTCACGGCACTCGACAATGTGATTCTTCCTTCCGTGCTGTGCAACGGCAAAACGGCGCAGCGCGATGTTGAGATACCTGCGGATTCGTCTGATGCGAAATCAGTGGAAGAAACCGTATCCGACGCATCTTCCGAACAGACGGTTGACGACGGACTTCCGGACGTCATCGCGGCGGCTCCGGTATCGAAAACACACAACGATCCCGTTCAGGACCATGCCATGGAACGTGCGCACGCATTGCTGCGCCGACTGCAGGTCGACGATTTGGCGGAATGCTACCCGAAAGAGCTTTCCGGCGGCGAAAATGAGACGCGTCAGCATAGCGCGAGCTCTGATGAATGGTCCGAAACTTCTGATAGCGGACGAACCCACCGGAGATCTGGATGCCGAAAGCACTGCCATCGTCATGCGGCTGCTGCAGGAAGTGGCGCACGACGGCACCGCAGTGTTGATGGTCACCCATGATCCGGATGCCTTGACGTATGTGGATCGAATCTATCGCATGGACAGGGGAGTGCTGGCTGAAGCATAGCGGCGCATGATGGCATGACATGCCGAAGAGGGCGAAACGACGAGCTCGTCCCGCCCTCATGTGTATTATTAACGATTGGTGTGCGCCCGCAAGGGAGCATACGTCTGGAGTCTTAGCCCATCAGTGGGTCGGCGGCCGATACGAGCTGTTTACGGCACGTGTTCAAGTCGTTCGTGCGCATGCACGAAGAAGCACTGGAGAGGCTGGCTCAGCGCATATCGGAAACCGGTGTGCGCTCCGTTCAGACAACGACAGAACAAACAAAGGATTAAACCAATGACGAACGTTCAGCGTTCTCGCCGTCAGGTGCGCCTTTCCCGCGCCCTCGGCATCGCTCTGACCCCTAAGGCTCAGCGCATCTTCGAAAAGCGTCCGTACGCTCCGGGTGAGCACGGCCGCACCCGCCGTCGCACTGAGTCCGATTACGCAGTGCGTCTGCGCGAAAAGCAGCGTCTTCGCGCTCAGTATGGCATCTCTGAGAAGCAGCTTCGCGCCGCTTACGAGAAGGGCACCCACACCGCCCGGCCAGACCGGTAACGCCATGCTGATCGATCTCGAGACCCGTCTCGCGCCCTGGTCCTGCGTGCAGGCTTCGCCCGCACCACCGCTCAGGCACGTCAGTTCGTGGTTCACCGCCACATCCTCGTTGACGGCAACATCGTCGACCGCCCGTCCTATCGCGTCAAGCCTGGCCAGACCATTCAGGTCAAGGCCAAGAGCCAGACCATGGTTCCGTTCCAGATTGCGGCCGAAGGCACTCACCGCGATGTGCTGCCGCCGGTTCCGGGCTATCTGGACGTCAACCTGCCTTCCCTGAAGGCCACCCTGACTCGCAAGCCTGAAGCCGAGGAAATCCCGGTGCAGGTCAACATCCAGTACGTGGTCGAATTCTACGCCCGCTGATCTGGATCTACATACTGTAAGAACATACAGTATAAGGACATACAGCAAGAGCCTCGCAATCGTCAGGATTGCGAGGCTCTTCGCTATCTCAAGCGCATGTGCGGCCTTTTTAAGCAACGGGAAGCCTTCAGTCGCCGATGATGCCGCCTACTATGCCGCTCACAATCGTCATAACAAGTGAGCCAAGCACAGACCATGCGAATCCGTCAATAGTGACGCCCACAGAGAAAAACGACAGCGCCAACCATGACGCAAGCTGCATGAACAGCCAATTGATCACCAGTGCGACCAGTCCGAACGAAAATAATCGAGAACGGCAACGCTATGACATGGATAATCGGCTTTATGGAAGCATTGATAAGCGCCATGAACAAGGCGAACGCCGCGATGCCAAGCACAGGGGGCTCGCCAATGGCGTGCATGCCGGGCAGAACCGCAACCATAACGCCCGCCGCGACGGTAAGAATTAGCCAACGTGAAATAAAATGACCCATAACAACATCGTATAGCACGGATTTGCTCAAACCGTGAGGGTAGCATGGAACCCATGTTGCTTCATCTTCATCTTGTCCGACACGGGCAGACGTTTTTTTTTTTCAACCGATATAACAGGTTGCAGGGCTGGTCTAATTCTCCATTGACGGAATCTGGCATCGCCGACGCAGACAAAGCCGCAAACAAACTGAAGGAGTTCGATTTTGCCGCGGCATATTGCTCCGACACCACGCGTGCGCAAATGACAGCCCAGCGCATCCTCGACGTGAATGAGGCCGCAGGACACACCCGCCCCCAACTGGTCAGTGACGTGCATTTCCGCGAACAGTTCTACGGCTATTTCGAAGGCCAGGATATGGGCGTGGCGTGGACCGCCGCGGGAGGGCCGCACGGTGCGAAGAACTACAACGACATCGTCGCAAAGTTCGGTCTTGGTGCGACCCGCGACTTCCTTAAGGAAGCGGATCCATTCCACGATGCCGAGTCCGACGTGGAATATTGGTCGAGAGTCGAGGAGGGATTCGCGCTGATCGCTTCGAATCCTGCGCTGAGGGACAGTGATGACGTGTTGCAGATTTCCCACGGCAACACGCTGCTGAGCCTTATGCACCGTTTCGCGCCGGAAGGCTATGACCTCAGCGAACGCCCTGCGAACGGATCGGTCACCACGCTCGATTTCGACACCAGTAAGCCTATCGCTGAAGCGGTAACCGTCGTATCGTATAACCAGTGACCGGCGGACGAAACTTGCCTTAGGTCTGGGCTTTTTACTACTGTTATGCGCGTGTTGTGTTCGCGGGCAACCGTGGGACTGAAAAGAGGTACAAGATGGGTGTTGGAGAAATCGCCGGTCTGATTGCGGCAATCGCTTTCGCGATTCTTGCCGGTTTCATGATCTACCCGTTGATTCGTCTCGGCAAACTGTTCGACCAGCTCGCCGAGACAGTCAAAGAAACGGGAGATCATGCGATTCCTGCGCTTGATGAGAGTGTGACCACGGTGCAGCAGGTCAACAAGTCGCTGGAAGACGTCAACAAGATTTCCGCAGCGGCTTCCACAACCGCCAATAATGTCAGCGCCCTGACCGATCTGTATGGATCCTTCTTGGGCAAGCCGGTTATCAAGGTTGCTTCCGCTGCATATGCCCTGAAAACCACCGCGCAGTCCTTCATGAACAAGAAGAACGTCAACAGCAATAACAAGGGGGAGTGATGTTCAAGCGTCTCTTCTGGATCTCCATTGGTGTGGGCATCGGTGCGGTGGCAGTGACCAAAGCACAGGCGTACGTCAAGGCCAACACCCCTGATGCGGCTCGACAATTTCTGTTCGGGCCGGATCAAGATCATGTCGCCGTGCGCACCCTTGAAGGTTTGTTCAATGAGTTCAACGAAAACGCGTCGAGCCCGCGAGGCTGAACTTAATACCAAATACGCGGATAAGATCAGCTGATCTTATTCCCGTACGTACGTTCGGACAACAATCACGAATTCGTTTGAAAGGCACCAGGCCTTTCAGCAAAAAAGGAGCTTAATCTCATATGCGCACTTCTGAAATCGCGAAGCGCTATCTTGATTATTTCGAAAAGCACGGCCATCTTATCGTGCCTTCGGCATCGCTGATCTCTCCAAACCCGACCACCCTGTTCACCATCGCAGGCATGGTCCCGTTCATCCCGTACCTCATGGGCGAGCAGACTCCGCCGAAGAGCCGCATGGCATCCAATCAGAAGTGCGTGCGTACCTTGGATATCGACGAGGTCGGCAAAACCACCCGTCACGGCACGTTCTTCCAGATGCTGGGCAATTTCTCCTTTGGTGATTACTTCAAGGAAGAAGCCATCCACTATGCGTATGAGCTGCTGACCACCCCGCAAGACAAGGGCGGCTACGGCTTCGATCCGGAGAAGCTGTGGATGACCACCTTCACCGACGACGAGGAAGCCCGTTCAATGTGGAAGAACGAGGGCGTGACCCCGAACACATCCAGATCATGGGCATGGAGGACAACTTCTGGACCACCGGCGGCCCTGGCCCTGGCGGTCCGTGCTCCGAGATCTACGTGGATCGCGGACCTGAATACGGTGTGGAAGGCGGCCCGATCGCCGATGAGAACCGTTACATCGAAATCTGGGATCTCGTGTTCGAAAACTACGAGGTCGACAACGTCAAGTCCAAGACCGACCTGCACATCGTTGGCGAGCTCGAGAACAAGAACATCGATACCGGTGCCGGCTTGGAGCGTCTTGCCTATCTGATGCAGGGTAAGCAGAACATCTATGAGACCGACGAGGTCTTCCCGGTCATCGAAGCCGCCCAGAAGCTGTCCGGCCGCACGTATGGCGATGACGAAGCCATGGATGTGCGTTTCCGCATCGTGGCTGACCATGTGCGTTCCGCATTGATGATCATGTCCGATGGCGTACGTCCGTCCAACAACGGTCGCGGCTACGTGCTGCGCCGACTGCTTCGCCGCACAGTCAAGGCCATGCGCGAGCTCGGGCGTGACCGATCCGGTCATGCCGACCCTGCTGCCGACCTCCAAGGCAGCTATGGAGCCGAGCTATCCGGAACTCAACGACACCTTCCACGATGTGTCCGAAGCCGCATATGGTGAAGAGGACGCGTTCCGTCGCACGCTGGAATCCGGCACCGAGATTTTCGACCTCGCTGTGGCCAAGGCCAAGGAATCCGGATCCGACGCCGTTTCCGGCGAAGATGCGTTCAAGCTGCACGACACCTACGGCTTCCCGATTGAGATCACCCTCGAAATGGCCGCCGATCAGGGCGTCAAGGTCGATGAGGCGAAGTTCCGCGAGCTCATGGCCGAGCAGAAGAGCCGTGCCCGTGCAGATGCCCTGAAGAAGCGTCACAATGTGGATCTGTCGGTCTATGACGATTTCAAGAAGACGCTGGTCCAGCCCATCGACTTCCTTGGTTACACCGACATGTCCGCCCGCGCCAAGGTGCTGGGCATCATGCAGGAAGGCAAGGGCTCCGTCCCCGCAGTCACCGGTCCGGCCACCGTCGAAGTCATTCTCGACCGCACTCCGTTCTATGCGCAGGCCGGTGGCCAGCTCGCCGATCAGGGCGAGATCCTTTCCGACGATGGTGCTGTGCTCGAGTCGACGATGTGCAGAAGCCGATCAAGGACCTCATCGTACACCAGTGCCGCCTGACCGAAGGCACGTTGGTTGTCGGCGCCGAAGTCAACGCCAACATCGACCTTGACCGACGCGGTGCCATCGCCCGCGCGCATACCGCGACCCACATGGTGCACAAGGCGCTGCGTGAGGAGCTTGGCCCGCAGGCCACCCAGCGCGGCTCTGAAGACGCGCCGAACCGTTTGCGTTTCGACTTCCAATGGTCCAGCGCCCCGAGCAAGGATGCGATGAACTCCGTCGAGGCGCGTGTCAACGAGAAGCTGCGCGAAAACCTTGCCGTCACCACGCAGGAGATGAAGTTCGACGACGCCATCGCCTTGGGTGCCATGCACCTGTTCGGCGAGAAGTATGGCGACGTCGTGCGCGTGGTCTCCATCGGCGAAGATGGATGGAGCCGTGAGCTTTGTGGTGGTACCCATATCGACCATGTGGGCAAGATCGGTGCCATCAACATCATGTCCGAAGCCTCCATCGGCTCCGGCGTGCGTCGTGTCGATGCGGTTGTGGGCGAAAGCGCTTATGAGTTCAACGCTCGCGAGCATGCGCTGGTCTCACAGCTTTCCGACATGGTCAATGCCCGTCCGGACGAGCTTGCCGACCGTGTGAACGCACTGCTTGCCAGGCTCAAGGAATCCGACCGTCGTCTTGCGACCATGTACGAATCCCAGCTTGCGGCTTCCGTGCCTGCTTTGGTTTCCGAAACCAAGGCATCCCAGGCTCCGGTCAAGGTGGCAGCGAAGAACGTCGAGCACTTCGGCTCTTTCGACGCGCTGCGCAAGACCGTGCTGGATGTGCGCGGACAGCTTGGTGAGGAATTCCCGGTTGTGGTGGCTCTCGCCGGTGTGAACGAGGAAGGCAAGCCTATGGTTGCCGTGGCCACTAACGAGGCTGCACGCAAGCAGGGTATCAAGGCCGGCGATTTGGTTCGTGGCGCTTCCAAGATCCTTGGCGGTGGTGGCGGCGGCAAGCCGGACTTCGCCCAGGGTGGCGGCGCGGATGCCACCAAGATCAATGAGGCGCTTGAGGCTTTGGCCAATCAGGCCATGAAGGGCTGAACCACCAAGCATGGTTTGGCTTGGCATTGATTTAGGTGATGCCAGGGTTGGACTCGCACTGTCTGATCCTGGCATCACTCTTGCACACCCCGCAGGCAATATTCAGGTCTACGGGGGATTCGTTCCGTGCATTGGACGAGGTCGTGGACGTCATCGAAGACGAATCGGTCGACCATGTGGTAGTCGGATTGCCGTTGCTACTAAGCGGAGAAGAAGGCAAAAGCGCGAAAAAAGCACGGCGATGGACTGTTAATCTTGAGAAGAGACTGCGTGTCGCAGTAGATGATGAGAACTATGCGCTAAAGGAAGTGCCGTCCATCGAATTGGTGGATGAGCGTCTAACTACGGTGACTGCACATCATCAGCTATTCGATGCGCAGGTCGGTGGACGAAAGCACCGTCCGATGGTCGACCAGCAGTCTGCAGTGGTGATATTGCAGACGGCCATCGACCGAAGAGAGAGACCAGAGGAGAGAGGCCTGTGACTGATAATCTCGACGATTTTTTCTCCGATAACGCGCAATGGGTGAATTCGTCGGATGATGCATCCTTCGTTTCGGCAATGCCTCCGCAACCACCGAAATCACGTAAGGACATGCGTCGTCACCGTGAGCAGAAGCGTCGTCGCCGCTATATCACCATTATCGCCGCTCTGGTGGTGATCGTGCTGATCGGTGTCGGCGGATTCTTCGGCGTGCGCGCGCTGAAACATTGGAAGGCCGTGAACGAAGCGAATTCTCAAAGCCAAATTGAGGATTACACGGGCCCAGGCGATAAAGGCGTGACGTTTGTCGTGGAATCCGGGCAGGGAGCCGCGGAAATCGCGGACAACCTTGTTAAAGCTAAAATCGTCAAATCCGCAGCCGCTTTCACTTCCGCAGTAAGCGGAGCTGGCGCCACGTTGTATCCGGGATCATACGCATTGAGGACGCATATGAGGGCGTCCGATGTGGTCAAGGTGCTTTCTGACCAAAGCCAGGCCGGCGGTTTTGCCGAAGTGCGTGCGGGTGAACGTGTGTCGGACGTCATCGAAAATGCGGCGAGTGTGTCCGGCTTGGATGTTTCACAGTTCCAAGCCGTGATGGACGGTGGCGGTGCTGGAATCCTTCCTGACGAGGCCGGCGGCAAATTCGAGGGATGGCTTGAACCAGGCAGCTACAATGTGCAAAACAAGTCAGCGGAAGACATCATCAAGGAAATGGTCGACGCGCGAGTGAGCAAACTCGATTCCTTGGGCGTACCTACAGGCAGCGAACGTGAGCGCATCCTGAATATCGCATCCATCGCGGAGGCGGAAGTCGGCAGCGAAAAATACTACGGCCAGGTGGCAAGAGTGATTCTCAACCGTCTTGACGCCGATATGGCTCTCGGCATGGATACCACGGTCGCCTACGGTCTTGGTATTTCCGCAAGCCAGTTGACCGATGACCAGTTGGGCGATGACAGCAACGCGTACAACACCAGAATCCACAAGGGACTGCCGCCCACGCCAATCAGCAACCCTGGAGATGGCGCGATCACAGCAGCCGTCAATCCTCCGGACGGCAAGTGGCTGTACTTTGTCACCACAAACCTGCAGACCGGCGAAACGAAATTCGTGGAAACCGAAGATGAGTTCTGGCAGATTCGCGACGAGTACAAGAACAACAACGAGAACGCGAACTGATCTCAGAATAAAACGCCAATCGCAATGCCTATCGCCCCAGCTGCCACAAGCGCTGGGGCGAACGGCGTTTTACCGGCATATGCGGTATGCTTCTGCGGATCGAAACGTGTCCACAAAACGAGCCATAACAAGCCGACCACACCAATCGCAAGCCACCAAAACACCACGGCGAACAGACCGAACATGCCGACTGCCAATCCCATCAGCAAGGTGGCGGTGACATCGCCAAAACCCAATGAACCAGGTTTCACCAAAGCGAGCGCGCATTGCAGTACGGCCGACAGTACGGCGAAGAGTATTGCCTGCAATGCCAGGTACAGAGTGTTGATGGAAAGCGCGTATATGAGGTTTACGATGATTTGCGCTGTGCATCCGGTGGCGATCCAGGCGCGTGGAATGCGGCGTGAACGGATGTCTTCAACGCTGATGGCCAGTCCACAAAGCAGACTTGGCAGGCAAATCATATACCACATACCGTTAAGATAGTCCACTAGTTGCATTCGTGAGAAAAGGAGTTGGCATGTTGCGTTGGCAGACAGCAGGCGAGTCGCATGGTGAGGCGCTTGTCGCATGATTGAAGGATTGCCCGCGCGTTCATATCACCACGGAGGATATTGTTGGCGCGTTGGCGCGTCGTCGTCTTGGGGTATGGTCGTGGCGCGCGTATGAAGTTCGAGCAGGACAAGGTTCGTATGCTGACTGGTGTGCGTTTTGGTGAGACGATTGGTTCTCCGGTGGCCATCGAGATCGCCAACACCGAGTGGCCGAAGTGGACTGAGGTGATGAGTGCGGATCCGCTTGATCATGAGCTTGCTCGTGAGGGCCGCAATGCCCCGTTGTCTCGCCCGCGTCCGGGGCATGCGGATTTGACTGGCATGCGTAAGTATGGTTTTGATGATGCTCGTCCGGTGTTGGAGCGTTCTTCCGCGCGTGAGACGGCTTCGCGTGTGGCGTTGGGTGAGGTTGCCAAGCAGTTCTTGGAGCAGGCGTTCGGTATTCGTACCGTTTCGCATGTGCTTTCCATTGGTGGCGCAGGTATTACCGATCCGCAGCAGGCCACGCTTCCCAAGCCGGAGGATCTTGAGGCGTTGGACGCTTCTCCGGTGCGCACTCTTGACAAGAATGCGGAAGAGCGGATGATTGCCCGTATTGATGAGGCGAAGGAGAACGCCGATACGTTGGGCGGTGTGATCGAGGTTGTGGTGTACGGCGTTCCCGCAGGCGTGGGCACGTATGTTGAATCGGATCGTCGTCTTGATGCTGCTCTTGCCAGTGCGGTGATGGGTATTCAGGCCATCAAGGGCGTGGAGATCGGTGATGGTTTCCTTGAGGCCATGCGTCCGGGTTCTCAGGCTCATGACGAAATGGTGGTGGGCGATGACGGCCGTATTGCGCGTCTAAGCAACCGTGCGGGTGGTATCGAGGGTGGCATGTCGAATGGGCAGCCGATCGTCGTACGTGCGGCGATGAAGCCGATTCCTTCCATTCCGAGGCGTTGCGTACCGTCGATGTGACCACGGGCGAGCCGGCGCAGGCCATTAACCAGCGTTCCGACAATACTGCGGTTCCGGCGGCGGCTGTTGTTGCCGAGGCGATGGTGCGTTTGACCATCGCGCAGTATGTGCTTGAGAAGTTTGGCGGCGATTGCGTCGCCGAAACCAAGCGTAACGCCGAGCAGTACGTTGCCTCATGGCCTGAGCATATGAGGTGATTCGTCTATGAGTGGTATGCGTAGGCCTGTCGCCGTGATCATCGGCATGATGGGGGCGGGCAAGACTCGTGTCGGCAAGGAAGTGGCGCAGATGATGAATCTGCCGTTCGCCGATGCGGACAATGAGATTGAGCATGATGCCGGAATGCGGATTCCCGAGTACTTCGAAAAGTATGGGGAACGGAATTCCGGAGGCTGGAAAGCGACGTCGTGCTTGATATGCTCGAGGATTTCGACGGTATCTTTTCCTTGGGCGGGGGAGCGCCGATGACGCCTTCCATTCAGGAAGGATTGGCGCAGTATATCGCGGACGGCGGCAAGGTCGTGTATCTTATGGCCGATCCTGAGGAAGCCATGGAGCGGGCAAATCGCGGTGGAGGCCGTCCGATGCTTAATGGCGATGCCAATGAGCGTTGGAAGAAGCTCTACAAGGAACGTGACCCGGTGTTCAGGAGCGTGGCGAACGTGCATGTGGGCACGCGTGGCCACGTCTCCCCAAGCCGCGGCGAGAAAGCTGATGGAAATGATTGATCAACGTATAGTCCATGTCACCGGTTCCACCATCGAACCATACGATGTTCGTATCGGAGAGGGTGTGATGGGCCAGCTTGCGCAGGTGTTGGGAAGCAAGCCTGCCAAAGTGGCGCTTATCCACACCCAGCCGGTGCAGCGTCATTCGGACCGTGCGCGTACTTTGTTGCGTCAGGCGGGCTATGATGCGTACGATATTGTGATTCCCGACGCGGAGGCCGGCAAGACCATTGAAGTGGCCAATGGTATCTGGCAGCGTTTTGGGGGATGGAGGGTTTCACTCGTTCTGACGCGATCGTCGGCCTTGGTGGTGGCGCGGCAACCGATTTGGCGGGGTTTGTGGCTGCCACATGGATGCGTGGCATTCGCTACGTGAACTGCCCGACGTCGTTGCTGGCCATGGTTGACGCTTCGACCGGCGGTAAAACCGGCATCAATACCCCTCAGGGGAAGAATCTGGTCGGCTCTTTCTATACGCCTGCCGGAGTGCTTGCCGATCTGAAATCGCTTGCGTCACTGCCGAACGACATCTTCATCGAAGGATTGGGCGAGGTCGCCAAGTCCGGTTTCATCATGGACCCGGAGATTCTGCAGATCCTCGAGGACCATGCCGGTGAATTGCGTGCCTTCGACGGGTCGACGTTCTTGGATTCCGGCCTGAAGGATGTGGTCGCGGAGCTGATCGAACATACCGTGAGCGTGAAGGCCTACCATGTGTCCGCTGACCTTAAAGAGGCGGGATTGCGCGAATTCCTCAACTATGGGCATACGCTCGGTCATGCCATCGAGAAGCTTGAGCATTTCCGCTGGCGTCATGGTAATGCGGTGGCGGTCGGTTGCGTGTATGCGGCCGAACTGTCGCATCTTCTGGGGTACATCGATCAGGATCTCGTGGACTATCATCGTTCGTTGTTGGGATCTCTGGGGCTGCCTACGTCCTGGAACAATGGCACATGATGATGTGCTCGCATTGATGCACCGGGATAAGAAGGCTCGCGGCAATAAGCTTCGTTTCGTGGTGCTTGAGGGCGTCGGCCATCCGATTCATCTTGAGGATCCGCCTGCGGACGCCGTTGAAGAGGCGTTCCGTCGTATTCAGCAGTAAACAAGGTAGGGAAGTGGAATATGACTAAAGTAGTGGTCGTCAATGGGCCGAATCTTGGCCGTCTTGGCGTGCGTCAGCCTGACGTGTATGGCAAGCAGGATCTTGAAACCCTGCGTACCCTGTGCGCGCAGTGGGGCAGCGAGCTTGGTCTTGACGTGGAAGTGCGTCAAAGCGATGACGAAGCCGAGATGATCGGCTGGATGCACCAGGCCGCCGACGAGAAGACCCCGGTCGTGATGAATCCGGCGGCTTTCACCCATTACTCCTACGGTCTGGCCGATGCCGCGCATATGGTGATCGATGAGGGATTGCCGCTGATGGAGGTTCACATCTCCAATCCATCCGCACGCGACGAATTTCGCAAGCGTTCCGTGATCTCGCCAGTAGCGACGGGCACTATCACCGGTATGGGGTTCTATGGCTACAAGCTGGCGTTGGATGCGGTGGCGCATCTGTTGGAATCGAAGTGATGATTTTCCGATTTCCCCTTGAGATAGTCTCGGAGGAACTATGAATGCCGGATGCTCTTGATGGGCATCCGGTTTTTACATAGCATTGCATTCGTTTGCAGAAAAAGCTGCAACAATCGCAAATATGATTGCCGTTTTGCGCAACACAATGAATTGTTGCTGAAAGCATTTTCTTTCGCTTGTCCTTCTTTTCCGTATATTGCAATCGGTCACGCTGTTTCATTGCGATGCGCAGCATCTACTGTACGATGAACCCCGATCTAGGGTGCAAACGTATGCACATTCATCGCAGAGTGTGTCTTAGATGATCCGCAGGTAACGCGGATGACCATGGCGCATACGTTGTCGAAGGGCGGAACCTGCCATGGGGGCCGGAATTCGATCTCAACGATGAGAACGGAGAACAATGGTCGTTCAGCGAATGAATCGGCCGGCTAGCCGTGCGGTGGCCATAGGCGTCGCCGCCGCCATGGCGTGCGCCACCTTGGTGGCGGTACCGCATATGGCTCAGGCTCAGCCCGAGGCGCAAACGAATGCGAAGAAAGACGTGCAGGTCATCGCCTTCCAGCAGACATGGAACACGGTCGCCAAGGAATGCACGAGCACATACGGTCCGGAAGGCGTGGCATACGTCGAGGTGTCGCCGCCGCAGGAATCCATCCAAGGCACGCAATGGTGGACGTCCTACCAGCCGGTAAGCTACAAGCTCGATTCCAAGCTCGGCACGGAAGCCGAATTCAAAAACATGATCAAGCAGTGCAATGCCGTCGGCGTTGACATCATCGCCGACGTTGTGCTGAACCAGACCACCGGTGCCGACGTGGCCGACGGCAAGCAGACCGGCGTCGCAGGAACGAATACAACGGTTCGACCGGCGACTACCCGGGATTTGCCACCGAACAGTATCCGGAAGGCATCACGGCCTCCGACTTCCACAGCTGCTCCAAGAACATCTCCAACTACGCCAACCAGCAGGAAGTTCAGGAATGCCGCCTGAGCTCCATGTGGGACTTCGACTCCGAGAGCGAAAAGGTCCAGGATATTCAATCTGACTATCTTGCCGCCCTGTGGAATGCTGGTGTTCGCGGCTTCCGTATGGATGCCGTCAAGCACATCCACACGGACAGCATGAAGGCCATCAAGGAGAAGTTCGCAAAGAAGATCGGCGTGAACGCCGACAGCATCTACTGGATCCAGGAGGTCATCGGGAACTCCTCCGAAGCCGCGGGCATCCAGCCGAGCAACTACGTGCAAAACGGCACGGTGACCGAATTCGGCTTCAAGTCCGAAATGAACCAGACCTTCAAAGACAAGATCGCAAACCTCAAGGGACTTAATGAGCGGTTGAGCAAGGATCTCGCCTCCGAAGACGCCAACGTGTTCGTCACCAACTGGGACACCGCGCGCAACGAGGGCGCCCTGACCTACAAGGACGGTGCCAAGTATCAGCTGGCCAACGCATTCATGCTTGCCTACGACTACGGCACGCCGCGTCTGCTTTCCGACTACAAGTGGGATGAGAACGACAACGGCGCACCGGGAGCCACCGCCACATCCGTTCCGGACGTGAACATGGACGAGGTCTGTTCCACCAACAGCTCCGACTGGAACTGCGAGCAGCGCTGGACCTCCACCCGAGGCATGATCGCCTTCCGCAACTATGTCAACGGCACCAAGGTCGCCGATTGGCAGGATGACGGCGGCGACAACATCGCCTTCTCCCGCGGGGATAAGGGCTTCATCGCCATCAACAACGGCAAGACCGACAAGGACGCCTCCTACACGACATCGCTCGCCGACGGCGAATACTGCAACGTGTACGCCACCATGGACTGCTCCCAGACTGTAAGCGTCAAGAACGGCAAGGTCGAGACCACGGTACCGGCGCATTCCGCCATCGCACTGTATGCAGGCGCCACCAAGGACAGCCACCCGGCATCCAGCGTGGCCAACGACCCGTCCGATCCTGACGTGAACCAGGAAGGGGACGAGACCCTGCCCGACGACAGAAGCGTCACCATCTACTACAAGCCCGCCGATTCCAGCTGGAAGAGCCCGAAGGTCCACTACGGTCTTGGCGATGACTGGAACCAGCCGGAAGCCGACATGACCCTCGACGAGCAGGGGTACTATCGCGCCACCATCGACACCAGGGGCAAGAAGATCGACTTCGTGTTTCACGATACCGGCACCGACCAGTGGGAGAACCCGAAGGGCGGCGGCAACTACCACGCCAACGCGGGCATCACGCACGTGGGTGTGGCCGATCAGGCCGCGACCGTGGGTAATCCGGAATCCGTCAACGGCCAGACCCGACTCGTCGTGCACTACAAGCCAGCCAGCGATTCCGATAATCGCGGCGTGTACGTGTGGGGCACAGACGCTGGCGGCTCGAGCCTCTCGGCAGTCAACCATCCCTTCACCGGAGCTGACTGCTGGGGCAAGGTGGCTACGCTGACCTTCGGCGGCAAGTTCGACAAGTTCGGCTTCATCGTCACCACCGCAGACTGGAACAAGTACGGTGGCGACCGTAGCGCCACGGTGAACGCCGACGGCACAGCCGAAGTGTGGATCGACGGCACCAAATATGAGGATCAAGGCGAATCGACCACCGTCGAAACCCTCGACTCCGCTCCGAGCGACTACGGATGCAAGGCCAACACCGTTACCGTGAAGGTCCACTACAACCGTGATGACGGCCTGTACTACAACGCCGAAGACACCTCGGTCACCGTTCCCCAGTGGGACATCTGGACCTGGGCTTCCAATTGGAACGGCGGAGCCGCCACCTTCACCACCCACGATGACTGGGGCGAGGTCGCGGAATACTCCTTCACCAACTACACCTACTACAACGTCGACGGAGCCTCCGACATCGGCATGCTGCGCCGTTACGGAAAGGATGCGTGGAAGGCCAAGGATCCGGATGACGCCGATTACAAGATCCCGTCAAACGCCTTGGTGTTCAACGAATCGGACGGCACCGCATCGGCCGAAGTGTGGCTGATGGGCAGCGACGCCACCGTGTATTCCTCACGTCCATCGTTGGGAGCGTCCATGAAGTCCGTTGAAATCTCCGACGTCAACAAGCTGACCGCAAGACTGTCCAAAAAGGTCACTGCGGATGAGCTTGAAGGCAAGGTCTCCGTCACTGACGCCGACGGCAAGGCTGTAGATGTCAAGAACATCAAGACCGACGGCACCAAGGTGATCATCACCACGGCCAAGGATCTTGACGTGCGAGGCAAGTACACCGTCGAAGTCAAGGGCTTCGGTTCGCGGGACGCCATTGCGGGCTCGGTGGTGCGTACGGATGCCTTCGACAAGAAGTACGCCTATGACGGCGACGATCTGGGCGCCACTTACACGAGCGCGAAGACCGGATTCAAGGTGTGGGCTCCAACCGCCACCAAGGTTGAGCTTGTCACCTACCAGTCCGACGATGTGAATGCCGAAGTCGACAAGACCATTGACATGGCCTCTGAAGACAAGGGTATGTGGAGCGCCCCGGTGAAGAACCTTGCTAGCGGCACGGCCTACTCCTACAAGCTCACCTTCGCGGACGGCACGGTGAACGTCTCCGCCCGTCCCGTACGCGACCGCTGCGGTCGCCAACGGCGAACGTTCCGTGGTGTTCTCCAGCGAAGACATGGGCTCCGCAGGCGACCGCATGCCGGAATTCGGCAAGACCACTGACGCCACCATCGCAGAAATGAACATCCGCGACTTCTCCATCAACCCGAATTCCGGAATCTCAGCCGACAAGCAGGGCAAGTATCTGGGTGTTGTGGAATCCGGAACGAAGACGGCGAACGGCGCCACCTCCGGTCTTGACTATCTCAAGCAGTTGGGCGTCAGCCACGTGCAGATCATGCCGATGTACGACTACGGTTCCGTTGATGAGACCGGCGATCTGAGCTACAACGCGCAAGGTGCGCAGAACTGGGGCTACGATCCGGAGAACTACAACGTGCCGGAAGGCTCGTATTCCTCCGATCCATCCGACCCCGCCTCTCGCGTCACCGAAATGAAGCAGATGGTCAAGGGACTGCACGAGAACGACATTCGCGTGATCATGGATGTGGTGTACAACCACGTCTACAATGCCGCCAACCACTCGTTCAACAAGACCGTTCCCGGCTACTACTTCCGTTATGATGACAACGGTTCCCTGGTCAACAACTCCGGCTGCGGCAACGATACGGCCTCCGAGCGCAAGATGATGCGCAAGTACATCGTCGATTCGGTGACGTATTGGGCGAAGAACTACAACGTCGACGGCTTCCGATTCGATCTCATGGGTCTGATCGACACCGAAACGATGAAGGAAGTGCGTGCAGCGCTCGACGAGATCGACCCGTCCATCATCATCCTCGGCGAAGGCTGGGATATGAACACCACCATGGACGAGGGCGAGATGACCATCCAGCCGAACGCGTACCAAGTCGCGTCCGACGGCACGAACAACGGCATCGCGTTCTTCAACGATTCCGTGCGTGACGGCTTGAAGGGATCCGTGTTCTCCGACACCGACACCGGTTTCGTTTCCGGCAAGGCCGACCAGGAGAGCCTGATCGCCCACAACGTGCTCGGCTGCCAGTACGACGAGAACGCGACCACGACCTGCTGGAACGGCAACGCGCAGGATCACTACGCCGATGCCGGACAGGTGGTCAACTATGCCGAAATCCACGACAACATGACCCTGTACGACAAGCTCAGGAAGTCCGTCCCGACGGATGACGACGCCACGACCGTGGCACGTGCCAAGCTTGCCGACTCCGTCGTGTATCTGTCGGAAGGCATCCCCGCGATCCAGCTCGGCCAAGAGTTCCTGCGCACCAAGGGCGGAGACGGCAACAGCTACAACACGGGCGACGCGGTGAACGCCATCGATTGGGACCGCACCACCCAGTACGCCGATTCCGTCACTACGTCAAGGGCCTGATCAAGCTGCGCAAGCAGATCAACGCGCTGCGTCTGACCGACTACAACGACATCAACGCCAACGTGACGATGCTCAAGTCCGCTGACGGCGTCGTGGCCTACCAGGCCGAGCAGTCCGACGGCACCTACGTGGTGATCTTCAACGCCAACGCAGACAAGACCGCGATCGAAGGCTTGGCAAACGGCTCCTACCAAGTGCTTGCAGCCGACGGCAAGGTCTACTCCGATGATGCTATCGCCAATGTCGATCTCGCCGAAGGGGCCTCGTACGAGCGGGCGCACTGTCTGCCACTGTGCTGAAACTCGACAGCAGCACCAAGCCCGATACCGACAGCGCGCCTGTCATCAAGGGTCTGGTGGCTTCCGACAGCGTGACTCTGGGATCAAAGTTCGATCCGATGTCCGGCGTCAGCGCATGGGATGAGGTTGACGGCGATCTGACCGACAAGATCACGGTCGAAGGTTCGGTCGATACCTCTAAGGAAGGCGAATACACGCTCGTGTACTCGGTGACCAACAGCAGGGGCAAGACCGCCACCTTCACGCGCACGGTAACCGTGCGCAAACCCGCGGTCCAGCCAGCTTCCGACAAGAAGAGCGATGCTGTGCAAAGCCCGAATACTGGTTCCGCCATCACCGGTTTCGCACTGGCCGCGGTGGCTCTTGCCATCGCATCCGTGTTCGCGTTCGCGGCCTCCCGCAGAAAGGAGGACTGATCTCATAAGCCAATGATTGACTGAATGTATCTCCTATTCCTGCTAGGCGGGGCCATCAAGGCAATGATGGCCCCGCCTTTTTGTATTGAAGGAAACACGCCGCGTCTCATGCCGCTGATAGACTGAAGTTCCATGGTTAGAAGACAACATGGCAATTCTCAAGAGCACGTTACCAAGCATATTTTCGTCACCGGTGGCGTCGTTTCCTCTCTCGGCAAAGGCCTGACCGCCTCCTCCCTCGGCCGCCTGCTTCGTAGCCGCGGCATCAAGGTTTTGCAGCAGAAGCTCGATCCGTACATCAACGTGGATCCGGGCACGATGAATCCATTCCAGCATGGTGAAGTCTATGTCACCGAAGACGGTGCCGAAACCGATCTCGACATCGGCCACTATGAGCGTTTCCTTGACGTGTACCTGAGCCAGAAGGCAAACGTCACCACCGGCCAGATCTACCAGGAAGTGCTGCGCAAGGAACGCGCCGGCGAATACCTTGGACAATGCGTGCAGGTCATCCCGCACATCACCAACGAAATCAAGTCCGCATGCGTGCGCAGGCGTCCGATGACGTCGACGTGATCATCACCGAAATCGGTGGCACCGTCGGCGATATCGAATCCCAGCCGTTCCTGGAGGCCGCGCGTGAGGTCCGCCGCGATCTGGGCGCCGAAAACTGCATGTTCGTGCACGTCTCCTTGGTACCGTACATTGCCGCCGCCCATGAGCTCAAGACCAAGCCGACCCAGCACTCCGTCATGATGCTGCGTCAGCTGGGCATCTCCCCGGACGCGCTGGTGCTTCGTTCCGACCGCCCGCTGAACCAGTCCATCAAGGACAAGATCTCCCTGATGTGCGACGTGGATTCCGAGGCGTGGTCAACTGTGTGGACGCCCCGAGCATCTATGACGTGCCGAAGACCCTGTTCGACGAAGGCCTCGACGCCTATGTCGTGCGCGAGCTCGGCCTGCCGTTCCACGATGTCGATTGGGACGAGTGGGAGGACCTGCTGGAGCGTGTGCACCACCCGAAGCATGAGGTGAACATCGCCATCGTCGGCAAGTACATCGATTTGCCGGATGCCTACCTGTCCGTCACCGAAGCCATTAAGGCCGGTGGTTTCGCCAACTATGCCAAGGTGAACGTCAAGTGGGTCGCCGCCGATAAGTGCGAGACCGAGGAGGGCGCGGCCGCCGCGCTCGACCAGGTCGACGGCATCGTCGTTCCCGGAGCTTCGGCATCCGTGGCATCGACGGCAAGATCGGTGCCCTGAAGTTCGCCCGTGAGAACAAGCTGCCGGCCCTCGGCCTGTGCCTCGGCCTGCAGTCCATGGTCATCGAATACGCCCGCCACGTCCTCGGCTGGAGGACGCGAACTCCACCGAGTTCGAGCCCGATTGCGCGACCCCAGTCATCGCAACCATGGAGGAGCAGAAAGACATCGTCGCCGGCAATGGTGACATGGGACACACCATGCGTCTTGGCTCCTATCCGGCTGAGCTTGAAGAAGGTTCCATCGTCGCGGAACTGTACGGCACCACGCATGTCACTGAACGTCATCGTCACCGTTACGAAGTGAACGTGGCATATAAGGACCGTCTGCGTGAAGCGGGTCTGCGCATTTCCGGCCAGAGTCCGGACGGCGAACTCACCGAGTTCGTCGAGCTTCCTCGCGAGGTGCACCCGTTCTATGTGTCCACTCAGGCTCATCCTGAGTTCAAGTCCCGCCCGACCAAGCCGCACCCGCTGTTCGCAGGTCTGGTCAAGGCCGCTCTGGACCACCAGCAGGAGCGCTAAATCGACGAATTGTGATTAACGTCGGATAACCCGATATGCAACATGGTCATGAGTCCAAAGGAGTTCATGGCCATGTTGCATAATAAGGGCTTGGCCTTGAATTATCAACAAGACGTATTCGTAATGAAAAACCTTTACGAGGGAGCATGAGCTTGAACGATATGGATTCTCCGGAAAGCGGCAACGGTAAGTTCGCCTTCCCGAACATGGGCGATGAACCAAAAGTCATCTCGCAGGTGAGCTTGGATTCGTTTGCCGAAACGGCCGATCCCATTGATGATGGTGCAGCGTTGACTGTGAATGCCAGCAAGAAGCGCCACCTGTTGTGGCTGTGGATTGTTCTTGCGGTGATGCTTCTTCTCGGTGCCGTGGCCGGCGGCGGATACTGGTTCTTCCAGTCACATGCGTTGCCAGGTGTCACGCTCTGGGGCAAGTCCATGACAGGACAATCCCGAGATCATATCATCCAAGAGATTTCCGATACGGCGGAATCATTAACGGTTCCCGTTTCCTATGAGGGAACGAGCAAGAAAGTCACGTTGAAGGATCTTGGCGTCGCCATTGACGCGGAATCCATCGCCGAAAATGTGATGAACGCGAAACGTGACGATTCCTTCTTTCAGAAGTATGCATTCTGGACCCGTGAGGATGTCGACGTCGAGTCTTTCGATGATTCTCGAGTCAGCGCCCAGACGGTAGGTGACATGTTGGGAGTGCAGTCCGTGTCCGCCACCAACCCGTCGCTACAGCTCAACGCGGATGGTACCGCTTTCGATGTGACGCCAGGTCAGCAGGGGACTGGTATCGATGTGACGGATATCGTCAAAGAAGCCAAGAACGTGCTTGAGTCCTTTGGCAAGCAGACCGCTCAAATGGTGACTCTTAAAAATAAGGTTACTGATCCCGCCATCACGGATGACCAAGCCAACGAGGCCAAGGCTTCTGCTGACGCGTGGATAGCGAAGCCGGTGGCTATCAAGATCGGCGACCATAAAGTGGCGGAATTCGGTGCGCAGTCCATTGCATCGGCCATCACGCTTGGACCGGATAGTGAGAAGCTCGGCGATAATCAAACCCGAAATGGCTCTTTGATTATCATGGTGACAAATTGCAGCAATACTATAACGATTCCATCAAATCGAACTTCCATGCTGATCGAGTTGACGGTGATGTCATCGTTAATAGTGTCGGTGATGT
>ENA-OPYV01000127-OPYV01000127.1-human-gut-metagenome-genome-assembly--contig:-NODE-127-length-23396-cov-2.045898_pt1 | contig 23396 bp, 33 predicted proteins | sample MGYA00242474_ERZ504485 | MGnify/ENA primary metagenome ERZ504485 (study PRJEB26092, sample SAMD00036263) | human gut metagenome | host: Homo sapiens | study: EMG produced TPA metagenomics assembly of...
CTTAAAACTGGCCAGCGCCTACCAACTCCAGGCGCTGCTGCTTCTTTTGCGCCACGGCGCAGTCTCAGCACCCGGGAGCTGGCCGGCGCGCTGGGTATCCCGGAGCGAGACGCAGACAGTATTATGGATTTTTGGGTGGCCGAGGGTCTGCTGCAAAGCGGCAACAGCCCGGCAGCCCCTGCGCCTGCCGAGCCTGGCACAGTACAGACTCCCGGTTATGACAAAGTCACCCCCACTATGGCGCGCCAGCCAGCCTAACCGTGCACCCGCCGGTAGCGGAACCGCCAAAGCCGAAAAAAGAGACCCTGTCTCCTCCCCGGCTGACCCCGCGGGATATTGTGACCCTGTGCCGGGAAAACAGTGCCCTGTCCGATCTGCTGACCGAGGCGCAAACCGTGCTGGGGCGCACCATCAGTACTGCCGAACAGGAAATGCTGGTGAATATGCACATCTACTACGAGCTGCCGCCGGAAGTGATCCTGATGCTCTTGGGCTATTACCGTGGCGAAAAAGAAAAGGCCGCTCCATCAACCTTGCCTACATTAACAAAATGGCCAACTCCTGGTCCGAGGACGGGGTGCGCACCGTGGCGGACGCAGACGAAAGCTGCTGTACCTAAGCGGTACGGACAAGCTGTGGGACAAGGTGATCGCCATGACCGGCATTCGCCATCGGTCGCCCACCGCCCGCCAACGCCAAATGGTGGCAGACTGGGGTCGGGATTTTAGCGAAGATATGCTACAACTGGCCTGCGATATTATGAAAGAGAACGCCGACAAGCCATCGCTGAAGTATATGGACAGCGTGCTGCGCCGGTGGAAAAAAGAGGGACTGACCACCCCCGCCCAGGTGCAGGAGCAGCAACAGAGTTTTACCGCCGCCAAGGCCAAAAAGCCGACGGCCGCCTGCAAGGCAAACCCTCTTACGACCTGGAGCAAATCAAGAGAGACACCATGAACAATACGGATATTAAGTTCTAAGGAGAAGCTATGTATAGTTCCGATCTTTACCAAAAAGCGCTGAACCGGCTGGATCGCCGCCGGGAAGAAGACGAGTTGCGCACCGCCGCCACTTTGGCAGAGGTCAGCGCCAAGGTCCCCCGGCTGGAGGAAATTCAAAATCAGCTGCGACAAGTGGGCTTTTCCATCTCCAAGGCGTTCTTTGCCAAAGACGCGAAGGCGGAGATCGACAAGCTGCAAGCGGAAAGCCTGCGCCTGCAAGGGGAAAAGGAGCGGCTGCTGGTGGCTGCCGGTTATGCGCCGGACGCTCTGGCCCACCACTACCAGTGCCCCACCTGCAAGGACACCGGCTATGTAGGCGACCGAATGTGCACCTGCCAGCGCGAACTGCTCAAGGACTTGCAGCGGGAGGCCATTCGCCGCCTGGCGCCCCTGGACAGCTGCACCTTTGACAGCTTTGACACCAACTATTACCCGGAGACGGCGGAGGACAACGGCATTTCGCCCCGGGCGAAGGCGGATAAAATCGCCGAGGCCTGCCATCGCTACGCCCAGCGGGTATCTTTGCGGGAGCCGGCCAACCTGATGCTGATGGGTCAGACCGGCCTGGGCAAAACCCACTTGAGCCTGGCCATTGCCAATGTTGCCATCGGCCGGGGCCTGTCCGTAGAGTACGGCACCGCCTACAATATCCTGTCCGACCTGCAAAATGAGAATTTCGGCCGCACCGGCAACCTGCAATATACGGAGGAGCGGGTGCTCCATACGGACCTGCTGATCCTGGACGACTTGGGCACCGAGTACACCTCTGCCTATACCGTGGCCTGCCTGTACAATATCATCAACACCCGCATTCTTTGCAGCCGCCCCACCGTCATCAGCACCAACCTGGGCTTGATGAGCTGGCGCAAAAATACGACCAGCGCATCACCTCCCGCATCGCCGGCGCCTATTCCCGTCTGGTACTGGTGGGCAACGATATTCGGTATATCAAATAAGCGCAAATCTCCGCGCGCCGAAAGGGAATAAATCAAAACGCATTATATACAGAACATCCTACAAAAAAAGCACCCTTAAAGGGTGCTTTTTCTTGTGAGCGCAGGGCGGCAAAGTCTGTGACGGTTTGGCGAGGGGCGGTGGGGGTGGAATACACCCAACGGTCCATGCGGGTGCCGTCCACATAGTAGGTCAGGGGCGTCACCGGTGCCGGCGGGTCAAAGGCCTCTACCACCACCAGCTTGATCTTCATTTTCTCCGGCAAAATAGACTTCACATACACAGCCACCGGCTGACCCGGCTCCAAAGCGGCGCTGGGCTCTGCCAGACCCGCCAAATTTGGGGTCAACTCTACAAACACGCCGTAAGGCTCTACGCTACGCACCACGCCGGGCACCGTCTCACCGGAGGAGAAGCCCGCTGCATTCTGCTGCCAGGTGCCCAGCAGCTCCTTTAGACTAAAAGTCAGCTTATCCGGCTCTCGGCTGCGCAGCACCACCCGCAGTTCCTGTCCCTCTCGCAGGCGGGCACGGGGGTGGTCAATGCGGCTGACCGAAAGCATATCAATGGGGATCAGAGCGTTCAGCCCCGCCCCCACATCAATAAACGCGCCAAACTTTTCCAAATGGGTCACCCGGGCAGGAATCACATCCCCCGGCTCTAAAGTGTCCAAAAACTCTGCCTTGCACCGCAGCTGCACCGCCCGGCGGGAAAGAATAGCGGTAAAGGGGCCGTCGTCCTCCCGCTGAAAGCCTAAAATCGAAAAGCACACCCGCTTGCCAACCTTAGAAATCAGGGCAATATCCCGCACCGTCGCCGTCGTCGCATTCCTACGGCGCCCTCCTCCCGGGGAATGATCCCTCGCATGGCACCCAGGTCCACATGAAGATTATGTTCCCGGTCACAAAGCAGCACCCGACTCTCCAGTACGGATCCCTGCATCATCGCCCGGCGCAGCGCCTCCGGTGTAGTAAATTGCCGGTCCAGTTCTGCATTCATTCCCTCCGGGTAGAATTCCATGTTCTCACGCCTTTCCGAATTGCCTGTGCTATAAATATATGCCTGTCGATAGGCGGATATGTTGTAAAATCGGCCAAAAGGTGCTATACTGTAAACAAGAATAAACGAGGGGAGAGCCCCATGGAATTACAACTGCACGATCGGGTCAAAATGAAAAAGCCACACCCTTGCGGGTGCGCGATCTTTGAAGTGACCCGCCTGGGCGTAGACTACAAATTAAAATGCACCGGCTGCGGCGCGAGGTGCTGCTGCCCCGGATCAAGGCGGAAAAGCTGATCCGCGGAGTGGTACAGGACGGGTAGCCCGTCTCCTTTTCATTATATAATACATATAAAAGGAGACGCTTATGTTTGAAAAACTTAGCCGTGTAGAAGAACGGTACAACAAGATCGCCGCAGACCTGTGCGACCCGGCGGTGGTGGCAGACATCAGCCGCTACACCGCCCTGATGAAAGAACAAAAGCACTTAACCCCGGTGGTAGAGACCTTTGCCCGCTACAAAACCGCCAAGACGGCGGCGGAAGAAGCCCGAGAGCTGCTGCAAAGCGAAAGCGACCCGGAGCTGTGCGATCTGGCAAGGGAAGAACTGAAAGACAGCGAGGCAGCGCTGGAACAGCTGCAAGAGCAGTTGAAAATTTTGCTGCTGCCCCGGGATCCCAACGACGACAAGAATGTAATTATTGAGATCCGCGGCGCGCCGGCGGCGACGAAAGCGCCCTGTTTGCCGGGGTGCTGTACCGTATGTACAGTATGTACGCGGAGCAAAAGGGCTTTAAGAGCGAAATTCTGTCTGAGAACGCCACGGAGCTGGGCGGATACAAGGAAATCAGCTTTTCCATTGACGGCGACGGCGCTACTCCCGCTTTAAGTTTGAAAGTGGGGTGCACCGAGTGCAGCGGGTGCCGGAAACAGAAAGTCAGGGTCGCATTCACACCTCCACCGTAACGGTAGCGGTGCTGCCGGAAGCGGAGGAAGTGGACTTTGAGCTGGACCCCAAGGACTTGCAGATTGACACCTTCCGCTCCTCCGGCGCAGGGGGGCAGCACATCAACAAAACCTCCTCTGCCATTCGCATTACCCACCTGCCCACCGGCACGGTGGTGGAGTGCCAGGACGAGCGCAGCCAGCATAAAAACAAAGACAAGGCCATGAAAGTGCTGCGCGCACGACTGTATGACGCAGAAAAGGCCAAGCACGACGCCGCCATTGCCGGCGAACGGAAAAGCCAGGTAGGCACCGGCGACCGCAGCGAGCGGATCCGCACCTATAACTATCCCCAGGGGCGGGTCACCGACCACCGGATCAACCTGACTCTGTATCGACTGGAACAAATCTTAAATGGCGATCTGGACGAATTGATCGACGCCCTGATCACCGCCGATACGGCAGCCAAACTCAGCGCCGCGGAGGAATAATGTAGGGATTGATAACCGTGTAATCCCTCCGTCTGCTCGCAAACTCGCAGCCACCTCCCTTTACAAGGGAGGCAAATCGGTTACAAAATCTTAGGCTCCCTTGCAAAGGGCGACTCCCCGCAGTGCGGGGAGAGTGTGGCGCAGCGACAGAGGGGACAGGCACCGGGTTAGGTGCTGTCAGCGTAGCTGACTGAGGGATTGCACCGGAGGTATTCTACCCCCTAAGGGATTAACCCCAATCAAATCAAGGACACAAGGTATGGAAACCAAACAACTGGGAACAACAGAACAAGACCTGGCGCTGGCCGGGGAACTGCTGCGGCAGGGGCAGCTGGTGGCCTTTCCCACCGAGACGGTGTACGGACTGGGCGCCGACGCCCTGAACGAAACCGCCGTGGCACAAATTTACGCCGCCAAGGGCCGCCCAGCGACAACCCGCTGATTGTGCATGTGGCAGAGAAAGCAGACATTGCCCCACTGGTGCGGGAAATTCCGGAAAAAGCCAAAAAACTTTTTGACCGCTTTTTTCCCGGTCCGCTGACGGTGATCCTGCCCAAGAGCGATAAAATCGGCAAAGTCGTCAGCGGCGGACTGGACACGGTGGCGGTGCGTATGCCGGAGAACCCGGTGGCCCACCGACTGCTGCAACTGGCAGGGGTGCCGGTAGCGGCCCCCAGCGCCAACACCAGCGGGCTGCCCAGCCCCACAAGAGCCAAATATGTGCAAGAGGATATGAACGGCAAGATTGCCGCCATCGTAGACGGCGGCGACTGCGCCTACGGGGTGGAGTCCACGGTGATCACCCTGGCCACCTCTACCCCAACGCTGCTGCGCCCCGGCGCAGTAACCAAGGAAATGCTGGAGGCAGAGATCGGCCCCATTGCCGTGGCTCCCGCGGTGCTGGAAAAGATGGCAGACGGCGAAACCGCCGCCTCTCCCGGCATGAAATACAAGCACTACGCCCCCAAGGCGCAGGTGATTTTAGTAAACGGCGACAGCGCTGCCTACGCCGCCTTTGTAAACAGCCAACCGGGCTGCTACGCCCTGTGCTATGAAGAAGACCGGGTGACCGGTGCCCAAGGTGCCCTACGGCAAGGCCACCGACGACCTAAGCCAGGCACGAGAACTGTTTGACGCCCTGCGGCGGCTGGACGAACTGGGCGCCAAAAAAGTCTACGCCCGTATGCCCCGCAAAACCGGGGTGGGTATGGCAGTATACAACCGGCTGATCCGGGCAGCGGCCTTTCGCATTTTAGACCTAACCCGGCCTTTTCTTATCGGCGTAACCGGGCCTACCGGCGCAGGAAAGGGCTATGTGTGCCGCCTGCTGGCACAGGCCGGGCTGCACCCGGTGGACTGCGACCGGGTCTATGGCCAGCTGACCGTCCCCGGCGCGCCCCTGCTGCAAGACCTGGCGGCTGCCTTTGGGCAGGAGATCATCAAGGACGGCGCCCTGGACCGCAAAACCTTGGCAGCCAAAGCCTTTGCCACCCCTGCCGCTACGGAAAAGCTGGATCAGGTAACCCATCCGGCGGTGCTGGATGCCTGTGTGCAGCAAGCAAAGATACCGGCGGTGCTGGACGCGCCCCAGCTGTTTGAAAGCGGCGCGGACGCCCTGTGCGCCTACACCCTGGCGGTGACTGCGCCGGAGGACACCCGCCTGGCTCGAATTGTGGAGCGGGACGGCATAGACCGGGCGGCGGCACAGCTGCGTATGCAGGCCCAACCGGCGGCGGACTTTTACACCGAAAAATGCACATTCACCGTCACCAATGACGGCAGAGATATAAAATCCCAAGTGGACAGAATACTGGAGGCTATCTTATGAGTGAAGAAAAAACCAAGGGTCAGCAGCTGCAAGAGCTGCTGTTCAACAAGCGCGAGAACGGCGTAGACTTTATGGACGACGCCGAGCTGGGCGTATGTGATGATTTTTGCGAGGGGTACAAGGACTTCCTCTATCACTGCAAAACCGAGCGAGAGGCCGCTGCCCAGGCACTGGACCAGGCACGGGCTGCCGGGTTCCTGCCCTTTGACGAGTTCGGCGACCAGCTGGAGCCGGGCGCAAGGTATATAAGATGAACCGGGGCAAGGCCATTATCCTGTGCGTGAAGGGCAAGCGCAGCATTAAGGACGGCGTGCGCATTGCAGCTGCCCATATTGACTCTCCTCGCATTGACTTAAAGCAGCGCCCGGTGTACGAGGACAACGGGCTGGCGCTGTTTAAGACCCACTACTACGGCGGTATTAAAAAGTACCAGTGGACCGCCATTCCCCTGTCACTCCACGGCCGCATATGCAAAACGACGGCACCTATGTAGATGTGCGCCTGGGTGAAGAGCCGGGTGACCCCAAGTTTTGTATTACGGACATTCTGCCCCACCTGGCGCTGGAGCAGTACACCCGCAAGATCAACGAGCTGATCAAAGGGGAAGAGCTGAACATTGTCATCGGCTCCCGCCCCTTTAAGGACGACAAAGCCAGCGAAAAGGTGAAGCTCAATATCCTCAATTTGCTGTACGAGAAATACGGCATTGTGGAGCGGGATCTGCTGTCTGCCGAGCTGGAACTGGTGCCGGCCTTTACCGTTGACGACCTGGGCTTTGACCGCTCCCTGATCGGCGGCTACGGCCACGACGACCGTGTGTGCGCCTATCCGGCCTTGCAGGCCATTCTCAGCGTCAGTGAGCCGCCGGAGTACACCTGCATTACCGTGCTGACAGATAAAGAGGAGACCGGGCTCCGACGGCAACACCGGGCTGAACTCCAGCTATCTGAAATACTTTATTGAGGATTTGGCGCGGCTGGAGGCTACGAGGGCCGCGATGTGCTGCGCAACTCCAAGTGCCTGAGCGCCGATGTAAACGCTGCCTTTGACCCCACCTGGTCCTCTGCCTTTGAGAAGAACAACGCCTCCTTTATCAACGAGGGCGTGGTGGTCACCAAGTTTACCGGCTCCCACGGCAAAAGCGGCACTTCCGACGCCAGCGCCGAGTATGTGAGCTTTGTCAAAAACTTGCTGGAGGAAAACGGCGTGCTGTGGCAAAGCGGCGAGCTGGGCAAGGTTGACGGTGGCGGCGGCGGCACCGTGGCTATGTATATTGCCAATTTGGATGTAGATGTGATTGATGTAGGCGTGCCGGTGCTCTCCATGCACGCACCCTATGAGATCGTTGCCAAAAAATTGATGTATATATGGCGTACAAAGCCTTTACTACCTTCTTTACCAAATAAGAAACGCAAAAGAAAACCGACACCTGGCGTGTCGGTTTTTTTTATATAAATCTATACCTTTTGCCTCCCTTGTAAAGGGAGCAAAAAGCTTTATCGTAGGGGCGGCAATCTGCCGCCCGCAGGCGCATACCTACCCTACGAGCAAAACTTATGATTGCCGATCACCTTGATCACCGGTCGGGAGTGCATAAACTTGTCCGAGGTTTTGGACGCATTGAAATAATACACCGCACCGCCGGAGGGGTCCCATCCGTTCAGGGCATCCGTAGCGGCGCGGCTTGGCGCTGTCTGCCACCGGGGCGTACCAGTTGGAGTCGTTGACGCAGGAGAACGCCCCATTTTGGTACACCACGCCGCTGATGGAATTGGGGAAGGAGGGGTGCGCCACCCGATTCAGGATCACGGCACCCACTGCCACCTGACCCTCATAGGATTCGCCTCGAGCCTCAGCACTGATCACCTTGGCCAGCAGCTCCACATCCGCATCCGAATACCCGGTGCTGTTGCCGCTGCTGCTACCACCCAGCCCCAGGTACAACAGGGTCTTTGGTCCGGCCACACCGTCTGCGGTAATGCCGCAGTTCTTTTGAAACGCTTTGACCGCCGCCTTGGTGGCATTGCCGTAAATACCGTCGGCAGCGCCGCTGTAATAGCCCAGCTCCTTGAGCTTCTTTTGCACGCGGGTCACCTCCGCACCGGTGGAGCCCAGCTTGGAGAGCACCTGGCTGCTGGCAGCGGACTGCACCGCATAGTACACCCCGCCGCCAATACATAGCGCCGGCAGCCACAGCCAGCACCACAAACACCGTTAAGAAATTCCGCACGGCCTTATAAATCGTCATGAGAGATCACCCTTTCAACACAGTGTGTAGATCAAAAAGGACAGCGCCACCCCGGCCAAGGCACTGAGCAGACAGCGCAGGGCAAAGTGCCACTTCTCTCGCCTGGAACGGCGCACTCTGGGCGGCCGACCGGCGCGGGCAGCCAGGGAATGGGCCTCTCGCTCCAGCACAGCCCGGTCCTCTCGGGCGTACTGGGGTTTTACAAAAACACGATTTTTTCAAAATACGGGTTTTCCGGATTGGTCACCTCAAGCACCTGTTTGCTGACGCCTTTGATCATGCTGTTCGTCCTTTCTGTTTGCTGAATTTAGTGTGTGGCAAAGATGCCAAAAATATACCGGAATTTTGTGAATTGTGAGCATAAAAAAAGCCTTGACAGCCCACGCGGCCACTACAATCAGTATATTGTCCTTGCGCCACAGATTGTGGAAAATACGGTGGAAAATGTTGAAAATTTGGGCATTTTTCGCATAATATCGGGCATTTTTCCGGTTGAAAACTCAAAATCATAGGAGTTTTTAACCCTTTACACATAGTTTTCAACATTTTTGAGAAGAAATCCCACACCGCGAATTTTTGTGAAAATTGCTATTTTTTAGAAAAATTTCATCTTTTCCTCTTGACAGAGAATAGAACGCCCGCACCGCCGTTTGTCAAGAAAAAATATGCACAAAATCGCCATGAATTTTTAGTAATGATGGATAAAAGGCAAAAGAAAAAGAGACTGCCCAGCAGTCCCTTTTTTTTGTTTTTATCCGATTTGCTTTTTCTGTTTTTACTTTTTTCTTCTTGCGGATATGCAGCACCCGCAGCATTCGCCACCGCCAACAGGCACACGCCCACATCGCCGAACACCGCCAGCCACATAGCATTCTCATCAAAAATACCCACGGCGCAGCCAAGAATGATCAGCAGCTTAACCGCAATGGCAAAGATAATGTTCTCCCGTGCAATGCCCACGGTCTTGCGGGCAACGGTCACGCCCACCGGCAGCTGGCTCAGGGAGTCGCCCTGGATCACCATATCCGACGCCTCAATGGCCACATCCGCTCCGGCGCCGCCCATGCTACGCCCAAATCCGCCGCTGCCAGCACCGGCGCGTCGTTAATCCCGTCGCCGGCATACAGCACCGTGTGGCCCTGCTGCTGCAAGGCCTGCACCCGCTGCACCTTCTCCTCCGGCAGCAGCTTGGCATAGTAGCCGTCCAACCCGGCCTTGGCGGCAATATCCGCCGCAATGGACTCTCGATCGCCGGTGAGCATAATGGCCTGCTTCATACCCATACGGTGCAGCCGGTCAATGGCCTCCCGGCTGTCCGTTTTAATAATATCCGCAAACACAATGTCGCCCAGGAACTCCGTGTCCGTGCAGCAGTACACGGCGGTGCCCACCAGCTGCGTCTCTGTAAAGGGCACACCGATCTTTTGCATCAGCTTTTCATTCCCGGCATAGTAACGCACGCCGTCCACCACCGCAGACACGCCCATACCGGCGTAGTTCTTGCGTCCGTCACCACGCAGTCATCGGCAAACTGACCAAAGGCCAGGCAAATGGACTTGGCGATAGGGTGGGTAGACAACCGCTCGCAGGCGGCAATAATCCGCAGCAGCTCCCGGTGGTTGTGCTTATCAATACAATGGCAGTGCACGCACTCGCACCGCACAAATTCAAACTTGCCGCTGGTGATGGTGCCGGTCTTGTCAAACACACCCACATCGCAGCGGGCCAGGGTCTCCAAATGATCGGCGCCCTTCACCAAAATACCCTCCCGGGAGCAGGTGCCCAGCCCGCCGAAGAAGGACAGGGGAACGGAAATGACAATGGCACAGGGACAGGATACCACCAGAGCCGACAACCCACGGTAAATCCATTCGTGCCAGTCGCCGCCAAAGAACAGGGGCGGGATCAGCACCAGCGCCAACGCAATGCCGCACACAATGGGGGTGTAAATGCGGGCAAAGCGGGTGATGAATTTTTCCGTATGGCTTTTGCTGTCCTGGGCGTGCTCCAGTGCCGCCAGCACCCGGGCCACCGCCGAGTCGCCATAGGGCTTGTCTACCCGAATGGTCAGCGCGCCGTCAATGGCTACGCTGCCGGCCAGCACCTCCATACCCGGGGCAACGGATACCGGGATGCTCTCGCCGGTAAGGGCGGCGGTGTCCACCTCCGCATTACCCTCCAGCACCGTACCGTCCAGGTGGATCTTCTCCCCCGGCTCCACCACAATGGTTTGGCCCGGCTGCACCGTCTCCGGCGCCGCCTCCGTCAGACCGTCTTTCCCTTGTACCCGCACGGTGTCCGGCTTTTGCTCCAGCATACCTTTAATGGATCTGCGGCTCTTTTGCACCGCCAGGCTTTGCAAAAATTCGCCCACGGTGTACAGCAGCACCACGCGCAGCCCTCAGAATATTCCCCAATGGCAAAGGCGCCCAGAGACGCCACCGCCATCAGCAGATTTTCGTTAAAAATGTTCTTGGCCAGCACACCCTCCACCGCCTCGCGCAAGATGGAGAAACCCACAAAAATATACGACAAGGCAAAGGCTGCCAGCTCAACATAATGCCACAGGGTGCTGCTCTCGCTGCCGGGGATCAGATGCTCCACCGCCGCGCCCAGCAAAAAGAAGAAAAGCCCCGGCCACAAGCTTGCGCAAAAAGGCCTTTTTGTTCAATGTCTTCATGGGCGTGGTCGTGACCGCAGCCGCAGCCGTCGTCGTGGTGATGGTGGTTGTGGCCGCAGGCGCAATCCGTCCCGTGGGTGTGCAATTCTTTTTCGCTCATATTACTCCTCAATGTGCTCAATGGCGCAGTTAATAATGGTCTTTACATGGTCGTCCGCCAGGGCATAGATCATATTCTTGCCCTCCCGGCGGTACTTGATCAGGTGGTTTTGCTTTAGAATACGCAGCTGGTGGGAGATGGCGGTCTGGCTCATCTCCAAATTGGCGGCAATATCCCCTACGCACAACTCCCGGTCAAACAGCAGCACCAAAATGCGAATGCGGGTGCTGTCTGCAAACAGCTTAAACAAATCGGCCACATCATAGGCCAATTCGTCCGACTGCTCCAAATTATTCGTCAAATGTGCATCCATAACAGACTCCTTCTCCGGCAGGTTCAGTGTTCTCCCTCGATTTATTTTATTTTACACCCCTTGTCAACCCCGCCCCTTGACAAACGGCCAGGCTTGCATATAATAATAGGTGACAAATACTTTTCGGGGCAGGGTGCAAATCCCTACCGGCAGTGAAAGTCTGCGAACCCGGCAACGGGCCGAGCCTGTGGAATTCAGGCACCGACGGTGAGCAAGGTATTTCCTTGTAAGTCCGGATGAGAGGAAAGGTACGGCGCAGTGCTGCGCCGCCGTTGGTCTTGTCAAGCCAAATTGCCCCGGTACGCCATGTGCCGGGGTTTCTCTTTTGCCCACGGTCAAAAGGAGTAAGAAAGATGACCGCAAATTCAAAAACCACCAAATCCACCTCAAAAGCCGGCGCCGCCCGGCGACTTACCGGCATTGCCATGCTGTCTGCCGTTGCCTTGCGCTGCAATTTTTGGAATTTCCCATTCCTATTATGCCCGCTTTTTATTAAGCTGGACTTTTCCGACCTGCCGGAGCTGCTGGCGGCCTTTGCCTACGGTCCGCTGGCAGGCGTGGCGGTGGCAGGAATCAAAAATCTGATCCACCTGCCCCTGTCCTCCAGTATGTATGTGGGCGAGCTGTCCAACTTTCTGCTGGGGGCGGTTCTGTCCGTTGCCGCCGGCGCAATCTATAAAAAGCACAAGACCAAGCGGGGCGCCCTGGCCGCCGCCGTGCTGTCTGCGGTGATTATGGGGCTCATCAGCGTGCCGGTCAACTACTGGATCATCTATCCTCTTTACTACAATGTGCTGGGCTTTCCCCAGGCGGCGGTGCTGGATATGTACCGGGCCATTTTGCCCGCCACAAAGAGCATTTTGCAGGCGCTCTTTATCTTTAACCTGCCCTTTACCGTTGCCAAGGGGCTGCTGTGCGCCGCGCTTTGCGCCGGGATCTATAAACCCCTGTCGCCGCTGCTGCATGGTAGAAAATAAGAGAATTTCTAACAATCCCTCCGCGTTCGCCGATGGCGTACCCACCTCACTTTACACAAGGGAGGCAAGCCCTACATAACTTGGCTCCCCTTATTTTTTATTAAGGGGAGCTGTCAGCGCAGCTGACTGAGGGGATAAAACAAAAAACGGAGGGATTTTTCCCATTTCTGTTCTCTTGACATTTCCCCCCGGGCGTGTTATAATGACTTCATTACTGGATACGATACTATATCTGTTGTGAAAGAGAGGAATTTCCATGCGCCTGTCGCTGATCGTACCCTGCTTTAACGAGCAGGATAATATTTTTCCCTTTGCCCGGGCGGTGGCCGAGGTATTTCCCGACCCGTCTGATTACGAAATTGTCTTTGTCAACGACGGCAGCAAGGACAAGACCCTGCAAAATCTAAAGGAACTGCACCGGCAAAGCCAGCAGAACATTCGGGTGGTCAGCTTCTCCCGCAACTTTGGCAAAGAGAGCGCCATTTACGCCGGGCTGCAACACTGCGACGGCGAGTATATCAGCTTGATTGACGCGGACCTGCAACAGGATCCGGCCATCGTAAAGCAAATGACGGAAATTTTGGACGCAGAGCCGGACACGGACTGCGTGTGCGCCTTTCAGGAGACCCGGCACGAGAACAAACTGATGACCTCCGTGAAATCCGCTTTTTACAAAATGGCCACCAATATGAGCGAGGTGGATTTTGTGGACGGTGCTTCCGACTTTCGTACCTTCCGCCGCACCGTACGAGACGCCCTGCTGCAAATGCCGGAGTATTTCCGCTTTTCCAAGGGGCTGTTCAGCTGGGTGGGCTTTAACACCAAGTACATTCCCTATGAAGCCAAAGAGCGGGCCAGCGGCACCACCAAATGGGGGTTCAAAAAGCTGCTGAAATACGGCTGGAACGGCATTTTGGCCTTCTCCACCGCGCCGCTAAAGCTGGCAACGGTGTTGGGGCTGCTTTCCACTGCCTTTTCTATTATCTACTTTATCGTGACCCTCATTCGCAAGGCCACGGAGCACATTGCGGTAGACGGCTTTACCCAGACGGTGATTCTGATTGTTTTCTTTGGCGGTATGCAGCTGTTTACCATCGGCATCATCGGCGAGTACCTGGCCAAGAATTACATTGAGACCAAGCGCCGCCCGGTGTACCTGGACAAAAGAAATTCTCGATTACAAAAAATAATGGTGAAACAAAAGAGAGCGGGAAAAGGATACACTTCGTAAGGAGGCGTATCCTTTTAAATTTATTTAACCAGACAGAATATATGGCAGCTTGCCGAGAGTAGTGTTGATACTAATTATGATTATGTGCTATACTTACAATACGATAAATGGGAATTTTTATAAGGGGAATAAATGACTGAAATTTTATTGTATGACCCAAATACATAAATATTGGAATGAAACGATTTGTTTGGCTGAAAAATGCTCGTGGAAAGCGGGCCCTTATTTGGCTCAAAAGATGAAAAGCAATGACTTTAATACATGGGAAAGAGTATTTGTTGCTTGTGTAAATGGAAAAGTGGCAGGATTTTGCACATTGGCTGAAAAGGATGAGCTGCCAAAAAAATATCCGTTTACACCATTTATAGGATTTGTTTTTGTTGATGAACCATACCGTGGTAATAGACTATCGGAGTTAATGATTCAAAGCGCAATTTTATATGCTCGTGAGCTAGGATATGAAAAAGTATATATCCTGAGCGGAGAAATAGGGCTATACGAAAAAATATGGTTTTGAAAAGTTGGGTGATTATAAAACAATATTTGGCTAATTGATCAGCTATTTGTTAAGTCAACAATATGATCATTAGATATTCGGCTTAGAGGTTAGCGTATGATATTCCGAGCTACTGACCACCGGCAAGCTGAACGATTACCTTGCCGACATAAACGAGCAGGCAGAGGAACTGTTTTCTCGGCTGGTAAAACAACTTGCCGAAAAGGAGAGCGTAACGGAAGCGCTTAAAGCGGAAAACCAAATGCTGTGGGCGCAGAAGATGAATAACATCCATAATGCTGCTATGGAGATTGTTTCAGCGATCTGATTTACGCATAACAAGCTATCGAAAAAAGCTGCTGTCAAGCGACGGCGGCTTTTTTTTTTCTCGGGAAGTATCCAAGAAGTCATAAAGTTTTGTGAGTAATGGAAGTAGGCAGCGTTTACGAAAATGTCACAATTCAACGCAGAAAAAACCTCAAATACCACTTGCTTTTTCATTCTCGAGATGATATTATTAGTACGGATACTAATACTTTTATAGAGAGGTGATTTGTTTGCGAAGAAGCAGCTGCGAAACAAGGAAGAAAATCCTGACCGCATGCGTTCGCCTTTTTTTGGAGCAGGGGTATAAAAACACCTCTGTCAGTCAGATTGTTAACGAAGCGGGCGTTGCAAGAGGAAGCTATTTGAATCTGTTTCCGACCAAGGATAAAATTTTGCTGGACTTGACCGAGACGATGTTCGGCGGGCAGTTCGGTGCGGCAAGGAGCATTGCGGACAGCAAGCTGCCGCCGGTGTACGCCTATGCGGTGGAAACGGCGATTCAGCTCACACTCACCGAGCTGAATGAGAATCTGCGGGAAATTTATATCGAAGCCTATACCGCTCCGGACACGGCGGAATATATCTATCTTCATACCACGGCGGAATTAAAAGAGATTTTCGGCGGGAATTTCCCCGATTACAGCGACAGCGATTTTTATGAAATGGAGATCGGCACGGCGGGGCTAATGCGCAGCTATATGGCGCACAAATGTGACATTCATTTTCCGCTGGAGCGCAAGCTCAGCCGTTTTCTCACGGCGGCACTTCGGGTGTATAAGGTGCCGGAGGAGAAGCAGGGGCAGGTGCTTGCCTTTATTCAAAACGCTGGATATCAAGGCGATTGCCACAGATGTCATGCACAAACTATTTGCCATACTGGAAATGAAATACGATTTTAAGCTATCTATGGATGACGAAACGGAGGAAACAAGATGAAAAACGAATTTTGAGCATTATGCTCACCCCGTGTATGGTACTCTGTCTTGTATCAATCACGGCATTTGCCAGAAGGACGGTAGTTTGATATTGAAATCCTAACTACCACCCGTAAACACATCTTTTCTCGGTATGTCCGTTGCGAAGAAAGAACCAAGCAGACAATTTAAAAATGGAGGAACTGTTATGAAGAAAAAACTATTTGCAATCCTACTCAGCATTGTAATGGTAGTTGGACTCCTGCCTGTCACAGCTCTGGCAGCGGATCCCACGGTCTACGGCATCTGGGTAGACGGCGTACAGGTCACGTCTGAGAATAAGGATAATCTTTGCAGTGGAACAGTAAGCTATGAGCCGACCACTCACACCTTGTCCTTGAACAACGCTACCCTTGACAACGACACCATGTCAGACTACGGTATTAATACGATTATCCCCAGTACATTGAAGATACGGTTGACCGGGACAAATAGCATTACCCGAACCGATCCCTACGGAGGAATGGGAATAGCCCCCAATTCCAGCAATTCTGTGGAGATTACCGGCGACGGAACACTGGTGATCAACGTTATCGGGGAAAACTACGATGGAATTAGCACAGCGGCTGACGTCAAGATTTCCGATAAAGCAAGGGTCATAATAAACTCTAAAGGCGGATTGGGCATAGCCGGAAGAATGGTCGAAATTGACGGGGCAACAGTGGATTCCACCGGCTTGTATGCCGGAATCGATGCCCATAGGCTGAAGATTGTAAACGGCGCCGATGTTACGCTTAAGGCGACTCAGGACGGACGCAACGGAGCATATATCTGGAAAGATCAAGAAGGGAACGGCGGCGATATTGAACTTGCTGCATCTAAAGTTAAAGCAACAAGCTATTATCCCGGTCTGTTTGCCGCAGGTAATTTGACGGTTGATGGCGGCGAGGTAAGCTGTACCTCTACTGCGGACGCCGCGCTATGGACAAAAGGCAATATTTTGATCAAGGGTGGTGCCAAAGTAACCACTGACGGTAAATACCCCATGGGCGGTAACGGTACTTTTACCGTAGAAGAAGCAGAGGTTGATGCAAAGAATACGAATGTGAACAATATCCCTGCAATTTTTTTGATGAATGTGTGCCTGCGATTGCCGATGGCTATCACCTGAACTATGCAAAAGCTGTAGACTCGGAAGAAACAGAAATCGACCTGCTTTCCAGCGGAACCCAATATTTTGCACTTTATAAGAATGTTCATTTTATCACAAAGGCTGTCTATCCTGTTTCTTTCGTTGTAACGCCGGACGGTCTGACCAATGTTGTTGTTAAAGTGAATGGTCAGGAGGTTACCGGCTCTGTCAGTTTGGAGGCCGGAACTTACCCTGTTGAAGTAACAGCCGATAACTGCAAAGCATACACCGGCAATATAACGATCACCGCCGATACGGCAACGCATACGCAGACGATTGCAATGACTTATTTACCTGCCGACTACACTCAGGTTGACGAAGCCATTGCCAAAGCAAATGCACTGAACAAGGATAACTACAAGGACTTCACCGGCGTGGAAGCCGCTGTGAATGCTGTTGTCCGCGACAAGAATATTACCGAGCAGAGCGAGGTAGATGCAATGGCAAAAGCTATCGAAGATGCCATTGATGCCCTGCAATACAAGGACGCTGATTATACTAAGGTTGATGCAGCCATTGCCAAAGCAAATGCACTAAACAAGAATGACTACAAGGACTTCTCCGGTGTGGAAACTGCTGTCAAGGCTGTTGTCCGTGGTAAAAATATTACGGAGCAATCCGAAGTAGACAAGATGGCAAAGGCTATCGAAGATGCGATTGCTGCTCTTGAGAAAAAACCTGCCAGTACCAAACCGGGAACATCTGATAAGTCTCCCCAGACCGGCGACACAAGCAATCTCACATTGTGGATTGCCCTGCTGCTTGCAAGCGCCGGCGCAGTAACCGCAACAACCCTTTACGCCAGAAAGAAAAAGCACAGCGTAAAGTAAAATCAAATATTTAACCCAAGGGCGGCTGTCGGAAACGGCAGCCGCCGAAAGAGATTGCGGCTGTGCCGTTCCTACCGCAGCATCTGCCTGCGGAACGGGAAAAAGCAGACATTTGAAGGTTTCTAAAGTTTAGAGCCGGTACATAGTTTCATCAAAGATATGACGAGAGATTTTCTCCCGCTGATTTGATGTGCTGTGTACCGGCTCTTTTTTGTCGTTTGCGGAAAGTTTACAAAATTTACTTCGTTCAAATCACAGAAAATTTCCCAATTAATTAGTAGGAGAACAAAGAGCCGACCTGACAATTGAATGACCGTTCGAATGGGATATGACTCTGCCACGACCTCCCCGATGGGAGCGAGCAGAACAACGCTGCGGTGAGATGCCGGAGCATTCTCCGTGAACTGACCCCGGAGAAAATGGAAGAAGCCTTCCGGCAGCACCTCAACGAGCGCAACAAAGAGAAAACGGCGTAACCGCAAAGGTTACACCGTTTCAAGAAAACTATGAAATTGAGATACAAGAGCCATCTTGAGGCACCTTCCTTACGGAGAGTGCCCCAACCGTTCTCTTTTTTTATGGATCTGCGGTTGCTTGTAATCCCGCCACCGAGCGGGTGCTGTCCGCGCAGCTGACTGAGGAATTTAGGAATTATACACCCAATCTGTCAAACCATACAAAAATGGGGCGCAGGTGGCCGGTTTTGTGGCAGAACTGCGGTGCAAAATCTGCCCTGCGGCTTGCTATTTTGGACAAAATGGTGTATAATGCACAGTGAATGGTCCTCCGGATCATAATTTACTTTGAATGGAGAGAACACTATGCCACTGGTAACAACTACCGAAATGTTCAAGAAGGCTTATGAGGGCGGTTACGCCATCGGTGCTTTCAATGTAAATAACATGGAGATCGTGCAGGGCATCACCCGTGCAGCCAAGAAGCTGAACGCCCCGGTGATCCTGCAGTGCTCCGCCGGCGCACGCAAGTACGCCTCTCACGACTACCTGGTTGCTATGGTAAAGGCTGCCGCTGAAGAGACCGGTCTGCCCATCGCCCTGCACCTGGATCACGGCCCGGATTTTGAGACCTGCAAGGCCTGCATTGACGGCGGCTTCACCTCCGTGATGATCGACGGCTCCAGCAAGCCCTATGAGGAGAACATTGCTCTGACCAAAAAGGTGGTTGAGTACGCACACGCCCACGGTGTAGTGGTTGAGGGCGAGCTTGGCACCCTGGCCGGCGTGGAAGATGATGTAAAGGTAGAGGCCGGTAACGAGAGCTACACCCGCCCGGAAGAGGTTGAGGATTTCGTGAACCGCACCGGCGTGGACTCCCTGGCCATCGCCATCGGCACCAGCCACGGCGCCTACAAGTTTAAGCCCGGCCAGAAGCCGCAGCTGCGTTTTGACATTCTGGAAGAGGTGCAGCGCCGTCTGCCCGGCTTCCCCATCGTACTGCACGGTGCGTCCTCCGTTAACCAGGACCACATCAAGATGATCAACCAGTACGGCGGTCAGATGCCCGACGCTATTGGTATTCCGGAGGATATGCTGCGTGAGGCTGCTTCCATGGCTGTCTGCAAAATCAATGTAGACTCCGATATTCGTATTGCTATGACCGCTGCCATCCGCAAGCACTTTGCAGAGAACCCCACCCACTTCGATCCCCGTCAGTATATGACCCCTGCCCGCGACCTGATTGAAGAGGTTGTGGCACACAAGATCGATGTTGTGTTCGGCACTGCCGGTCACGCCAACGCTGATTTTAATAAAAAAAGGCCCTTGGTTATTTTTACCAAGGGTCTCTTTTTTGCCCGGCGGCTACATCATAGACGATACATTTATCTACAAAATTCGCCACGGAATTAACCGCCTTTTTCATGGTCTTTTGAGTCTTGGCAGAATTGCTGTTCATGGTGGCAACTGTGCCGGCGACCATGCTGCCCACAGCCATGGCCACGCCCAAACCCTTCATCATATTTACCGTTTTCTTTTTCATATTCGTCCTCCGTTATTAAATTGCAACGCGCCTTGCTCTATTAGTTTGCACCGCGCGGGCACAAAAAGTCCACGCTGTTTTTGCCTGTGCCCGCACATTTTAACGGAAAAAAATTGGCAAAAAAAATGACCCTGCTCTTATCCAATGCGCAGGGTCGTTTTTTGTTTTTTCAGAAATTCCAGTTCGGCTGGGTGGGAATCTTCTCCACTGCCTGGCCGTCGATTTTGTCCAGACAGGAGCCGAACTCCATTCCGAATGCCCGGCCGTCTACGAAAATATCAAGGAGCGGTTGGAGCACAAAGCGGCGTTCCCGGTAGCGGGGGTGGGGCACCACCAAATTCTCCGTTTGTAACTGCAAGTTGCCGGCAAAGATCACATCCACATCCAGCACCCGAGGGCCGTTCTTTACCCCGCGCACCCGGCCCAAACCCGGCCTCCAGTCCCAGGCACCACGCCCAGCATCTCATGCGGATTTAGCCGGGACTCTACCAAAAAGCACACATTGTAAAATCGTCCTGCCGGGCATAACCCACCGGCTGGGTCTGATAAACGGCAGAGGCAGACACCACATGGGTGCCGGGCACCAGGTCCAGCGCCTCTCTGCAATAAGTTAAATTGGCCAGCCGGTCGCCCAATTGGTGCCGGCGCTGAGTACATAATACATATTACTTCCTGTCTCTGGAAATGGTGACGCCCACCCAGTCAAAATCTGCCTGAATAGCGCCTGTGGTTTCTTTAAGGTCAAATCCACCCGCAGCACCTCCGGGTACTCGGCCAGTACCGCGGCGGTCAGATCCTCTGCGGTGCGCTCCAACAGATCATTGGTGCGCTCTGTGAACACCCGGCGCAGCGTTTTGATCACCTTGGCATAACTGACGGTGTCCTCCACCCGGTCGCTGTGGCAGGCCTTTGCCAAATTTACATACAATCCGCGTCAATCTCAAAGCGCTGACCCTGAATTTTCTCCTCCGGGTTCACCCGTGATAGCCAAACAGCCGCAGACCGCGGATCAAAATTCTGTCTGTCATTTGTTCTGCACCACCACTGCGGTGCCGGTGGCGCTGACCATCAGCATATTGCCCTGACCCAACACCTCGTAGTCGATATTGACGCCTACAACCGCATTGGCGCCCAGCCGGGCAGCGTGGCTCTCCATCTCTGCCAGCGCGGCCTGACGGGCGCTTTCCAGCTCCTCCTCATACCCGGCGCTGCGCCCGCCCACAATGTTGCGAATAGAAGCGCCAAAGTCCTTAATAAAATTCACGCCGTTGACCACCTGACCGGTGACGATACCCTTGTACTCCACGATCACGCCGTTCTCAACGGTAGGGGTGGTTACACTGATCATATTTTTGCTCCTTTCAAATGCTGCGCCATTAAGACGCCCTGTTTTTCCTGTTCTATATTATGCAGGCGGATGATGTCCGCACCGCCTAAAATACCCACAGTATCGGCGGCAATGTTGCCGTATGTGCGCGCCTTTGGCTCCGGCTGATCACTGCCCCGGCCGATCACCCGCTTGCGGGAGCAGCCCAGCAGCAGCGGAAAACCCGCCATTTTGTATTGGGGAATATTGGCGATCAGCGCCAAGTCCTGCTGAAAATTCTTGCCAAAGCCAATGCCCAATATCCAGGCAAATTTGGCTGTCCTGCACACCCAGTGCCCGGCAGGCGGTCACGCTGTCTTCAAAAAACGCCTTTACATCCGCCGGCGTGCCCGGCCCGGCGTGCATAATCACCCAGCCGGCACCGTAGCGGCACACCACATCAGCCATTTCCGGATTGACCACACCGCTCACATCATTGATGATCTGCGCCCCGCAGCGCAGCGCCTGCCGCCGCCACATAGGGGTAATACGTATCTACCGGACACCGGCAGCGCCGTCTCCTTACAAAGAACGGACAGCACCGGTTCCAGCCGCGCCCATTCCTCTTTATCTGTCACCGGGGTGTGCCCCGGACGCGTGGACTGACCGCCAATGTCTAAAATGTCCGCCCCCTGCGCCTCCAGCGCCCGGGCGTGGGTCAGCGCCGTGGCCGGGTCCAGCCAGTCGCCTCCGTCGGAAAAGGAGTCCGGGGTCACATTTACAATACCCATCAGCAAAACCTTGCTGCCGTACTCAATCTCTTTCTCTCTGCAATGCCAAACAGCCATAATTACTCCTTACTTGGTCAGCAGTGCCAGCGCCTCGGCGCGGGTGCGCGCGTCCGTTTTCATAATGCCCCGCAAAGCGGAGGTTTGGGTGGTACTGCCGGCAGCCTTAGCGCCACGCATATTCATACACATATGCTCCGCCTCTAAGATCACCGCCACGCCCTTGGGGGCGAAGCTCCTCGTTCAAAAAATCCGCCACATCGTGGGTCAGTCGCTCCTGCACCTGGGGACGGCGGGCAAAGCAGTCCACAATGCGGGCAAACTTGGATAGGCCGATAATGCGGTTGTCTGCCGGAATATAGGCAATATGCGCCTTGCCCACAAAGGGCAGCAGGTGGTGCTCGCACATAGAGGCAAAGGGAATATCCCGCACAATCACCATTTCGTCGGTGCTTTTTTCTTCAAAAATTTTAAGTGCTGACGAGGGTCCGTTTCCAGTCCGGCAAACACCTCGGCGTACATATCCGCCACTCGGCGGGGAGTCTCTACCAGTCCCGGGCGGTCCGGATCCTCGCCCACGGCCAACAAAATCTCCCGCACAGCGGCTTGCAATCTTTCTTTATCCATTGATCTGTTCTCCTAAATCCGGCACAGACGGCCCATTGCGGCGCTTTTGCCGTAAAAGCAGTGTGTACCCGTTATTTGCTGAAATAACCCTGTATGGTGCTTTTATCACGGGCTGTTAAGGCATTGCCGTTGTATTCCGGCTCCACATTGTAGGCATTCACGCCGTTTTTGGTGCCGGTAAGTACCTTGATATTGTCGCTGCGACCGGAAAAATCGCGCACGGTCAGATTGGTACGCGCCAGGGTCACAAAATTCCGGAACAACTCGTCTTTCTCCGTGCCGTTGTCTGCACTGAACAGCATATTCAGCGCCGCCAGACCCAAATCGTTGGCAGACTTTAAGTCTTTTTCCTCCAAAAAATAGCGCCACAAAGCAGTAAAGCGCTTGCCGTTCAGACTGGCCTCGCCGGCGCTGATCCGCAAACTGAACGGATCAGCCGCGGTGGTGTTGCGGTACTTAACATCCGCTGCAAGAGGATAATTTACCTCCCCTAAATCATCAAAGAATGAGGCAAAATCCGTAACGGTCATTACAATGTAAAAATCCGGCTTGATCCCGGTGGCTGTCTCCGTCATCTGTACCAAGCTGTTGATTCCGCCGCTGTTGTAAAACGCCTGCTAAGGTGCTGCCCTCTGCGGTGGTTTGAGGCAGCAGATTGCAAATTTTATAAGACACGCTGTCCATATCCGTTTGGATGAGCACAGCCGCATACAAATTTTGATTATCTTTGCCGGTAAGCGCCAGCAGATAATTGGTTTTTCCGCTGACCCGAGGCAACTCCGGCGGGGCGGTGGTATCGTCGGCTGTTTGGGAAATTGCTACCGTTTGGTCCGGGGCAAAAATTTCTTGGCGGAAAAATCATTTTTGGCCCTACATAGAGCACCACCACCACAGACACCAGGAGCACAGCTGCCAAAATACCCAGGAGAATATGCTGTTCCCGATCTGCCCCGGTGCGAGACTTGGAAAGAATAAATATCGCCCCGGTTTTAAAGAATCTTCATAAGGGGGTGCTCCTTTCTGTCTTAATATGCTTATTATACAGGATTGCACCCGCCGGTGCAAGGTACACCGACACATTTTTATTGTTCAGCATCTGTACCAAATCCACGCTGAACAAATTCGTATCGTGCCCGGATTTTTATATTATG